>Ga0209300_1001142_pt1 | contig 11014 bp, 9 predicted proteins | sample Shrwel_input2_RT_FD_187535 | JGI IMG/M metagenome (GOLD analysis project Ga0209300, IMG submission 187535) | Subsurface microbial communities from deep shales in Ohio, USA - Utica-3 well 1 S input2 RT (SPAdes) (version 2) ... | reverse complement strand
CATTGGTGGTCCTGTGGTGAAGACGGGGTGGCAGCGATAGGAGGTGTGGCCAAGGCGCTTTGTTCGAGGCGTTCGAGCAGACAGTCGAGGATCGCCGTGGCCAGCGTGGCCTTGCTCTGGGCAGGCAGTGCGCGGCGGCCGAGGGGTTTGCTGGCCTCATCGGCGCTCGGCCACAGCAGCAGCGCGGCGTTGTGGTCGGCGCCGAAGCCGAGTCCGGCGAGGGAAACGTCGTTGGCGACGATCATGTCGAGGCCCTTGCGGGTCAGCTTGTCCTGGGCGTAGGCCTCGACATCGCGGGTCTCGGCGGCGAAACCCACCACAAAGGGGCGGGGTGCGCCAGCGCGGTGCTTGGCCACTTCGGCAATGATGTCGGGGTTCTTGACCAGCGTGAGCGTCAGCTCGTCACTCTCCGCGGTCTTCTTGATCTTGTGCTCGCTGACGCAGGCGGCGCGGTAGTCGGCCACCGCCGCGCAGCCGATGAAGACGTCGCTTTGTGGCGCCAGGCGATGGGCTTCCTCGGCCATCTCGTTGGCCGAGGTCACGTCGATGCGGTTAACGCCCTTGGGGGTCGCGAGGGTCACCGGACCGCTTATCAGGTTCACGGCGGCACCCAGCGCGGCCGCCGCCTCGGCCAGCGCATAGCCCATCTTTCCCGAGCTGTGATTGGACAGATAGCGCACCGGGTCCAGCGGCTCCCGCGTCGGGCCTGCCGTGATGGTCACCGTCAGGCCCTGCGCCGGGCGCGCCCCGGCAGGCGAGGTATCGGGCGCCACGGAGGGCGCGGCATCGGGCGTCTTGGTAGGGGCGCCGGGCGCCCTAAAGAGCGCATCGACGATGGCCTCTGGCTCAAGCATGCGCCCGGGCCCGACATCGCCGCAGGCCTGGTCGCCGGCATCCGGGCCCAGCAGCCGCCAGCCGTCGGCCTCTAGCTGGCGGGTGTTGCGGGCCGTGGCCGGGTGGCGCCACATGGCCTGGTTCATGGCAGGGGCCATGGCCTTGTCGGCGTCGCTGGCAAGACACAGGGTCGTCAGCAGGTCGTCGGCATGACCATGGACGAGGCGCGCCATCAGATCGGCGGTGGCCGGGGCGATCAGGATCAGTTCTGCCCAGCGGGCCAGCTCGATGTGCCCCATGCCGGCCTCGGCCTCGGGGTCGAGCAGTGAGGTGCGCACCGGTTCGCCGGTGAGGGCCTGCAGCGTCAGCGGGGTGATGAAGGCCTGTGCGCCATCCGTCATGACCACGCGTACCTCATGCCCCGCCTTCTTCAACAGGCGGGCCAGGTGGGCGCTCTTGTAGGCGGCGATGCCGGCGCTGATGCCCAGCAGAATGCGCTTGCCGGAGGGTGTTGCCATCTCAGTATCCGAGCAGTGAGCGAAGCTCTTACCTTACCACTCGCAGCATTTCTTGCGTAGCGCCCGGCCTTTTCCCCGAGCTTGCCCTAACCTCGGCTCCCCGTCTTTTCCCCTGTCTTCCCGTCCTGGCCCCGGGGCCGACTGTCGCACTGCGTTAAGCGAGCGCTTGCAAGGTGGCTGGCAGGGCTGGGGTACCTCTGTTAATACTTTTTACTTAGCTGGGTCTTCTTTCTAGGCGGGTCTTCTATCTACGCGGAGCTTCTGTCTAGGTGGGTCTTTCTAGGTGGGTCTGTCTAGATGGGAGGCGGCTCGCCGCCGCCAGAGCAGCAGGAGAGAATGGCGATATCGTAAACTGGACGCAGGGAGGCGTCATATGGCGATTCGAGATTGGCCCGAGGGTGAGCGCCCGCGGGAGAAGTTGCTGACGCTGGGGCCTGCGGCCCTGTCCGATGCAGAGCTGCTGGCGATCTTTCTGCGGGTGGGCGTCAAGGGGCGCTCGGCGGTGGATCTGGCGCGGGATCTACTATTGAATTTCGGCGGGCTGCGACCGCTGCTCGAGGCCGACCGGGCACGTTTCTGTGCCGAACATGGGCTGGGCGATGCAAGCTTCGTGCAGCTACAGGCGGTGCTTGAGATGTCGCGTCGCCACTTGGCAAGCCAGCTCACCCGGGGCGATGCCCTGACCTCACCTTCGCTGGTGCGGGCTTTTCTGGCCTCCAAGCTGCGCCACCTGGGACATGAAGAGTTCGCGGTGATGTTCCTCGACAGCCAGCATCGTGTGATTCACTTCGAATCAATGTTTCGCGGCACGCTCGACAGTGCCTCGGTCTACCCCCGGGAAGTGGCCCGGCGCGCCTTGGCGCTGGGGGCTGGGGCCACCATCCTTGCGCACAATCACCCTTCCGGGGTGGCCGAGCCCAGCGATGCCGATCGACGCATCACGCAGCGACTCAAGGCGGCGCTGGAGCTCTTCGAGATTCGGGTGCTCGACCATTTCGTGGTCGGTGACGGCGAAGTGGTGTCCTTCGCCGAGCGGGGCTGGCTGTAGTGCGTACCGGTTTCGTCCCTGGGCCGTTTCGCTACGGGGAAAGGTGCGGTAAAGTACGTCGCCGAGCGTGGCGGGCCCGAGTGGTCGCCGTCGCGTCCGGTCACACAGCACCTGTCTGTCGTGTAGGTGTCGTGCCAACAAAGAAGCCCGTCTTGACGTCCACGCCAGCGCTCATGGGGGTGCAGGGGTAGGTTGTTGTGCCATTGATGCTTGCCGCGCGTGCCGGCCTCTGGTATAACATGCACCCTTTAGAATTCCCTGGGTTAAATAAGGGGGCATCGAGGCGGTGGCCAGCCGTTCGCCCTACCCGGTTTGCCCGACAGGTTTTGAACAACTCGCCAAGCGGTTGGAGGCTCCCATGTCCAATGTATGTCAGGTTACCGGCAAGCGTCCGGTAACAGGTAACAACGTATCTCACTCCCAGCGCAAGACCCGTCGTCGTTTCTTGCCGAACCTGCATTCCCACCGTTTCTGGGTGGAGTCAGAGAAGCGCTTCATCAAGCTGCGCCTCTCCTCCAAGGGTATGCGCATCATCGACAAGAAAGGCATCGAAGCGGTGCTGTCCGATATCCGCAAGCGCGGCGAACGCGTCTAAGCAGCCTTCTAGGGAGAACTGAGTCATGCGCGATAAGATTCGTATGGTGTCCAGCGCCGGTACCGGCCATTTCTACACCACCGACAAGAACAAGCGGAACACCCCGGACAAACTGGAAATGAAAAAGTTTGACCCGACGATCCGCAAGCACGTGATGTACAAGGAAGCCAAGATCAAGTAAGTCTTGATGGCTCCTGCCGCAGGCGTAAGCCTGTCGCCTAAACCCGGTTAACGCCGGGTTTTTGCGTCTCTGGACGCTCACTATGCGCCCCACGTCCACCGCTCCACGGAACCGTTGTGCCATGCCCGAACTTCCCGAAGTCGAGACCACGCGTCGCGGCATCGCTCCCTATTTGGAGGGACGCGAGATCCACGAGGTGATCGTGCGCAACCGTCGCCTGCGCCTGCCGGTGCCGGAGGGGCTCGAAAACGCGCTGGTGGGCTCGCGGATCGGGCCGCTTTCGCGCCGTGCCAAGTACCTGATCCTGCCCATCGAGTCGCCGACCGATGGCGCGGCGACCGATGGCGCGGCGACCGATGGCGCGCCGGCCGGAGAAGCGTCGCGTGCCGAGGGCGAGACACGACGGGCACTGCTCTGGCATCTGGGCATGTCCGGCAGCCTGCGCATCGCGCGCCTCGGCGATGCGCCGAAAAAGCATGATCATGTCGATATGGTGATGGAGGGTGGCGCCATCCTGCGCTATCACGATCCGCGCCGCTTCGGCTTCCTCGATTGGCTCGAGGGTGACGTCACAAGCGATCGACGCCTCGTTCGGCTGGGCCCGGAGCCGCTGTCGCCGGCCTTCGATGATGAGCGACTGTTTGAGCGCTCGCGCAAGCGGCGCCTGGCCGTGAAGCCCTTCCTGATGGATAACGCCGTGGTGGTGGGGGTGGGCAACATCTACGCCGCCGAGGCACTGTTCCTTGCCGGCATCGATCCGCGCCGAGCCGCCGGCCAGATATCCCGCGAGCGCTATGTGCGCCTTACCGCAGCAATCCGCGAGGTGCTGTCGGCGGCTATCACCCAGGGCGGCACGACCCTGCGCGACTTCGTCAGCGGCACCGGGGAGCCGGGCTATTTCGCCCAGCGCCTCAACGTCTACGGCCGTGACGGCGAGCCGTGCCGGCGCTGCGGCAGGGAGCTTCGCCTGGTCACCCTTGGCCAGCGCGCCAGTGTCTTTTGCCCCAGTTGCCAGACCTGATTCGATCTACCCGCTGGGCCCGCGCGTTGCCGGGCTTGGCAGGGTAGACTGTCCTCACTTTCCTGTTGTCTGTTTGACGGAGACCTCCGTGACCGAACGCCTGCGCTTGAAGAAGAACGCCGACCGCCGCCTGAAGGCTGGCCATTTGTGGCTGTACTCCAATGAGATCGACACCGACGCGACTCCACTCAAGACCTTTGAGCCGGGCGCCCAGGCGGTGATCGAGGCCCATAATGGTCGCGCCATGGCGGTCGCTTACGTCAATCCGCACTCTTTGATCTGTGCCCGGGTGGTGTCCCGGGACCCGGAAATGCGCCTCGACCGCTCGCTGCTGGTGCATCGCTTCAAGCAGGCCCTGGGTCTGCGCCAGCGGCTCTTTGCTAAGCCTTTCTACCGGCTGGTGCACGGCGAGGGTGACCTGCTGCCCGGGCTGATCGTCGACCGCTTCGACGACGTGCTGGTGGTGCAGCTCAATACCCTGGGTATGGAGCGTATGGCCGAGCAGGTGATCGATGCCCTCGACAAGGTGCTGTCGCCGCGGGCCATCGTCTTCAAGAACGACTCCTCCGGGCGTCGTCAGGAGCAGCTCGACCGCCAGGTTGAAGTGGTCAAGGGCGAGCTGCCCGAGGAAGTGTTGCTCGAAGAAAACGGCGTGCGCTTCGTTGCCCGGGTGCTCGACGGCCAGAAGACCGGCTGGTTCTATGACCACCGCGACAACCGCGCCTGGCTCAACAAGCTGGTGGCCGGCAAGCGCGTGCTGGACGTCTTCAGCTATGTCGGCGGTTGGGGCGTGCAGGCGGCGGCTCACGGTGCCAGCGAAGTGCTGTGCGTGGATGCCTCAAGCGATGCGCTCGAGCACGTGGCCGCCAACGCCGCGCTCAATGGCCTCACCGACCAGGTAGCCGTCGGCGAGGGGGATGCCTTCGAGGCCATGGCCGCGCTCAAGGCCGATGGCGAGCAATTCGACGTGGTTATCCTCGACCCGCCCGCCTTCATCAAGAAGCGCAAGGATATTCCCAGCGGTGAGCGGGCTTACTCGCGCCTCAACCGTGAGGCCATGCGCCTGCTGGGCCGTGACGGCTTGCTGATGAGCGCCTCCTGCTCGATGCACCTGGCGCCGGAGCGCCTCGTCGAGTGCGTGCGCGGGGCGGTGCGTCACCAGGACCGTCATGGCCAGGTGATCTATCAGGGCCATCAGGGCAGCGATCATCCGGTGCATCCGTCGATTCCCGAGACGGACTATCTCAAGGCGCTCGGCGTGCGAGTGTTCCGCGACTGATGAGTGCCTGGGTGCGGGTCTTCGCCTACCCCAACGCGTTGCTGGTCAGCCATGTGCACAACGTGCTGGAAAGCGCCGGGGTACCGAGCGAGCTCAGAAACCTGACCCTCGGCGGCGGAGCGGGGGACCTGCCCCTTGGCGAGTGCGAGCCCGAGGTGTGGGTAGCGCCGCATAACGCCGCCCGCGCCAAAATACTGGTGCGCGAGGCCCTCGAGGGGCCTGTCGAGGCTCGCCCTGCCTGGACCTGTCCGGGCTGCGGCGAGCGCCTCGAGGGCGCCTTCGAGACCTGCTGGGCCTGCGGTACGCATCGGCGCGACTGATCCGGCATCGCGGCTGTAATTCGGAAAGGATAGTTCGGAAAGAATAGTTCAGAAAAGATAGTCCAGGGATATGTGCTTTTTAGCGCCCGGCTGACAACGGTTTTCGTTGCCAGCCGGGCGTTTTTCTTTGGGATTTTTCTAAACTTTCCCCGGGCCTTGGGTGCTCTTGTGCCGCTGTGCTGTACTGCTGTCATGTGCTGGGTCTGTGGTGACCCGTCTTGCGCCCAGGCGCGCCCGTTATCCTCAAGGAGGTGCCATGAAGATCGCTGTGCCGAAGGAAATCAAGAATCATGAATACCGCGTGGCGCTGACGCCTTCGGGTGTGCGCGAGCTGACCGGCCGCGGCCATCAGGTGGTGGTGCAGGCGGGTGCCGGGGAAGGTGCTGGCTTCCCGGATGCCGATTACGAAGCCGCCGGCGCGACGCTCGAGGCCAACGTGGCGACGCTTTGGCAGGACGCCGAGCTGATCATCAAGGTCAAGGAGCCTCAGCCGGAAGAGGTCGAGCGGCTGTCGTCCGACCAGATCCTCTTCACCTATCTGCACCTGGCCGCCGAGGAGACGCTGACGCAGGGGCTGATTCAGAGCGGTGCCACCTGCATTGCCTACGAGACCATCACCGGGACCGGCGGTGGCCTGCCGCTGCTGGCACCGATGAGCGCGGTGGCCGGTCGCATGGCGGTGCAGGCGGGGGCCCACAGCCTGGAGAAGGCCCAGGGCGGTGCCGGCATTCTGCTGCCGGGTGTGCCAGGCGTTGCCCCGGCCAAGGTGACGGTGATCGGCGGTGGCGTGGTCGGTGAGAATGCGGCGCGCATGGCGCTGGGTCTGGGCGCCGAGGTGACCATCCTCGACAAGTCCCTTGCGCGTCTCGAGGTGCTCGATCACCGCTATCAGGGCCGCATCAAGGCCGTCTATTCGACCGCCGACACCCTGGACGAGGCAGTGCGCGAGTCCGACCTGATCATCGGTGCCGTGCTGGTGCCCGGTGCCGCCGCGCCCAAGTTGATCTCGCGTGCCCAGCTTGCCGAGATGAAGCCCGGCAGCGTGCTGGTCGACGTGGCGATCGATCAGGGCGGCTGCTTCGAGACCAGTCATGCCACCACCCATGCCGCGCCGACCTATGCGGTCGACGGCGTGGTGCACTATTGCGTGGCCAACATGCCCGGCGCCGTGGCCCGCACCTCGACCCAGGCGCTGACCAACGCCACCCTGCCGTTTGTGATGGCGCTGGCCGACAAGGGCTGGCAGCGGGCGCTGGCCGATGATCCGCACTTCCTGGCTGGGCTCAATGTCCACGCAGGCCAGGTGACCTATCCGGCGGTGGCCAAGGCCTTTGGCCTTGAAAGCATCGATGCGGTGACGCTGGTGAGCTAAGGCGCATCCACCGCGCGAGGCGCATGAGCGGCTGTGCGACACTAGCGAAGGACGGCCCGTTGGGGCCGTCCCCAACGGGCCGTCCTGTTCGCCTTGATCGGGGCGGCGCGGTAGACTGGGGGACACTTGCCATTTACTCAGTGGACCCGTCCGAATTCATGAACAAGACACGCGTTCTCACCGGTATCACGACCACCGGCACGCCGCATCTCGGCAACTACGTCGGGGCGATCAAGCCGGCCATCACTGCAAGCCAGGACCCCAACGTCCAGTCCTTCTACTTCCTCGCCGACCTGCATGCCCTGATCAAGTGTCAGGACCCCAAGCGTGTGGAGCAGTCGCGGCTGGAAATCGCGGCCACCTGGCTGGCGCTGGGGCTTGATACCGATAACGCCATCTTTTATCGCCAGTCGGATATCCCCGAGATTCCCGAGCTGACCTGGATGCTGTCCTGTGTTTGCGCCAAGGGGCTGATGAACCGGGCACACGCCTACAAGGCCGCGGTGGCCGACAACGAGTCTGCTGGCTCCCCTGATCCGGACAAGGGTATCACCATGGGGCTGTTCGGCTATCCGGTGCTGATGGCCGCCGACATCTTGATGTTCAACGCCCACAAGGTGCCGGTCGGTCGCGATCAGATTCAGCATATCGAGATGGCCCGCGATATCGGCGGTCGCTTCAATCACCTCTACAAGGGCCAGTTCTTTACCCAGCCCGAGGCGGTGGTCGACGATAAGGTGGAAGTGTTGAACGGTCTCGACGGGCGCAAGATGTCCAAGAGCTACAACAACACCATTCCGCTGTTCGTGTCCGAGAAGAAACTCCAGAAGCTGGTGCGCAAGATCAAGACCAACTCCCTGGAGCCCGGCGAACCCAAGGATCCGGATACCTGCACCCTGTTCCAGATCTATTCGGCCTTCGCTAGCGCCGAGGAAACCGCCGACCTGCGCCGCGAGTACGAGAACGGCATCGGCTGGGGCGTGGCCAAGGATCGGGTCTTCGAATACCTGAATGCCCATCTGCGTGAACCCCGTGAGCGCTATCAGGCGCTGATGGAGGATCCGGGGCACATTGAACAGGTGTTGGCCAAGGGTGCCGAGCGGGCGCGCTCCGAGGCCGCGCCCTTCATGGATCGCCTGCGTGAGGCGGCAGGCCTCGGCCGCTTCGTCTGAGCGCAAGCCATTGGCGGCCTCCGTCATCCTGCCCCGGTGGAAGGCCGGGGCCAGTCGTTGTGGTGGCCCGTGCCAAGCTCCCAACCATCGGGCGGCGATGCTCGCCCACTGCCAGTCAAAGGATGAGACGATGACCACATTTCCCAAGCGCCCTCTCTACGTGCCCTATGCCGGGCCGTCGCTGCTCGAGATGCCGCTGCTCAACAAGGGCAGCGCTTTCACTCTGCAAGAGCGGATTGCCTTCAACCTGATCGGCCTGCTGCCGCAGAACGTCGAGTCCATCGAAGAGCAGGCCTCGCGGGCCTACCGCCAGTACTGCCAATGTCAGACCGACCTGGATCGTCATATCTACCTGCGTGCCATCCAGGACGATAACGAGACGCTGTTCTTCCGCCTGCTCGAGGAACATCTCGAGGAAATGCTGCCGATCATCTACACCCCGACCGTGGGTGAGGCCTGCGAAGAGTTCTCCAACATCTATCGCAACCATCGCGGCCTGTTCATTTCCTATCCCGATCGGGAGTACATGGACGACATCCTGCGCTCCGCGACCAAGGACAACGTCAAGGTGATCGTGGCCACCGACGGCGAGCGTATCCTGGGGCTTGGCGACCAGGGCATCGGCGGCATGGGCATCCCCATCGGCAAGCTGTCGCTGTATACCGCCTGTGGCGGCATCAGCCCGGCCTATACCCTGCCGATCACCCTGGATGTGGGCACCAACAACCAGACCCTGCTCGATGACCCCATGTACATGGGCTGGCGCCACAAGCGCGTCTCCCAGGACGAGTACAACGCCTTCATGGCCGACTTCATTGCCGCCGTGAAGCGCCGCTGGCCCAAGGTGCTGCTGCAGTTCGAGGACTTCGCGCAGACCAACGCCATGCCGCTGCTCGAACGCTATCGCGACGAGCTGTGCTGCTTCAATGACGACATCCAGGGCACCGCGGCGGTTTGCGTAGGCACCCTGCTTGCCGCCTGCAAGGCCAAAAAAGAGAGCGTGGCCGAGCAGCGGGTGGCCTTCGTCGGTGCCGGTTCCGCCGGGTGCGGCATCGCCGAGCAGGTGGTGGTGGCGATGTGTGCCGACGGCCTCTCCGAAGCCGAGGCCCGGTCGCGGATCCTGATGATCGATCGTCATGGCCTCCTGACCAGCGATATGGACGGCCTCTACGACTTCCAGAGCCGGCTTGCCCATGATGCGGCGGACTTTGCCGACACCAGCCTGCTCGGGGTAGTCAAGCAGGCCAAGCCCACCGTGCTGATCGGTGTGTCCGGCCAGCGTGGCCTGTTCAACCAGGAACTGATCGAGGCACTGCACGCCGGCTGTAAGGCGCCGCTGGTGATGCCGCTGTCCAACCCCACCTCGAAGGTCGAGGCGACTCCCGATGAGGTCCTCGCCTGGACCCATGGTCAGGCGCTGGTCGCCACCGGCAGTCCCTTCAAGCCGGTTGAGCTCGATGGCGAGACCTATCCCATCGCCCAGTGCAATAACGCCTATATCTTCCCGGGCATTGGCCTTGGGGTCATCGCCTCCGGCGCGAGCCGCATCACCGATGCGATGCTGATGGCGGCCTCCAACGCCCTGGCCAAGCATGCGCCGATGGTGCAGCACGGCGAAGGCGCACTGCTGCCGGCCCTGTCGGACATTCGTGAGATCAGCCAGTCCATCGCCTTTGACGTGGCGAAGATGGCGCAGCACGAGGGCAAGGCACTCGAGTGCGACGACGACGTACTGTGGGCGGCGATCGAGCGCAACTTCTGGTACCCGCGCTACCGTGAGTATCGCCGCCGGGCTTTCTGAGGCGAGAATGACCAGGCGGCAGGCGCCTGCATTAAGATGACGCCTGCTGCTTCGGCACCGCGACGCCGCGCCCCATCACAGGGCGCGGCGTCGTCGTTTCTGGGGCGAGGCGGCGGCGTTTCTGTTGGGAGCGGTGGCGCCCATCGGTAGCCGACCGGCGTTTTCCGGTGCCTCAAGCGGAAAAGGCCCCGCCGGCAATATGCCGGCGGGGCCTTCTTTGTGGCGTCGAGTGGGTATCAACGCCGGCTGTGGCTGATCAGCCCAGGCCAATCAGGCCGAACCGATCATCTTGCGCAGCACATAGTGCAGGATGCCCCCATGGCGGTAGTACTCGAGCTCGTTGGCGGTGTCGATGCGGCACAGGGCGTCGATATGCTTCTCGCCCTTGTCGCTCTTGATGGTGACCCGAACCTGGCCGCCCGGGCTCAGGCTGTCGAGCCCCTCGATGGAGACCGTCTCGTCGCCGGTCATGCCAAGCGACTTGCGGGTCTCGCCTTCGGGGAACTGTAGCGGCACCACGCCCATGCCGATCAGGTTGGAGCGGTGGATGCGCTCGTAGGACTCGGCCAGCACGGCGCGCACGCCCAGCAGGCGGGTGCCCTTGGCGGCCCAGTCGCGGGAGGAGCCGGTGCCATACTCCTTGCCGGCCACCACGACCAGCGGGGTGCCTTCCTGCTGATACTGCATGGCGGCGTCATAGATCGCCATCTGTTCGCCGGAGGGCACGTGACGGGTCTCGCCGCCGACCACGCCGTCGAGCATCTCGTTCTGGATGCGTACGTTGGCGAAGGTGCCGCGCATCATCACCTCGTGGTTACCGCGCCGCGAGCCGTAGGAGTTGAAGTCCTTCACCGCCACGCCATGTTCCTGCAG
>Ga0209300_1001141_pt1 | contig 11017 bp, 7 predicted proteins | sample Shrwel_input2_RT_FD_187535 | JGI IMG/M metagenome (GOLD analysis project Ga0209300, IMG submission 187535) | Subsurface microbial communities from deep shales in Ohio, USA - Utica-3 well 1 S input2 RT (SPAdes) (version 2) ... | reverse complement strand
GGCACAACACGCTGAGGTCTTGCAGGCGCATCCACATCAGGCACGCGACCGCGCGCGACACCGGGTAATTCAACTCCCGCGAGGCCAGCCAGGGGAAGCTGAGTTCGCCCGCGCGCATGGGCAGCAGGTTGACGGCCGCGTTGTGCATGAGGATGACGCGCAGCGCGTCGGTGCGCAGGCCCAGCCAGCGGCGAGGAGGGCTGTGGTGGCGGTCGAGGTCCAGCACCACCTGCAGCCGAGCCGAGCGCAGCGCGTAGCTGCCCAGCAGCCCAGCGAGCGTCAGCGACCACGTCAGGGCAGACGGCCGCGCCAGGGCGGCCATGGCCTCGTCAAACGGCACGTGGTGCAACAGCCAGGCGAGCAAGGACAAGCCCAAGGCCCATGCCAGGGCGGTCTTGAGCTTTTTCTTCCATGGAGAGGCCTCGGTCGCCAGGGGCGTCGGGCTGGAGGTGGGTGGGGTTTCGGGCACGAAAGAATCTGGGGCCGGCGAACCCTCGATTGTCTCGCATTTCAAGCGCGAGCCCGGGTGAGGCACACCAGCAAAAAGGCGGGCCGCAGCCCGCCTTCGATGCAGCGCTCAGGCGTTCACTGGGCGCCTTCGCGGAACAGGACCACGCTGACGGTTTCGAAGATCACCAGCAAGTCGAGGAACAGCGAGTTGTTCTTGACGTAGTACAGGTCGTACTGGTGTTTGTGCAGCGCGTCTTCCACCGAAGCACCGTAGGCGTAGCGGACCTGGGCCCAGCCCGTCACGCCAGGCTTGACGCTGTGGCGCACATCGTAGAAGGGGATCTGTTCCTTGAGCTGAGCCACGAAGGACGGGCGCTCAGGGCGCGGGCCGACCATGCTCATCTCGCCCTTGAGCACGCTGATCAGCTGTGGCAGCTCGTCAATGCGGGTCTTGCGGATGACCTGACCGACGCGCGTGACGCGGGCGTCGTTCTTCTTGGCCCACACGGCCACACCGTCCTTTTCCGCGTCGTTGCACATGCTGCGGAACTTCAGGCACATGAAGGTCTTGCCGGCCAGGCCGACGCGTTCCTGACGGTAGATCAGCGGGCCCTTGCTTTCCAGCTTGATGGCGATGGCGGTGATCAACATGATCGGCGAGGCCAGGGTCAGCAGGGTCAACGAAGTGACGACGTCGAAGATGCGCTTGACGATGATGCGAGCGCGATCCTGGGCAAAGCCCCGACCGTAGACCAGGAAGCTGGCCTTGAGGCTGTCGACCGGAACCTCGCCGGTGGTTTGTTCATAGAACGCGGCGAGGTCCATCACGGGGATGCCGCTGATGCGCGCCGACAGCAGTTGGTCCATCGGGACGTTGCCGCCGCGTTGTTCCTTGACGGCCACGATGATCTGGTTGATGTCGTGCTTGGCAACGATGTCTTCGATGCGGGCTTCGCTCGGGAAGATGTTGAACCGCTTGTCTTCAGCGGGCAGCACCGTGGCGCCAGCGGGGTAAAAGCCCACCACGGCGTGGCTGCGGCGACGACGGGACTTCAGGTCGGTGGCCACGGCATGGGCCTCGTTACCCGTTCCCACGATCAAAACACGCTGTTGCACCAGCGAGCCGTGCCAGGCGGTCAGCAGCAGGCCGCGAACCAGCACCAGGCCCACCATCAGGTAGGCGATGGCGAAACCCATCAGCTGGTGCGCTTGAGAGCCGTCCACCAGGGTCTTGATGGCGAGGTGATAGGCGATCGGGGCGCCGATGAGGCAGCCAAGCACCGCACGACCGAGCTTGGCCCGAGCCGTCTTGCGGATGGAGCCTTCGCGGTAGACGCCGACCAGGCCGCAGTGCAGCGGGATCAGCAGCGCGAAGCCCAGCCCGGAGCGCACGGCCGCGGACACGCCCATCGTCTCGCTGGCGCCATAGAAGTGCGCCAGCGTGAGGGCGCCCAGCATGATCGCCAGGAAGCTGGTCAAGCTGTCAGCGACCAGTTCGGCCAAAGTGGCCATCGAGATGTGGTGTTGGAAGACCCGGAGCATGTGTGCCTCTCTGATTCCCCCTGTCGGATCGACAAAGGCTGCAACCGAAGTTCGGATTGGTAAGATTTTGTAATGCAGCCATTGTCGGCCTGATGACATCCGGCCAATATCCTTCGTTCGTGGGGTCGCCCTGGACCTTAGGGGGGCAAAGCGTTGGTTTTTACCGCTTTTGGGGGGTTCTGAGGCTTTTCAGGTGCCCCATCCGTTGATGTGGCTCACCCCGATCAAGTCGGTGGCAGCGTGTTGCGGGGCTGCCGCTGCTTCCACCAGGCCGCCAGGTGGTCGGCGACGCGTTGCGCACTCAGGCCATCCCAGAACTTGGGCAGGCGGCCTTTTTTGCCCCCGCCACGGATGACCTCGGCCACCGCGCGGTGAATCAGGCTGTTGTTGCGGCCCACGGCGATGTTGGTGCCTTGCTCCACCGTGATGCGGCGCTCGGTGTAGTTGTGCAGCGTCAGGCAAGGCACGCCCAGGATCGTGGCCTCTTCCTGCACCGTCGACGAATCGGTCAGCACGCAGGCCGCCGTTCCCACCAGGCCCATCATTTTGAAGTAGGGGATGATCGGCAGCAGGCCGATCTGACTGGGCGACGCGTCGGCCAGGAGGTGGTGCGCCTCGATCAGATCGCGCGTGACGTCACTGGCCACCCAGATCAGGGGCATGTCGCGGCTGATGGACTTGAAGGTGGCCACAAGCTCGGCCAAAGCCTCTGGCTGGCGGCTGCTGCCTTGGCTTTGCAGGTAGACGACGCCGTAGCCGCGGCCGGCCTTGAGCAAATCGGGTGACTGATCGAACTGACGCAGCGTGTACTTGGGTGGGGCCGCCTGAGGGAGCATCGCGCGCATCGTGTCCATCATCAGGTTGCCCACGAAAACCACCCGGTCGGCGGAGATGCCCTCGCGCGTCAGGTTGTCGTGCGCGACCCATTCCGAGGTCAGCAGCAGCTCGGCCATGTGGTCGCACATCATGGCGTTGATCTCCTGCGGGCGGCTGCGGTCGAAGCTGCGCAGGCCGGCCTCCAGGTGCAGGATCGGGATGCCCTGGCGGTGAGCCGCGACGCTGGCGGCCATGGCGGCGTCGTCGCCACTCTGCACGATGATGGCCGCGGGTCGGTACTCGCTGAGCAGGTGGTCGACCTGGCGCAGCACCTCGGCGGTCTGGGCGACGGCGCTGCCACTGGGCAGGCGAATCGAGACATCTGGGGCGCGCAGCCCCATGTGTTCGCACCAGTCCGAGCTGAGCTCGAAGCGCCCGGGCGAGTCGATGAGCAAAAAGCGCAGGGCCGGCAGGTCCTGGCGGCTTGCAAAGGCTTTTTGCAAGGCGGCGGCGCGCACGCAGCCGGTTCGCGAGCCGGTGATCAGCAGGACATGCGACTGCTCCGGACGGCTTGCGCCCGGCTCTTGCAGGAGGTGATTGGCAAACAGCGGCTGCAGCGGCAACGCCGCGACGTTGTCGGTCAGCGTGGGAACCGCCAGGCCGCTCGGGCCGGCTGGGTAGCTGGCGCCCGCAAGGTGAGCTTGGGACTCTTGCGGCGAAGCCAGGGGGGCCAGGCCAGACCCCGCAGGCGGCCGATTCGGCGTGATCTCGCCGATTTCGGCTCGGATCTCCAGGGCAACGCGGGCCACGTCGGTGGCCGTGATGATGTGCCCTTCGGCGAGGAAGGTCGCCAGCAGCAGGCGGTTGCACAGCAGGTTGATGCGCCGCGGGATGCCCGAAGTCCACTGGAAGATCTCGTCGAAGGCGTCTTCGTCGAAATGCGGGTTGTCCTGCCAGCCCACCTTGCTCAGGCGGTGCGCGATGTAGCGGCGGGTCTCGTCTCGGTCCATCGGCCCGAGGTGGTACGACGCGATCACGCGCTGGCGCAACTGCTCCAGGCTGCGCGACAGCAGCATGTCGCGCAACTCGGGCTGCCCGATCAGGAAGCTCTGCAGCAGGGCCTGGTTGCCGAACTGGAAGTTCGAGAGCATGCGCAGCTCTTCGATGGCGTCGCGGCTGAGGTTCTGGGCCTCGTCCACGATCAGCACGGCGCGTTTGTTCTGGGTGGCCAGCAGCGTCAGGTACGCCTCCAGCGTGGCGATCAGTTCGGCCTTGCTCTGTCCCTTGAGTGGCACGCCAAAGGCGTTGATGGCCGAGCGCAGCAGGTCACCGGCTTCCAGCTGGGTGCTCACCAGTTGAGCGGCCACCACCTTGTCATGGTCGATGTCGCTGAGCAGCGTTCGCACCAGGGTGGTCTTGCCTGCGCCAATGTCGCCGGTCACCACGATGAAGCCTTCGGCCTGGTAGAGGCCGAACTTCAGGTAAGACAAGGCGCTGCTGTGCCCCCGGCTGTCGAAATAGAAGCTCGGGTCGGGGTTGAGCAGGAAGGGCGCGCCGGTCAGGCCGAAGTACGTTTCGTACATGCTGGGGTCAGAATCGGTGGTCCAGGCCCACGAAAACGATGTTTTCGATCACCCGGTTGGCGTTGCCGGCCTGGCCGCGCTGGTGTCGCATGCCAAACGTGAGGGTGGATTGCGCCGACAGGGTCAGGCCCAGTCCGGCGCGGACGGCGAACTCACGCGTGCGCAGCTCGCTGCCCAGCAGTGTCAAGCCAGCCGTGCGGGTGCGACTCCAGCGCAGGCCACTGTTGAGCACGGTCAGCGGGGTCAGGCGGTGGTTGAGGTCCAGGTCGCTGAAGTGCTCGCGCGTGCGGTTGCCAGGCCCGAGGATGGACGTGGCACTGGCCTGATCCACCGGGGCTGCGCGATTGACGCCCGTGGCCAGCGTCGTGATGGTTCGCCGGCCCATGAAGGCCAGTCGCGCCGACGTGCTCTGGCGCACCTGCGCGTTCAGGTCGTAGAGGTCGCGCGACGAGCCCAGTTCCGTGGGCAGGTTGCGCTTGATCATGATGTCTTCGACCGCGCGCCGCCGCTCTGCCTCATCCGGGATGCGGGTCGTGAGGATGGCGTCGAGGAGGCCTCGCGTGCCACCGGCGCTGGTCAAGGTGCCGCCCACGTTGTTGGTGTAGGTGTCGACCTGACGGCTGGTGTTGAGGCCGAACGCCAGGAAGGGCGTGCGGTGGGACACCTGAGCCAGCCAGCCCCGGCCGTAGAAGCGGTCTTCGGCCATCAGCTCGACCTGCGTGCGCTCACCGGGGCGCCAGCTCATCTGCAGGCCCTTGACGCTGTCGCTGAAACGCTGGCTGAAGACCTGGCTGGATTCGCGGCCCGCGAAGGCCCCGATCTCGATCTCGGGCGTCAGGGCATACAGCAGGGTGGCCTTGGCCAGGCGCTCGGTGTAGATGCGGGTTGCGGCCTGGCCGGCTCGGTCGTCCTGGTAGTTGGCGTCGAGTGCGTAGCCGATGCGCGTGGGGCGCCGCAACAAACGCACGCTGGCGCCGTCGGTGTGCGTGTTGGGGCGCGAGGCCAGGGCATCGTCGTTGGCCGACGAGCGAACCTGGCTGCGCTCCAGCCGCGCGGTCAGGCGCGTGAACTCGCTGAGGGGGCGATCGAAGAAGGGGCTGATGCGAAACCGGGTGTTGGTGTACGAATCAGACGTGTTGGGGGTGCCCGCGGTGACGGCGCCGAAGGTGGAGCGCACCTGTTCTGCAGCCAGGCTGGCGTCCAGGCCGAAGCCTTGTCCACCCAGGTCGGTGCGAAACACCACGAGGCCAGTGGGCAGCACCCGGTCGGCCTGGGTGCCTTCGAGGTGGTTGACCGCCGTCAGCTGAAACTGGCCTTCCAGGCGGCTGTTGGCGCTGCGGTAGGCCAGGTTCAAGCCCGGCGCCACCGACAGCGTCGTTTCGCTGCGCTTGGTGGCCCCATCTGCTGCTTGCGTCGCGTTGTCGGAAACGGCTGCACGCGCGCCCAGCGTGGGGGTCACCGAATGGGTCTGAGCGTGAGCGACGGATGCAATCGATTGGGCCGCCAGCGCGAGGGCCAGCCAGCTCAGCCGATGGCGGGTCTCATGGTGCGTAGTAGCCATAGGCCGTGCTTCCCTTGGGTCCCCGGTATTTGTTGAGCATGGACATCACCACCGGGTGGTTTTCGACGGTCGCGAAGGCCTGCTTGATGGTGTTGATCGGGGTCTTGTTGGCTTCAATCACCATGATGACCTGACCCATGTGGGTCGCCAGCACGCGCGACTCGGTGGTCGACAGCAGCGGAGGGGTGTCGAAAATGATGATGCGGTCTGCGTACTTGCTTGCCAGCTCGTTGAGCAAGGAATTCATGGCGCCGCTGGCCAGCAGCTCGGTCGAGCGCGAGCTGGCGGTGCCCGCAGGCAACAGGGTGAGCTTGGGGATGTTGGTTCGCAGCAGCACGTCAGACAGCTGTGTCTGCGGGAACTCAAGCAAGTCCAGCAGGCCCTTGCTGGCCTGCACGCCCAGCCGCTCCAATGCGGACGGGCGCAGCACGTCGGCCTCGACCAGCAACACGGTGTGGTCCAGCTCCATGGCGATGCTGGTGGCCAGGTTGATGGCCGTTTGCGTTTTGCCTTCGCCAGCCAATGCGCTGGTGACCATGATCAGGTTGGCTCGGTCCGGTCGCATGGCCCCCTGGCCGCGCACGTTCTCCAGCAGGGGCCGCTTGACGATGCGGAACTCCTCTTCCAGCTGCGAGCGAGGCTGCCCGGGAACGAGCAGTCCAGCGCGTTGCATGCGCAGCAGGTCCACCGTGACGTCGCGGCTGCGGCGATCTTCGGCGGAAGCAGACGCAGCGTAGCTGGACGATGCGGGCGCGCTTGCGGTCTCGGGGTGCTGTGGCGCGGCGGCTGCGTCCGCGGCCGCAACCGTCGCGGACGGCGGTGGTGGGGCCTCGGCGGGAGCAGGGTCCTGCACATCGACGCCAGCGCGTCGGAGTTGCTCCAGCCTGCGAGCGGCTTGTTCAATCGTGTTCATGTCGCACCTCAGGGCAGCAGCTGCTGTTTGACCACGATGAGCCAGACGAGCTGGACCAACATGAATGCGGCGACACCGCCCCAGAACAGTCGGTGGTCGCGCTGCACGACGTCGGCTCGCTCCGGGCTGATGACCAGCGACACGCTGCCCAGCACGGGGCGCCCCGTGACCTCACGCAGGCCGCGCGTGTCCTGCACGGTCGGAAACACCTGGGTGAGCGCAAAGGCTGCCGCCAGACCCGCACCGATCGCCGCGATCATGCCGAGCACCGCCACCATCATGCGGCTGGGCTTGGCCGGGGTGGGGGACACGCGAGGAGGCTCCACCACGCGGAAGTCGGCCACTTTGGTGGTCAGGTCGATTTTCTCGCCCAGGGAGGCCGACTCGCGGCGGCTGACCAACTGCTCGTAGTTCTTGCGAACGACGTCGTAGTCGCGGTTGAGCTGCGCCAGTTCGGCTTCCACCTCGGGCATGCGACCGGCCATGGCGCGGGCTTGCTCCAGCTGAGATTGCTGGGCGCCGAGCTGACCGCGCAGCGAAGCCACCTTGGCTTCGGCCTCGGCCAGCGCCACGCGGATGCGCTGGAACACCGGGCTGGTCGGGGCGGGGCCGCGGCCCCCCGTGGCCTTTCGGCTCTCCAGCTCGCTGCGACGCTGTTGCTCGAGCTGCGCGATGCTGCGGCGGGCCGCCGTCACGTCGGGGTGCGCGTCGGTGTAGCGGCGAAGCAGGTCGTCAAGCTGGCGACGCTGGGCATCGAGCCGCGACTCGGTTTCGGACTGCATGGCCACCATGCCGGGCACCATGGCTTCCACCGGCATCGTCGGCTCTTCCTGGGAGAGCTCGCGGCGCAGGGCATCTCGCGATTGTTCAGCGGCTTGCAATTCCACGCGCAAGCGGTTGACTTCCTCGGTCGCCGTCGACATGCGGGCAAAATAATCCTGGTTCGAGGTGCCGGTCAGGCCAAAGTTGCGCAGCTTGAAGTCCTTGAGGCGGTTCTCCGACTCGGTCAGCTTGGCCTCGTAGGATTTGATCTGATCGTCCAGGAATTTGCGCGCTTGCTCCGAGTCGCGCTGCTTGTCGCTCACCCCTGAGGTCACGAACAGGGCCACCAACTCCTCAACGACCACCTGGGCGCGTGTGTTGTTGATGTCGCGGTACGTGATGGCAAACAGGTTGGCGTCTCCACTGGGGGCCACCCGGATCTCTTTGGCCAGCCGATCGATGGTGCGCTCCCGGTCGGCGTTGCTCAGGTGCGTCAGGCCCACGCGAGGCGACTGGATCAGCTGCTCGATGTTCGGCCGGCTGATCAAGGTCCGCGCCAACATGCGCACCTGTTGGTCGACGTCAGGCTGGAACGCCAGGCCGGTCATGAGCGGCTTGAGCACGGTCTGCGTGTCCACGAACACCCGAGCCGAGGCCTCGTAGCGGTCGCGGATCACCAGCGTGACGGCCAGCATGCTGATGAGGCCAACCAGCCATGCCGCAGCCAGGCCGATCCAGCGGCGCTGCCACATGGCAACCAGGATGCCAGAGATTTGTCTGAAGAGATCGTCCATACAGCGCGGTTCAGGAGCGGCCGAGCGGGCCGACGACGCGGGGCAAAGTGTTCAATCAGAACCAGCTTTGCGGGATGATGAGGATGTCGCCGGGCTTGACTTCGACGTTGGCCGAAATGTCGCCGCGCTTGATCAGGTCCTTCAGGCGCACGCTGTACTGCTTGCCCTGTTCGGCGCCGCGCACCAGCACGGCACCGTTGCCGTCGGCGAAGTCGGTCAGGCCACCGACCTGGATCATCACATCGAGCAGCGTCATGTTCTGGCGGAAGGGCACGGCCTGCGGGCGCGCGGCCTCACCGACGATGCGAATCTGCTCGGTCGTCACGCCCTGGAAGTTGTTGACCAGCACCGTGACCACCGGGTCGCGGATGTACTTGCTCAGGGCCTTTTCGATTTCCCGAGAGAGTTCTTCGGGTTGGCGCCCTGCAGCGACCAGGTTTTCAACCAGCGGCAGCGAAATGCGACCGTCCGGGCGCACGGTGATCGTGCTGGAGAGGTCGGGGTTGCGCCACACCACGATCGAGAGTTGATCCAGGGCGCCGACACGGTAGATCTGGTCGACGTTGTCGGCCTTCGCGGGCGCAGGCGGGTGGCTCTGGAAGGTGCCGCACCCTGCCAGGCCCAACGTCAGGGCCGCGGCGATGACGCTGCGCAGGCCGAAGCGGCGAGTTGCATGGGGCTGAGACATGGAAAACCCTCTTGAATGTGGTTGAAGCATCGGCAGCCAAGCCGCGTTTGGCCGGCTGCACATGGACTCGCGAAGCATAGGGCTTTTCAGCCTGTTACTGGTTGTTTCCTGCGCTGGGCGTGTTGCGACATCGCATCTCACCCCGTCATCCGGGGGGAAAAGGGCCCCGCACTGCGGGAGGGGGGCGTGCCGACGCCGTGCCTGTCGTGCTTTACTCGGAGGTCATCGGCAACCCGGCGGGTTGCTGCACCCCCCATCAGTCCCGTCCATGCAAAACGCGAAGCTGTCCGCACACGTCAAGCGAGTCCTGTATCACCACCGCACCCAGGGCAAGGCGGTGGAAGGCGTCCACATCCGAGGCATCACCGATGCGCTGCGCGCCGAGGGCGTGGCGGTGGACATCATCTCCCTGCCTGGAGCCGACCCCTACGCGACCCCGAAGGCCATGTCTCCCACGAAGCAGGCCAAATGGTGGATGCGCATCGTCACGGCGCTGCCGGAGCCCCTGTTCGAGGTGGCTGAACTGGGCTACAACGTCGTGGCGGGTTGGCGCATCTGGCGCCACCTGCGGGAGCACCCTGACACCGGCTTCATCTACGAGCGCTACTCGCTTTACATGTTCGTTGCCGTGTGGCTTGCTCGCTGGCGCAAGTTGCCTATCATCCTGGAGGTCAACGATTCGTCGACGGTCTACCGCGTGCGCCCCCTGTTTTTCCAGAAGCTGGCCACCTGGGTTGAGCGCTGGACTTTCACACGCGCCTCTGGCCTGGTCTTCGTGTCGACCGTGTTCCGCGATCGGGTGCAACAGGCACACGGTTGTGACCTGGCGCCGGCCATCATCACGCCCAACGCGGCCAACATCGACAAGTTCACCTTCAGCCCTCAAACGCGGGAATCCGTTCGCGCCAAGTGGGGGCTGACGGATGCGGTGGTGTGTGGCTACCTGGGTGCCTTCGTGCCCTGGCACGCCATCGATCAGTTCGTCTACCGGATCGCGCCGAGCCTCAAGGCGAACCCCAAGCTCAAGCTGCTGCTGGTGGGGGACGGTGCCACCTACCCGGAAGTCGAGGCCTTCGTGCAGCGCGAAGGATTGAAGGATCAGGTCTTGCTGACCGGGCGAGTCGGACACGATGACGTTCCTGGTTTGCTCGCCGCCATGGACTTGGCCATCCTGCCCAGCGCCGGCGACTACACCTCTCCCGTCAAGCTGTTCGAGTTCATGGCCTGTGGCATCGCGCCGATCGCCCCGAACTTCCTGCCCATCCAGGAGGTCGTGAAAGAAGGCCAGACGGGTTGGCTGTTCCCAGCGGGAGAACTGGATGTCGCGGTTCAGTCGGTGCTCGAGCGCAGCCAGGACGTGGACGCGTTGCGCCGCGTCGGGGCGGCGGCTCGTCAGTACATCTCGGCAGAGCGCCAGTGGTATCACAACGTGGTCCAGCTGGTGGATTTCTGGCAGCACCTGCGCGGGCAGGCGGTTGTGGGGCGTCGCAAATGAGGCGCTTGACATGAGCCTGCTGCTCAGCGACCTGAGGGCCAAGCAGCGCCTTTATTCGCAGCACGGCGCCACGTGCTCCCTGCTCAAGGCCCTTTTGACCGATGGCACCTCGGCGAATGCGCTCTACCGATTGCAAGAGGCCCTGTCCTCACGCGGTCTGGCGCCACTGGCCTTGGTGCCGCATTTGCTCAACAAGTGGTTCAACGGTTGCGTGATCGGGGTCAAAGCCCGTTTCGGCCCGGGTTTCGTTCTGATCCACCCGATCGGCGTGGTCATCAACTCGAGCGTGCGAGGCGGCTCCAACGTCTGGCTGGAGAGCGGTGTGGTCATCGGCGACAACCGGGGGCGCTCACCTGTGCTGGGCGATGACGTGTTCGTGGGCTCGGGCGCCAAGGTGATCGGGGGCTTGATGG
>Ga0209300_1001140_pt1 | contig 11029 bp, 13 predicted proteins | sample Shrwel_input2_RT_FD_187535 | JGI IMG/M metagenome (GOLD analysis project Ga0209300, IMG submission 187535) | Subsurface microbial communities from deep shales in Ohio, USA - Utica-3 well 1 S input2 RT (SPAdes) (version 2) ... | reverse complement strand
CCTATCCCTCTCCGATGCAGTCGGAGATTCACCAAGACAGTCCATTTACAGCCAGACCAGTCGTGAATTAACCCGATGCCAGCCAAGCAGTCCAAAGCCCTACGAGGGGCAACCAAACCAAGGCTTGCCAGCATCCCATTAAAGGGCGCTAACAAGCTGCAAGATGTAAAAGACCTTTGCACAATCATAGATATGCCGCTTCTGCCTTGGCAGGAGTACGTCCTCAAGGACATGCTAGGCGTGGACAAGAAGGGCATGTGGATTCGCAAGACAAACCTGCTACTTATTGCTCGACAGAACGGAAAGACCCATCTAGCTCGTATGCTTATCCTTGCTCACCTGCTTAAGTGGGATAGTAAGAACGTCCTTATCATGTCCTCTAATCGAAGCATGGCTTTGGACACCTTTAGACAAGTCGCTCAAGTATTGGAGAACAATGACCACCTCAAAGGCTTCGTCAAACAGATCAGGTACGCCAACGGCACAGAGTCTATTGAGATGCTGGACGGAAGAAGGCTGGACGTTGTTGCGGCAACTAGAGATGGCTCTCGCGGTAGAACAGCAGACTTTCTCTTCATCGACGAGCTCCGAGAAATTAACGAAGAAGGATATAGAGCTGCTATCCCTACAACTAGAGCGCGTCCAAATGCTCAAACGCTTCTTACCTCAAATGCAGGAGACGCTTTCTCGGTAGTACTAAACGGCATGAGAGAAAGGGCGTTGGAGAACCCGCCTAAGAGCTTTGGGTTCTATGAGTACTCGGCTCCCCAATATTGCAAGATTACAGATCGTGTTGGTTGGGCTCAAGCCAATCCAGCACTCGGATATACGATAAGTGAGGAATCCCTTGAAGAAGCTGTTGCGACAAGCCCTATTGAAAATACTCGAACAGAGCTGCTCTGCCAATGGATTGACTCTCTCGCTAGTCCTTGGCCTCATGGCGTACTTGAAGAGACGAGCGACTCAACACTCCAGATTCCTGTGGGTGGCTATACGGTCTTTGCATTTGATGTCAGTCCGTCTCGTAGAAATGCGTCTCTGGTTGCTGGAACTCTACTCTCGGATGGTCGCATTGGAGTTGGAATCCTACAGACGTGGGAATCGCAGGTCTCTGTAGATGATCTAAAGATTGCGGTGGACATCAAGGCATGGGTGGACAAAGGCTATAGACCCCGACAGATTTGCTATGACAAATACACCAGCCAGTCAATCGCCGACAAACTCGCTAACGCTGGACAGATTATGCAAGACATTTCTGGTGCTTCCTTCTATCAGGCTTGCGGAGACCTGCTTGATGGACTGGTGAACCATAGGGTTGTCCACTCTGGTCAAGCAAACTGGATTCAGCAGATGAATAACTGCGCAGCTAAGGTAAATGACTCGGCATGGCGCATTGTTAAACGCAAGAGCGCGGGCGATGTTTCTGGAGCGATTGCAACCGCCATGGTCGTTCACATGCTTTACAAACCACAACAGGTAGCGGCTATATACACAGAATAATCTACATATAGTGTATAATTGCCTTCTATGGGTCTCTTCTCGCGTAAGCCACAAATATTAGAAGCGCAGCTTGCGCCACAAGTCATGGGCGAGAATCTGCCTTCACTCTATAACGCGATTCAGCTCCGAGTCTCTCGCAAGGATGCGATGTCTGTGCCATCAGTAGCCAGAGCCCGCAACCTAATCTGTGGAACAGTCGCAGGAATCCCTTTAGAGTATTACAATAAGCGCACAGGCGAAGTTATGGCTGCGCCACGTTGGATTAGCCAACTAGCAAAGAATCAACCATCATTTATCACTATCTGCTGGATCGTAGATTCACTCTTGTTCTATGGAGTCTCTTATCTTCGTGTTACAGAACGCTACGCAGAAGATGGTCGCCCAGCAGCGTTTGAGTGGATTGCCAACGCCCGCGTTACATTCACAACTGACCTAGAGGGCATCATGGTTACGCAGTATTACGTCGATGCTGCACCTATCGCCATGAACGACATCGTTACTATTCAGGGATTCGATGAGGGCGTGTTAGAGCGCGCTGGTCGCACTATCCAGTCAGCGATTGACATTAACAAGGCTGCTGCAATTTCATCTGCTACACCAATGGCATCAGGCATCTTAAAAAATACAGGCGCAGACCTACCACCTGCCGAGGTTTCTGGACTTCTCGCAGCTTGGCGCAGAAGCAGAAATAACAATTCAACGGCGTACCTCACTAGCACTCTTGAGTTCCAGCCAGTTCAGTTCTCACCTAAAGATATGCTCTATAACGAGGCAATTCAGAACCTATCTACTGAAATTGCCCGCGCTATGAACGTGCCAGCGTATTACTTGTCAGCAGATCAGAACACAACTATGACTTATGCAAACGTGACAGAAGAGCGCAAGCAATTCTTCGCGCTTAGCATCGAGCCTTACATTCAGGCTATTCAGACTCGTTTATCTATGGACGATATTTCTACAGCAGGGCACGAAGTTCGCTTTGCAGTCTTTGACACCTTCCTCAAGCAAGACCCAATCAAGGAACTTGAAGTAATTGAGAAGATGATAACTCTAGGGCTGATTACAACTGAACAAGCTATGGAAATGACAGACCTAACACCTAACGGAAGTGAGGGGCTCTAATGGAGACTCTATACATCGAAGCCGCCTCTATTGAGTGCAGCGAAGAACGCCGCGAAATTAGCGGCAAAATCGTTCCAATGGGAACTGGCGAAATCGGCAATACCAATCTTGGCGGCGTTGTATTCGAGGCTGGTTCTATTGAGATTGACGATCCATCAAAGATTAAATTGCTATCACAGCACGACATGAAGAAGCCAGTAGGACGCATGGTTACAGCCACAGTTCGTCCAGATGGCATCTATGCAACCTTCAAGTTGTCACGTTCAACAGGTGGCAACGATGCACTTGTCATGGCTAGTGAAGGTCTTGTCTCTGGCTTGTCAATCGGTGCAGAGATTATCAAGTCAGCACCATCACGCGAAGGTCACACAGTTGTGACTGCCGCAAAACTCAAAGAAGTTTCTCTAGTAACAGAGCCAGCCTTTAAGTCTGCTCAAGTGCTAGAGATCGCAGCAGAGGAAGTCATCCCTGCTGAAGAAACCAAACCAACAGAAAGCGAGCCAGTCGTGGAAGATACCACACAGGTAGAAGCTCCAGCAGTTGAAGCAGCGGCAGAAGAAGCGGCTCGCCCAACAGTTGCAGCATCACATTACACCAAGGAGCGTACCGCGCCGATTTCATCAGCACAGTACCTCGAAGCAAACATCAAGGCAGCACTTGGAGATGACGAGGCACGCCGCGTTGTCCGTGCAGCAGATGATTCCAGCTCAACCAACACAGGACTTACACTCCCACAGCACCTCAACACATTCATCACAGATACATTTACAGGGCGTCCAGCGTTTAATGCTGCAACCCGTGGTGCATTAGTTGATTCAGGGCTTTCATTTACAGTCCCTCGCATGTACACCAACGCTTCAACTTCACCAAATACTGCACCAACAGTTGCAGACACAGATGAGGGTGCAGCACCATCAGAAACAGGCATGACATCTGCTTATGACACAGTAACTATCAACAAGTTCTCTGGTCTCCAGCGCATTTCATTTGAGCTTATTGACCGCTCTTCACCTGCGTTCATGGAACTCGTAATGGCAGAACTTCGCAAGGCATACGAGAAGGCAACAGATACAGCCCTTATCGCTGCTTTGACAGCAAACGGAAAGCAAGATGATGGTCGCGCACTATCAGCATCAGCTCTTCAATCATTCATCTCTGTAAACGCTGCAAAGATTTACGGCAACACAGGTGGAGATTACGCATCTGCACTCGTGGCATCACCTTCACAATGGGGTCAGATTATGTCTTACGCTGACACCACAGGTCGCGCACTTTACAATGCAGCATCACCAATGAACACATCAGGTTCAGCTCGCCCAACTTCAGTTGTCGGTGACGTACTTGGTACAAACCTCATTGTTGATCACAACATCACAACAGGTACAGGCGATAACTCAATGTTCCTTGTTGCACCTTCATCTGTTTACACATGGGAATCACCAACAACCCAGCTTCGCGTAAACGTTCTTACATCTGGTGAGGTTGAAATCAACCTTTACGGATACCTAGCAATTTACGTTGCTAAAGATGGTGGCGGAGTTTACCGCTACAACTTCCAAGCCTAATCAGCTTGAACTAAGTCGCTAGAGGGGGCTGCCAGAGCCCTTGCAGCTCCCTCTAGTCTTTAGAAAGGAAATCATGGCACTTACTACAGTTGCAGAGCTTCGCACAGCTCTTGGAATTGGGACTTTGTACGCGGACAGCGTTCTCCAATCCGTCTGCGATGCTAGTGATAACGTGCTACTTCCTTTCATCTGGAATAACACATCTTTCAATGTGGCACACGAATCAACAGCCACCACAGCAACTCTTTACTTTGATTATGACATCAGAGACACTTTTTATATTGGACAGACCATTGTTGTATCTGGCAACGAGTCACACCTTAACGGCAGCCACACAATCACAGCCGTAGGGGAATATTCAATTACTTACAGCATTAACAATGGCGTGGTTCAACCTAAGCATTATGTCAATCCTTACGGCTCCGTAGCGGGTGCAACCTCTTTAGATCCTGCAACCATTCCTGCTATTCAGGAAGCCAGCCTCATGGTCTCTGTGGCTATCTGGCAAGCACGCCAAGCTCCAACAGGACAAGGCGTATCTATTGACGGCTATGCACCAAGCCCATACACCATGTCTAATCAACTCATGGCTCGCGTTCGTGGCTTACTTGCACCTTACCTAAGCCCTAACTCTATGGTGGGCTGATGCCAGCGATAACCACCCTTCGAGCTTCTATAGCCTCGGCACTTACTGACAATACCAAGTGGAGCGTGTTCTCGTTTCCACCTGCTACACCTATTGCTAACAGCGTTATCGTCAGCCCTGCTGATCCTTACCTAGTGCCTAGCAATAATGACTACACAGCCATCGCACCGCTAGCGAACTTCACTATTACTATCCTTGTGCCATTACTGGACAATCAAGGAAACCTCGCTGGGATTGAGGATGACGTAGTACGCCTCTTCCAGCTTCTCGAAGCATCAAGCATTGTGTTCAACGTAGGTAGCGTGTCCAGCCCTAAAGTGCTGAACCTGCCAACTGGAGACTTACTGGCTTGCGATGTCGCAATCAGTACCCTAACGGAATGGAGCTAGTCATGAGCGACTGGGAAAAGGAGCGAGACGCTTTTCTTGCGAAAATCGGACAAACTCCAGAAGTAAAAGCAGCACCAAAACCAACTACCAAGAAAGATGAGGAATAACTGAAATGGCAGTATTTCTAAACAATGGCGTAGTTCTAACAGTCAATTCAGTTGACCTATCTGATCACGTCACAGCAATCACAATCAACCGCACTTTCGATGAGCTCGAAGTAACAGCGATGGGCGATTCAGGACACAAGTTCGTCAAGGGTCTTGAAGCAGCATCTATCACTATTGACTTCCTCAACGACACAGCCACAAGCGAAGTCTTGCAGACACTACAGGCTGCTTACGGCACAAACGTAACAGTTACAGCTAAGCAGACTTCAGCAGTAGTTTCAGCGACAAACCCACTTTACACAATGACTTGCCTAGTCAATAACCTCACCGATATCAACGGCGCAGTTGGTGACCTTGGCACACAATCTGTAACTTGGAACGTCTCTGGTACAGTAGCAGTCACAACAGCGTAAGAAGGAGATAAGGGCTATGGCAAAACTCAAAGTAACAAGGGCTGACGGACAAGTGCAGGAGTTTGAGATAACTCCAGTCTTGGAATACAGCTTTGAGCAATACGCCAAGAAGGGCTTTCACAAAGCCCTGATTGAAGATCAGAAGCAGTCAGACGTGTACTGGCTCTGCTGGGAAGCAATTAGACGTTCGGGTGAAACAGTCAAACCCTTTGGGGAATCATTCCTAGAGACTCTCAAGTCAGTTGAGGTCTTAGAGTCTGACCCTTTAGGTTAGATCGGAACTCCCTCACCTATCTCGCAGCTCGATTGAGTTATGAGTATGGAGTTCCGTTCAACTCCATCGTGGAACTTTCTCCGATGGCTTTCAAGGCTCATGTACAGGTATTAAAGGACATAGCAAAGGAGCGAAGCGATGCCAGTAGAACTCGACAACGCCGTAGCTCTTAGCAAAGCCCTTAAGCAATACGCGCCAGAGCTAGCCAAGGAAACCCAGAAGGAAATTGCAGGACATCTGCGCAAGGTAGTTAATCAGGCTAGAGGATTCGTTCCTAGCGATTCGCCTTTAAGCGGCTGGGGTAATGCAGTTGGAATCTGGGAGTATCGAGCCTTCGATGCTGGAATCATCAAACGTGGCTTGGGTTACTCCACAACGCCTACAAAGCCAAACAAGCGAGGCTTTAGAAGCCTTGCAACTATTTTTAACAAGTCTGCTGCTGGTGCGATTTACGAGACAGCAGGACGTAAGAACCCACAAGGATTACCACCAGCCCAGCGTGTTAAGAAGTACCGCAACGGCAAGTTCATTACAGAATGGCAGACAGACAGAACAGTCAATAAGTCAGCCAATCCTAATGCGGGTAAGCAGTTCATTGGCGCATTACCGCCATTGGTTGATTCACAGCAATCAAACAGCGCAGGACGTAGAACTCGCAAGACCAAAGGACGCTTACTCTTCAGAGCATGGGCTAACGATCAAGGCAAGACAACCGCCGCAGTTGTGAAGGCTATCCAAGCCTCTAATGAAAAGGTTGTAAAGAAGTCTAACGCCAGAGGCGAAATAGCATTTAGAGCAAGGAGAGCTGACTAATGGCTGGTATGACAGACCTAGCAATCCGCATCGCCACCACGATGGATGCGACTGGCTTAAACAAAGCAGAGAAATCAGTCAAGGGATTAGACAAGACAATTAAGAAGCTGGGGCAAACCCTCGGCGTAACCCTTGGCGCATCCGCTATGGCAGCCTATGGCAAGGCAGCAGTTAAAGCCTTTGCAGACGATGAGGCAGCAGCTCGCAGACTATCCAGCGCAGTCGATAACCTTGGGTTGTCTTTCTCCAAAGTACAGGTTGCAGACTTTATTTCTGGCTTGGAGCGAAGCGCAGCAATCGCTGATGACATTCTTCGCCCAGCCTTCCAGTCTTTACTTAACATCACAGGATCACTAACCAAGTCTCAAGAGCTGCTTAACAATGCTATCCAGATTAGCCGAGCCACAGGGGTAGATTTAGCCACAGTTACTACAGACCTTGGCAAAGGTTATGTCGGTATTACTCGCGGACTTATCAAGTACAACACAGGGCTTACCCGCGCAGAATTACAGACCAAGAGCTTTAACGAGATTCTAGGCATCATGCTGGCTAAGTCTGCTGGCGCAGCGCAGGACTATCTCACCACTACTTCATATAAATTAGATGTGTTGCGCGTCTCATCAGAGAACGCTAAAGAGTCAATTGGTAAAGGTCTAGTCGATGCCTTTGCAGTCCTTGGTGGTGGATCACAAGCCAGCGATGCACAAAAGACTATTGAGAATATTGCCAAGGGCATCAACGCCATCACTATGGCTACAGCCCAAGCCATTAACGGATTACGTCAGTTATACAAGGGTCTTGATTTCCTTACTTCCTTTGGTGGTCTAACTGGTGGCGATGGCTTACTAGCCAGAACCTTTGACCGCACCCCTACAGTCTCTCGCGGACGTTCAGCTTCTCCAGCAGGTACAGCAATCCGCACACGCCAGCAGCGCGAAGCAGAGGCAGCAGCCGCTAAAAGAGCCAAGGAAGTTGCAGCCCTAACTAAGAAGCAGGTTGCATCTACAAAGGCTCTTACAGCCGAGCAGAAGAAGCAAAACAGCCTTAAGAAGTCTGCCTCAATCTTTGACTTAGAACAGGTTCAACTTGTAGCAGCTCTTAAAGGCAAACTTACCCAAGAAGAAACAATGCGCGTACAGGCGCAGCTTGCAATCCTTAACGGCAACGAAGCAGTAGCCAGAGACCTCACCAACCAGATTCTTAAGGCGCAAGATGCTTCCGGCAACCTTGCTAGATTCCTAACTGCGTTGCCTAATGCTCGCAATCCATTCGAGTATCTTGATGCCTACCTGTCTTACTTGGCTGGCAAAGCAGCAGCGATTATGACTAATGCGCCAGTACCTACATCGCCACAAGGCAACACAAGCGTTCCAACACCACCAGCGACAAACGTATCTGCCTACCCTTCAGACGGCATGATTTCCTACAACCAGATGACAGGCTTGAGTTACAACCCTAACGCAGGCAGCACAGTTGTGGTGAACGTTGCTGGATCAGTTATATCCGAGCAAGACCTCACCGAGACTATTGCCCGCAACTTACAGAACAGTTCTCTATCGTCTGGCAAGGTGGCACAACTAGAGCGTTACTCTGGATTCTTCTTATGAGCTTACCCGCACAGATAGCCGTCTCATTCGACTTCTCTGGCGGAGCAACTTTTGGTTCGGGGTTCGTCATCGGCTCACCAGATAACGGAGTCATTGGGGTTAATTCCTTTGGCTCATCCGATGTCATTATCCCTACAGTTGATTTAACTCCAGACGTTTATAGCATTTCTATCAGGCGTGGTCGCAACGTCATGAAGGACACCTACGATGCTGGCACAGCCATTGTCCGAGTCCTTGACCCGCTAGGGTACTTCAACCCACAGAACCCAGCCTCGCCTTACTACGGCTACCTTGTGCCACTTCGTAAGCTGCGCATTTCTGCAACCACAGCGACAGCAGAACACTTTCTATTCTCTGGCTATGTGAATGACTACCGCTATACTTTCCCTGTAGGGCAGGAGACTGCCTATGTAGACATTATGTGTACCGATGGCTTCCGTCTCTTACAGATGTCTAACGTAGGCACTATTGCCGATACAGCAGCAGGGCAAGACACAGGCACACGCATAAACAAGATTCTGGATAACGTCTCGTTCCCTGCATCTATGCGCTCAATCTCTACAGGAGTCTCGACCTGTGTCGCTGATCCTGCAACCAACCGCTCTACCTTAGATGCGATTAAAAACGCAGAGTTCTCTGAAGGGCTAGGAGCGTTCTACATGAGCGCAGACGGCACAGCCGTATATCTCAACCGCACAGAGGTTACTTCTAGCCTTGGTGAGCCTTCTATCGCCTTTGACCAGACCACAGGGATTCCTTACCGCAACGTGAAGTATGCCTTCGATGACAAGCTCATCATTAACGATGTCAAGTTTAACCGAGTAGGCTCTGCAACTCCTCAACTGGTCTATAGCCAGTCCTCGATTGACAAGTACTTCCCACACAGCCTGACACAAGAGAACCTTGTGGCGCAGACAGATGACATCGTGCTAGGCATCGCCCAGAACTATGTCAATACCCGCAAGGAAACCACCATCCGCATTGACGAGATGCTGGTGGACTTACTAGACCCAGACGTTCCAACTGACACCCTTATCGGGCTTGACTACTTTGACAACCTAGAAATCACAAACGTTACGGAATCAGGCTCGACTATCACCAAGACATTACAGGCACAGGGCTTTGCTTGGGATATCACAGCAAATAAAATGCAAGTAGCAATAACCACGCTTGAACCAATAGTGGATGGTTTCATTATTGGAAGCAGTACATTTGGTATAATCGGCACATCAACAATGAGTTACTAGGAGAAAAAATGGCAGCAGGACAAGGCTATATTGAGTTCGCGACTGGAGACGTTTTAACGGCTGCCGCCGCTAATGGCTACCTAGCCTCTCAAGTTGTAATGGTATTTGCAGATGCGGCAGCTCGTACTGCGGCAATCACAAGCCCACAGGAAGGCATGATTTCCTACCTCAAAGACACAAACGCAACCCAGTATTATTCAGGGTCAGCATGGGTCTCAATCGGGGGTAGCTCAAGCCCACTTACCACAAAGGGCGATCTCTACACATACTCGACAACAGATGCTCGACTTGCAGTCGGCACAAACGGACAAGTCCTTACAGCAGACTCAACAACTGCGACTGGCTTAAAGTGGGCTACCGCTGCTGGTGGTGGGTCAGGATTAACATTTATCACACGTTCGACAATATCTAACGTTGCTACAGCCGACCTTGACAACATTTTCACAAGCACTTATGAAACTTACAAAATCGTGATTGAAACTGCTTTCGGAGCAAACACAAGTGATGATTTAGCCGTTCAATTGCGCTATGCTGGTCCTGCCACTCAATCAGCAGATTATTATGGAAGGGTTGCCAATCTTAATGCTGCGTATAGCAACAACGATATTACTGCCGCCAGTTCTGCAATTTTAATCAGCAACATTCGCAATTCAGCCGATCAAGCTTCCAGCGCTACTTTTGTGATTAATAACGTTGGCAATGGAAGCAGAAACCCAATGGGTTATACAATCGGTTGGTCTGCTAATGATTTAGGACCAAACGTTTCTAGTTTTTATCAAGCAACAGCCCGCGTCTACACAGGTCTCAGATTTTTAACTTCGGCAGGAAACTTAACAGCAAACATCTCCGTCTATGGATTGGCGAAATCATAATGGCTAATGACAATATCTACATTCTTAATGCTGAAACAGGCGAAGAAATTATTCGTGAAATGACGGATGAAGAGCAAGCAGTTAGAGATGCAGAAATCTCTGCTGCCGCGGCAATTGAGGCAGAAGAAAATGCTAAGGCAGAAGCCGATGCTGCGGCTAAGGCTGCGCTGCTAGAACGTCTAGGGATTACTGAAGAAGAAGCCAAGCTCCTACTGGCATGAACCCATGGCTATGCAAGGCAGGGCAGCAACTAAGGGAGCAGCTCGATGATTCGTACCCAGATCGAGATAGAACCTCGGACGGGTGGATTGGTGATGCTCGACATTCACATCTTAAGTCTGATCATAACCCAGATAAAGGTGCTAAATCAGTTGTTCGAGCCATTGACATTGACCGCGATCTCTGTGGAAAGTCCAAGCCCGACCTCATGCCATACCTTGCTGACCAGATTCGACTCTGTGCGAAGTCTGGAGA
>Ga0209300_1001138_pt1 | contig 11038 bp, 10 predicted proteins | sample Shrwel_input2_RT_FD_187535 | JGI IMG/M metagenome (GOLD analysis project Ga0209300, IMG submission 187535) | Subsurface microbial communities from deep shales in Ohio, USA - Utica-3 well 1 S input2 RT (SPAdes) (version 2) ... | reverse complement strand
AAATAGGAGTGAGTTTAATGAAAAAAGAAATATATTTAGATAATGCGGCAACTACTAAGGCACTGCCAGAGGTAACTACAGCTGTTGTTGATGCTTTAGAAAATAACTATGCCAATCCATCGTCACTGCATCGTTTTGGTTTAAAATCAGAAAATATTTTAAAAAGAAGTAGAAAAATAGTGGCAGATTATCTGGGGGTCAAAGCTAAAGAAATCATCTTTTGTTCAGGAGGCACAGAAAGCAATAATCTTGCCATCAGAGGAATTACTAAAGCTTACAAAAATCGGGGCAGACATCTGATCACTTCCCCAATTGAGCATTCTTCTGTGGCTGAACTTTTTAAGGCTTTAGAAAAAGAAGGCTGGCAGGTAGATCAAGTACAAGTTGATCAGAGAGGGCATGTTGACCTTAAGCACTTAAGATCATTAATTACTGAAGAAACTCTTTTAGTCAGCATTATGCAGGTTAATAATGAGCTGGGAACTATTCAGCCTACCAAAGAAATTGCTGAGATTATTAAAGAAGAAAATCCGCTCAGCTTTTTTCATGTAGATGGAGTTCAGGCTTTTGGTAAAATTTACAGCAATTTAAGTCAGTGGCAGGTAGATCTGTATTCTATTAGCGGCCATAAAATTCACGGTCCTAAAGGAGTTGGGGCTTTATATATTAAAAAGGGAACAAATTTAAAGCCATTAATCTACGGGGGTGGCCAGGAAAGAAACTTACGCTCGGGTACAGAAAACATACCGGCGATTGCAGGCCTGGGAGAAGCAGTTAAAAAGCTGCCTCAGCTCTCAGCAGCAAAAAATGTAGATAAAAATTTGGCTCAAAAAAAGGAGTATTTTCTTAACTCTCTGCAGGAAATAGAAGAAGTAATAGTCAACTCCCCTGCAGCAGGTGCTCCTCATATTATTAATTTTTCTCTACCCGGTATTACAGGTGAAACTATGCTGCATGCACTGGAAAGTCAGGGTATATATATATCAACAGGTTCGGCCTGTTCTTCCAGAAAAAAGGGAAGCAGAATTATCAATGCCTGCGGTTTATCACAGAAAAAAAGTGAGAGTGCACTGCGGGTGAGTTTAAATAGAACTATCACAAATGATGATTTAGATTATTTTATAAAAACTTTAAAAGAACAGATTAATTTTCTTAAACTTTTTTAATGAGGTGAAAAATTTTGTATGATTTAATAATTATTCGTTATGGAGAAATTGGCCTGAAAGGTGATAATATCAATGATTTCATCTCACAGCTGGTCTCAAATATCAAAAGGGCAACCGCAGATCTGGGAGATTTTGAAATAACTACTATTTACGGGCGGATTTTTCTTTATGCAGAAAGTGATGAAATTGAAAATATTGCTGCAAGGCTGATCAATGTTCCAGGGATTATTTCTTTAAGTCCAGCTCAGAGATTTAGAATTGGTAAAAAAATAGCTGCTTTTAACGAGCAAGATTTTGAAGAATTAAAAAGCAAAGCAGTTGAGCTCTTCAAAGCTGAAGTTCAGAACTATCCTACTACTTTTAAGGTAGAAACTACCAGAGCTGACAAGTCATTTCCAATCGAAAGTCCTGAACTAAATAGTGAGCTTGGTGGAAAAATTTTGAGAGAGATTGAAACTAAAGCTGCTCCAATCAGTGTTGATGTTCATCAGCCTGAGCATCTATTTGAAGTTGAAATCAGAAGGGGTAAGATTTACCTTTTTGTAAGGCGGGAAGCTGGCCCGGGTGGGTTACCTGTTAAATCATCTGGAAAAGCATTACTGCTGTTATCCGGTGGAATTGACAGTCCTGCTGCCGGCTGGCTTGGTCTAAAAAGAGGCTTATCTTTAAACGCAGTTTATTTTGATTCTCCACCCTACACTTCTGAGCGGGCCAAAGAAAAGGTAATTGATCTGGCAAAGGTTTTAAGCCGCTATGGTGGAGAAATCAAACTGCAGATTCCTTACTTTACAGAAATCCAGCAGGAAATATTAAAAAAATGTCCCAGCAGATATACTGTAACTATTATGCGCAGAATGATGATCAGAATTGGCAGCAGACTGGCAGAAATGAATAACGAGCTAGCTCTAGTTACCGGAGAAAGTTTAGGCCAGGTGGCAAGCCAAACCTTAGAAGGCCTGCGTTCATCTGATGAGGTAGCTGAATTCCCTGTACTTCGTCCTCTAATTACTATGGATAAAAACGATATCATCGCTCTGGCTAAAAAAGTGGGAACCTACGAAATTTCAATCAGACCACACGAGGACTGCTGTACTATCTTTGTGCCTGATAACCCTGCAACTCAGCCCAAACTTGATACTATTCATTTTGGAGAAGAAGATTTAGATATTGAAAAATTAATTGATCGAGCTATAGAAAAAATGGAAGTTAGCATAATTAATGAAGGTGCAGCAGAATGAAACTCACCACCCAAATAAAATATTTCTTAAATGTAACGCCATAATTAAGCTGACAAAATTCTTTAATCTCTTCAGCTGTTAACTCCCATCTTATCCTCCCCTTTTAGCTAAAAAAATACTTACAGCATCGGTACCTGTCATTTTTGATGTCCTCTCTCATTTTACAAAAGTTTATTTTTCAGTAAAACTATCTATAACCTGATGATACTCTCCCTTAGCCTTAATCAGGTGAGTTAAAATTTCTCTAACAGCACCATTACCACCATCAAATTCAGATACCAGATCAGAAATTTCTTTAACTTCTTCTGCAGCATCTGCCGGACAGCCTGCAAATCTGGCTTCTTTCATGACAGGTAAATCATTTAAGTCATCTCCGAGATAGGCTAAATTGCTATAAGTAATTTCTTTTTCTTTCATCAATTTTTCAAGAGCCTGCTTTTTATTCTGTACTCCCTGATAATATTCTTCTATTCCCAGTTCAAATGCTCTACGCTCCACAATCTCCGATTTTCTACCGGTCATAATTATCACATCATAACCAATTTTAATTGCGGCTACCACCAGCAGACCATCCTTAACATTAAAGGCTTTAAATTCATTTTTACCATTATCTAAATAGATCTTACCATCAGTCAGTGTACCATCAACATCCAAAAAAATTGTATTAATGTCCTTCAATCTTATCCCTCCATTTATAAATAAAAATATAAAGCTTAATTTAATTATATGTTTTTAAAAAATATTCTGCAATAGTGTTTGCTATAATTATGCCATTTCTTTTTCCTTGGCCCGGTAATTTAAATAACCGGCTGAAATTATTAAAACTGCACCAAGCACTGAAAACAGATCGGGAATTTCCTGAAATAAAACCAGACCCAAAATTGAAGAAAACACAATATTAGCATAGGTATAAATTGACAGCTCTCCTGCCTCAGCGTGACGATAGGCATTGGTCATAAATAACTGGGCTGCTGCTGCAAATAAGCCTAAGGCTAATAAGGCAAGGGCCTGCAAAGCTGTTGGAACCACAAAACTACCGCTAAACATAAAGGGAATCATCGCCAGTGTTGAAAAAAGGCTAAAATAAAAGACCACAGTAGCAGCTGAATCAGTTTTGCGCAGCTGTCTAACTATTGTATAGGCTATTCCTGCAAATATACTGGACATTAAAGCTATTAAAGCAGGTATAAGATTAGAATCAAAACCAGGTCTAATTACCAGTATAGCTCCTAAAGCAGCTGTCAACAATGCAATCAGCTGTTTTTTAGTAATCTTCTCCTTTAAAAATAAAGCTGCAAATACCATTACAAAAAATGGTGACATCTTATTTAAAATTACTGCATCAGAAAGCTTCATATTTGCCAGTGCGTAAAAATAAGCTGCAATTCCTAAAAGTCCAAAAATACTTCTTATGATTAAAAGTATTTTATTATTTCCAATCAATGAGCTGCCGCTCTTTTTGACCAGCGTAAAGGCTACAAATATTCCAACTAAGTTCCTAAAAAATATTTTCTCTGCTGTCGGCATATCTCCTAAAAACTTAACTGACGCTGCCATCAACGCAAAAAATAATGATGATAAGAGTATATATGTTATTCCCTTTTTCCTGTTTTCCATTTTTTTCACCTCATCTTATAATATTATAAAATTATTGAGCTATTAACAGTTTATCCACAGGTACCGGGTACAAAACGGCCGTTTTGTACCCGGTACTATGATATTGAGTAAAACAAAACTCCACCTTTTAGGTGAAGTTTTTAAAAATAATTTTCAAATTTTAATTTCTTTCCTTTAATGCTTCTTTTAGTGTATGCCAGGATAAAACTGCACATTTAACCCGTGCTGGCATATTAGAAATATTCTTTAACGCCATAGCGTCTTTTAGCTTCCTTAATTCCTCAGGATCTTCTGTATCCTTTTTAATCATGGCAATAAAAGTTTCTACAAGCTCTAAGGCATCTTCTATGCTTTTACCTTTAATTAAATCAATCATAATTGAAGTTGAAGCCTGCGAAATCGCACAACCACTGCCGGTAAAGGCTGCATCAGAGATTATATCTCCATCAAATTTGAGCTCCAGAGTAATATCATCACCACAGCTTGGGTTATGTCCGTGTTCACTTAAATCAGCACCCTCTAAGGAATGTTTATTGCGGCTGTTCTTATTATGCTCCATTATTAATTCTGTGTAGACTGAATCAAGATCCATATCCAAAAACCTCCCTTACTTTCTCCAGGGATTCTAAAAAGCGGTCCACTTCTACTTTAGTATTATAAAGATAAAAGCTGATTCTTCCTGTAGAATTAAGACCATAAAACTTCATTAACGGTTGAGCACAGTGATGACCCGAGCGAATCTCTATTCCCTCACTGTCAAGTATAGTGGCCAGATCATGAGAGTGAATATCCTTTAGATTAAAGGATATAATTCCACCTCGATCTTCTAAATCAAGAGGGCCAGCTATTTCTACATAGTCCAGTTCCTTCATTTTTTCTAAAGCATATTCAGTTAGCTTCAGCTCATGCTGCCTGATCTTATTAAACCCGATTTCTTCTAAATATTCAATCGCTGCCTGCAGTCCAACAGCCCCTTCAACGTTGGGAGTGCCGGCTTCAAATTTTTCAGGAAGTGGGGCATAAGTAGAACCCTGTTCTTTTACATATTCTATCATACCTCCACCTTTTAGAAAAGGAGGTAATTCTTCTAAAAGTTCCCTTTTGCCGTAGAGAACACCGATTCCCATTGGTCCCAGCATCTTATGACCGGAAAAGGCATAAAAATCTGCACCTAATTCTCTCACATCAGTCTTTAAATGAGGAGCACCCTGAGCACCATCAACAACAACTAAGGCACCTTTTTGATGGGCAAGTTCTGCCATTTCTTTAACCGGATTAATAACTCCACTCACATTAGACATCTGCGAAATGCTGAAAATCTTTGTTTTATCTGTCAATTTTTCTTTGAGCTTTGCCAGTGAAATCCTATAATTGTCGTCCGGATACAAATATTTCAACTTCAATTTTTTTCTCTCAGCCAACTGCTGCCAGGGAAGTATATTGCTGTGATGTTCGAGCACAGAAATCAATATCTCATCTCCTGCTTCCATCTGAGTTTCCAGACTGTTTGCCAGCAGATTTAAAGACTCAGTTGTGTTGCGGGTAAAAATAATTTCCTCTGATTTTTCTGCATTAATAAAATCCCGAACCTTAGCTCTGGCGTTTTCATAAGCATCTGTTGCTCGAACACTTAAAGTATGGGCTCCTCGGTGTGGATTGGAATTGATTGTCCGATTATAATTATCTACTGCATCTAAAACTACCTCCGGTTTTTGAGTTGTAGCTGCATTATCAAAGTAAACCAGATCTTTACCATTGATTTTTTGGTTAAGTATGGGAAAGTCTGATTTATATTCCTCACCCAGCTTCTTAGTTTTAACTGCGGATTCTTGTTTTGACATCATTAATAACACTTCCTTTAAGGTCATTAAGAGGTATTTTATCAAAAATAGGATTAAAAGCAGCTTCTACCATTAACTGTTTGGCTTCTGCTTTGCTCATGCCTCTACTCATCAAATAAAATAATCTCTGCTCATCAATCTGACCTGCACTTACAGCATGTTCCCCTTCCACATTATCTTCTTCAGAAAAAAGAGCGGGAATTGAATCAGAATTTACAGTCTTATCTAAAAGCAGAACCTCTTCCTTTTCCGATCCCTTTGACTGGCCCGCACCTTTTTGAAAATATAAATCGCCTCTGAAAACTTTCTGAGACCTATCTTTTAAAACACCCCGACTTTCAATTTCACTGCTGCTGTGGCGGCCTTGATGGTTCATCTTAAAACCAAGATCCATTTTGCGGTCACCGTCAGCAAAATAAACTGAACTGATGCTGGCCCTGCTGCCGTCATCAATTAAAGTGTTTTCGTTATTGGTTACAGAATTTCTGCCTCCAAGTTCGATTGGGATCCAGTTTAGCTCTCCCTGATTGGAAACAAGAGAAATATTGCTGTCAAAGTGATCACTCTGATCATTAAAGCGCTGAACCTTAACAATATTTAAAACAGCATTATCTTTAACAATTACCCTGGTTAAACCATTATGAAAAGCTTCTAAATTCTGATCCTGCATTCTGTAATCAATAACAATAGTCAGCTTAGAATTTTCTTCAGCCACAATTAAATTATTATCAATTAGAACAGGATTATCCTGATCAAGTTCATAAAATATTTCTACAGGTAGTTTTAACTTTACATTTTTGGGAACTTTGATAAAAAGACCAGTATTGTAAAACGCTTCAGCCATCGCCAAGTACTTAGGATTAAGGCCCTGATTCCCTTTTTCTACTTTTTTGCCTTTAAACTCTTCTAAATAATTTATAATTTCTTCTTCGTTATTTAGATTATCTGTCATTTTTTTAATCAGCAGCTCATGCTGCCATTTTTTTTCTTTTAAATATTCCTTATTATAAGGACTGTATTCGGGAAACTGATAGTCAAATAAATTTATCCTCTTAAAATCAGCCTGAGTCAAATCTTCAAAGACGCTGTAGCTCTCTCTTCTTCTATTGCTTAAAAGTTTTGACTGCCCGGTTGTTAAGTTATCTACTAATTTTTTATTATACATCTCATATCACCTATCCTATAGTACCTTCGAGTTCAAGGTTGATTAGATTATTTAATTCAACTGCATATTCTAATGGTAGTTCACTGGCAATGGGCTCCACAAATCCGCGAACAATCATGGCCTTAGCTTCTTCTTCGCTGATTCCTCTGCTCATCAAATAGAAAACCGCTTCTTCACTGATTCGGCCAACCTTTGCCTCATGACCGATATCAATATCATCAGTCTGCAGCTTCATTATCGGCAGAGTATCTGATTTAGATTTATCATCCAGCATCAGTGACTCACAGGAAACTGAAGCCTTTGCTCCATGTGCATTTTCAGTTGCTTTAAGCAGACCGCGATAGAAAGCATGGCCTCCACCTTTAGCAATTGAGCGTGAGTTAACTGTTGAAGTAGTATTTGGAGCAGCATGAATCACCTGAGCTCCTGTATCTAAATACTGTCCTTCAGCTGCAAAGGTAACCCCGGTAAATTCTGCTCTGGCTCTGGCTCCCTTTAAAATACTCATCGGGTATAACATTGAAACTTTTGAGCCAAAAGATCCGGAAACCCACTCAATAACCCCATCTTCTTCTACCAAAGCTCTTTTAGTATTTAAATTGTACATATTGCGGGACCAGTTTTCAATTGTACTGTACCGTAATTTAGCACCTTTATTTACAAATAATTCTACAGCACCTGCATGAAGGTTGTTGACCGAATATTTTGGGGCTGAGCAGCCTTCAATAAAGTGGGCATTTGCTCCCTCTTCCAAAATAATTAGAGTATGCTCAAACTGACCTGATCCAGGTGCGTTCTGACGAAAATAAGACTGCAGCGGAATATCAACGTCTACTCCTGCAGGAACATAAACAAAGGACCCGCCAGACCAGACGGCTCCATGCAGAGCAGAAAATTTATGATCATTAGGTGTAATTAATTTCATAAAGTGTTCTTTAACTAAATCTTCATATTTTTTAACAGCATTTTCCATATCCATATAAATAACGCCCTGTTCAACCATTTCTTCTTTTAAATTGTGGTAGACAACCTCCGAATCATACTGAGCACCTACTCCTGCCAGAGACTCTTTTTCTGCTTCCGGAATTCCAAGAGCATCAAAAGTGTTTTTTATCTCTTCCGGCACCTGATCCCAGTCATTTTGAAGATCAGCATCTGGTCTCACATAGGTAATAATATTTTCCATATCTAAATCCGAAATATCTGCTCCCCAGGTGGGAACATCTTTTTTCTTATATATTTCTAAAGCCTTCAGCCTGAATTCTCGCATCCATTCTGGTTCATCTTTTTCTCGCGAGATCTCTTTAATAACTTCAGGAGTTAAACCCTTAGCTGATTTATAGCGGTGTTTTTCTTCATTTTTTTCATCATGAAGACTGCGGTCAATATTTTTGACTTCTGTCTTTTCGCTCATCTAAAAAACCTCCCTGTTCTCAAAATAAAATCTATAATAAAATTATTAAGCCCCCCAAAACTAACTTTAGTATCTACAATTTAATATTTTAAAATATGATTAGCAGTTACTTTTAGAATTACTTTCATCTAAAGCTTCTTCTTTTTTATATTCTGCATAACCTTCTTCTTCAATTTTCTTAGCTAATTCAATATCTCCAGATTTAGCAATTCTACCGTCAACTAAGACATGTACATAGTCCGGTTTTAGATAGTCTAAGATCTGGTTATGGTGAGTAATTATTATCATTGCATTATCTTCAGAAGCCAGTTTTTTAATTCCTTCGGCAACTATTTTCGTTGCATCAACATCAAGTCCAGAATCTGTCTCATCTAAAATAGCGAGTTTAGGTTCTAAGACTGCCATCTGTAAGATTTCGTTTTTCTTTTTTTCTCCACCAGAAAAACCTTTATTTAAATAGCGGTCTGCATATGATTGATCAATATCTAATAGATTCATTTTTTCTTCTAAGAGAAATTTAAAATCAAAAATACTCTGCTGTTCTCCACTGACTGCAGTTTTAGCTGTCCGCAGAAAATTTTCCACAGTTACACCTGGAATTTCCTGAGGATATTGAAATGATAAGAAAATACCCTTTTTAGCCCTTTTATCTACTGCCAGATCATTAATATTTTCACCATCAAATTCTATATCTCCATTTATAATTTTGTGTTCCGGATGACCCATTAAAACATTTGCCAGAGTTGATTTTCCGGCACCATTGGGACCCATAATCACATGAAGTTCACCTTTATTAACTTCCATATTTATTCCATTTAATATTTTCTCTCCGTCTACTTTTGATTCCAGATTACAAATTTTAAGCAATTTTTTATCCATAATCTATGTCATCTCCTTTATTAAAGTTATCTGCAAAATTATATACTCAGTATTGTGCTACTTATATCCTACAACATTACTCAACTTTAGTCAAGGTTTTAGCTTAAAAAGTAATTAACTTAACAAAAAAATTTTGTTTTTGAAACAGTGTACTAAATAGCTAAAAACAATTATCAAATATCTAATCCCAAAAAATTATAAAAAAAGACCAGACCTTAGAAAATAATTCCTAAAAGCCTGATCTTAAAGTCTAAATTAAAATTCTTTATCTATATATTTTTTTCTAAAAAGCAGTCGCAGAACTACATATAATGGAACTGCTGTTAAGGCACCAATAAACCCAAATAAATATACTCCAGATAAAACTACAAACAAAACTACAATTGGATGAATTTCTAATCTTCTACCCTGAACCAGAGGTCTAATCACATTACCTTCCAGGTACTGAGCAACCAAAATAATTAACAGCACTCCTAAAAATAAAAGCCAACTATTTGTAACTGCAACAAAAACAGCCAGCAAACTACCAAAAATTGGGCCAACAATTGGGATTAAAGAAGTTATCATTGCAATAAAAGCAAGTACAACCGCATTGGGAAGTTGAATTATTAAAAACCCAATAAACATTACTAAACCCAGAAAAAAAGCAACTACCACCTGAGAGCTAATAAAAGTTGAAAGAATTTGATCAACTTCTACAGCCAGCTTTTCTACTTTTCTTTTTTTAGATTCTGGAACAATTGTCATCAGATTATTAAATAATTTTTGATCATCTTTAAGTAAATAAAATAAAACAAAAGGAATTAATACTATTATCAGACCAAAATTAGTAATTGAACTGAAAATTCCCATATAATTATAAGAAGAAATTTTTTGAACTAAATCATTGGCATAAGAAAATATGCGGTCCCTTAATTGTAAGTTTTCTAAAAAAGCCTGGTCAATATTAATATATTCTCTTAAGTTTTCAATTATTCCTAGAATAAAATTATAAATATAGTCATAATTACCACTTAGAGTCTGGCTCAATTCTTTACTCTGTTCATAAATAATGCTGCCGCCAAAATAAAAAACAATGGTTAGAATAACAATCACAACCAAAAACGAAATTACAATTGATAAGGCCTTATTTTTTATCCACTTTTGCAAAAATCTAACAAGAGGTCTCATCAAATAATATAAAAAGCTGCTGAATAACAGCGGCAGCATTACAAAACTAAGCACAGAAGTTAAAGGAACCATAAAATATGGAATCTGCCCCGCTAAAAATATAATAACTAATAATAGAATCACGGCATGACCAATTTTAAAAAAACGTTTACTGAACATAAAAATCTCCCCTAATACTATTTCCTTTTTTACAAACACTGCAAATTATACGATAACTAATGATTATTGTGATGGGCATTTTTAGATACCACTTTAATTGCTCTGGTAACTACAGAAAGTACATCAACTGAATGCTGCTGTTCAAGTTCTTCCGTTTTTGAAAAAATTTCACCTTTAGAAGTAGCCACATACTTTGCCGGCAGTCGATTGAGAGCATAAGTTGCCATATCCAGCAGACAGTCTTCATTCTTACAGACATCTTCGAATTCCTCTCTCTCCAGCATTTCTTGCAGCATTTCTAAAACTGATTTTTCAGTCAAATTGTTTAATCTTCCTTTTAGATGTTTAAGTTTTTTATCATTTAACATAATATCCCCCCACTTATTGGT
>Ga0209300_1001135_pt1 | contig 11054 bp, 11 predicted proteins | sample Shrwel_input2_RT_FD_187535 | JGI IMG/M metagenome (GOLD analysis project Ga0209300, IMG submission 187535) | Subsurface microbial communities from deep shales in Ohio, USA - Utica-3 well 1 S input2 RT (SPAdes) (version 2) ... | reverse complement strand
CTGCTGCCCACCGGCTACAACAGCCAGAGCCAGCACCCACCAGGCCCAGCTGGGCACGAGCTTTAGCCAGGCGGTCATGGCTTGCCCTCGAACAGCGCGCGCTCGGCAGCCCGGCGCCTGACCAGGCCGGCCAGTGTCTTGCCTCCGGCCTTCACCCAGCGCCCGAACTGCTCCGCTGCGCTGTCGTAATCGCCCCGGTTCAGCTGGTCGAGCAGCGTGGATCGCTCAAGCGCGCCAGGCCCGAGGTTATAAACGAAGGAGACCAAGGCGTCGTATTGGCCCTGCGTCAGAGGCACCTTGACCAGCCGATCGACATAGCCCTCGAACCGCTTCACGTCCTCGCGCAACAGCTCCTCGGCTCGCTCTTTCGTGATGGTCTGGCCTGGCTTCACGCCTGCAGTGGTGCCGAACCCTATTGTCCATGGCGCGCCACCGGTGCCGGGGTCCGGATAAGCATCCAGGCGCAGGCCCTCGAATGATTTGATCAGCTCGATGCCGCGTTTTGAGGTTTGCATAATCACTCCGTGTATCTGGATGCCCCGCCAATGCGCACGCCCGCCCACATCAAATACGCGCGCCACCGGGCAATGCCGGATGAGCGCAGAGCATTGAAGAACACCTGGTCTGCGGCCCCTCGGCTCAGCTGGCCGCTTGAATAAAGCCAGTCATGCAGCACTGCGGCGGCGTGGCCGTACTGGCCCAGCAGTGCGAACGTCAGCGGCCAGCGCGGCACCGAGGCGAAGTCCGTCTCGAAAGTCCGAGGCACCTTGATTAGCCCATGGTCAGGGTCCAGGTATGAAAAAGGCGCCAGAAGGCGCCATGTTTTGCGGTCGGGCTGGAGTTCAGCCTGTAGTGGTTGCGCGAATCTTTTCATCAGTCGCTCATCCGCGCAGGCAGCAGCGCGAGAGCGGGCGCTATGGCTCGCTCCCGTATTTCAGAGAGGGTCATGGGAACTCCTTTGGCAGAAAAAAGCCCCGACTGGCGGGGCTCCGTTTAAACAATAGCGGGACTTATGCTTGAACCGTACCGTAGGACTTCCATGCCCCCGGCGTTCCACCCACTACACACACCCAACCGAGATTCCCGCCTGCGAGAGGATACAGTCGCTCAACTCGCGCACCTACTTGCCACGTACCTGTAGTTGGGGCGCCTGAACCGAAGTACAGGTAAGGCAAACTTCCACGCTGAAGCGTTTCGTAGAGGTTACCAACGGCACCGGAATAAACATTCTCTCCGAAATAAGCCAACGGGCTTAACGGGTCTTTGAATCGAAAATCGGCAGCGGTTGAGCCCACGATTGTATTCCCGCGAACGGTCATAGTTTCTTGCGCGCCACCCCCAATGAACACCCCGTATGCGTGAGCGGTCGCACCCGGCACCACTGTGTTTTCGCTAATGTCCAAATATGACCCGCCATTCACGTAGACCGCACAATTCTCCGGTGCGCTCCCAGTGCGGCCAACACTGTAGATATTGTTTCCGGAAATCTTAACCCTGTCGCCGCTACCGTAAAAAATACCAGACGTTTGCGATCCGCTTATCTGGTTGCTCCCGATGATGGAGTCAGAAACATCAATCGTGAATATCGCGTCATAGGCTGACTCGTTGATCGTGTTGCCAGTTACGACTACACCAGTGGCGTGGCGCACCGCTATACCGCTTTGTTTAGAGTCGCTAATCACGTTGCCCGAGATATTTGCGCCGCGAATCTTGCGCACAGGCGTTCCGGACGTGACATTGATCAGAAGTATCGAGTCACTGCCGCTATTCTTAATGGTGTTTCCTGTGATGGTGACGTTTTCGCAATCGACACCAAAGCTGTCATAAATCTGAACTTTGATGCCGGTCCCGGCAGGTCCAGTATTTCGGACGATGTTATTGCTGATTACGAGGTTTTTAATGCCGGTATCACAGTAAAGGCCGTGCTCGGTGATCAGGTCGTGAATTTCATTTGAAGTTACGGTCACGTTTTCTGAACCCTGACCAATGATGCCGCCGGACGCGGTGCCCTTGATCTTGTTGCCGTGAACCGTGACGTTCTTCCCGAGAATGGTGAAACCGGTAGTATTCCGATAATTTGGATCAGAAAGGATACTGGCGCCAGGCCCATCTACCACGTTGAAAGCAAAAGTTATGTCTTCTCCTGCATTTCCAACCATCAGCGGCGAATAGCAGAATCCCTCAAAAATGTTCCCGAAAACGTTTAGTCGCGTTGCCGAATCCGCAGCGAATGCAATCGCCTGAGACGTCGGGGAGTTTACATACGCAGCTTCAGGAACCCCGACTAGCCGAAGCCCGTTTACGCTTACAGAGTCCTTGCCAATGCAGTCGAATAGCGGCGTCTGAACAGCAGTTTGCGTAATAGTCGGCCACTTACCGCGCAGTGTGTGACCACTGCGCAGCATGAGCTTGCCATTCACCTTATAACTGCGGCTAGCGTCCCCGAAGTCTACGTTCAGACTCGCATCAAGCATGGCTTGAAGGGCAGCAGTGTCGTCCGCCACCCCGTCGCTAACAGCCCCGTATGCCTCGGGTCGAACAACTGTTTCACCAATCAATATTTGTTTGACAGTACGGGCCCCGACTCTTACAAGCTCGCCGCCACTAACGGATGCTAGCTCCTGCCGCAGCACGTCATCCCCAAGCAGCACGAGATTGGCGGAGTCAGTCGCCCAAGTGCCAGTCAGCGTCAGAGGAAGCGTGGCCGATGCGTTCGGGCGATAGAGGCCGGGGGATGTACCTGTAGTCGCCGCGCTAACCGCCACATACTCATTGCGCTCGGCCAGAACAACACCTGCCGCATAGTCACCCTTGCTCACATAGCCGGACGACACCAGAAACGCCTGGAACCGGCTTTCCTTGTCAGCCTGGCTCAGGGTAAATGCGGTTTCGCGCCCTTCCTGTGACGTGTCGAAATCGTTCTCCATCCCCGCCCAGGACTGGCGCAGCACGCCCTTGCGGTCGGCATAGAACGGATCGGCGCCGTTGACCAGCTTATCGAGGTTCTCGGCGTTGTCGTACAGGTCGCGCGGATCGGTCGACGGGACGTTGTTGCCGGTGTTGAAGGTCATATGGTTTTACTCCAGGCGTGCAAATCCGCACGGCGTCCGTTAGGGCCGTGTCCGGTATGTGGTGTTGGCTAGTGGTTAGGCGGGTGGTGTCGCGTTGTCGTAGGTGTAGACTTCTGGCGCGTAGTTGACTGCCTCAACCGATGCGCCGTCAGTCCCGCTCGGGCTGATAGACGTGATTAGCGCCGGATAGCTCCAGCGGTTGACCGGGCCGAATAGCAGGTGCGGCGGCTCGATGCTCCAGCTCGTGTCGGGCTCGAAGTCCAGACCACTGATGGACAGTCGATAGTCGTCGATTCGGGTCGCTGCGTAGGGTCCGGAAAGCGTGCCATCTGGCCGGCGAATACCGACCACATGCGCGCCACCGGCCGACCAGTCGAACGGCTCGGATGACTCGATGATGCCGTTGTCGTAGCTGAGCATGAGCGCGCTCTGGCCGTAGCCCGGAACGTCGTCGGCCACATGGCAGAACGACATAAACCCCGAATTAAGCGCATCAAGCTCAGTCGACCAGCGATACGCCCAGCGGCGGTGCTTGTGCGCCATGCGCTGCCGCATGCCGAGGCGCCATGCCCGCGTCCTGCTGGTGATGCCCTCTGCCGTCAGCTTTTCGACCTTGCGCCCGATATCGCCCGGCAGGCGGCACTCGACGGTCTCCACCGCCCAGGTGTTTTCGTCGACGTATTCCACATCCACGCCGTCGAAGTCGTCCGGGCCTACGGCGGAGAAGTCGCGCTCCAGCTCTTCTGTCATGTTCTGTGGCGTGTACATGTCAGTTTTCGGCGCGAAGGTCTGTTCCGGCGTGTCGCGCGGCTCATCACGAGCAGCAGACAAGCGCCCGCGCTCGATAGTCAGGTCGGCAAAGCCGGCTTTTAGGGCATGACCGATGATCTGCTTAACGGTAGTCGACGACTCATAAACCATATCGAACTTGTCGCCGCGCGCCGCCCATATCGCGCCGAGCCGGTCCAGCTCCTCGAAGTCGAGATCGTCGTCCGTGTAGCCGATGGACCGCGCGACGTAGGCCACGAACGGCACGATATCGCGTGTCGGTGTCTCAATGTCCCATGCGCCCTCGCCTGTGCGGACAGGCAGCACGCGAGTGACCTCAGCGGAAATCAGCTGTTCGGACTGTGCAGCCAAGCGGTTGCCGCCCTTGACGCGCACAGCCATCACCGTGACGCCCTCGTATGCGGTCGGCGCCTGCAGCTTGGCGCGCAGCCCGTACCACTCCACGCCATCAATGATTTGCGTGCTGTCCGACTTCGCTCCGATGCGCCTCAGCCGCACTTCGGGGCGCATCATGCTCGGCAGCGTCAGCGATTCGGTGTATCCGAGCTGATCGACCTGCGCGCCACTGTAGGTTTTCCTGACCGACGTCCAGGCACCCGCTACCGCGGCGTCGCGGTACTGCATTTCGACGGTTACGGATATCGAGTACTTGCGCCCCTTCTTGTCGACGCCGCACAGGCCGCCGGGGAACATCACGTCCCACTCGATATGGCTGGCCACCTCGTTCGGCGGGCAGGCCATGAACGGCCCGGTCCAGTCGCCCTCCTGCGTGGATGCGTCGAGGCTGATCGAGGCGTCGGCACTGTTGAAGTCATCGAATCCCGGCCATGCGACCGGATCAGGCGCGCCGGCATCGGTCAGTCGCTCAACCGAGATGGCCGACGTGCCGGCCGCGACGATGCGATAGCGCAGGCCGGCATAGCCCACGCTCAGGCTCGCAGTCCCGGCTGGCAGCGCGGTCACGGGCGCGCCGTTGGTGTAGCTCAGCGTGATTTGATCCGGCGTGCCGGGCGTGTAGCTGTGCACGACGAACGAGCCGGCATAGTCGCCAGCCACCTCAATGACCATGCCCGCAAACGGCGCCATCCAGGCGAAGCTGCCTTCGATGATGTCGCGATCCGCCCCGCCGTCGACGACTGTATAGGGGCGCGGCGCTTCAATGCGGACGATCATGCCAGGCGCCCAGCCAGCCGGGAACGAGCCGGCACCGGACGGGATGGTGATGGTGTCGCCGCTGAAAATGTAGCTGGTGGCCGTGGGCTCGGGGTCGACGGCGTAGGTCGCCGTCAGCTCCAGGCCAGCGGAGCCGGTCGAGGTCGCGCCCACTTCGTCCGCCGAGTGCCACCATTCTGCGGCGCTTTCGCCGGCCAGCGATTGGCCTGGCTGGTAGATGGCATATTCCGCATCGCTGCCGAGGGAGATCAGCGGCGTATCGCCCACAAGAATGCGGCTGGCCGGAATCTCGAATTTGCCCTTGCCGATGCACAGCAGCATTTCCACCCACTGGTCACGCGGCGCCGAGAAGAAGCGATGCGGCGGCAGCAGGTAGTCCGGATAGACGCGGCGCTTGCCGGCGACCTCTCGAATCGGGTCGTTGATGCGGACTTTGTTGCCCTTGGCCGACGCCTCGTTGAGCGCATCGCCGCGCCCTACCCCGCCGCCGCCCTTCATCTGCGGCTTGGGCATCAGTGCGACGACGAGCACCACGGCCGCCACTGCAATGGCCGCGTAGACGAGCATCGCGGTGGCGCTGATCGGCTCTTTCGGCTCAGGCGTGATATCCACCACGTCATCCGGCGTGATGACGAAACTATCCCACTTCTCGGACGGCACCAGGGCGCCATTCACCTCGAAGCTGATCGGGTGAACGTCGCGCTCGCTGTATGACGGGACGTTCGCGCGCAGCCAGGCGCCGATGGTCATCGCCGAGCCGATGCGATGCGTCTCCAGCGGCTCACCTTCGAGCTTGGACGGATAAATCCGAATCATGGTTTTTCCCTGTAGTAGACGACCCGTGCGAAGCGGGATTCGAACCTGGCCACGGTCGACCAGCTCGGGCCTGTCTTGCTGCCGGTGTCGAGCACGGCCAGGCGCCCGTCAATCTCGACAACGATGGCGATATGCACGCAGATGCGCCCGCGCCAGACTGTGGCGATAGCGCCGGGCCCTGGCCGGCACTCCTCGAACTCGGTCGCCGCTTGCTTGACGCACCGCGTGAACTCGGCGGGCATGGTGTTGCGCACATGGCCGAAGGCCGGCAGGTCGCCCTTGCCGAACACTTCCTGCCGCACCAGCCGCACCAGACCGTAGCAATCCACGAACGGCAGCTCGCGCCCGCCGTCCCGGTATGAAGAGGCAAGGTATTTGGCGAGCCAGGTCATAGGTAGCGGATGCCGGGGGCGAACGTGGCGGTGTACAGATCGCGCGGGAATGCGGTATTGATCAGATCGAAGAAGCCGGCCGTAACCTGCACGGTCGAGCCCTTGATCTTGCCGTTCAGCACCGTGGCGCGGTAGACCTGATCGCTAGGCGCGGTCAAGTCGCTGGCCAGGTACACGCGGAAAATCAGGCTCACCTTCGCCTCCGCCGCCAGTGCCGCGTCAATTTTCCGCTGCGCCTCGCCGGTCACGTTGTCGATGGCGAAGGTCAGGTTCTGCGCGCCGCTGTTGGTCTTCTTCGGCAGCGCGACGGCAATGCCCGAGGCCAGGAACGTCAGCGGCCTGCCGTCTTCGGTGATGCAATGCTGATCCTCGAAGCCGTTGCACAGCAGGATCGGCGCATCCCAGGCCGTGCACGTCAGCTCCAGCGTGTAGATGATGGTGTCGCCGCCAGAGGCATACACCTGCTCGAGCACGCTCATTGCGGCCACTCCTCGTTCACGCCCGAGTCAAGGGCGCCCATGTGGGTCTGGTAGGGTGATTCGGGCCATTCGCGGTTTAGGGCGAGGTCGAGGATCGACGGGAACAGGATGTACTGCGGCAGGTGCTGCCAGCCGTCGGCAAAGGTCTGCTTTTCGCGGATCTCCAGACGACAGCTGATTCGCCAGTAGTCCGGCCCATCCATGCGCGCGGTGTAGGCCGGAGCGGCGTCCGAACCTACGAATCGCATGACGGTTTGCTTGGTCGGGCCTGCGGTCTGAGCCCAGCCAGTAAACCACTCCTCGCCCTCTTTCAGCTCCCAGCGAAACCAGGCCTCGAACAGCTCGAACTCTTTCTGAGGCATCCCCCAGGAAAGCGTCACGAAACTCGGCACGCTGGTGTACTTGCGACGCTGCCTGGCTCGACCGCTGACCATCGGCGTTCGCGTCAGGTTTGGCGCATGCTCGAGCATGTAGCCGGATAGGTCGGGGTAAGGCAGTTCTGATGGGTACTCAATCATCTTCCTGCCCTCTGCAGTCCGAATGCCTGCTCAATCGCCTGAGACTCGGCGGTGCCTCCCGCTCGAATCCGGGCGACCCAAACCCTTAAAACCTGCTCGCCGTTGTCGTTGCTGCTCTGCTCGACCTGGCCCGCCTTGCTGGCGTCCTCGATCAGATTGACGACCACCCCGGCACCTCCTCCTGATCCGCTTTTCCCGCTCGACTTGGTGTGATCAATGACGGTTTCCTGCGGGTGCATCATTGCGAGGAAGCCGCCCTTGCCGTCCAGGCCTCCGCTGCGCGGACCGTTGCCGGTGTATCCGCCGCCGTCGAATGAAAGCGATGTGCTCGCAATGGTCGAGACTATGCCGGCCGTAGACGCGGCGACGGTGGCCATTGCGCCAAGGTTCGCAGGGAATGGCAACGACCAAGAAGCGGAGGCAATCGCGCCTTGGATGGCAACGATTGAGCGGGCAATTGCGGCTGCTTTCTCTACAGCAAACATGGCTTTGTAGAGGCTGGATTGCTCGCCTGCGAAACTCTGGGCCATTCCGGCTAGGCTGCCAAACAGATCTTCGGTAGAGGTCAGCATCACTAACTGACGGGCAGATTCAAGCTCAGCCTGTTGATGCTGGCTTTGCTCTTGGATGTTGCGGATGCGCTCGGCGTACTGCTCTTCATTGATCGCCTTCGCCTCAAGGAATCCGCGCTGCTTTTCGAGCTCTGTCGCCCGCCACTCCTCAAGCTGCGTGGCCTGCTCCTGCAGGCGCATGAACTCGCTAGCGGCACCTCCGATTTCTGGCGAGACGACACCGGAGTTCGGCGCCTTGGTGACACCTTCAACCGTCCCGGGAGCCTGGTCGGCGTTCATCTGCACTTCGCGGATGCGGCGCAGCGTTTCCAGCCTCTGCAACGCCTCGACATTGCCCTGGCGTTCGTACTCGGCGATTTTCTCGGCGTACTCCAGCTGGAACTGCGCGTCATTGGCGGCGCGCAGCTGTCCTGACTCGCGCAGGATGTCGATGCGGATCTGCTCTTGCGCGGTCAACTCGCGCTTGGCTGCTAGTTCAGCCTTTAGCTGCGCCTGCAGAGCTTTTGAATTGCTGATTTCTTTTTCTACAACTCCCGTTCCGCTGCTAGCCATCCTGAGCGCCGGGCGCTGAGCCGCAGCTGCCGGAACAGGCGAACCACTGCCTGACTGAAGCGTTGAGGCAAGATCCGCGAGTTCGTATGCCTGGTCGAGCTGCCGCTTTACCTTGTCGTAGCTTTCCTTCGTGCTTCCGTAGATCGCGTATCCTGTTTCTCCGCGCTGCTCCATCTTGTTGAGCAGCTCTTGCAGGCGAGAGGCTTCCTGCTCGAGGCGGTCAATGTCATGCAAGCCGATCCCGTTGAACAGAACCGCCAGCTCTTCGGCCATCCACTGGACGGCACCAACGGTAGACGTCGCAGCCTCTACGACCCAGCCAAGTGCAGTTGCGATGCCGGCCGCGAGATCTTGGGCCGCTTTCACCGTCGCAGGATCGGACAGGATGTCGGCCAGTTTCATGATCTCGGCAGCAGCATTTGCCGAGGCGCCAGTGGTTTGGTCCATCTGCCCAACGAGTTGGACAAACGCATTGCCGACCGTAGTCATTGCGCCAGAAACAGTAGGCGCCAGCGTTGCGAACTGCTGGTCCAGCGCCTCTCCCTGGCTGAGCAGAGCGTCGACTACAGCCTGCGCAGAAATTTTCCCTTCAGCACCTAGCGCACGAAGCTGGCCCACGGTAACACCCATGCCGCGGGCAAGGGCTTGCGCCAGGGCGGGGGCATTCTCCAGCACCGAGTTCAGCTCTTCGCCGCGCAGCTGGCCAGATGCGAAGGCCTGGCCAAGCTGGGTCAGCGCGCCCGCCGCGGATTCAGCCGAAGTGCCGGACACCGCAAGCGACTTGTTGATCACTTCGGTAATGCGAGCCACTCCGGCGCCGGTAAGGCCAAGCTCCTTCTGATTGGTTGCGATGCGCTGATAAAGCTCGGCAGTTTCAGTAAGCGGCTGCCTAGAATTCTGCGCGATGCGGAACAGATCGGCCTGAGCTTGCGCAAATTGCTCGGAACTCGCCGTTACCAAGCGCAAGCGGTTGTTGATTGTGGTGTATGCCTCAGCAGCTCTAACCACCTCGCGCACGCTGAAATAGGTGGCAAGAACGCCGCCAAGCTTCTTGAAACTAGAAGTGAGGCCATCTGCCGCTGAACTCGCCTTACGCGCAGATCCAGGCAGCTTGTCCAGTTCGGCTCTCGCCTTTGCGGCTTGGGTGCTATCTACAGCCACGACCAACCGTGCGTATTCAGTCATGGCGTACCCCAAAGTGCATTGAATGGTTTTCAGCTATGCGCTCGATCTGCCGGCGCAGACGCGGCGCTTCAATGAGCAGCTGGACTGGATCGATTTCGCTAGGCAGCGACCAGTCAGCTATGAGCGCAGCGGCGAGAGTGGCTCGGAGACGCCTAGTCTTCTGCTTTCCAGAATCATTCGAGCTATGCGCCGCGCCTTCTACAGCTCGCAACGAGGCCGCCTTGAACTCATCGCTTAGCACGGACCTGATGCGAATCCACTCCCGGCTACCTGCAGGGTCGGCAAAATAGACAACAATGCCCTTGCTGGCCCTCGTCTTCGTGTAGAAATCCTGCGGGCGCATCTTTTCTCCGGGGCATTAAAAAGCCCGCACTAGGCGGGCTCTTATGTGTCTTTACGGTCAGTCGCGCTTGACTGCTCCGTTACCTTGGAACTCGGATATGTTGAAGCCATCCGGCTCCCACGATCCATTCGGCGACAGAACCATGATGGCGTCGAACTTGCTGCGCACCATGGCTCCGAACAGGTTTTGCGAATCCACGTAGCTGCTGATCAAGTACCTGCACCCGTCAGACTTATCCACGTGCGCTCCTTTTTCTCCTGCAATCGGGAAGGAAGCTGTCACCGGCGAAACCAGTCGCTCTGCAACCAGTTCCTGAGCTGCCATATACGCAGCGTTAGCGTCATTACAGGCCTGTTCGCGCGCATCACAACCAGCCAGCCCAAGAACAGCAGCCGCACATACGACAGCGAGCCTCATTGCGGCTTGCTCGACGATGCTGACCACACGAGCGCGCCAACCCATCCCAGCAGCGTCCAGCCAAGGAAAAGGTTGAGCAGCATGATCGACACAGCGTTGTGGTGGCCCCGCATGTAGGCGATCAGGCCGGGCAGGAAATAGGCGGCGACCATCACCGCCAACATGATGAACTCCATAGGACGCGCTCCCTGTCAGAAAGCGCCAGAGTACCAAATCGGCGCCCTACTGACTCGCCACGCGATCCTCTACCGCAGCCAGCCGGCGCAGTAGCGTGACCTCGAACGGGAGTAGGCGGTGGCCGTACAGTTCGGACCAGGCCTTGATGTCTGCGAGCGAGCCGATCGGCCTGGCTGAGCAATACCACTCCCACACATAGGCCAGCTCAGGCGGGCATGGCGGGCCATCCAGGCGAGCCGGACGCTTGCCGGTCTTCTCCGCGATAGCCTCCAGCTGTGCGCGGACGGTGATGCGCTTGTCCGGGCCTTTCTTCGGTCTCGGGCCGGCAGGTCGAAGCAGTCCAAGTTGATGCTCGGCGTGCGCGATCAGTCCTTCGGCGAGCCCGTCGAGCGTTTCCCAAAAAAACGGCGGCGATCCGAAGCGAACCGATCGACCTCTGCGGCGACGTATGGCGCCTCGCGCAGAAACTCGAGCAACGCGGCCTCGGTAAACTCAGCCTCGAGCGACCAGCCGATGACGAGAGCGGAGTTCAGTTTTAGCCGGGCCGCCTCGGTCTTCTCCGCTCGCTCC
>Ga0209300_1001134_pt1 | contig 11055 bp, 9 predicted proteins | sample Shrwel_input2_RT_FD_187535 | JGI IMG/M metagenome (GOLD analysis project Ga0209300, IMG submission 187535) | Subsurface microbial communities from deep shales in Ohio, USA - Utica-3 well 1 S input2 RT (SPAdes) (version 2) ... | reverse complement strand
ATCTGGAGCACCGACCCCGTGCCGGCGTCGACCTTGCAGACGTTGAGTCGATCGGCGTCCGGGTGCCGGGTCACTTCCAGCACCTGCGCCACCACCACACCCGTGAAGGGCGGGGCCACCGGCTGCAGTTCTTCGACTTCCAGCCCAGCCATGGTCAGCAGGTCGGCCAGTTGCTGGGTGGTGAGATCGGGGTTGCAGAAGCTGCGCAGCCAGGACTCGGGAAATTGCATGGGAAAGGTCCTCGGGGATCGGGGTTCGGGGCGTCAGGCCGGCGTGTCGGCGTCCAGGACCACCCGGTAGCGGGCCTTGCCGGCGCGCAGGTGGTCCAGGGCCTCGTTGATGCGGCTCATGGGGAAATGTTCGGTTTGAGGCTCGATGCCATGGCGAGCCGCGAAGGCCAGCATGGTGTCGATGTCCTGGCGCGAGCCGGTCGGCGACCCGGACACGCTGCGCTGGCCACCGATCAGCGGGAAGGCTTCCACCTCCATCGGCTGCGGCAGGATGCCCACCAGGTGCAGGCGACCATTGGGTGCCAAGGTGCCCATCAGGGCCTTCCAGTTGAGCATCACGTTGACGGTCACGAGCACCATGTCGAGTTGACCCATGATCGACTTCATCGACTTCGGATCGGTGCTGGAGACGACGCGGTGAGCGCCCAGTGCCAAGGCCTCGTCGCGCTTGGATTCGCTGGACGTGAACGCCGTGACCTCACAGCCCCAGGCCCGCGCGAACTTCAGCGCCAGGTGACCCAGACCGCCGATGCCCACCACGCCCACCCGGTGGGTCGGTTTGATGTCGAAATTCAGGAAGGGCGAAAAAACCGTGATGCCACCGCACAGGAGCGGGCCCGCCTTGGCCGGATTCAGGCCCTCAGGCAAGGGGCAGGTCCACAGCCAGTGCGCCCGCACCCGCTCGGCAAAACCGCCATGGTGGCCCACGATGGTGGGCACCCCAGCGCGGCAGAGTTGCGGCTGGCCGCTCAGGCAGCTCGGGCAGGTCATGCAGCTGCCCGACATCCAGCCCAGGCCGACGCGCTGACCCAGCTTGAGGCCTTTGGCCAGGCTGCCCAAGCCCACGACGGTGCCGATGACCTCGTGACCCCCGACGATGGGGTAGGCAGAAAAGCCCCACTCGTTGTCGATGAGAGAGAGGTCGGAGTGGCACAAACCACAGTGCTCCACCTGAATCTCGACTTCTTCTGCACCCAGGGGACCTGGCGCGTACTCGAAGGGCACGACGGGCTTGCTGGCTTCCTGGGCGGCCCAGGCACGAACGTTGGACGGCTGGTTCATTCGGACATCCTTTTCAACAGGTCAACGGATCGGGAAGGCAAGGGCTCGAAGAGTCGAGTCGAGGGGGGCAGATCAGGTCACTGGAACTGCTGCAAGAAGCGCAGGTCACCCTCGTAGAACAAGCGCAAGTCGTTCACACCGTAGCGCAACATGGTGAGGCGATCAGGCCCCAGGCCGAAGGCAAAACCGATGTAGCGCTCGGCATCCAGCCCGAAGTTGCGCACGACGTTCGGGTGAACCTGCCCCGCACCACCGACCTCCAGCCAGCGCCCCTTCAAGGGGCCCGACGAGAAGGCGATGTCCACTTCGGCGGACGGCTCGGTGAAGGGGAAAAAAGACGGCCGGAAACGGATGTCGAGCTCGTCCGTCTCAAAGAAGGTGCTGAAGAAATCGCCCAGCACCGCTTTGAGGTCGGTGAAGCTCACGCTCTCGCCGATCCACAGGCCCTCGCACTGGTGGAACATCGGCGAGTGGGTGGCATCGCTGTCGACGCGATAGGTGCGACCCGGCGCGATCACGCGGATTTCGGGAATGCGCTCGCCACGGGCCAGGGCCTCGGCATGCGACTGAACGTGCTGAACCGCATGGCGCACCTGCATCGGGCTGGTGTGTGTGCGCAGGAGGTGACCACCCTCGACATAGAAGGTGTCGTGCATGGACCGCGCCGGATGGTCCTCCGGCGTGTTCAGGGCGGTGAAGTTGTACCAGTCGGCCTCGATCTCGGGGCCATCGGCAACGGCAAACCCCATCGAGCCAAAGATGCCTTCGATGCGCTCGATGCTCAGCGACACCGGATGCAAACCACCCTCGCCCCGACGGCGGCCAGGCAAGGTGACATCCAGAGACTCGGCGCGCAGCTGCTGCGCCAGTTCGGCATCAGCCAGGGCCTGACGGCGGGCGTTGAGCAGGGCTTCAACCTGCTGCTTGGCCTGGTTGATGGCCGCACCACGTGTCTTCTTCTCATCCGGCGTCAGCGCACCCATGCCCTTGAGCAATTCGGTCACGCTGCCGGACTTGCCCAGGAATCGGGCCTTGGCGTTTTCAAGGTCGGCGGGGGTGGCCGCTGCATCGAAGGCCGCCTGGGCGGATTGCACCAGGGCCTGCAGGTCGCTGGACGAGTCGTTCATCGGGTCATTTCGAAAAAAAAGGCCAACACAGGGTTGGCCTTTGGTTCAGACGTGGCGACCACCTTCGAGGGGAAGGTGGGCAGCCATCAGGCTGACGAGATTGTGCTGCGGATCGGGTGATCAGGCAGCCAGCTGGGCCTTGGCCTGTGCAACGATGCTGGCGAAAGCAGCGGGGTCGTTGACAGCCATGTCAGCCAGGACCTTGCGATCGATTTCGATCGAGGCCTTCTTGATGCCAGCAATGAACTTGCTGTAAGTCAGGCCCAGGGCGCGGCTGCCGGCGTTGATGCGGGCGATCCACAGGCGACGGAATTCGCGCTTCTTGGCACGGCGGTCACGGTAGGCGTATTGCCCAGCCTTCATGACAGCCTGTTTGGCGATGCGGTAGACGTTCTTGCGGCGACCACGGAAACCCTTGGCCAGGGCGAGAACTTTTTTATGACGGGCGCGGGCGGTAACGCCGCGTTTGACGCGAGGCATGGATGGCTCCTTCTGCGTTGACTAGAGGACGAATCGAGACGACAGCTGCGATGCAGGTCTTACAGACCGGCGAAAGGCAGCATCTGGGCGATGTGGCCCATGTTGGTCTCGTGCACGTTGACGGCGCCGCGGAGCTGGCGCTTGTTCTTCGTGGTCTTCTTGGTCAGGATGTGACGCTTGAAGGCTTGACCGCGCTTGACGGTGCCACCTGGACGAACGCGAAAACGCTTCTTCGCGCTGCTCTTGGTTTTCATCTTGGGCATGTGATGCTCCTTTTGACTTGTTCCTGTCAGGCGCCACGGCGGTCCACGTCCGTGTCTTGATGGCCTGCAGGCACTTCGATGCCGGCTCGGGCTGCCGCCTCCGCCGGCTTGAAGCCACCAGAAACAACAAGGCGGGTTGCCCCGCCTCGCCTGAATCTGCCAGCTTCGGCTGACTGGCTTGCCCGACCAAAAATCAGACAGACCAACCAAAGCCTTTGAGTATAGCCGATTATTTCTTCTTCTTGGGGCCCAGCACCATGATCATCTGGCGCCCCTCGAGCTTCGGCATGTGCTCGACGATGGAGACATCGGTCAGGTCGTCGCGAACCCGCTCGAGCAGGCGCATGCCGAACTCCTGGTGCGTGATCTCGCGACCACGGAAGCGCAACGTGACCTTGCCCTTGTCGCCTTCTTCCAGGAAGCGGCGCAGGTTGCGCAACTTGATCTGGTAGTCGGCCTCATCGGTCGCAGGACGGAACTTCACTTCCTTGACTTCGATGACCTTCTGCTTGAGCTTGGCGTCATGGGCCTTCTTCTGCTCCTGGTACTTGAACTTGCCGTAGTCCATCAAGCGACAGACCGGCGGTTCAGCCGTCGGAGAGATTTCGACCAGATCCACGTCAGCTTCAGCGGACATCCGCAGTGCTTCCTGGATGCTGACGATGCCGAGGGGCTCGTTTTCCGGGCCGTTCAGTCGGACCTCGGGGGCAGTGATCTCACGGTTCAGCCGGTGCTTGCGCTCGTCGTTGCGCGTGCGGCGGTCAAAGAAGTTAGCGATGTCGAATTCCTTCAGGCCCGGCGTCATGTCGCTCAGACCAATGTCCAAAAATTGCGCTCCCCACAGGCAGGGACGGCAGGTCCGATCCGGCAGACAACCGGAGCAGACATGACGAAGCCTCAGGCCTGGCTGGCGATGTCTTGTGAAATCTGCTGTGAGCAATCTTCGGGCGGACACCACGCCAAGGCTCTGACGCCCCGGGCGCGCACGGCAGCAAACAGGCTCAAGGAACGGGACGCCCGCCCCAAGTGCCACATTGCATGAAAATGCCCGCAGAGTTTACACCCGAAGCACGCGTTGCGCAAACCCAACGCAAACCTAAGTCCTTGTTTCTGCTGTCAAATGAACGCAACGCGGTCGCCCTGCGACGCCACACCTTGGAGCGCGGCGGGCCAATTGACCTCACCCCACCGCCCGATCGCCGCCGCAGTCACCTGTTGCGCAGAGATTGCGGAGATGCCGCACGACCTGTTCGCGGCGCCGGCGCACGGCCGGGTCTAGGCAACGGTGAACCGGGTTGCGCCGCCCACCGTCGTTGACATCTTGCGGCCGGACTTCGAGCAGACGGTGCCGAACTCGATCAGCAAGGCACTGGAGACCGGCAGCCACCCGCTCGGGTGTGATGCGTCTCGTCAGCGCTTATCGAGCGCGGCCTGCTGAATCACGCCAACGAGTTGCCCCAAGGGCATGACACCCAGGTCCTGGTTGCCGCGCGCACGCACAGCCACCTTGCCGGCCTCTTTTTCCTTGTCCCCGAGCACGATGAAATAAGGCACCTTCTGGAGCGCGTGTTCGCGGATCTTGTAGGTGATCTTCTCGTTGCGCAGGTCCAGCTTGGTGCGGATGCCGGCCCTCTGCAGGGCGTCTGCCACCTCGCGGGCGTAGTCCGCCTGCGAATCGGTGATGTTGAGCACCACCGCCTGCACGGGCGCCAGCCACACCGGCAAGGCGCCTGCATGCTGCTCGATCAGGATGCCGATGAAGCGCTCCAGCGAGCCCAGGATCGCCCGGTGCAGCATGACCGGGTGCTTGCGATCGCTGGTCTCGGTCACGTACTCGGCACCCAGTCGCTCGGGCATCGAGAAGTCGACCTGGATGGTCCCGCACTGCCAGTGGCGACCCAGCGCGTCTTTCAGCGTGTACTCGATCTTGGGGCCGTAGAAGGCGCCATCGCCCGGGGCGATGGTGAACTCGCTGTGGGTGGCCTTGAGGCTTTCCATCAGCGCGTTCTCGGCCTTGTCCCACACCTCGTCGGAGCCGATGCGCTTTTCAGGGCGCGTGGCCACCTTGTAGATGATGTCGGTGAAGCCGAAGTCGGCGTAGACCTTCTGCAGCAGCGCCGTGAAGTCCACGCACTCCTGCAGGATCTGGTCTTCGGTGCAGAAGACGTGGCCGTCGTCCTGCGTGAAACCGCGCACGCGCATGATGCCGTGCAGCCCACCGGTGGGCTCGTTGCGGTGGCACTGGCCGAACTCGCCGTAGCGCACGGGCAGGTCGCGGTAGCTCTTGATGCCCTGATTGAAGATCAGGATGTGGCCGGGGCAGTTCATCGGCTTGAGCGCGTAGTCGCGCTTTTCCGACTCGGTGGTGAACATGTTCTCGCGGTACTTGTCCCAGTGGCCGGTCTTCTCCCACAGCGTCTTGTCGATGATCTGCGGGCCCTTGACTTCCTGGTAGCCGTTGTCGCGGTAGACCTGGCGCATGTACTGCTCCACGGCCTGCCACACCGTCCAGCCCTTGGGGTGCCAGAACACCACGCCGGGCGCGTGCTCGTCGATGTGGAACAGATCCAGCTCTTTGCCCAGCTTGCGGTGATCGCGCTTTTCGGCTTCTTCCAGGCGCGTGAGGTAGAGCTGCAGGTCTTCCTTGCTCGTCCAGGCCGTGCCGTAAACGCGCTGCAGCTGCTCGTTGCGGTGGTCACCGCGCCAGTAGGCACCGGCCACCTTCATCAGCTTGAAGTGCTTGAGCTTGCCAGTGCTGGGCACGTGCGGGCCACGGCACAGGTCGGTGAAGGCGCCTTCGCTGTAGAGCGACACGTCCTGGTCGGCCGGGATGCTCTCGATGATCTCGGCTTTGTAGTGCTCGCCCAGGCTCTTGAAGTAGGCCACGGCTTCGTCACGCGGCAGCACTCGGCGCTCGACCCTCTCGTCCTTCTTGGCCAGCTCGCCCATCTTCTTTTCGATGGCAGCCAGGTCTTCGGGCGTGAACGGGCGCTTGTAGGCGAAGTCGTAATAGAAGCCGTCTTCGATGGTCGGGCCGATGGTGACTTGCGCCTCGGGGAAGAGCTCCTTGACCGCGTAGGCCAGCAAGTGAGCCGTCGAGTGACGGATGACATCGAGGCCGTCGGCATCCTTCTCGGTGACGATGGCGAGCTGGGTGTCGGCCTCCATCAGGAAACTGGTGTCGACCAGTCGGGCGGCATCGCCCTGCCCCACACGGCCAGCCAGCGCCGCTTTGGCCAGGCCTGCGCCGATGGAAGCCGCCACCTCGGCCACCGTCACCGGACCCGGGAATTCACGCTTGGAGCCGTCAGGGAGTTGAATCGCGATCATGTTGATGTCTGTGTGTCAGGTTCGCCCACGGTGCGCGCGGGCAATAAAAAAGCGCGGTGACGGCCGCGCTTCGTGTGAAAAGAATGCAAAAAAGCAGCGGCCAGCCGACTAGACCCCGGGAGAGGTGAAAGGTGAGGTCGGAGTTCGCGGTGTCATAACCGTGCGTGCCTTTCTACGGTCCTTAGCAGGGTGGCATGGAGATCGCAATTGTAGCGCCGCACAAGAAAAAAACGGCACCCGAAGGCGCCGTTTTGGCTCAAGCCGATCAGGCAACGGGCCTTGCGGCCCGCGCAGATCAGTGGAACTGTTCTTCTTCGGTCGAGCCGGTCAGGGCCTTCACGGAGGACGAGCCACCCTGGATCACGGTGGTCACGTCGTCGAAGTAGCCAGCGCCGACTTCCTGCTGGTGCGACACGAAGGTGTAACCCTTTTCGCGGGCAGCGAATTCGGGCTCTTGCACCATTTCGGTGTAGTGCTTCATGCCTTCGCCGCGGGCGTAAGCGTGGGCGAACTGGAAGGTGTTGAACCAGTTGATGTGGATGCCAGCCAGCGTGATGAACTGGTACTTGTAGCCCAGGTCCGACAGGTCTTGCTGGAACTTGGCGATCTGCTTGTCGTCCAGGTTCTTCTTCCAGTTGAAGGAAGGCGAGCAGTTGTACGACAGCAGCTTGCCGGGGCACTTGGCGTGCACGGCTTGCGCGAATTCACGGGCGAAGCCGATGTCAGGCACGCCGGTTTCGCACCACACCAGGTCGGCGTAGGGAGCGTAGGCAACGCCACGGCTGATGGACTGCTCCAGGCCGTTCTTGACGCGGTAGAAGCCTTCTTGGGTGCGCTCACCGGTCAGGAAGGGCTTGTCGTTGGCGTCGTGATCGGAGGTGATCAGGTTGGCGGCTTCGGCGTCGGTGCGAGCCAGAACGATGGTGGGCACGCCCATCACGTCAGCAGCGAAACGAGCAGCGATCAGCTTTTCGATGGCTTCTTGCGTGGGAACCAGCACCTTGCCACCCATGTGACCGCACTTCTTGACAGCGGCGAGCTGGTCTTCGAAGTGAACGCCAGCGGCGCCCGAGGCGATCATGTTCTTCATCAGCTCGAAGGCGTTCAACACGCCACCGAAACCGGCTTCAGCGTCAGCAACGATGGGCAGGAAGTAGTCAACGAACTGCTCGTCGCCGGGGTTGATGCCACGCGACCATTGGATTTCGTCAGCACGCTTGAACGTGTTGTTGATGCGGCGAACCATGGTGGGCACCGAGTCGTACGCGTACAGCGACTGGTCGGGGTACATGGTCTCGGAGGTGTTGCCGTCGGCGGCGACTTGCCAACCCGACAGGTACACGGCCTCCAGGCCAGCCTTGGCCTGTTGCATGGCTTGACCGGCGGTGATGGCGCCGAAAGCGTTGACGTAGCCCTTCTTGGCACCGCCGTTGACCTTTTCCCACAGCTTTTCAGCGCCGCGCTTGGCCAGGGTGTACTCGGGCTGCATGCTGCCGCGCAGGCGAACCACGTCAGCTGCGGAATAGCCGCGCTTGACGAGCTTCCAACGGGGGTTTTCGGCCCAGTCCTTTTCCAGGGCAGCGATTTGCTGTTCGCGGGTGAGTTGAGTCATGACGATCTCCGGGGTTGAAGGGAGGTGCTAGAAAAGCCGTGACTCTATCAGGATTTGCGCAGGGACACACGGTTATATGTCTTATATAAGACCCCCTCATTCAAGGGGATCGTTAACCCGATGCAACGCCCAGCGTCATCCAGTCCACGACAAGCCAGCTGGCGCGTGAGACAAAATCACCTGCCGGCGCTGCAGAATCAAGCAAACACCGTTCCCAGTCGTCCGCAACGCCACCCATGCACGCTCCACTCGACGCCCTCTGGATGCCCTTCACCGCCAACCGCGAGTTCAAGCAGGCGCCCCGCCTGCTGTCACGCGCGGAGGGCATGCATTACCAGACGCCGCAGGGGCGGCTCGTGCTCGATGGCACCGCGGGCCTGTGGTGTGTGAACGCAGGGCACGCCCGGCCCCGCATCACCGACGCCATTTCCCGGCAGGCAGCCGAAATGGACTATGCGCCTCCTTTTCAGATGGGGCACCCCCTGGCGTTCGAGCTGGCCGCGCGCCTGGTTCAACTGACCCCGGCAGGACTCAACCGCGTGTTCTTCACCAACTCGGGCTCCGAATCCGTCGAGACGGCCCTGAAGATCGCGCTGGCCTACCACCGCCTTCGCGGCGAGGGGCAGCGCACCCGCCTGATCGGCCGAGAGCGGGGCTATCACGGCGTCAACTTTGCCGGGACGGCCGTCGGAGGCATCGGGGGCAATCGCAAGTTCTTTGGCAGCAGCGTCAGCGGCGTTGACCACCTGCGCCACACGCACGATCTCGGCCGCAACGCATTCAGCCGGGGCCAGCCAGAGCATGGGGCGGAGTTCGCCGACGACCTGGAGCGCCTGGTGGCGCTGCACGACGCCTCCACCATCGCCGCAGTGATCGTCGAGCCCATGGCCGGCTCCACCGGCGCGCTGATGCCGCCCAAAGGCTACCTGGAGCGCCTGCGGACCCTGTGCGACCGCCACGGCATCTTGCTGATCTTCGACGAGGTCATCACTGGGTTCGGGCGGCTGGGCTCCCCATTTGCGGCGCAGCACCTCGGTGTCACGCCCGACCTGATGACGCTGGCCAAAGGCCTGACCAACGGCTGCGTGCCGATGGGAGCCGTGGTGGTCGGGCAAGGCATCCACGACACCTTCATGCAGGGCTCACCGCATGCCATTGAGCTGCCCCACGGCTACACCTACTCCGGTCACCCCCTGGCGTGTGCTGCGGCACTGGCCACGCTGGACACCTACGCTGAAGAGGGGCTGCTGACGCGCGCCGCGCAGCTGCACCCGGTGCTGGAGGACGCGCTGCACGGTTTGCACGGGCTGCCCCACGTCATCGACATTCGCAACATGGGCCTGGTGGGGGCCGTTGAGTTCAAGCCGCGCGCAGGTGCCGCGGGGCGCCGCGCCTTCGAGGTGTTCCAGGCCTGCTTCGAAGCCGGCGTGCTGGTTCGGGCAACGGGCGACAACGTGGCCATCTCCCCTCCCCTGATCGTCAGCGAGAGTCAGATCGGGCAGATCGTCGACGCCCTGCGCCAGGCCATCCTGCAGCTGCGCTGACGCTGACACAACGTGAAAAAGCCGCCCTCTGCTGTGCGAGGGGCGGCTTTGACGACACCACGGAGCTCCGGGTGACCTGGTGTGACGCACCTCGGCCGAGGGCGCGAGCCCCCCACCCAGGTGCGCAGCAGTGATCAGTGCTGCTTCTTGAACGCTTCGAGGCCAGTCACGACCTCGGTCTTGGCGGCGTCGATGCCGTCCCAGCCGACCACCTTGACCCACTTGCCGGGCTCCAGGTCCTTGTAGTGCTCAAAGAAATGCTTGATCTGGCTGACCAGCAGCGCGGGCAGGTCTTCGAGCTTCTGGATGTCCTTGTACATGGCGCAGATCTTTTCGGTCGGCACAGCCACTAGCTTGGAGTCGCCGCCAGCCTCGTCTTCCATCTTCAGGATGCCCAGGGGGCGGCAGGGGATGACGACGCCCGGCTGCAGCGGGAACGGGGTGACCACCAGCACGTCGACCGGGTCGCCGTCGGCGGCGATGGTCTGAGGCACGTAGCCGTAGTTGCAGGGGTAGTGCATGGCCGTGCCCATGAAACGGTCGACGAAGACGGCGCCGGTTTCGTGGTCGATCTCGTACTTGATCGGATCGGCGTTGGCGGGGATCTCGATGATGACGTTGAAGACGTCTGGCGCCTTGGCGCCGGCGGGAACGTTGAGCAGGCTCATGGTGTGCAGTCAGCGGGTTGGAATGCGATGAAGCCAGAAGTGTAGGCCAAGCGCGGCGCGCTTCAGAGTGCCTCCCGCGTGCGCACCCTCCCCGCCAGGGCGGCCATGACCGTCAAAAAAGTGACACTTCGAAAGCCACGTTGCTGCACCGCACAAAAAGCGCTTGCAATCATTCGCCACATGCCTATACTGAGCTCATGTTGCAACGCAGCAAATGCTTTTCGAACGCTGCGGCCCGCAATCAACCCATCCAAAACGGAGAATTGACATGCTGACTGCTGAACAAATCATGGCCGCCCACAAAGCCAACCTGGCCACCCTGTTCGACCTGGGCCAAAAGGCGTTCCAAGGTGTTGAGAAGGTTGTCGAGCTCAACCTGCAAGTCGCCAAGACCTCGCTGGAAGAAGCCTCTGAGCACGCCAAGGCTGTGCTGGCTGTCAAGGACGCTCAAGAGCTGATGGCCCTGCAAGCCTCGCTGCTGCAGCCGTCGGCCGAGAAGGCCGCTGCCTATGGCCGCCACCTGTACGACATCGCTTCGACCACCAGCGCCGAAGTCAGCAAGATGGCCGAAGGTCAAGTTGCCGAAGCACAGAAGAAATTCGCCACGGTCGTGGACAACGCCGTCAAGAACGCCCCCGCCGGCACCGAAAACGCCGTCGTGCTGGTCAAGTCGGCCGTCGCCGCTGCCAACAACGCTTTCGACTCGGTGCACAAGGCTGCCAAGCAAGCTGCCGATGTT
>Ga0209300_1001130_pt1 | contig 11115 bp, 10 predicted proteins | sample Shrwel_input2_RT_FD_187535 | JGI IMG/M metagenome (GOLD analysis project Ga0209300, IMG submission 187535) | Subsurface microbial communities from deep shales in Ohio, USA - Utica-3 well 1 S input2 RT (SPAdes) (version 2) ... | reverse complement strand
CAGTCTGTTGCGCCGTGACTCCGTGCACGGGCCTTTCTCCGGCACCATCAGCGTCGATCACGACAACAGCGCCATGATCGTCAATGGCAACTACATCAAGGTGATTTACGCCAACGAGCCCAGCGAGATCGATTACACCACCTACGGCATCGACAATGCCATCGTGGTGGATAACACCGGCATGTGGCGCGACGAAGAAGGCCTGGGGCAGCACCTGGCCTGCAAAGGGGTGTCCAAGGCGCTGCTGACCGCGCCGGGCAAGGGTGATGTCAAGAACGTGGTATATGGCATCAACCATACCGATATCGCGCGTGAAGATCGCATCGTGTCTGCGGCGTCCTGTACCACCAACGCCATCGTGCCGGTGCTCAAGGCGCTCAATGACAAGTTCGGCATCGAGCATGGCCATGTCGAGACGGTGCACTCCTACACCAACGATCAGAACCTGATCGACAATTATCACAAGGGTGATCGTCGCGGCCGCAGTGCACCGCTCAACATGGTGCTGACCGAGACCGGGGCCGCCAAGGCCGTGGCCAAGGCGCTGCCGGAGCTGACCGGCAAGCTGACCGGCAATGCCATTCGCGTTCCGACCCCCAACGTCTCGATGGCGATTCTCAATCTGAATCTTCATCAGGAAACCGACGCTCAGGCACTCAACGATTACCTGCGGCGCATGGCGATTCACTCGCCGATGCAGAAGCAGATCGACTTCGTTGACTCCACGGAAGTGGTCTCGTCCGACTTCGTGGGCAATCGTCACGCCGGTATCGTCGACGCCAAGGCCACTATCGCCGATGGCAAGAATGCCGTGGTCTACGTGTGGTACGACAACGAGTTTGGCTACAGCTGCCAGGTGGTGCGCATTCTGCAGCACATGTCCAACGTCAGCTTCCTGGCTTTTCCGATGAACCGGGATTAATCGAACCGACATCAAGCGCGCCGAGGTTAAGCGCACCGGAAATGAGTGAAACGGGGTTAAGAGCACCCTGCGCCCGAGCCCAGCGCTCGGGCGCTTTCTTCATAGACGCATATGCCGGTGGCGTCTGCGTCGCCCGGCAACCACCACTGGCTATAGCGCCTCTCTCGTTCGCCTGCTTTGCTCGACTGTTTTGATCGACTGTTTTGCTCAATTCGCTATCGTGCTGATTTTTCTCCTCTGGCTATTTCGCCTAACTGTCTGATACAGAATCCTTTTTCCCTGCCTTGAAGGCCGTCTGCGTTGCTGCCCCCTGTCTGGCTGCTACCTTAGGTCGTGTGGCCTTTCGTTTCGCATGTCATTATAATGACCGAGATTTTAGGGGCGGTCCGTGCGTCGCGGGCCGAACTGACAACCTTCTGATAAGAAAAGAATTCGAACGCCGTGACCGTAATCCTTGGCGCCAATCCACTGGCCCGGGGCTAACGCGTGTTTCGAACCTCTTTCCTGACACATCAGAGCCGATAACTGGGCGAGTCTATGATCGAAGTCAAACGAGGCCTGGATCTCCCCATCGCGGGGGCGCCCGAGCAGCGCATCGAGGATGCGCGCCCGGTTCGTCACGTGGCCATCCTGGGCACCGACTATGTTGGCATGAAGCCGACCATGGAGGTCCGGGAGGGGGATAGCGTCAAACTAGGCCAGCTGCTCTTCACCGATAAGAAGATCGACGGCGTGCGGTTTACTGCGCCGGCGGCAGGTGAAGTCGTAGCGATCAACCGCGGGGAGAAGCGCAAGCTGCTGTCTGTGGTGATCAAGGTTGATGAAAAAACCGAAGAGGCCGTCGAGTTCACCGCCCATGACGCCGGTAAGCTCGCAAGCCTCGACCGTCAGGTGGTGGTTGACCAGCTCGTCGAGTCGGGGCTCTGGACGGCACTGCGCACGCGCCCGTTCTCTCGCACGCCGGCACTCGACGCCGTGCCGGAAAGCATTTTTGTCACTGCCGTCGACACCCATCCGCTCAGCCCGGATCCTGCCGTCATTATCAATGAGGCACCCGAGGCGTTCGAGAACGGTCTCAAGGTGCTGTCAAGGCTCACCGAAGGTAAGGTCTTCCTTTGCCAGGCACCTGACGCCAAGCTTCCTGGCAGCAACGTGGACCAGGTCCAGGTCGAGAGCTTTGGCGGCCCGCATCCCGCCGGCCTGGTGGGGACCCATATCCATTACCTGTCACCGGTGGCGCTGAACAAGAAGGTCTGGCACATCGGCTATCAGGATGTGATCGCCTTCGGCAAGATGTTCGCAGAGGGCAAGCTGGACGTCAGCCGCGTGATCGCGATTGGTGGGCCGCGGGCCGAGAATCCGCGCCTGCTGCGCACTCGCATCGGTGCCAGCACCGATGAGCTGCTGGCCGGCGAGGTCAAGGCGCCTGACGATACGCGCGTGATCTCTGGCTCAGTATTCGCTGGCGCGATCGCCGAAGGCGCGCTGCGTTATGTGGGTCGCTTCCACAACCAGCTGAGCCTGTTGGAAGAGGGCAACAAGCGCGCCTTCATGGGCTGGCTGTCGCTCGGTGCCAACCGGCACTCGGTCATGGGTATCTATCTGTCGAAGATCCTCGGCCTCAAGAAGTACGCCCCCGACACCTCTACCAACGGCTCCGAGCGTGCCATGGTGCCGGTCGGCAACTACGAGACCGTCATGCCGCTGGATATCCTGCCTACCCAACTGCTGCGTTCGCTGATCGTCGGCGACATTGAGTCCGCCATGCAGTTGGGGTGTCTGGAGTTGGATGAAGAGGACCTGGCGCTGTGCACCTACGTGTGCCCGGGCAAATATGAGTACGGTCCCATCCTGCGTGACAACCTCACTACCATCGAGAAAGAGGCCTGATGATGGGAATCCGACAGACACTCGATAATCTCGAGCCGCACTTTCACAAGGGTGGTAAGTACGAGCAGTTCTATCCGCTCTTCGAAGCCGTCGACACGATCTTCTATGCGCCGCCCAGCGTCACCAAGACCACGGCTCACATCCGTGATGGTGTCGATCTCAAACGCATCATGATCACCGTCTGGATGTGTACCTTCCCGGCGATGTTCTTCGGTATGTGGAACGCCGGCTGGCAGGCCAATGCCGCCATCGCCGATGGTTATGCTTCCATGGGCGGCTGGCGCGAAGCCATCCTGATGCTGCTGGCCGGTGGCCATGATGTAAGCAGCGTCTGGTCCAACTTCGTACTGGGCGCGACCTACTTCCTGCCGATCTATCTGGTGACCTTCGTGGTTGGCGGTTTCTGGGAAGTATTGTTCGCCATCAAGCGCGGTCATGAGGTCAACGAAGGCTTCTTCGTCTCCTCGGTGCTGTTCGCGTTGATTCTGCCGGCGACCATTCCGCTGTGGCAGGTCGCGCTGGGTATCACCTTCGGCATCGTGATCGGCAAGGAGATCTTCGGCGGCACCGGCAAGAACTTCCTGAACCCGGCACTTACCGCCCGTGCTTTCCTGTATTTCGCCTATCCGGCGCAGATCTCGGGCGAAAACGTCTGGGTCGCGGCTGACGGTTATACCGGTGCCACGGCGCTGTCCACCGCTTTCCAGAGCGGCATGTCGGCACTGACGAGTCAGTTCAGCTGGTGGGATGCCTTCCTGGGTTACATCCCGGGCTCCATCGGTGAGACGTCGACGCTGGCGATCCTCATTGGTGCCGCGGTGCTGCTATGGACTCGCATCGCCTCCTGGCGCATCATGCTGGGCGTTTTCCTCGGCATGGTGGCGACCAGCTCGCTGTTCAATGCCATCGGCTCCGACACCAATGCCATGTTCGCCATGCCCTGGTACTGGCACCTGGTAGTAGGTGGCTTCGCCTTCGGCATGGTGTTCATGGCGACCGACCCGGTCTCCGCCTCCATGACCAACAAGGGGCGTTTGGCCTTTGGCGCACTGATCGGCGTGATGACGGTGCTGATCCGTGTCGTGAACCCGGCCTTCCCCGAGGGCATCATGCTGGCCATTCTGTTCGCCAACCTGTTCGCCCCGCTGATTGACCATTTCTTTGTCCAGGCCAACATCAAGCGCCGCCAGCAGCGTACTGGTGCCATGGCTGAGGAGAGTGCCTGATGGCGAGTAACAACTCCATCAAGAAGACGCTGATCGTCGCCTTCGCGCTGTGCATCGTCTGCTCGGTAATCGTGTCTACTGCCGCGGTTGCACTGCGCCCGCTGCAAGCGTTCAACCAGGAGGCCGACCGCAAGTCGAATATCCTCCAGGTAGCGGGCCTCTATGAGGAAGGCGAGTCGATCACCAAGCAGTTCGAACGGGTGACCGCGCGTGCTGTCGATCTGCGCACCGGAGAATATACCGATGAGGTTGACCCCGAGCGTTACGACGGCTTCAGTGCCGCTCGTGATCCTGCTCAGTCGCGGACCCTGTCTGGCGAGAAGGACATCGCCGGTCTGTCGCGTCAGGAAAACTATTCGGTGGTCTACCTGGTCGGGGATCCGCAGAATCCTGACAAGATTATCCTGCCCATTCGTGGCCAGGGCCTATGGGGGCTGATGCGTGGTTATCTGGCGCTGAAAGGCGATGGCAACACCATCGAAGGCATCACCTTCTATTCTCACTCCGAGACACCGGGGCTGGGTGGTGAAGTGGACAACCCGAAATGGAAGGCCCAGTGGGATGGCAAGCAGGTCTACGCCGATGGTGAAGTTGGCCAGGGCCGCCCGGAAATCGCACTCGTCAAGGGTGGTGCCAGCAAACCCACCGAGGTCGATGCGCTGTCAGGGGCTTCCCTTACCAGCAAGGGCGTGACCAACCTGGTGCAGTTCTGGCTTAGCGAGCAAGGCTTCGGCCAGTATCTCGCCAAGTACCGCGATTCTTCTGAAGAAGGAGCCTGAGCATGTCAGCTGCAACCCCCAAAGGCGTGCTGATCACGCCGATCTTCAAGAATAACCCGATCGCGCTGCAGATCCTCGGGATCTGCTCGGCGCTGGCGGTGACCAGCAGCATGAGCGTGTCGCTGGTCATGGCATTGGCAGTGATCGCGGTCACGGCATTTTCGAGCATGTTCGTTTCACTGATCCGCAATCACATTCCGTCCTCGATCCGCATCATCGTGCAGATGACCATCATCGCCTCGCTGGTGATCGTGGTCGACCAGGTGCTCAAGGCCTACGCCTATGAGATGTCCAAGCAGCTGTCGGTGTTCGTCGGGCTGATCATCACCAACTGCATCGTGATGGGCCGTGCCGAGGGCTTTGCCATGCAGAATGGCCCGGTGCTGTCGTTCCTCGACGGCGTGGGTAACGGTCTGGGCTATGGCTTCATCCTGATGGTGGTAGCCTTCTTCCGCGAACTGCTCGGCTCGGGCAGCCTGTTCGGCATGACTGTACTGACGCCCGTTCAGGACGGCGGCTGGTACGTCCCCAACGGCCTGATGCTGCTGCCGCCGTCGGCATTCTTCGTCATCGGCCTGATCATCTGGGTGATGCGTAGCTTGCAGCCGGAACAGATTGAAGAGAATCAGTTCCAGATGAAGCACAACACACAGCCGAAGGAGGCCGTGTAAATGATCGAACATTATCTCAGCCTGTTCGTTGCCTCGGTCTTTGTCGAAAACATGGCCCTGGCCTTCTTCCTGGGCATGTGCACCTTCATGGCGGTTTCCAAGAAGGTCTCATCTGCGCTGGGCCTGGGCATTGCCGTTATCGCGGTGCTCGCGATCACCGTGCCGGTCAATAACCTGATCCTCACCTATCTGCTCGACGAAGGGGCGCTGTCCTGGACCGGTGTCAGTGGGGCCGAGAACATCGACCTGTCGTTCCTCGGCTACCTGAGCTACATCGGGGTGATTGCGGCGATCGTGCAGATTCTCGAGATGTTTCTCGACAAGTACGTGCCGGCTCTTTACAACGCCCTCGGCGTGTTCCTGCCGCTGATCACGGTGAACTGCGCGATTCTCGGCGCCACACTGTTCATGTCTGAGCGTAACTACAACTTCGGTGAATCCGTGGTGTATGGCGTAGGCGCTGGTTTCGGCTGGGCGCTGGCGATTGCGGCGCTGGCCGGGATTCGCGAGAAGCTCAAGTACAGCGATGTGCCGGCCGGTCTTCAGGGCCTGGGCATCACCTTCATCACCGTGGGTCTGATGTCGCTTGGCTTCATGTCCTTCTCCGGTATCCAGCTCTGAGGCCCGCCTCAGGCAACGAACACCAATAGGAAACCGACATGGTTGATACAAATATCATCTTGCTCGGCGTGGTCATGTTCACCGTGGTCGTTATCGGCCTGGTGGGGATCATCCTGGCCGCGCGCAGCCGCCTCGTCAGCAGCGGCGACGTGACCATCGAGATCAATGGCGATCCCGATTACACCCTGAGCACACAGGCAGGCGGCAAGCTGCTGCAGACCCTGGCGGCCAACGGCATTTTCCTGTCTTCCGCCTGTGGCGGCGGCGGCTCTTGTGCCCAGTGCAAGTGCCGTGTGGCCGACGGCGGCGGGGGGATCCTGCCGACCGAGGAATCCGCTTTCACCATGCGTGAAAAGAAGGAAGGCTGGCGCCTTTCCTGCCAGGTGCCGGTGAAGCAGGACATGAAGATCGAAGTTCCCGAAGAGGTCTTCGGCGTCAAGCAGTGGGAGTGCGAGGTCACCTCCAACCCCAACGTCGCGACCTTCATCAAGGAGCTCAACCTCAAGCTGCCCGAAGGCGAGGAAGTCGACTTCCGTGCCGGTGGTTATGTGCAGCTGGTGGCGCCGCCCTATGACATCAAGTTCTCCGACTTCGATATCGAAGAAGAGTACCGGGGCGATTGGGAGAAGTTCGAGCTGTTCAAGGTCTCCCACAAGAGCGACGAAGAGGTCATCCGCGCCTACTCGATGGCCAACTACCCGGAAGAGTACGGCCTGCTCAAGTTCAACATCCGTATCGCCACGCCGCCGCCCGGCACCGATCATCCGCCGGGCCTGATGTCGACCTACGTCTTCAACCTGAAGCCGGGCGACAAGGTACAGGTGATGGGGCCCTTCGGTGAGTTCTTCGCCAAGGACACCGATGCCGAGATGGTCTTCGTTGGCGGCGGTGCCGGCATGGCGCCGATGCGCAGCCACATCTTCGACCAGCTCAAGCGCCTGAACTCCAAGCGCAAGATCTCGTTCTGGTACGGTGCGCGTTCCTGGCGCGAGACCTTCTACAACGAAGAGTTCGACCAACTGGCCGAAGAGAACGACAACTTCGAGTGGCACCTGGCGCTGTCGGATCCGCTGCCCGAAGACAACTGGGAAGGCCCGACCGGCTTCATCCACAACGTGCTCTATGAAAAGTACCTCAAGGACCATCCGGCTCCCGAGGACTGCGAGTACTACATGTGTGGGCCCCCCATGATGAACGCCTCGGTGATCAAGATGCTGCTGGATATGGGCGTCGAACCCGAGAACATCGCATTGGACGATTTCGGCGGCTAAGCCGATCCCCTCTGCGATACAGGGCCGGCCCAGCGGGCCGGCCCTGCTTCTTTTCACCTATCGCTCTTTGGTCGACTGTTACCTCGCCTGACGACAACAGGAATGATTTGCCGCCAGCCGAGGTCACAGTGTTAGAGCTTCAACGTGTGACATCCATTCACTCCCCCGAGCCTGCTCGCGCGCCAATAAGCGGCGAGAGGCAATCAAGGAGACTCCCATGACGATCTGGTTTCTAGTATTCGGTTTCATGCTGCTACTGATGGCCGCCATGGCGATCGGCGTTATCCTCGGCCGCAAGCCGATTGCCGGTTCCTGCGGCGGGCTCAATAACCTGGGCCTCAAGAATGGCTGCGATATTTGCGGCGGCAACGACAAGGTCTGCGAAGAAGAAAACCAAAAGACCACCAGTGCCCGCCGTGCCAGCGACGAGAGCCGTGGCGCCGATCTTGGCTATGACGCCACCCGGCGCTGAGCCACTGGCCGCATTCAGTCGCACAAGACAGATATAGACGGGACCCTCAGCGTTAGGAGAAACGATGGCAGTTCATAATTACGACGTGGTGGTGATCGGTACCGGTCCCTCGGGCGAAAGCGCCGCGATCAACGCCGCGAAGCATGGCAAACGCGTGGCGATCATCGAAAAGCAGCAGTCCGTGGGTGGCAACTGCACCCACTGGGGGACTATCCCCTCCAAGGCGCTGCGCCATCAGGTCAAGCAGATCATGGCCTTCAACACCAACCGCATGTTTCGCGATATCGGTGAGCCGCGTTGGTTCTCGTTTCCCAAGGTGCTGCAGCGCTCCCAGGTGACCATCGACCAGCAGGTCGAAATGCGTACCACCTTCTATGCCCGTAATCGCATCGACGTGTTCTTCGGCGTGGCTCGCTTCAAGGATGAGCACACCCTGCTGGTGCGCGATAACCACGAGGGTGTCGAAGAAATCAACGCCCAGAAGATCGTCATCGCGACCGGTTCACGCCCTTATCGCCCGGCAGATATCGACTTCCGTCACCCGCGTATCTACTGCTCAGACACCGTGCTCGGGCTATCACACACGCCGCGGACCCTGATCATCTTCGGGGCCGGTGTTATCGGCAGCGAGTACGCCTCGATCTTCTCCGGCCTTGGCGTCAAGGTCGACCTGCTTGATTCCCGTGACCGCCTGCTGTCTTTCCTCGATGACGAGATCAGCGATGCGCTGTCCTATCATCTTCGCCACCATGGGGCGCTGATCCGTCACAATGAAGACTACGAGAGGGTAGAGGGCGATGAGTCTGGCGTCACCGTTCACCTGAAGTCCGGCAAGAAACTGCGCGCCGACGCCTTCTTGTGGGCTAATGGCCGTACCGGTAACACCGACCAGCTCGGGCTCGAGAACATCGGCCTGGAAGCCAATGGCCGCGGCCAGCTGCAGGTCGACAACCACTACCGTACCGCCATTCCGCATATCTATGCGGTGGGCGACGTGATCGGCTGGCCGAGCCTCGCCAGTGCTGCCTATGACCAGGGCCGTAACGCAAGCGACGACCTGCTAGATGAGGACTTCCGCTTCGTCGATGACGTGCCGACCGGCATCTACACCATTCCCGAGATCAGCTCGGTGGGCAAGACTGAGCGCGAGCTGACCGGCGCCAAGGTACCCTACGAAGTGGCCCAGGCGTTCTTCAAGGATACCGCTCGCGCGCAGATCACCGGCGACACCGTCGGCATGCTCAAGATCCTCTTCCATCGCGAGAGCCTCGAGATTCTCGGCATCCATTGCTTCGGCGACCAGGCCTCCGAGATCGTGCACATCGGCCAGGCGATCATGCAGCAGGAAGGCGAGGCCAACACCCTCAAGTACTTCATCAATACCACCTTCAACTATCCGACCATGGCCGAAGCCTATCGTGTGGCGGCACAAAACGGCTTGAATCGACTGTTCTGAGCCGAACGTCAAATTTAGCCTTTTCAGCTAGACGCCCTGTGCGACGCATCAACCCCGGTTAGGTTGCCGGGGTTGATGCGTTAAGCCCAAGTGTAAGGTGCCAGATGGTTTTCGCCGCCAAGTGTCTTCATTTTCGACGGCTTTTGGAGTCGACCAACCGGCCAGGCGAGCCCGCCTATAATTCACTATGAGGCCGCTGCCTTTTTTTGCATTCAGTAGGGCAATGCCGATGGTTCCACCTAGTTGCGCCCTGGGGGTAGGTCATGATTGAGCAGGTTCTGGTGGTATGCCGCGGCAATATCTGCCGTAGTCCCGTGGCCGTCGCCATGCTCAGTCAGCTATGCCCAGGTAAGCGGGTAGAATCGGCAGGCTTGGCAGCGCTGGTCGGGCTAGGAGTCGACCCTGTGGCAAGGCGCCTGGCGGAGGCTGAGGGGCTGAATGTGAGCGACCATATGGCTCGCCAGCTAACCCATGAAATGCTGCAGCAGACGGACCTGGTGCTGGTGATGAGCCAGGGCCAGCGCCTAGCAGTAGGCGAGCTGTCGCCGGCGGCACTCGGCAAGACGATGCTCTATGGGCACTGGCTGGAGGGCAACCTTGCGGAGATCCCCGACCCCTACCGGAAGAGCGAGGAAGCCTTCCAGCACGTTCACCAGCAGCTGTGGCTTGCCGCCAAGGCATGGGCCTGCAAGCTCTAGCCAAGCACGGTGGTGGAGGACCAGGTGAATCGGATAGGCACCAACCTATTGATGTTTCAGCCAAATGTCGCCGATTAGCAACCCCATTCGCTACTTTTTCTCACCATTGTCGTCTAGAGCTTCGTGGACAATCAGCATACAATGCGCATACTGCGGCAGGTCTGCGCAAGCCAATATGAATCATAGGGTTAGGGAACACGCCCAGGTAATCCCCGGGCGGTAGCGTGCCTGCTCGCTGAGTGAATAAATAGCTAATTAACGGATAACCGATCAATGACAGAGCAGCGCCAAGCACACGATGACGAAATTTCCTTGGTTGACCTTGCGGCCATTCTGGTGCGCCGCTGGAAGGTGATGGCCTTTATTTTCGCGGTGGTGGTGCTGGCAGCTTTGGCATACGTGCTGACCATGACACCGACCTATAGCTATGTTTCTGTTTATGAAGTGGCTGAGCAAGCGCCGGGAGGGGAGGGCAATGCCGACCGAGCCTTAGAGTCGGCAAATACCGTCATCGCCAAGGCTCAGAGTTTATACGTAGCACCCGCGACACGTGAGCTTCTTAAACAGTCAGGGCTCGAAACCTTGCCATTTGAAGTGGACATGTCAACGCCTGAGGATACTCAGCTAGTCAAAATCACCTCCCAGGCATCGGAAGCCGACTCGGGCTTGGTGGAAAAAATGCACAGTGCTGTGTTGGATAACATCGAAAGCAACCAGCAAGCCTTGGTCGACCGGCAGCGTGCTAGACTCGAGAATCGCTTGGCAAGCTTGCAAGATTCACTCGTTGCCGCCCAACAATCTACCTCGCCCGGTACAGCAGAGCTTCTTGCTAGTTATTATGAGCAGATTGCGATGACCAAAGACCAACTTGGTCTACTCCAAGATGGTCGAGTCGCTCAGACGGCACAGCAGAGCCTGGAAAAAACAGGTACGAGCCGTACGCTGATAATGGCGCTGGCTGTGGTGCTGGGGGGAATGCTTTCTGTAATGGGTGTCTTCCTTATGCAGTTTGCGGGTCTTGTCTGCAGCAGCCTTAAACAACAGGAACTCTAATGCCACTGATAACCGCTATTATCGGTGGTGGTTAATAAAATCAGTAGGTTACGGAA
>Ga0209300_1001127_pt1 | contig 11123 bp, 9 predicted proteins | sample Shrwel_input2_RT_FD_187535 | JGI IMG/M metagenome (GOLD analysis project Ga0209300, IMG submission 187535) | Subsurface microbial communities from deep shales in Ohio, USA - Utica-3 well 1 S input2 RT (SPAdes) (version 2) ... | reverse complement strand
CACCATGACCCTGCCCGGCTCCCCCTTCCTCTCCTGGCGCGGCCAGGACCTGTTCCTGGATGACATCAAACTGTCCGACCTGGTTCGCCAGCACGGCAGCCCGCTGTACGTCTACTCCCGTCGCGCCATGCTGGCCGCGCTGGCCCCGTACCAGCGCGCCCTGCAAGGCCGCCCTCACCTCATCTGCTACGCGGTGAAGGCCAACTCCAACCTCGCCGTGCTGCAGACGTTCGCGCAAGCCGGTTGCGGCTTCGACATCGTGTCGGCGGGCGAGCTGGCCCGCGTGCTCGCTGCGGGTGGTGACGCCGCCAAGGTGGTTTTCTCCGGTGTCGGCAAAACGCGCAGCGAAATGGCGCAAGCCCTGGAGGCTGGCGTGAAGTGCTTCAACGTGGAAAGCACGGCCGAACTGGAGGTGCTGTCTCAGGTGGCCGCGGGCCTGGGCCTGACCGCCCGCGTGAGCCTGCGCGTGAACCCCGACGTGGACGCGGGCACCCACCCCTACATCTCGACGGGCCTCAAGGGCAACAAGTTCGGCGTGGCCCACGACCACGCCCTGGCCACCTACCGCCGAGCCGCCACGCTGCCCGGCATCCAGGTGGTGGGCATCGACTGCCACATCGGCTCGCAGATCACCGACGTCTCGCCCTACCTGGACGCACTCGACCGCGTGCTCGACCTGGTGGAGGCCATCGAGGCCGCGGGCGTGAGCATCCACCACCTGGACCTCGGTGGCGGCCTGGGCATCACTTACACCGACGAGCAGCCGCCCAAGGCGGACGAGCTCATCGCCCAGCTGCTGGCGCGCATCGAAGCGCGTGGGCACGGGCACCGCGAGGTGATGTTCGAGCCTGGCCGTTCGCTGGTGGGCAACGCCGGCGTGCTGCTCACCGAGGTGCTCTTCCTCAAGGAAGGCGAGCAGAAGAACTTCTGCGTGGTCGACGCCGCCATGAACGACCTGATGCGCCCGGCCCTCTACGAAGCGTGGATGGGCATCGTCAACACCCAGCAACGCAGCGAGGGTGCCTTGACGTGGGACGTGGTCGGCCCGGTGTGCGAGTCAGGTGACTGGCTGGGCCGCGACCGATCGCTGGCCGTGCAGGCCGGCGACGTGCTGGCCGTGCTCTCGGCCGGTGCGTACGGCATGACCATGGCCAGCAACTACAACACCCGCGGGCGTGCGGCCGAGGTCATGGTGGACGGCAGCCAGACGTGGGTGATCCGCGAGCGCGAGACGGTGGCGCAGTTGCTTGAGAATGAGCGACTGATCTGAGGCTCAGGCAGTTGCCACGACAAGCGGGCCCGAGGGCCCGCTTTTTCATGTCCAGCTGAACATGGCACCAGCAAGAAAAAAGCCGCCCGAAGGCGGCTTTCAAACTGGTTCGAGACGGAGTCCGAATCAGAAATTGTGGCGGACGCCCAGGGCCAGCAGGCTGGTCTTGCCGTCGGGGGTCAGGCCAGCGCCGCCCATCGGGGGCACTTCGCGGATGCCGGTGGCAGGGAACAGGACGGCAGGGCCGACACCGGTGTCCTTGATTTGAGCGAAACGCGAGTACAGGGTCGTGCGCTTGGACAGCGAGTACTCGGCGCCCAGGGTGTAGCCCACGTTCTTGCCGCGGCTTTCGTTGCGGAACTTGGTTTCAGACCACTGGGCCAGCAGGGCCACGGCACCGATTTCGTAGCGGGTGCCCAGCACCAGCGACGACACGCGCAGGTCACCGTTGGTCACGCCCAGCAGACCGGCGGTGGAGCCAGCGCCCGACACGTCGTAGCTGGCGCGGCCGAAGGCGCCGTTGAAGGTCAGGCCCATTTCCTTGAGCACGTACTTGGCGCCCAGGTTCCACACCGAGTAATCACCCAGGCTGAACAGAGCGGTCGACGTGGTCGGGGTGCCAGTCAACAAGAAGACGGGCGTGTTGGCGAAGTTCGTCGAGCTGTAGCCACCAGTCAGCGTCAGGGCATCGATGGCGTAGGCACCGAAAGCGCCCCAGCTGCGGCCGCGGCCAGAGGTCTTCTCGGTGGAAGCGCCGCTGTTGTTGCCGCCCAGGATGGAGCCGGAGTCGCTGCCAGAGCTGCCGCGCGATGCGTTGATGGCGTCAGCCGTACCAGCGTTGGGCGAGAAACCCAGCTGACCACGGAAGCCACCCATCTGGGCCGAGTAGGTGATCGCGTTGTCCCAACGGATGTTCAGGGTGTTGGACAGACCGCCTTCGATGAACTGGTCGGTGCCACCAAAACGCTCGGTGGTGATCAGGGCGCTGGAGAAGAAGATCGGGGCGTACTGACGGCCCAGGCGAACTTCACCGAACGGGGTGGTCACGCCAACGTAGGCTTGGCGGCCGAACATGCGACCGTCGCGCAACAGGGCGCCGTTGTCCACGCCCATCTGGCCTTCCAGGACGAAGTTGCCTTTGTAGCCACCGCCCAGGTCTTCCACGCCGCGGAAACCCAGAGCCGATTGCGAGCTGAGGTCAGGGCCGACGCGGCTGACGCTGCTCTTGTTGCTCAGGGCGTTGTTCGTGGCGATCAAGGTGGCGTTGGCGTCCGGCAGCAAACGCGTGCCAGCGTCCTTCTTGACGCGGTCGAACGACACGTCGATGTTGCCGTAGATGGTGACGCTGGATTGAGCCAGAGCGGAGCCCGCGGCCAGGGCGGTCAGGGCCAGAGCGATGGCCGAGGACAGAACGCGCTTTTGCATGTGTTTCTCCTGAAATCCCCCCCGATTGAGGGGCGTGTCGAATTGTTGCCGAGGGGTTGTGACGCGACTCTCAGGTTTGTTCTAGGTTGTTGCGCCAGGGCCACAGGCCATGCAACCCATCCGCAACACAAATCAAACGGGCATGAAAAAAGGGGCCGAAGCCCCTTCTCAGATCTGACGGTTGGAAACCGATCAGAAGCTGTGGCGAACGCCCACGGCCAGGCCGCGCGAGGACTTGCCAGCGGAGGTGGCAACACCAGACACCGACAGGTTTGCTGCGTCGTCGTTGTTCACTTGCGTGAACAGGGCGTACAGGGCGGTGCGCTTGCTCAGGTCGTACTGGGCCTTCACGGTGAAGATGTCAGCGCCGTCGTCCTTTTGGCTCTTGGCGTTGAAGCCGACAGCCGACGAGTTGGCGTTCTTGACGGCAGCGTAGCCAGCCGACAGGGTCACGCCTTGGGCAACAGGCACAGCAGCCTTCAGGCCGAAGACTTGGCGGTCGCTGTAGGTCACGCCAGCGTTGTTGTCGCGGCTGTCTTCGTTGTAGTAAGCGGTCAGCTTGGCGACGCCCAGATCGTACGAACCGTACACCAGCACGCCGGTGTTTTCTTGGTTGCCGTTGGCCGAATCGGCGCGGTTCACCTGGATGTAGCTCACGCCGGCGGCCAGGGGGCCATTGGCGTAGTTGGCGCTCAGGCCGTAACCGCGGCCAGAGTTGTCACCGGAGGTGGATTCGGCGTTGGCGGTGTCGTCGATGACTTCAGCAGCGGTGGTGTACTGAGCAGCCAGGGTCAGGCCAGGAACGAACGTGGGAGCCACGTAGGTCAGGGCGTTGTCCAGGCGGCGGTAGCCGACGCCACCCAGGGTCTGTGCAACGACCATTTCGTCGTAAGCCTGGGTGCCCAGAGCGGCGGCGGTTTGTGCGCCGATCAGGGAGTCTTGACGGCCGATGCGGGCTTCACCGAAGCCGCCAGCCAGACCCAGCCATGCCGAGCGACCAAAGAAACGCTTGGTGTCAGCGGCGCCGGTGTCGGTCTTCAGGCTGGAGTCCAGGAAGAAGTTGGCCTTCAGGCCACCGCCCAGGTCTTCGGTGCCCTTGAAGCCGATGCGCGAAGAAGCCAGGTTGTCGGAAGAGACGCGGGTCAGGGTCTTGTCGCCCTTGACGGATTCGACGGAAGCGTCGACCACGCCAAACAGCGTCACGGAAGATTGAGCGAAGGCAGCCGAGGAGGCAGCGATGGCGGCCAGGGCCAGCACGGTCTTTTTCATTGAAATCTCCAAAGTTTGAACCAGAGGCCTCAACACCTCGTCGGCGCGTGTCCGCGAGCTTTCGCTCGAACTCGCCGCGCCGCTCGGGCGGTGAAACTGCTAGGGATTCCACCAGATTTTTCAGACTCGGGTGATGACAGGGTTGTCATAACGATGATCCATGTGGCTCTCTGTTGCCGCGGCACAACGTTTGAGCAGGCTGGATAATGAGTCGATGAGCATCCAGACCGACGACTTCAGCCCCGGCCGCCGCGCGCCCTCCTCCGCCAGCCGAGCGGCCAGTGGGCCGGACGTGCCCAGCGCACGGGTGGTGGAGCCGGGTGTGAGCTCGCCCCACGAGGACGCGCTGGAGCGCGCCCTGCGCCCCAAGGACCTCGACGAGTACGTCGGGCAGGTCAAGGCGCGCGAGCAATTGGAAATCTTCATCGGTGCAGCCAAGAAGCGCAGCGAGGCGCTGGACCACGTGCTGTTGTTCGGCCCGCCGGGCCTGGGCAAGACCACGCTGAGTCACATCATCGCCACGGAGCTGGGCGTGAACCTGCGCCAGACCTCGGGGCCGGTGCTGGAAAAGCCCAAGGACCTGGCGGCCATCCTGACCAACCTGGAGCGGCACGACGTGCTGTTCATCGACGAGATCCACCGCCTCAGCCCCGTGGTGGAAGAGATCCTCTACCCCGCGCTGGAGGATTACCAGATCGACATCATGATCGGCGAGGGGCCGGCGGCGCGCTCCATCAAGCTGGACCTGCAGCCCTTCACGCTGGTGGGCGCCACGACCCGCGCGGGCATGCTGACCAACCCGCTGCGCGACCGATTCGGCATCGTGGCGCGGCTGGAGTTCTACACCCCCGATGAGTTGCAGCGCATCGTCACGCGCTCGGCGGGGCTGCTGGGGGCGCCCATCGACGTGGCCGGGGCCATGGAGGTGGCGCGTCGCTCGCGGGGCACGCCGCGCATCGCCAACCGGCTGCTGCGGCGGGTGCGGGACTACGCCGACGTCAAAGGCACGGGGCACATCAGCAAAGACATCGCCGACCGGGCGCTGGCCATGCTGGACGTCGACCCGATCGGCTTCGACGTGATGGACCGCAAGCTGCTGGAGGCCATCATCCACCGCTTCGATGGCGGCCCCGTGGGGCTGGACAACGTGGCGGCGGCCATCGGCGAGGAACGCGAGACCATCGAGGACGTGATCGAGCCGTACCTCATTCAGCAAGGCTTCCTGCAGCGCACACCGCGCGGGCGGATCGCCACGGCGGCGGCCTTCCGGCACCTCGGGCTGGCGGCGCCGCAAAGCGACGAGTCAACAGGCGACGCGGGCTGAACACACGGGGCGGCACCCCGCTCGCGCGAGTTGCTCAGAAACCGGTGCTCAGCGACGGCGCAGCAGGTGCACGTATTCGTCGCGCCCACCGACCACGCTGGCTTGCTGGTCGACCAGCTCGTTGCCGGTCTGGCGAGCGAAAGCCTGGAAGTCACGCACGGAGCCAGGGTCGGTCGCCAGGACCTTGAGGACTTCACCGCTGACCATGTCGGACAAGGCCTTCTTGGCCTTGAGGATGGGCAGCGGGCAAGTCAGGCCGCGGGCGTCGAGTTCCTTGTGGATGTCCATGGACGCCATCATGCAGGAAAGACGCCGGTCGACAGGTAGCGATCACCCCGGTCGCAGACGATGAACACGATGGTCGCGTTTTCGGTGTGCTGCGCCAGTTGCAGGGCGGCCCAGCATGCACCGGCGGCCGAGATGCCGCAAAAGAGGCCCTCTTCGCGAGCCAGGCGGCGCGCCATGTCCTCGGCGTCGGCCTGGCTGACGTAGACCAGATCGTCGACGCGGCTGGGTTCGTATATCTTGGGCAGGTAGGCCTCGGGCCACTTGCGGATGCCGGGGATGCGCGAGCCTTCTTGCGGCTGCGCGCCCACGATGCGCACGTCGGCGTTCTGCGCCTTGAGGAACTTCGAGACGCCGGTGATGGTGCCGGTGGTGCCCATGGCGCTCACGAAGTGCGTGACGCGACCTTGCGTGTCGGCCCAGATTTCAGGCCCGGTGGTGTCGTGGTGAACGGCGGGGTTGTCCGGGTTGGCGAACTGGTCGAGCACCACGCCCTTGCCTTCGCGGACCATCTGGTCGGCGAGGTCGCGGGCGTATTCCATGCTGCCGCTGCGGGGGGTGAGGATGAGCTCCGCACCGAACGCCTTCATGGTCTGCGCGCGCTCGATGGACAGGTCCTCCGGCATGATGAGGATCATGCGGTAGCCGCGGATGGCGGCGGCCATGGCGAGGGCGATGCCGGTGTTGCCGGACGTGGCCTCGATGAGGGTGTCGCCGGGCTTGATTTCGCCGCGCTCTTCGGCCCGGCGGATCATGTTGATGGCCGGCCGATCTTTGACCGAGCCCGCCGGGTTGTTGCCTTCGAGCTTGGCCAGGATGACGTTGCCACGGGCGTCGTTGCCGGCGCCGGGTACGCGCTGCAGGCGAACCAGCGGCGTCTTGCCGATGGCGTCTTCGAGGGTGGGGTAGGTCATGGGCCCAGGCCGAGGCGTGCGCCAGCGCTTGCGTTCACGCAGGCGTTTGAAGATGTGGTGCCCCAGGTCGGACTCGAACCGACACTCCTTGCGGAACCGGATTTTGAATCCGGCGCGTCTACCGATTTCGCCACCAGGGCTTGGTGAAGACCGCAAGGATAGCACAGGGGCATGTTGGACTCCGGCACGCTGGCTCGATCAGTCCGCTCTATGATCCAGTCTTTCAAAGACACCGCCGCACCCATGCCGCCGATGCCCCCCGTCACCCAGGCCCTGATCCTGGTCAATGTGGCCTTGTTCTTTCTGGATGAACTCCTCGGGGGGGCTTTGTCCGCCTGGATGGCCCTGTGGCCGCTGCAAAGCGGCTTTTTCTACCCATGGCAGGTGGTGACCTACGCGTTCCTGCATGGCTCGATGGGGCACATCTTCTTCAACATGCTGGGCTTGTGGATGTTCGGCAGCGAACTGGAGCGCATCTGGGGCCAGCGCCGCTACATGGAGTTCCTGCTGGCCAGCATCCTGGCGGCGGCGGCCACTCAGTTGTTGATGTCGGCCCTCGGTGGCTGGGGCAACCCGACGGTCGGTGCATCGGGCGGTTTGTTCGGCCTGCTGCTGGCCTTCGGGATGATGTTCCCGGAGCGAACGATCATGCCGCTCTTCCCCCCCATCCCGATGAAGGCCAAGGTCTTCGTGGCGGTGTACGGTGGCATCGAGCTGTTCATGGGCGTGACGGGCACGTCCTCAGGCGTGGCGCACTTTGCCCACCTCGGCGGCATGCTGGGCGGCTGGCTCATGTTGCGCTACTGGCGCGGGCAGCCCCCTTTCAACCGCAGGGGCCCAGGCGGCAAGCGCCGCTTCTGAAGCTTGCCTGCTCAGCGCTTGGCGCGCATGTTGAGGAGCCCGTGGGGCCGCCAGCCTGACGAGACCACGATGCCCGCCGAGATGAGCAGCAGCGCACACGGGTGATACCAGCTCGGCCCCTGCCCCAGCAGCAGGGCCGACCACAGGGCCGCGAACACCGGCGTGAGGTTGCCGAAAAAGCCCGCCAGCGTGGGGCCGACGGCCTGCACCCCCAGGCCCCAGCAGCGGTAAGCGATGATGGATGGCCCGATGGCGATGAAGAGCAGCCCGCCCCATGCGGCGGCGGTTTGTGGCCAGGCGGGCACAGCCGCTGACGTGGGCCACGCGGCCTCCAGGCCAGAGCACAGGCCGGCCCAGCCCAGCCCGAACAGCACCTGAATCCACAGGAACTCGGCCCAGTCCCAGTCGGGCCGCTGCGGGCCGACCATGGACGCAGGCGGGCGCGCCAGCAACCAGCTGTAGAGCGCCCAGGCGAGGCTGGCCAGCAGCATCAACAAATCACCCGGGACCAGTTGCAACTCACGCAGCACCTGCCAGCGTCCCTGGGCCATCACCAGCAACACCCCCAGAACCGACAGGCCCGCACCCAGCAGTTGCCGGGCCAGCAGGGGCTGCTGGAAACCGATGCGGCCCACCACCATCATCCACACCGGGATGCTGGCGCCGATGAGCGTCACGTTGATGGGCGAGGAGGTCTGCAGCGCGAGGTATTGCAGCGCGTTGTAGGTGCCCACGCCCAGCGCCCCCAGGAGCGCCAGGTGGCGCCAGCGGGCCCGCACGGCTTGGGGTGAGCGACACACGCGCCACGCCAGGGGCGCCAGCAGCACGGCCACCAGGGCCCAGCGCAAGGCGTTCATGGCCACCGGGGGCATGGACCCCACCAGCATGCGTCCGACCACGGCGTTGCCTGCCCACATCATGGGGGGCAGCACGAGGAAGCTCAGGGAGCGAAGCGTCAGGGGGTGTGAGGCAGACAAAAAAACGACCTGATCCAAGCGGAAGTCCGCATTAGATCAGGCCGCTCAAGTTCCTCAAACCAAAGAGACCAGGTGCATCAGGACATGCGACGGCGTGCGGAGAAGCCGATCAGTCCCAGGCCAGCCAGCATCAAGGCGACGGTGGTGGGCTCGGGCACAGCGGCTGCTGCGGTCAGGCCGATCAGGGGGGCCTGCAAGGCGTTGCCGTTGACACCGAAGGCGCCCAGGCTGGTGGCGGCGCCCGTGCTCAGGTTGATGCTGTAGAGCATGCTGCGGGCGGTTTCGCCGTCGGTCAGGGCCGCGTAGGCAAAGCCGCTGCCGGAGACGTCGAAGGCCGACACGCCGATGGCGTCCGTGCCCAGGTCACCGACCTTGGTCATGGTGCCGGCGTTGGGGGCTGCGGTGGTGAACAGGGCATCAGCGCGCGTGTCGATGCCGTAGAGCACGGTGCCGGTGTTCGGGTTGGTGTCGTTGTTGGTGTACGCGGAGGCCACGATGGAGGACGACGCGCCGTTCAAGGCGGTGTCCACGAAGGTCAGGCCGGCGTTGGCGCCGTTGACGTTGATGCGCAGGTTCTGACCGGCGTTGCTGACCACACGCAGAGAGGGCGCAACCTGGGCGAGGTCGGGAACGGGGTTGAAATCGATGCCAAAGGACGTGCCGGACAGGCCAGTGAAGACGCCGCCGCCCGCTGCCGGTGCACCGGCGCTCAGGTTGGCGACGAAGGTGGCGACGCCGGAGAATGCGTCGAGGGTGTAGAGCTTGCCCGCGTCGCTGATGGAGTAGAGCAGGCCGGTGGTCGGGCGGGCGTCGAGACCCAGGAGGCGCTCGTTGAGGGCCAGGCCGGTGATCGACACGCTGCTGCCCTGCATGGGGTTGCTGCTGTCGAACTGAACGAGCTGGTTCGTGGTGGTCAGGCCGACGAGGTTTTCGGCTTGTGCGCCGGTGACCGCCAGGGCTGCGGCGAGGGCCAGGAAGGAAGGCTTGATCATTTGTCTGTACTCCGTAGGTTGTGTGGGTTGCGCCGAAGCGCACCCGCGGGCAGGCGGGCACCCGCCTTGGGTGCCTCCTGTCCACTACGAAGCCAGCGCCGCCACAGATGCAGCCTCACCCCCCCTGTTCAGGTTGAGCCAGATGCAGGGCCGCCGTCACCCAAGTGTCACCCAGGCGTCACACCGATGCCGGGCCGGCCGGTCGGTCAGCCAGGGCGGAACGATAGGCGTGCCACGAGGCGTGTCCGAGCACCGGCGCCACCAGCAACAGCCCCAGGAAGCCCGGCAGCATGGCCAGGAGCGTGAGCGTGCCGATGCAGGCGGCCCACAACCACAGCACGCCGGGCTGTGTGGCGACGAGTCGCATGCTGAGCAGGCCCGCGGAGACGGCGTCGACCGATCGGTCGAGGATCATGGGCATGCTGACGACGCTGATGGCGAAGATCAGGCCCGCGAAAATCGCGCCGACGACGCTGTAGACGATGGCGAAGGTGATGAGCTCGTCGGTGAACCAGGTCGAAATCGGGCCGCTGAGGTCGGGCACGCCGTCGAAGCTGATGGCGAAGACGATCATGGCGGCGCGCCCCCAGAGCATCTCCAGCACCAGCAGGACGGCGGCGAAGATGGCCAGCTGTGCGCTGCTGATGCGCCAGGCCCCCAGCGAGCCCATGAGCGAAGGCCTGCGCCCCTGCTCCAGCTCGCGGCTGGCGTGGTAGAGCCCCAGGCACAGGAACGGCCCCATCAACAGGAAGCCAGCGGACAGGGCGAGGGTGTATTCGGGGGCCTGGCGGAAGGTGGCCACCAGGGCCCAACCCATCAGGACAAAGCACAGGCCGTAGAACAGGCCGATGCCCGGCGCCTGGCGGAAGTCGCGCCAACCCAGTCGCAGCCACTGCAGGGGAGCCGACCACCCCAGGGTGTTGAGGGGGAGGTCGAGTGCGCTGGGCTCGGGCTGGGTGTCGAAGCCCAAGGGGGCCAGGCCGTCGTCCTGCCGCGCCACCTGCAGCCCGGTGGGCTCGCTGGACTGGTTGAGCCCGGGTGCGCTGGCGTCAGCCGGCCAGGCGTGGTGCCGCCTCAAGCTGGGCTTGCGGTGGCTGCTGCGGCGGCGTGAAACGAGGTGATGTTGGGAGAGTCGGCTGGCCGTGCCCATGAAGCCTCCAGGTGGCGTCGCGATCGCCTCACCTTACGCTTGGCGGGCGGGCGCGCACACCCGGGAGAACACCCAAGAGAGCACCCGATCAACGCGCCGCGTCAATGGCCCGCAAGGCGCCTTCCAGGTGCTCGATGGAGCGTGCCGCGTCGTGCCACTTCTCCAGGCCGAACAGGCCGATGCGGAAGGTGCGGAAGTCGGCGGGCTCATCACACTGCAGGGGCACGCCAGCGGCGGTCTGCAGGCCGAGCGCCAGGAACTTCTTGCTGTTCTGGATGTCGGGGTCGGTGGTGTAGCTGACGACCACGCCGGGCGCCTGGAAGCCCTCGGCGGCGACGCTGGGGTACCCGTGGCGCACCATCAGCTCGCGCACCTGGCGGCCGAGTTCGATTTGCTCCTGGCGCACCTTCTCGTAGCCGAAAGCTTCGGTCTCGGCCATGGCATCGCGCAGGCGCACCAGGGCGTCGGTGGGCAGCGTGGAGTGGTAGGCGTGGCCACCGCCTTCGTAGGTCTCCATGATCTGCAACCACTTCTTGAGGTCCATGGCGAAGGTGGTGCTTTGCGTGCCGTCGATGGCCTGGCGAGCGCGTTCGCTGAGCATGACCATGGCGCAGCAGGGCGAGCTGCTCCAGCCCTTTTGCGGGGCGCTGATGAGC
>Ga0209300_1001124_pt1 | contig 11150 bp, 11 predicted proteins | sample Shrwel_input2_RT_FD_187535 | JGI IMG/M metagenome (GOLD analysis project Ga0209300, IMG submission 187535) | Subsurface microbial communities from deep shales in Ohio, USA - Utica-3 well 1 S input2 RT (SPAdes) (version 2) ... | reverse complement strand
TGGGCCTGATCAACACCTTCTCCGACACTTCCTTCACCAAACCGGTATTCGAAGGCGAGAAACTGAGCCTGCACAGCAAAGACATCCTCGGCCATGTGTACGAATACTTCCTGGGCCAGTTCGCCCTGGCCGAAGGCAAACAGGGTGGCCAGTACTACACCCCCAAGAGCATCGTTACCCTGATTGTGGAAATGCTCGAACCTTACTCCGGCCGCGTTTACGACCCGGCCATGGGCTCCGGCGGTTTCTTTGTCTCCAGCGACAAGTTCATCGAAGAACACGCCAAGGAACACCACTACGACGCCAGCGAGCAGAAAAAGCATATTTCCGTATACGGGCAGGAATCCAACCCCACCACCTGGCGCCTGGCCGCCATGAACATGGCCATCCGGGGCATCGACTTCAACTTCGGCAAGAAAAACGCCGACACTTTCCTGAACGACCAGCACCCGGATTTGCGCGCCGACTTCGTGATGGCCAACCCACCCTTCAACATGAAGGACTGGTGGAGCGAATCCCTGGCCGAAGACAGCCGCTGGAAATACGGCACGCCGCCCAAAGGCAACGCCAACTTCGCCTGGGTGCAGCACATGATTCACCACATGGCGCCCACGGGTAGCATGGCCCTGCTGCTGGCCAACGGCTCCATGAGCTCCAACACCAACAACGAAGGTGAAATCCGTAAACGCTTGGTGGAAGAAGACCTGGTGGAATGCATGGTCGCCCTGCCCGGCCAACTGTTCACCAACACCCAGATCCCCGCCTGTATCTGGTTCCTGACCCGGGACAAAGCCAATGGCATGGTGCGCAACGAGAAAAAGCGCGACCGCCGGGATGAGTTCCTGTTCATCGACGCCCGCAACCTGGGCTTCATGCGGGATCGCGTACTGCGGGACTTCACCAACGAAGATATTGCCAAGATCGCCGAGACCTTCCATGCCTGGCAGCGTGGTGAAAGCTACGAGGATGTTGCCGGCTTCTGCAAATCCGCCAGCCTGGACGCAATCAAGAAGCACGACTTTGTTCTGACGCCGGGCCGCTATGTGGGCGCTCAAGTGCAGGAAGACGATGGTGAGCCGTTTGCCGAGAAGATGGCACGGTTGACCGGGCAGTTGCGGGAGCAGTTTGCGGAGAGTGACCGGCTGGAGGCAGAGATTAAGCAGAATCTTGGAGGGCTGGGATATGAGCTCTGAGTGGCCAACTGTCCAACTCAGCGACTGTGCTGAATTTCAGGAAGGGTACGTAAATCCAAGCCAAAGAAACTCGGATTTCTTTGGCGGCCCAATCAAATGGCTCAGAGCCGTAGACCTTAATGATTCCGTAGTCTCTGACACCACTCGAACGCTTTCAGAAAAAGGCTTTCGCAGTGCAGGTAAGAGCGCCTTGCTTTTTGAACCCGGTTCGTTGGCTATAAGCAAATCCGGCACGATAGGAAGGCTCGGGATTTTGGAAGATTACATGTGCGGGAACCGTGCAGTGATCAACATCCGTGTTAACCACAGCATTTGTGACAAGCACTATATCTTTTATGTACTTAAATCTAAGCGGGCAGAAATAGAGAGCCTAGCTACCGGCAGTGTACAGAAAAATCTGTATACCTCGGTTCTCGGAAGCATGGAACTCGACCTGCCACCCCTTGAGACCCAAACGGCTATAGCCAGTCAACTTTGGTCGCTCGATAAAAAAATCCAACTCAACCACCAAATCAACCAAACCCTCGAACAAATGGCCCAGGCCATCTTCAAAAGCTGGTTTGTCGATTTCGACCCGGTCAAAGCCAAGATCGCCGCACTGGAAGCCGGCGGCAGCGAGGAAGACGCACTACTCGCTGCCATGCAGGCCGTTTCCGGAAAGGGCGAAGCAGAACTAACCCGCCTCCAGACCGAACAGCCCGAGCAATATGCCGAACTCCGCGCCACCACCGAGCTGTTTCCGTCGGCTATGCAGGATAGTGAGTTGGGGGAGATTCCGGAGGGGTGGAATCCATCAACTGTCGGGCATGAGTTTGATGTAACTATGGGGCAGTCCCCACCCGGAGATACCTACAACGAAGAAGGCGACGGGGAACCATTCTTTCAAGGACGTAGAGACTTCGGAGAGCGGTTCCCAAGTAACCGAGTGTATTGCTCCGGCCCAAAACGAATGGCGAATGAAGGGGACACACTTCTGAGCGTACGCGCCCCCGTTGGAGACACCAACATAGCTATTATGAACTGCTGTATTGGACGAGGCCTAGCCGCACTCCGGCACAAGTCCGGGTGTTCGTCCTATACCTACTACTCGATCATTCAACTTGGTCAAGCGCTTTCCTCTTACGATTCAGAAGGTACCGTTTTCGGTTCTATTAACCAGAAAAACTTGAGAGCTATTCCTGTGGTCGCCCCCGCTCCCGACGCTCTGATTGCTTTCAAGCGAGCAGTGGGGCCCGTTGACCACCTGATTAAAGTGAATAGCAAGGAAGCAGCGACCCTTAGTGATACCCGCGATACTCTCCTGCCAAAGCTACTGTCCGGCGAACTCTCTGTGTCCACTGCTGATGGTCGGCTAGCGAAACCGGAGGACGCTGCCAATGTTTAAGATCGATCCCACCGCCAACCGCATCAATCCACTGGAAGTTAAACGCTTCACAGATCTGGGCTTTACCGAGCGCAAACACCTGCAGGAATGGCTGGAGAACTACCCGCAAGCTCTGGCCCAGGGCGATGGCGAAGAACTGCTGATCATCCAGAAAGAGTTCGACGGCTTCGATGACACTCGCGAGCGGCTGGATCTGCTAGCCATCGACAAGGACGGCAATCTGGTCATCATCGAAAACAAACTCGACGACAGCGGCCGTGATGTCGTGTGGCAGGCACTCAAATACGCCAGCTACTGCGCAAACCTAAAAAAACAGCAGGTGGTGGAAATCTTCCAGCGCTACCTGAACCAGAAGGCCCAGAATGAAGGCGCTGAACCGGCAGACGCAGAAAACATACTGCTGGAATTTCTTCAGGCTGACGACCTGCAGTCCGTGCAGTTGAATACCCTGAAAAGTCAGCGCCTGATTCTGGTCGCCGCCCATTACCGCAAGGAAGTCACCAACACGATACTCTGGCTGAGCCAGTTTGGCGTGAACTGCCAGTGCTTCAAGGTGACTCCCTACCAGGCCGGTACCGAGCTGTTTCTGAACGTGGAGCAGATCATCCCGACGCCGGAAGCCTCAGACTTCATGATCGGCATGATGGCCAAGGAGGCCGAGGAGAAGAGTGTCAGCAACGAACAGAGGCAGAGCCATCGGCTGCGTCAGGCGTTCTGGGAGCAGGCTCTGGACGCGTTTGGTGACAGCTCGTGCAACCTGTACAACAACATCAGCCCAGGCAAAGATCATTGGCTCGCAGCTGGCTCTGGCCTGTCAGGCATGAGCTTCAATCTTATTTTTGGCAAAAGCGAGGTGCGGGTGGAGTTTTATATGTCCCGCGCACAAGCGGAAGCCAACCGGTTTGTGTTTGAGCGGCTGGAATCTCAGAAGCCACAAATCGAAGCCGCCTTTGGCGATGCTCTTGTCTGGCAACCGCTGCCCAACCGAAAGGCCTGTCGAATTCAGTACAGCAAACCTGTAGACGGCTACGACAAAGCGAATTGGCCAGAGATGATTCAGTGGTTGATCGAGCACATGACGCGGCTGGAGAAGGCTCTGAGCGAGCCACTGGAGAAGATCAAGCAGGAGCTTAAGAGCAAAACCTGAACACCGGGTCCGGTCGTTAAAGAAAATCCGCAAACTCTCGAAGTTTCGAGACTGTTTGTGGCAACTGCTGCTTCTGAAGCGTTGCCAAAAATGTTTCAACACTGAGCGGCGGTTTTTTCAGTGCTGAACGCTGAGCTTGAAATGCCCGGCAACAAATCGTGGGTGCCATGTCGATCTGGTACAGGATGAAATCGTCCGGGTGGAGTACTTCGATATCGTATTGGCGCAGTGATCTTTCGGGAAAATCCTTCAGATTGAACGTCACGATGGCATTGGCGTTACAACGAATAGCAGCGGCCAGCACGTGGCGATCATCAGGGTCTGGGAGCTCCAGCCCCTCAATCAGTGGTTCGTAACCGTACACCTTTGCATCGCGAACGTGCCGATCCATCAGTTCCCGCGCCCGCGACAAGCTTTCCGGCGAATGTTTCTTGGCCCTTAACAGCGCATTGATCCACTCATCGTGGATATGATCCGTCCAATGCGCCTTGAACAGGTCCGTCAATGCCAGCCGCATAAGCGCATCACGCAAGGGCGCGGGATACAGTACGCAGGCATCATAGACAACGGTGAACTTGCTCATTGCCGGTCAGTACCCCATTCCCTCATTCTGTGACAATTCGGCCAACTCATCCAGTGTTGCCTGCCGTTCGCGGTCGATCTGTTCCTTATAACTCAACACGTCCTGGAGCTTCACTCGCCGGTGAGCGCCCACCCTCCTGAAAGGTATATCCCCGGCTTCCAGCAACCGCACCAGGAAGGGACGACTAACATTCAGAAGATTTGCTGCGTCCTGGGTGCTGATTTCCTGGTGATAAGGGATCAAGCTAATGGCATTGCCTTGGGACACTTCTGCCAGAACGTCCAGAAGAATCTGCAGCACATGGCCGGGCAACACCAGTTCGTCCGACTCACCATTGCTGCCACGTAGCGATAGCTGAACACGATCCACATCAGCGTACTTGGACAAGGTTCGGCTAGAGAGCTTGGCCTGTTCTACCTCTGCTGCGGTCGGCAAATGAACAATTTTCTGAGCAGACATCGAATGCTCCCTCAAAATTGAAACAACAACTCATGTCGACATTATGTCGATCAAACGAAATAAACGAAACATTCGAAATAGACGATTTTGTTCTAAGCAGTTAGGCCATGTAGCTTATCAACTATTTATCCACCATAATCGGCCAATCCGATTGAAATTTCGTGCATTTTTCACAGGTCTGAGTGGCCCGAATGAACCGGTTATAAGTAAGGAAGCGCGCCGTGACCGAAGATCAACTGGAACAACAATGCCTGCAATGGTTCGCCGAAGGCGGCTGGGAGACTGCCCACGGCCCAGATCTGGCACCGGATGGAGCTACCCCGGAACGAGCCGATTACCGGCAGGTATTGTTGGTGGCCGACCTTGAGGCAGCCATTCGCCGCATTAACCCTCACCTGCCCCAGAGTACGGTGGAAGAAGTGGTTGAGGTGGTGCGCAAACCTCAAAGCCCGGATGTAGTCATCAACAACCGGGAATTTCACCGGCTATTACTGGATGGAGTGCCGGTCAAATACAAGCGCGAAGACAAGGTGGTGCACGACCAGGCATTCCTGCTGGACTTCGTCGAGCCGGCCACCAACCACTTTCGCGCCATCAACCAGTTCACTCTCGAAGGCTCCAAGCAGCTGCGCCGGCCAGACGTTATCTGTTTCATCAACGGTCTGCCCTTGGCGATACTGGAACTGAAAAGCCCCAGCGCGGAGAACGCAGACATCTGGGACGCCTACAACCAGATCCAGACCTATAAAGACGAAGTGTCTGACCTGTTCGCCTACAACGAAGCCGTCATCATCAGTGACGGTTACAACGCCCGGGTGGGTTCGATCACGGCCAGCCAAGAACGTTACATGCCCTGGCGCACCATCTCCCATGAAGATGACAAACCGTTGCTGGAATGGCGGCTGGAAACCATGGTGCGCGGCTTTTTCAACCGTGAGCTGTTTCTGGATTACGTCCGCTACTTCGTCATCTTCGAGAATGATTCCGACACACTGATCAAGAAAATCGCCGGCTACCACCAGTTCCATGCCGTGCGTGAAGCGGTGAAGGCCACCGTGATTGCCGCCCAGGCACCCGAGCAAGGGCACTGGGCCCGGGAAAAACGCGCCACCTATGGCGATGAAGTGCAGCCCGGCAGCAAGAAAGCCGGTGTGGTTTGGCACACCCAAGGCTCCGGCAAAAGCATTTCCATGTGCTGTTACGCCGGCAAGCTGCTGCAACAGCTGGAGATGAACAACCCTACCCTGATTGTCGTCACGGACCGCAACGATCTGGACGGCCAGCTCTACGCCACCTTCAGCGCCGCCAAGGAGTTGTTAAAACAAGAGCCCGTGCAGGCCGACGACCGGGATACCTTGCGCCGCCTGCTGGCCGAGCGAGAGTCCGGTGGCATTATCTTTACCACGGTGCAGAAGTTCGCCTTGCTGGATGAGGAAAACGGCCATCCCATTCTGAACGACCGCCACAATATCGTGGTGATCTCGGACGAAGCCCATCGCAGCCAGTACGGCCTGAAAGCCACACTCAAGAAAGACGGCAAATACAAATTCGGCTACGCCCGCCACATGCGCGATGCCTTGCCCAATGCCTCATTCATTGGTTTCACCGGCACACCCATCGAGAGCGAAGACAAGGACACCCGCGCGGTGTTCGGCGATTACGTCTCCATCTATGACATCCAGGATGCGGTAGACGACGGTGCCACCGTGCCCATCTATTACGAATCCCGCTTGGCCAAACTGGACATCAACCGCGAGGCCATCGATGAGTTGTCCGACCAGGTGGAGGAAGTGGTTGAAGACGACGAGGACGTTGGCAGCAGGGAAAAAACCAAAGGCGAGTGGAGCCGACTGGAGAAACTGGTGGGCGCCGGCCCGCGCGTGAAAGAAGTGGCGCAAGATCTGGTGAATCACTTCGAAGCCCGCACCGCCACCATCGAAGGCAAGGCCATGATCGTGGCCATGAGCCGGGAAATCGCGGTTCACCTGTATAATGAGCTTGTCGCCCTACGCCCCGAGTGGCACGACGATGATCCCGAGAAAGGCGCCATCAAGATTGTAATGACCGGTTCCGCTTCCGACCGGGCTTTGTTGCAACCGCACATTCACAACAAGCAGACCAAGAAGCGGTTCGAGAAACGTTTCAAGGATGTAGACGACCCGCTCAAGCTGGTGATCGTGCGGGATATGTGGCTGACCGGCTTCGACGCGCCCTGCTGCCACACCATGTATGTAGACAAGCCCATGAAGGGCCATAACCTGATGCAGGCAATCGCCCGGGTAAACCGTGTGTTCAAAGACAAGCCCGGCGGCCTGGTGGTGGATTACATTGGCATTGCCAACGAACTGAAGCAGGCGCTGAAAACCTATACCGATGCCAAAGGCAAAGGCTCTCCCACGCACAGCGCGGAAGAAGCTTACGCCATCCTGCTGGAAAAACTGGACATCATTCACGGCATGTTCGCACCCGGCCCCAAAGAAGAAGGTTTCGATTACAGCGGTTTCGAGCACGATCCGCACAAGCTTCTGGTGCCCACGGCCAACTACATCCTCGGCCTGGAAGATGGCAAAAAACGCTTCCTGGATACCGTTCTGGCCATGAACAAGGCCTTCTCCCTGTGCGCCACCCTGGACGAAACCCAGGAGCTGCAGAAAGAAGTGGCCTTTCTGTCCCAGGTGAAAACCGCCATCACGAAGTTCACCACCGTGGACAAAAAGCTGACCCAGGAAGAGAAGAATACTGCCCTCAAGCAGATTCTGGACAACGCACTGGTGGCCGGCGGCGTGTCGGACGTGTTTGAAATGTGCGGTCTGGACAAACCCAACATCGGCCTGCTCTCAAACGAGTTCCTGGAAGACGTCCGGCAAATGCCCTACAAGAACTTCGCGGTGGAACTACTGGAGAAGCTGCTAAAAGACGACATCAAGGCCAAGACCCGCAACAACGTGGTGCAGGAGAAGAAGTACGCCGACCGCCTGCAAGAGACATTGCGCAAGTACAACAACCGGGGCATCGAAACCGCCCAGGTGATCGAAGAACTGATCGCCATGGCCAAACAGGTCCAGGAAGAGATGGAGCGAGATGCCGCCCTCGGCCTGAACCCGGATGAAGTGGCCTTCTACGATGCCCTGGCCAGTAACGAAAGCGCGGTGCGGGAGCTAGGCGACGAGATTCTGAAGAAGATCGCCGTGGAGATCACCGACAAGTTGCGTAAATCCACCACCGTGGACTGGCAGGTGCGCGAAAGCGTGCGGGCCAAGTTGCGGATTCTGGTGCGGCGGACGTTGCAGCGATACAAGTATCCGCCTGATAAGGCGCCGGCGGCGATTGAACTGGTGATGGAGCAGGCGGAAGCGCTATCTAACCACTGGACAAGGTGAGAAATGAATTACTACACCGAGGCCTTCGACGGCCAGCTGGACAAGATCGAGATCTACCAGCGCTATCCGCTGCTCAAGCCCTTTGTGGGTTCGGACTACGGGCGCAATGGCCCCAGGATTCTTTTGATTGCTGAGAGCCACTATCTGCCGGCTAGCAGTACCGTACATAACGATTCGGAGCGCTGGTACAGCGGCTCTGAAAGCGACCTGCACCCTCAGGATGAAAAGCCGTCGGTACGTACCAGGGGAATACTGAACAAGCCTTACCGTGGCTGGAAAAAGCGGGGCCACGCCATCTACCGTCACCTTGAGTCGGCACTGGTGAAGGCTGGCCTGCCAATACACGATAGCGTATTCCAGCAAGTAGCCTTTATGAATGCGTTCCAGCGGCCAGCGAAGGAGGGAGATTCCATCAAGCACACGAAACAGGACGTTGAAGTTGCCTCTGAAACGATCAATCAGGTGACTGAGGCCTTGCAACCCGACCACATCGTTTTCGTTTCTACCAAAGCCAAGCGAACCGTTGGCAAACACCTTAACCAGAGCTATGCAGGCTTTCACCACCCCGCTTGTCCCTGGTGGAACCGGAAGCAGGACGGTGTGAGCAGCAAGCAACGATTCATCAATCACATATCCAGCCACTGGAATGCCAGGGGAGCAGCCTGATGACTTATGACAACACCTTTGACCAAAACCGCCTCGACCAGCTAGCTCAGCAGCACCTGGACGACACCAACATTAGCGGACGGATACTGTTCTTCGGAGACCCAGAAGAGAATCGGCTGGATCTGGCAACCTGGCAGCTGGATAGTGACGAATCTTACGAGGCTCTTAAAGGCTCTGACTTCAAGCTGCAGATGATGGAGCTACTGGACAGCCTCCTGATCTATCGCGCCCAACACGCGCAACCCAATGCTGGCCAAGGCGTCATTTATATCAAGGGCGCCAGCCTCACAATCGAATGGTTGCCGAGAGATACTGTTGAAGCGATGAGAGATGAGAAAGTAGAAGAGAACTAATGAGAGGAGCTGCAGAGAACCGGAAACATCGGTTCCCTGCATTTGCGTTCAGGACCTAGTCGCTTGTTCCCTCACCCACCACGAATGGAACAGCTCATCACCATTCTCTATGTAGGTATGGATTTCGTTGCCGTTCCAATCCAGGGCAAGCACTTGTAGAGCAGCCTGCTGCAGATGAGTATCAAGTGCTCTGAGTCTGTCCAACTCAAATGGCCAGTCGTGGGAGTGGTACAGGCCCAAAAGAAATCGGCGCAGGTGATGAGCCTGTCCACCACCCTCTTTGGCCGCCTTCACCAGTTTTAACAGAGCCGGGACACCTTCAGATTCGCGCTCCTCTCGAAGCTTCTTCTGCTCCAACATGGCAGCTGCAAAAATATCGATAATGTCAGATGCTTTCTTGGTCATGTGCATGCCCTCACGTTTTGCTACGTAGCTATGCTGCCATGCCTTACTCGAAACCTACCTGTCTGAAATTGCCCTTTTTGGGCACTTTGAGCCTGTTTACTGGTGGTGCCGGTTTCGTTTCCCTACAAGGCGGGTATTAGCCTTAGCTTCAAGGCGATCACCCATCAGGTAGAGAACGCCGCAAACCAGAAGTATTACCGCAACAAAGCTGATAAAGGCGATTAAGGTGGCTGAAAGATCGAGCATTTTCCTATCTCCCGGAATCGTTGTGTTATTGGAAGCTCAGGCAGCCTCTGACTGACGAAGCTCTTTCGCAACAGAGGCGATCAGGTGCCTGGAGCATCCCAGTATTTCCTGAATCTCGCTGTAGCTGTGGCCGGAACGCAGGAGGCTGGCCACATGCTGACGGCGTTTGATGTCTGGCTGCCGTCCTCGGTACTTTCCTTCTGCCTTTGCTTTACCAATTCCCTGGGACTGACGGCGGCGGCGATCCTCATAATCCTTGCGGGCCACTGCTGCGAGCATATCCAGCATCATTCCATTGACCGCCTTCAGAATTGAATCGGTAAATCCTGTTTCGTCTTTTCGGTCCAATGCCAACCAGCTGGTAGGTAGTTCCGGTGAGACAATGGAGAGCTGCTTGGCTGCCAGCTTGTGTTTCAAGGTATCCCAGTCCTTTTGTTTGAGACGCGCCAAGCGATCGATCTGTTCAACCAGGACAATGTCTCCGTCTCCGGATTCAGCGATGAGTCGCATCAGCTCTGGCCGGTGCAAAGTGGCTCCGGAAATATTTTCGGTATAGAAGGCAGCAATTCGATGGCCATGCTGTTCAGCAAATTGCACCAGCAAATCCTTGGCCCGTTCTGCATTCTGTTGTTGAGTCGAAGCCCTCAGGTAGGCTCGGATGAACATTTCACTTCCTCAGTCTGCTTTAAATGGTTCCATGAGGCCGGTCTGTTTTAGATGGTTCTTTTGGTCATAAGCAGCACCGAATAAACGGTTCCGCTGATGTGTACCCTAAAAGAACCGAAGAGGCCGGCTTATGCTGCATTCACAAATGGCGAAGGAACTCTGATCAAGGCGTGTCTGCCATCCGTCATCGCCTCAAGTTCTTCGTCGTCGAGACCGGCCACCTGTAATGGTGACCCGTGATAACTCACTCGTAGAAAGTCCGAGACCTGAAAGACGCCATGAGGGATATCATCTTCATCATCCAGCCAATGCCGGACAGTGAGATCGATCCACCATCCATCTTGCAGCTCTACCCAGCAATGGGGCATTGCCTGGATCTGGCTGCGATTATCTTTCACATAACCAACACGGCACTGATGATAAACCCCAGCCCGGGACAAGAGATTACTGACGACAGTGGTCAGCCCTGCACTTCCCAAGGGAAGGTCTTCCAACGACCATAATCCGATTGCAAGCTCTTCGTGCCAAATACTCATGCGTCTGGATCCTTAAACATCAGTTGATTGCCTTGCTCGTAAATCACCGGGTATGAGATGGCGCGACCTTCCTGAAATACCGTATTAGGCGGGAAGTACATCACCATCCAGGGTGGGAGCTCCGTGCTGATG
>Ga0209300_1001123_pt1 | contig 11155 bp, 5 predicted proteins | sample Shrwel_input2_RT_FD_187535 | JGI IMG/M metagenome (GOLD analysis project Ga0209300, IMG submission 187535) | Subsurface microbial communities from deep shales in Ohio, USA - Utica-3 well 1 S input2 RT (SPAdes) (version 2) ... | reverse complement strand
CGCGTGTCCGCAGCCAGTGCAGCAAGAGCCTCCGGCAGTTCCCCCTCCGGGTAACGCCACTGGGCACTGCGCCTCTCTTCGTTGAATTCCCAGCCGGTGTTCTGCTCCACTTCCTCGTACACCCGGGTCAGCTCGTGATCCAGATCCCGTCCGGAAGTACTGATTTTCTCAATGGCCTTGGCCGCCTGAGAGCCGCCGGGTACCCAGGGCTGCATTTTCACCAGCGCCTGGGACAACTGTTTCAGCCACTGGCGGGTAGCATTAAGCGGTACCGAAGCGGCGAAATGGTTCAGAGCCTTATCCGGCAGATGGTGCGCCTCGTCGAAAATGAACAGGGCGTTCTCCGGCTCGGGCAGGATCGCGCCGCCGCCCAGCGCCAGGTCCGCCAGTACCAGATCGTGGTTGGCCACCACCACATCGGCATCCTCCAATTCCTTGCGGGCATCGAAGAACGCGCAGCTGTCGAAGTAGGCACAATGTCGGTTGGTGCACTGGCGATGATCGGTGGTCACCTGGCGCCAGGTTTCATCCGGAATCTGCTCCGGCCAGTGGTCCCGGTCGCCATCCCACTCCCGGGAGCCGTAGCTGGCAAGCATGCGCTCGAAGGTGGCCTTGTCGGCAGCATCCCCATCCTGCGGATTGTCCAGCAGGAACAGGGGCATGGTATCGCTGTCGCCATGGCCTTCATCGTGCAGACGGCTTTCCAGCCGGGACATGCAGAGGTAACGGCCCCGGCCCTTGCCCAGGGTCCAGCTGAAATCCAGCTTGCTATGCTTGCGCAGATCCGGCAGGTCTTTCAGGACAATCTGGTCCTGCAGGGCGACAGTGGCGGTGGAAATCACCAGTGTTTTGCCCAGGGCCCGGGCCACCGGAATAGCGGCAATCAGGTACGCCAGGGTTTTGCCGGTACCGGTACCCGCCTCGACCACACAGGTGGCGGGTGGCGAGGTGCGCTGGCCATCGTTGTCGTCAATCGAGCCCATGTATTTGGCGATCTCGGCGATCATCAATCGCTGGCCGTAGCGGGCACGGATCGACTTGCCCGCCAGGACATCCCGGTAGGCCTGCTGTATCTGTTGTTTCACTTCTTCCGACAGCGCCATTAACGGGGGCTCATCCAATTGCGGGTGGTACCAATACGGAACAACTGCCCACCCTGACTGAATATCACACTGTCTTCGTTAATACGTTCAACCAGGATGTCGCCCAGGCGATCACCCACCCGCAGGTACTGATTGTTGATCATCACGCTGCTGGCCAGGGGGTTGGACGACACAATATGGCTGTTGAAGGTCAAGTCGGGAATACTCTTCTGAAAGGAAAGCGGCAGTTCCACAAGGTGAGGTACCCTGCCCTGAGGCCGGGTTGGTGTCAACTCTTCGTCTTGGGTGACCTGACGGGGAACAATAATGGTCGGCTGCTCCTCTCTCACCACCTCTGATACCTGCCTCTCGCGCTGCGCTAAGGCGCTTGACGCCCCAACGGCCTGCTCTTGATCGACTGCGGGAGAGACCGAAGAAGCGCCGGGAACCGCGCTGATTTGAGCTGCTTCCTTGGCGTTAGACGACGCGGAATCAGCAACCGAGTGCTGCATTGATGCGGAAGCGAGTCCACCACGAATCTCGGGCCAGAACACATAACCTAATACCCCAGCATTCAATAACAGCGCCAAGGTCAACCAGAATGCCGCAGGCACAGGCTTCTTTCGGGGCTTATAAACCATTTGCACAGACTGACCGATATCCGGCGCCTGCCCCTGACGACGTTCGACTTCGGATTTACGCAATGCGTCCAAGATGTAGGACATCGCCTCAGCGCCCCCTACTCGTGCCGGATCGATCTGACAGTCTGGGAACATCCACTGACAGGTCATCGTTGATCTGAATAAGGGTCCGCGCACCCGGGATGCCGTCAACTTTCAAGCCACGCTGTTGCTGATACCACTGAACCTGTTCGTTCATCGCCATGGCCTTCACACGGGCAATCTCCGATTCGGACCCGCCTAGGCGTTCAGCCAGCTGCATCATATGGGCTCCAACCCAGAGCTCCTCTCCGGGCCCATTCTTGTGTAGGTCGCCGTCTATCATGTAATCCGGGGCTTGCCAGAGGACATAGAAGTGGCCGTACCAATGTGCCTCCACATCATCAAAAGACACCGTTTGTCGCCCTTCAGGAGTTCCGATAACTGCGATATTGTCATAAAGCGATAGGAGAACGACGTAAGTTGGCGGCTTACCTTCAACCCTTAACGTCAGAATTGCCGGACGGTTCAGAAGTTGCAGACTGCGGCGGCTACCACGCTCCTCCAAGCAGGCCAAACCAACGGTTAAAGAGTATTCACAAGCCCTCGGGGCTTTGGATGGATCGAAGCTTTCACCCCAGGTATCAAAGAGCAAGATGAATGCTTGCGCCAAAGACACCCCTTGCTGATTGTCATTGAAAGGTACAATTGAAGAGCGAAGCGGTGATTCGGCTTTTAACGAGACAGCCTCCGACCCCGCATGCTGGGGGCTTCTTTCAACCTTACCATCAGTCTGGGGCGTTTCTGAAGCCGCCACAGGCAAAACCTCATCGGTTTGCCGTTCGACCAGCCATACCGTACCCAGCACGGCCAGAATCACCGATGCCACTACTATCCCAATATGCCTTGAGCTGTTGCCTGAAGCGAATTTGTTGCGCAAGTACTGGTCAGGATCAGCCTGAACTTCCCGCGCCGCCTGTCGAATATGGCTTTTGTTGATCTGGCGCTCATCTTTAGAATAAGCCCCTAATAGCGCACGGTCAGCAATCAGGTTAATCAATCGGGGAATGCCGTGGCTTGAACGGTACAACTGTCGGATTGCCCCCGGCGTAAAAATCTCACCCCTAATTCCTGCAACACTCACTCGGTAGTGCAGATATTCAGGTAGTTCCGCACGCTCAATAGCATCCAAGTGGTATCTGGCAGTGATTCTTTGGCTCAACTGCCGCAGCTCCGGCAGTGCCAACAATTCCTGAAGCTCAGGCTGACCAATCAATACAATCTGTAAAAGTTTTTTTTCAGCGGTTTCCAGGTTGGTCAGTAGCCGTAATTGCTCAAGTACATCCGCTGAGAGATTCTGGGCTTCGTCAATGACCAGCACTTTATGGCGGCCCTCGGCATGGGCTTTAAGCAAGTCGTGATTGATGGCATCTACCAGCACCTTGATGCTGGCTTCCGGCGCGTGGGAGATACCCAGTTCGTCACAGATGGCTGAGAGTAGCTCCCGAGCGGACAGTCGGGGATTGAGAATCAGCGCAATATCAACGTGGGGCGGAGCGTTCTCAATGAAGCACCGACAAACCGTGGTTTTGCCGGTGCCCACTTCGCCAGTAATTACGATAAACCCGCCCTGCCCTTGAATACCATACATAAGGTGGGCGAGCGCTTCCTTGTGGCGAGCGCTCAGGTACAGATAGCGGGGGTCGGGTGCAATCGAGAATGGGGGTTCACGAAAGCCGAAAAAATCATAGTACATGGTGCCTCAGGGCCCCGCCCGGGTCAGTGCTCAGAAATCCTCGAGCATCAGGTCTTCGTCATCATCGGCGAACGGATCATCGATGACTTTACCATCATTGATCAGGAATTCACGACGCTGCAGAAACGCGTTACGCATAAAAGTATAGCGGTCCCCTGCAATCAAGCCCTCGGCCGGGATCAGATCGGCTCGCTTATCCACAACCTGCAGAGTCCGAAGGTAATACCACTCTGGCTCTTCCACGGCTTCCCAGGGTGACGGCAGGGCAAAGCCGTCGGTCAGAAAACCAGTGGTATGTCGGGGGGTTGAGGGGCCAAGGAAAGGCATGACCAGATAAGGACCGGAGCCCACACCCCAGATGGCCAGAGTCTGGCCGAAATCTTCCTGGCGTTCGGGCAAATCAAAACTGGTGGCCACATCGAACAAGCCACCCAGGCCAAACACTGTGTTGAAGGTGAATCGGCCAAATGCCACCACTGCCGACTCGCCTTTACCCTGTAATACGCTGTTGGCAAAGTTGCCAACCTCACCCAGGTTACTGAAAAAATTGGTCACCCCCCTGTCCACAAGATCGGGGGTAACGGTACGGTAGGCCTTGGCCACCGGGCGCAGGAACCAGCGGTCCACGCCGTCGTTGAAGGCGAAAACTTTGCGGTTCCAGCTTTCGAACGGATCGTCCTCTGACACTGCGGGAGCCTGCGCCGGGTCCATGGGCTCCTGCACGTTCTGGGCGACTGCGGCGTGGCTCCACAGCGCCAGGAAAGCCAGGCTGACAATTGCGGAAGCCAGCCGGCGCGAGAAGTACGTCTTTTCCATGTTCAGTCTCGGGTGATGATGATAGACACAGGTCAGCGGTGACGAACGACCACGCTGCCGATGGAGTAACCGGCACCGAAGGAGCAGATGACGCCGAGATCCCCGGCTTTCAGGTCGTCCTGGTGCTTGTGGAAGGCAATCACCGAACCCGCCGAGCTGGTATTGGCATATTCGTCCAGAATGACTGGCGCTTCCTGTGCATCCGCTTCCCGACCCAGCACCTTCTTGGCGATCAACTGGTTCATGTTGAGGTTGGCCTGATGTAGCCACATGCGCTTGAGGTCGGCAGGCGCCAATGAAAGAGATTCCAGGTGCTCCTGAATGGTCTGGGCGACCAAAGGCGACACTTCCTTGAACACTTTCCGGCCCTGCTGGATGAACAGCTTGTCGGGTTTACCGACGCCGGTTTCATCGGCGCGGTTCAGGAAACCGAAATTGTTGCGGATGTTATTGGAAAACTGGGTTTTCAGGCGGGTGCCCAGAATTTCAAAGCCCTGCCCCGGGTGAGTTGCTTCCTCACGTTCCACCAGGATGGCGGTGCAGGCATCACCAAAAATGAAGTGACTGTCGCGATCACGGAAGTTCAGGTGGGCGGAACAGATCTCAGGACTGATCACCAGTACCGACCGGGCTGCGCCGTTTTCAACCGAGTTTACCGCGGCCTGCAGGCCAAAGGTGGCGGAGCTGCAGGCTACGTTCATGTCGTAGGCGAAGCCTTCAATACCCAGGGCTGCCTGGACTTCAATGGCCACGGCCGGGTATGGCCGCTGCAGGTTGGAACAGGCCACAATAACAGCTTCCACGTCAGCGGCGGTCTTGCCGGCCTGCTCCAGCGCTTCCCGGGCCGCTGCCACGGCCATTTCGCACTGTACCGACGGCTCGTCGTTGCTGCGTTCCGGGATATAGGGCTTCATGCGGGTGGGATCGAGGATGCCGTCCCGGTCGATCACGTGACGGCGCTTGATGCCGGAGGCTTTCTCGATGAATTCCGAGGAGGACGGCTGCAGGGCGTCGACGTCTCCGCGCTCAATCGCCTCCGCGTGTTCGTTGTTGAACAGTTCCACGTACTGGTTGAAGGCTTGAACCAGCTCGTCGTTCGTTATGGTGGCGGGCGGCGTGTACAGACCGGTTCCGCTGATGACGGCTTTAATCACGATAACCCCACGTCACAGTTATAAATTCGGAATGTGATGCTTGTCTGCGCAAATACTAACACAGTCGGTGGTAATTGCTTCCCAAGTGTGTAGGGGCGTCTAAACCCGCGTTTTCTCCCACTGCTTATCCAGGCGTTTGACCGACACCGTCATCGCTGTTCCCAGTTGCTGGGCGAAGAACGAGACGCGGAATTCCTCCAGCATCCAGCGGTACAGCTCCAGCTCCGGGTCTTTCACACCCTGTCGTTTCTGCTGGTCCCGTTTGGTGGCGTAGCGCGCCCACAAAGGCTCGATGGTGTGCAGGAATTCCCGCTCCCGGCCCATTTCCCGCGGCATTTTCTCCAGCCGGATATCCGCCGCCTCGAAATAGACGCCGAAACGGGCCAGCCACTGCGCTGGCGTATCCACCAGAAAGCCCGGGTACACCAGGTTCTGCATCTGGAATTTCAAGTCCGCCATGCTGTTGGCCTGGGCCAGGCTGATTTTGCCTTTCAACTGTTTGGCGATTTTCTGGTAGCCGGTCATGGCCTGGTACAACCGCTCGTCGGCGGCTTCGAGTGCCGGAATAAAATCACCACGGTGGTCATCAAAACAACGCAAAAAGCTGTCGCGGTCCCGTGGCAGCGTGTCCGCCAGGAAATGCTGCATCACCGTGGACAGCAGCAGGTCATCCAGCAGGACCTTGGCCTTGCCCACTGGCGCGAACATCAGCGCCGATTGACGGAACCGGGGGAGTTTACGTTCGAGGTCGCTGAGCGTATTACCAAACCTGTGAATGATCAGCCTGGCAATACCCCGTCGGGTGGTGTCTTCGGCGGTCAGGCGGTCGAGACAGCGGGTGGTGCGAACCTTTTGGCCCAGGTCTTCCAGGGCCGGGTAAACGGTGACCTGCATGCCACCCTTTTCGGTTTGCACCTGTTGCGGCAGCTTGCCGAACTGCCAGTCGGAGTATTCCGCCGGCTCACTGTCATCAGCCTCCTGATCGGTGGCCGAGGCCAACGCCTGCTCGGCCCGGCCTTCCAGCTTTTCCTGAAGCTCACTGGCATCGCGGCTCTCGGCGATGGTCTTGCCCTTGTCGCCGGTCACCCGCAGGTTCATGCGCAGGTGCCGGGGCAGTTCGTCCTCCGGCCAGGCGTCCGGATCAATCTGCACGCCGGTCATGCGGCGCAGTTGCTCGCCCAGCTTCAGGGCCAGTGGCTCGTTGTCCGGCTGCATGTTCTCCAGCGCGGCATCGACAAAATCCGGTACCGGCACGAAGTTGCGGCGCAGGGACTTGGGCAAGCCCTTCACGAGAGCGATGCATTTTTCCCGCAGCAGACCGGGCACCAGCCATTCCAGCCGGCGCTCGGGAATCTGTTTCAGGGCCATCAGCGGCACCCGCAGGGTCACACCATCACGCTCGCTGGTGGGCTCGAATTCGTAACTGAGCGGGTATTTCACCCCCTGCCATTCCAGGTAATCCGGATACAGCTCGGCTGCGGACTGGTCCACCGGGCGCTGCAACACATCCGCCTCGGTCAGCTCGAATTTTTTCAGCTCCTCGGCGGACAATCCCTTCCACCAGCTTTCAAAATGCCGGCCGCTGATGATGTCATCCGGCAGGCGCTCGTCGTAAAAGGCCACCAGCACTTCGTCGTCCACCAGCAGGTCCCGGCGACGGGTTTTCTTTTCCAGGTTCTCGACGGTGTCGAGCATTTCCCGGTTGCGGGCAATAAACGGCGCCTTGGAGCGGTAGTCGCCTTCCACCAGGGCCCTGCGGATGAACAGGTCCCGACATTCCTTGGGGTCCACCTTGGCATACGGGATACGGCGTTTGGGCACCACGTCCAGCCCATACAGCGAGACCTTCTCATACCCCATCACTTGGGCGCGCTTCTGCTCCCAGTGGGGCTCGAAGTAATGGTGTTTGACCACGTGCCCGGCCAGGGGCTCGACCCACTCGGGCTGGATACCGGCCACCATGCGGGCGAAGACCTTGCTGGTTTCGACAATCTCCGCCGCGACAATCCACTTGGGGCCACTTTTCGCCACTTTCGAGCCGGGAAAGATCATGACCTTGCGATTGCGGGTAGCCAGGTATTCGCGTTTTTCCACTTTTACCGCCACCTGGCCCAACAGGCCGGCCAGAATTGCCTTGTGGATCGGGTCGTAACCGGCCGGTTCCTTGTTCAGGGCCAACTTTTGCTCCCGGCAGATCAGCGTCAGCTGGCGATGGATGTCCCGCCATTCCCGCATGCGCATCCAGCTCAGGAAGGTTTTCTGGCACAGCTTTTTCAGCTGGTTCTGGGACATTTCCTGGCGCTGTTCCTCGAACCAGTTCCAGATATTGAGCAACGTGGCGAAGTCCGACTCCTTGTCGTTGAACGGCGCGTGGGCCTGGTCGGCGGCCTGCTGTTTTTCCTGGGGCCGCTCGCGCGGGTCCTGGATGCTGAGCCCGGCAATGACGATCAGCACTTCGGCGAGACTGCCCTGGTCAGCGGACGTAACCAGCATGCGGGCGAGCCTCGGGTCCAGCGGCAGCCGGGCCATGGTGCGGCCGAGTTTGGTGACCCGGCGTTTGGCATCAACGGCGCTCAATTCTTCCAGCAGCTTGTAGCCATCGTTGATCTGCTTGCGCTCCGGCGCCTCCAGGAACGGGAAGTGGCGAATCTCGCCCAGGCCGGAGGTGGTCATTTGCAGGATGACCGAGGCCAGGTTGGTTCTCAGGATCTCCGGATCGGTGTATTCCGGGCGGTTGATAAAGTCGGTTTCATCGTACAGGCGGAAACAGATACCCGGCGCCACCCGGCCACAGCGCCCCGCCCGCTGGTTGGCGCTGGCCTGGGAAATCGGCTCAATGGGTAGGCGCTGGATTTTCGAGCGCACGCTGTAACGGCTGATGCGGGCCACGCCGGTGTCGATGACATAACGAATGCCGGGCACCGTCAGCGAGGTTTCCGCCACGTTGGTGGAGAGCACAATGCGCCGGCCCTTGTGGGCCTGGAATACCCGGTTCTGCTCCTGGTTGCTCAGCCGCGAGTACAGCGGCAGCACTTCGGTGTGCCGCAACTCGGCGTGGCGCAATACCTTGCTCAGGGCGCGGATTTCCCGCTCGCCCGGCAGGAATACCAGCACGTCGCCCGGCGGCTTCTTCTCCTGACGCTCGTGCTGTTCGATTTCCTCCATGGCCGAAAGCACGCCATCGGTCCAGCTCTGGTCCCGGTCGTCTTCGTCGCCGGCCAGGGGGCGGTAGCGAACGTCCACCGGGTAGGTGCGACCGCTGACTTCAATCACCGGGGCTTCGCCGAAGAATTCACTGAAGCGTTCCACCTCGATGGTCGCGGAGGTGATGATGACTTTCAGGTCCGGGCGTTTGGGCAACAGCTGTTTCAGGTAACCGAGCAGGAAATCGATGTTCAGGCTGCGCTCGTGGGCTTCGTCAATGATGATCGTGTCGTAGCGGTCCAGGAAGCGGTCATGCTGAACCTCAGCCAGCAGGATGCCGTCGGTCATCACCTTCACCCGGGAGCTTTCCGAAGTGTTGTCGGTAAAACGCACCTGGTAGCCAATCTGCTGGCCAACCTGCTCACCCAACTCCTCCGCGATGCGGCTGGACACACTGCGGGCAGCGATGCGCCGGGGCTGGGTGTGGCCAATCAGGCCGCGCAGCCCCCGGCCCTGGTTCAGGCATATCTTGGGAATCTGGGTGGTCTTGCCCGAGCCGGTCTCGCCGGCGATGATCACCACCTGATGCTTTTCAATCGCCGCACTGATGTCGTCCACCCGGTCACTGACCGGCAACCCCGCCGGAAAACTGGCCGGCTTGTGCAGGGCCTGGCGGGCCTGGACCTTTTTCTTGCCCCGTTCCAGCCAATCGGCCATTTTCGCCAGTTCTTTTTCACCGGGCTTGCCTTTGTGGCGGCTGACCGAGCGAATGATCCGCGCTGCTTCCTGCTGGTTGCAATTGTCCAGCTGGTTCATCAGATCAGCCACGGTGGCTTTTGGGTTGTCGGGGCGTTTTGTCTGGGTGGTGTCAGTCATCAAAGGGTAATTGGCTCGCGACTCAGGGTTTTCTGTCTCGGGGTTTTGATCATTGGATAAGGCGCCACAGTCTAGCGGGAAAAGTGGTCCTTAGAAACACAAAGACCCCGCCGAAGCGGGGTCCCTGGAGCTTAGGAAAGCCGTGTATGGCGGTTACGCCTTGCTCTCTTCGCTCTGCTCACTGTCTTTCTGTTGCTTACTTTCTTCGTTGGCTTCGTCCCGCAGTTCCCGGCGCAGGATTTTGCCCACGTTGGTCTTGGGCAGCTCATCGCGGAATTCGAAGTGCTTGGGCACCTTGTAGGCGGTCAAGCGCTCGCGGCAGAACTCCTTGAGTTCATTGGCGCTTACGCCTTCCTTGTTGGCCACCACGTAGGCCTTGACCACTTCCCCGCTCTTGGGATCGGGAACACCAACGGCGGCACACTCCACCACGTTCGGGTGGCTGATGATCACGTCTTCCACCTCGTTCGGGTAAACGTTGAAACCAGAGACGATGATCATGTCTTTTTTCCGGTCAACAATGCGCAGGTAACCGTCTTCCTGGATCAACGCCACGTCGCCGGTGCGGAAATAACCGTCTTCGGTAAACGACTTGCGAGTATCGTCCGGGCGCTGCCAGTAACCCCGCATCACCTGGGGCCCCTTCACGCACAGCTCGCCCGGCTCACCAATGGGGGTTTCGTTACCCTCATCGTCAATGGTTTTCACGAACGTGGACGGAATGGGCAGGCCAATGGTGCCGATCTGGATCGCACTGTGGGGATTGAAAGTGACCACCGGCGAGGTCTCGGTCAAACCGTAACCTTCGGTGATTTCACAGCCAGTCACCCGCTGCCATGCTTTGGCTGTGTCACTGGTCAACGCCATACCACCGGAGGCGGTCAGTTTCAGCGCTGAGAAGTCCAGATCTTGGAATTCCTCATTATTGCACAGGGCCACAAACAGGGTATTGAGGCCCATGAATGCCGAAAACTTGTGATTCTTCAGCTCCTTGACGAAGCCCGGGATATCCCGTGGGTTTGGAATCAGTATGTTATGGGCGCCCGCTTCAAGCATAATGCCGCAGTTCAGGGTAAACGAGTAAATGTGATAGAGCGGCAGAGGCGCAATGATCACCTCCTGGCCGTCGATAATCTGATCCTCGAGCATCGGACGAACCTGAATGACGTTGGCCATCAGGTTGGCATGGCTCAGCATGGCGCCCTTCGCCACACCCGTCGTGCCACCGGTGTACTGCAGCACCGCCAGGTCATCCGGCTTGATTTCAACAGGGGTGAATTTTTCCTTTGCACCGGCGGCCAATACGGCGGGCAGCTTGTGAGCCCCTGGAATATTAAAGGGGGGCACCATTTTCTTCAGGTACTTGACCGCGGCATTCATCAGGGTGCGCTTGAACGGCGAATGCATATCTGCCACTTCACTGACAATTACATGCTCAATACCGGTGTTGGGCACCACCTTCTCAGCCTTATCAGCCATGTTTGCCAATACAACCAACGCACGGGCACCGGAATCATTGAACTGGTGTTCCATTTCCCGCGTGGTATAGAGCGGGTTGGTATTCACCACAATAAGGCCCGCACGCATGGCGCCATAGATAATCACCGGATACTGGCTGACGTTGGGCATCTGGATGGCAATACGATCACCAGGTTTGAGATCGGTATG
>Ga0209300_1001121_pt1 | contig 11162 bp, 25 predicted proteins | sample Shrwel_input2_RT_FD_187535 | JGI IMG/M metagenome (GOLD analysis project Ga0209300, IMG submission 187535) | Subsurface microbial communities from deep shales in Ohio, USA - Utica-3 well 1 S input2 RT (SPAdes) (version 2) ... | reverse complement strand
TGCGTTATATTTGATCAAAGATTCAAGCCGAGTGGCCGATTCAGAAAGCACCAAATCTGCATCTCGATCAACCTCGGCAGGGACGCGCATTGTAAATTCATCCCTGAATGCGCTCCCCCGCGCAATCACGGCATCTGAAAGCTCGTTAAGTCGTCTTATCAAATCTTCAGCCGGAACATCCGCGCTGTTTTTGTATTGTCTGCTCATCTCCTAAACGCCTCCCGCTTCCGGTAGTCCTCAGCGCAAGACGCATCACAGAACGCGCCCTGCTCCAACGGCTCGTCACAGTTCCGGCACCGCCCGCAGTACGCCAGGGATGGCCGCGTGGTAATCGCGCGGATGGCCGCGACGCGCTCCAGTTCTGCCAGGTCGTTTGCTTTGTCGATTTCGTCAGCCACCGTTATAACCCTCCTCAAGCGCCCTCTGGATCAATACCGCCATATCCATCACCCCTTGCTGATAATCCTCGCTGCCGCCTTCTGGCAGTTTAATGGCCCTGATGCGGGCCACTCTGTCTGCGTTGACTTGCATTCGCCGTAGTTCTCGGCGTAGGCGTTCCTCTGTGCTATCTGGCATACTTCAGCGCCTCCCGGTATATCTTGGTAATCGCCAACTCGTACTCAGTCGCCCGCTCTTGATGCTCTGCGGCCTCTTTGGTGATCTCTCGGAGCTGGCGCTTGAGTTCGTAGATTTCTTTGCGTAGTTCGCGTTCGGTTTGTGTCATTTTGTTGGCCTACCTTCTAGCTTGCGCTGCACAATGGCCGGACCGGGATCGACTTCGATGAAGCCTGAGCCCTTGTAGTCGCCATCGGTTGCCCGCGCCATGTCGATTTCCAGCTTTGCCGTGGCGTTCACTTCTTGCGCCACCTGAGCCACCGCTCTGGCTTGCTCTACGCTGTAACTGCCGTCCAGTACGCCCTCCATTGTCCTACCGAGTACGTCCCGCAGATCACTGATTGTTTTCATGCTGCTCTCGCTCCACTTTGTTGATTCTTCGCTTAAACCACCCGAGGGTGATTGCCGCCTGCCGATACTCTGGTGGATACCGGTCAATCGAATTCCGGCGCATGTTTTCCGCCCTGGTGATTGCCTCAAGGTTTTCGTGTGACAGATTGCGCTGATCCCGGTCTTTGAAAACCACAATGCGCCCCTCCGGTACGGCCCCGTTTTCGGCTTCCCAGATTAGTACATGAACAGGACGCCAGTCGGTTCTCTTATCGCCAGTGTCGGACACCTTGCGCTGAAGCAGGCCGTCTTTCGTGATCCGCTCCGCTCCGATAGGCCGCCAGGTATTCGAGGGTTTTTCGCCCTTCTTGAATTGCGTCTCCGCACTCCGTCCGCCGGCTTTCCAGCCCTTCTTGCCGGTGTTCCACGGTTTCTGGCCGGGCTTGAAGCAGCCGTTTCCGATCTTCGCTTGCTGCTCTGGCGTACGCTTCAGGCCCAGCTTGACGCGCCGGTTTGCCACTGAGCTGATGCTCCGACCCATGATCTGCGCAATGTCCTTGAGCTTGTGAGTGGCGTACAGGTCTGCCAGCTGGGCGTCATCCTTGGCTGTCCACCAGCGATAGTTGTCGAGGTTTCGGCGGCCTACGTTTGCCTTACTCACTCCACCACCTCCCCCTTAGCCGCCCGCTTCTCAGTCAGATGCCACGCCAGTCCAGTCCTATGAGGCAGGTCGTCCGGGATCAGGATCAGCCCTTCGGCCTTTGGCAAAAACCCATCCGTGCCCGGCTCACACACGCGACAGATGCCGCCGTGCGTTGTGTGGCGCAGGCGGTCACCGGATTTGATTTCTTTGCCGTTGATGTCACGTAAAACTCTACTCATAATTTTTCTCAACAATAGTAAATTCAACTGTGTCGCCCCAAGGGGCGGACGCAGCATAAACCGCCCTCTCGATATTGTATGGTCGTTCAGGCCTTCCGTTTTCTCTATCGGCCATCAGCAACCTGGCAGCGCACTCCCTAGCCTCCCTCCTTGTCTCAAAAACATCGGCGTAAATCATGTGACTCCGATCTGGGCCATAATTCACAAACCACCTAGTGATACTCACCCCTCCAACTCCCCAGCCCGCAGTGCGGACGATTCCAGTAGTTCCAGGCGCTCAACTTCCGCCATGGCGTAAAACAGAATCTTCCGAGCGTCCCGCATCTGGTCGCTGTGACTGGCCATGCCGTAGCGGTAGCAGGCGCGGAAAATTTCCCCGATCTGTGCATTCATATTGCGGTGGCTGATCAGGTGTTGCAGCTCTGTGCAGCCTTGTGGCAACTGGTAATAGCTGGCTGTGCTGCCGTCGCTCCGGCTACTCGCCTGCCTCTCTTCCATCGCCTCCCACGCCTCGTCCTCAGCTTCGGTGACTTCTGGTGATTCCAGCCACGCCTCACGAGCCAGCTGCCAATCAAAAAACGACCATTGCCCGCCCTCTTTGTACTCAGCATAGCGATAGCGACCATAAGGCAGCACATACTCGTCCACTACCACGTCACACGACGCATAGCCCTCAGGCCATTTTGAGACGTGGGAGGCCAGCCACTCTAAATCCGGGTGCATGCTCATACTCTCCATCCTTTCGCCAGTTTGATCAGCTCTGGTACGGTTCGATTGTGCGCGTCCTCTGGCAGTCCGCCCTCAATACCCAGGTCGATCACAGCCGCACGAAACCGGCTGAACTTGGACAGCGTGGGACTCATGCCCAGGTTGAACCATCGGCTCCAGTTCGACGGGGCCATCCCGGCCCGTTGCGCTGCCTTGGCCGCCGTAACGCTGGTCAGCCGCATTAACAGCTCCAGCTCTGCTACTTCTTTATCTGGTTTTGCCATGTCATTGCCTCGTTTGTTGGTTGACGGTTTGCATTGTTGCACCTGCCTGACAGTTACGCAAGTGCAAATTAATTTCTAAAAGGTGTTGCATTGGTGCAATGGTGCAATTATACTAGGCCCAACGGTTTAGGAAACAACGACGGAGAAAAGCATGAAACTTTATCACGCAGCACCGGCAGAGGCAGTTGAGAGCATTCTGGAAAACGGCCTTGAAGCTCACGGCGAGTTTTGCATCTCGGCAACTGACCGCGAAATTACCGAGGCGGTTATTTACGGCTTTGATAACGCCAGCGACGCAGAAGACTTTGCCATCGACCAGTGCTACGACGGCGGATTTGTGGTTTTCTCCTTCGAGGCCGAAGAAGTTGTTATTGACCCCGAATACGACGGCAACGCCTTTGCCGCAAAAGATGCCAGCTTTGTGGAGATCCAAATTGACAGTCGCCACTAAGGGCGGCAACACCAACAACGGAAACGGGAGAGAGAGAATGGACGTAAGCGTACATAACCCAGAAAGAAAGCAATGCGAAACAATGGAATGCGAAAGCGGAGTATTTGCCATTATTGGTTTTGAGTGCCAGTACGGCGGGATTACAAATCTGTTTTTCACTGCCCCTGACGAATTGCGCCAACACGCCACGGCCATGAATCTGCTGGCTGAAAAGCTAGAAGAGGAGCAATCAAAATGACCACCCCACAACACCCCTACCACGTCCAGCAAGCCAGCGACCTGCTGGAGACCGGCAAGTGCCATCTCCCGGTTGACTGGCAAAACCTGGCGCATCGGGTGGCGGCACACCCGCATTACTCGCAAGCATTGCAGGCCAGTTACAAGGGCAACCCCCGGCTGCTGAAACTGATCACTGAAAACGCGGCAATTGCGCTGTGTAAGGATTTTGACCGTGAACTATAACCCCATAATCGACATCGCCCTACTCGGCACTGCACTGGCCATCGTTGGCCTTATTATCCACGTCACGCAAAAGCCGAAACGGGGTGCAATACTGGAGCCTGACCGCCAGAAGCTGAAAGAGCATCAGGCGGTTAGGCGGATTTTGATGGAAGAGGGAGAATTTAGATGAGCGAGTGGATTAGCACCGACGATCAGTTGCCGAAATGCTCATGGCCATTAGTAGAGGTGGGGGATTGGGTTTTAATTTATTACGACTTGTGGTCAGAGGTCGTTTTGGCGTGCAGAGTATGGATAGACGATGATAACTGGACATGGAAAGACAACGCTGGTTACGAGTACGAAACAATTTATGTAACCCACTGGATGCCACTACCGGAGCCACCAAAATGACCTACAACACCGACGGAAACCTGGCAGCCCTAAGAGCCTACGAGCGCGAGCAGGACGCTCTGTATGAAGCGGAGCAGGCGCACGAAGCTGCTATCTCTGAGTTTGCTGACGACCTGTTCGACGCCTACATACTCGGAGACGCGGACGTGATCGACGAGGTAGACGATTGGCTGGGCGACTACCCGTGGACAGAGCGCGTGCGTGCGGCCATGGTCAAGGAGTGCGAGCTGCGGGTTATGAACCGGGGCGGCTTTATGTACAAGATCGGCCAGGCGGCGATTTCAGAGGCTTGTGAGGCGATAGCGAAGAGGAGGATTGGATGAACATCGAACTAAAACCAATCGCAGAATCCAAAGTCCGCCAGCTGGGCGGCGATGTTTGCGGAGTGCTTGTGCGCAAAGATGGCCGACTGGCTGCTGTGTATGAGCATGGGCGGGTGCAGTGGTTGCAAGATGGGCAGGGTGCGGAGCCGGTGAATTGGGGGCCTAAACCATCAAAGCCGGGGCGCTATGTCGTCAGAGGGTTCGACTCTGCCGGAACAGAGGCCTTGGTTTGTGTGGCCGAAGATGGCGGAGAGCTGGTCTGCAACCTGCACGACTCCAACAGTGATCCGCTTGAGAGATACAGCAATCTGATGTCGGAGATTAGCGATCGCTTTGAGTGGGTAGAGTTGCACTCCCACCACCAGCCCGCCCAGAAAGTGTGCGATGAGCGGCAAGCGAATGCCGTGCTGACTGATCGGGTTGAAGAACTGGAAGCCATGGTGAAGGTGTTCCTGGGCTGCATTGAAACCGGCCTGATGCCGGAGTCGATGAGCCCCTGCTACCAGAAGGTAATTAGCCTGGTGGGGCGCAACGCCGATGACGAAAAGGAGCGTAATGGTGACTGACTACAAAATCCGAACCACCCAAATCATGGTACACCCGGCGGCAGACGACTCAACCCTGGGCGAGATGGCAACGACGGTCAGCATCGATGACGATGGCGGCGGAGAGTACGTCAAAGCCGAGCAGACAAATACCGGCTCGATACTGATTAACCCGGACGAGTGGCCGGCAATCAGAGAAGCGATTGACCGGATGGTTAGCGAATGCAGGAGCAGTGACCAATGACCCCAGAACAATACAAGGCCCAAACCGAGGACCGGCAATCCAGCAACAAGATTGCTAGGCTGCCAACGCACAAATCCATCACGGCACGCCCGTCGGAAAGTTTATGGTGACGCGGCTGACGAGGAATACGGCAGGGACGCCGACGTACTACTGAGCAGTCACCCATACCACAACGGCGGTCACCATGGCCGCCAAGCTCAACAAGCCGCCAATCCACTTAATGGCGCGGCTGAAGCCTTCGATATCGCCCGATAGCCGCTGCTGGCTGTCGTTGATCGTTCGGAGCCCGGCTTTGATCTCCACTTGGTCAGCTCGGATATACTGCATGCCCTCAAAGGCGCGTTCAAGCTCAGATACCCGCGGCGGTATCTTCTCAAGGTGCAAAACTTGATGCTTGAGGGTGTGAACCTCCTGCTCCAAACTTCCGACCCTTTCATGAACCTCTGCCACTTTATACGCCTCCTGCATGCCTCGCCCTTACTGCTGGTTTGTTTGCCGGATTATAACAGCTCAATCTGACAGGTAGTAACCCCGCTCCTGAGCCTGTAGCCGGTTGTGCTCTTTGATGGCCTCCAGCAGGTCGAGGCTCCACCAGTAATAATCTCCCAGTGTCTCCCCCTGCCGGACAGGGATGGGCGCGTCTGCCATCCACGAACTATCAGGCGGCCCCTTTGCGTTATTGCTGCCGAATACGCATCCCGTCAGGGACAGGCATATCAAAACAACGGCTAAACTCGTCAGACGCGGCATCTCGTGCCTCCTGTAGATCTGTGCGTACTCGTGCGGCTTCTTTGCGGCCTTCGGATAGCGTCCGGGCCTGCTCGGCTAACTGCTTCTGCCTTGCCTCTCTCTCGGCCTCCATGGCGGCCAGCTCTTTAGCGGCCTCTTGTAGCTCGCCAAACGTCACGCCCCGCTGGTACATGTACCATGCGCCCGCTGCCAGGCTCACCACAAGGATAATCGAGAGGTAGCCGGAGAATTTACTCGTCAGGAAGTTCATTGTCTTTTCCGAGCCTCCACTTAATCAACCCAATCGCCCCAGGCGGCAAGCCCAGGAGCCCAAGGTAGGCGCTTGCTGCCGGAGCCGTTATGGCTCCTATGTCGCCAAACACCTGCACGGTGCCATATCCTATAAGCACCATGTAATATAGGATTATTATGCCTGTTATGGCGTAATGGTCGTATAGCCAGCGGATCATGGTTTAACGCTCTGAATCGCGGCTATCATGCTGGTATATTTTCCGTTAACCCGCCCCCATTCGGCAGGCGCGCCCATCTTACGGTTTGGCCGCACGTCGCCGTGAAACATCGGTAGAGGCTTGCCGCCGTACACCGTATCAGTATAGACGCCTATCCCTGTAAATCCGATCTTTCGCATAGTATCAGCCACGCCCTCAACCGCGCCTCGTGTCGCTACGTGAGGTATAAACCAATCTGCGGCCAACACTTCACCCCAATGGTCAATGTTGTGCGCCGACTGACTGGCGCTGCCCAGTTCTCGCCCCAAGCTATCCGGGTGCGGGCTGATAATGACAGGGCTACCTACCTGGAAGCGCAGGATGTCCATCATCGTCACTAGTCGCGGGCTCATATCATCCGCCCACTCGCGAAACTCGTCAGTGCTGAAGTTCTGCGCTCCAAACATTACTCTACCCTCGCGGCGGTCTCGAACAGCTCATCCAGCTGCTCGTCGGAGAGCCCGACTGCCCCGGCCATGGCTGAGATAAGCGGACTCAGGCGCACGAAGCCGGCTTCCTGCCAGGCCAATTTAATCATTGGATCGTCGGAGTCCGAGACCGCTTGCTCTATGTCATCGAGCAAACCCGCCTGCATAAGCGCGGCTTTGGCTTGGTACCGCGTGACTTTCATCCCCTCACGCCGCTTTCTGAGCGCCCACTCTTCGTGGGTTTCGACTACTGTTTCTTCTTCCAGCATTGGGTCCTGGGTGGGCATCGGTAGATCTCCTGAATGTGGTCTTGTTGAGCATGCCGGCAATCGCCTGAACGGCGTTACCGTGCCGGGCATGGTTCACCCAGCTGTGGAGGTTTTGGCGGATGTCCGCCACGTCTATCTGGCCCGCCGCGTAATCGGCCTGCCATTGCTTGAGCTGACGCCCGAAACGTCTCAGGCTCGCCATCCGGAGTCGGCGGGCATTCGGCCACAGATGGTAGCCGAGGAAATCGAGGCCGCGACCGCCGCTGTGAGATACCGGGAAAACGCTGGTTTTGTGATTGGTGCTGAGGTCGAGGTTGTCGGCCAGCCACCGCTCAGCGTCAATTCTCAGCGCCTGCAGGTGGCGCTTGTCGGGATGGATGACCACGAAGTCGTCCATGTACCGGATGTACCAGTGCTCCCGCCTCCGGCACTTCATCCACTGATCGAACGCATCCATGTAGATGTTGGCGAAAAGCTGGCTGGTCAGGTTGCCGATCGGCATGCCTTTGCTCGGGGTTTCCGGCTCGCTGTAGCTGCGGACGATGTTCTCGATGACCGCCATCAGCCTGCGATCTGCCAGGCGCTTACGCAGCAGCTCCAGCAAGATGTCGTGGTCGATGCTGGCAAAGTACTTGCTGATATCGGCCTTCAGCACATATACCCGGCCATGCTTGCGCAGGCATTCCTGAAGCATCTCCTGCGCCTTGTTCGCACCTGCATGGGTGCCCTTGCCTACCCGGCAGGCATAACTGTGCCCGACAAATCGCGCCTCCCAGATTGGCTCGATCGCGCTGACGATGGCGTGCTGAACCACGCGATCGCGGAAGAGCTTCAGGGCGGTTATCTTCCGGCGCTTTGGCTCGGTGACATAAAAGCTGCGGTACGGGCCGCACTGGTACTGGCCCCAGATCAGGTCGTTCTGCAGCTGGATGAGATTGCCTTCCAGGTCTTTCTCGAAGTGCCGGCAGGGCCAGCTTTTGCGCTTGCCTTTCCGGGCGCTGAGATACCCCTGATACAGGGCGTCAAAAGTGATGATCTGATCAAAGGTTCCGTTAAATGTCTTGGCCATTCTCGTTCCTTGTAAGGCGAGTACTGCAGGCCTCTCCGTGCTGGATACTACGCGCAGCACTCTAACTATTTTTCGGCTCCTGCCGTGGATGTGACGTCCTTTCAGCTGGGCACTGGAAGCACGGCCGTAACCGGGCAACTTCTGGCCACTCAGGAGCTGAGAGCGGGGGCGAAACCCGATATTGTTGTTCGCATTCGTGCGCTCGTTGTTGAGGTTCAGCGCCGCAAGGCCGGCATTGCCGCCATTGTTGCGATTGCCGCCCCGGATCGGGAGCCACTTAACGCCAGAGCCTTCCATTTATCGTCCCTGTCCTTTCGAGGCAGCCTGACGTTTGGCCGCCTCCTGTTTCATCCACTGCATCCATCTGCCCAGATAGCGCCCGATCTGGTCGTTGTGGCGCGACCAGACCTCATACTGACGGAACGGCAGAAAGCCCAGGTCTTTGCTCAGGCGAACCAGCGAGCGGAGAAGATCCAGCTCAGAGTCCAGATCCTGCATGGTGGTCTTTTTGTAGTAACGGCGGTTACAGACAATGACCAGGCGCAGAATCCGATACATGCACTGGCGAATCTCCGCCGACAGCACATGCTTCTCGGACTTCGGAAACTGCCGCAGCGCGGCGTACCCGTAGTGGATCATCTCCTCCACCTTCAGCCTGATTTGCAGATCTTCCTGGTTCATGGGCCTCTCGTTCCTAACGCCCTGCTACCGCAGGGCAAACAGATTGCAGGGTTACGGATTACGGATTGCGAAAGCGGGGGCGGAACCCGAGACCCGTGCTCGCAGTCGTGCGCCCGCCGTTGAGGTTCAGCGCCGCGAGGCCGGCACCGCCGGCATTGCCGTGATAGCCACCCCGGATCGGGAGCCGTTCGCCGGCCAGGTTCGAGTAGAGATAACCCAGGGGATCATCCACACCTTTGGGCACAATCAGGGCGCGCTTGAGCGCTTCGCTGGCTCCCGTAGCATTCATGGCCGACCAAGTGCTATTGCCCGGGATATCAAACAGCGAATCCGTGTACAGCGACTCATCCACGATGCCGTTATCCGGGCTGTACAGCACCCGGGCATCCACCATCTTCATGCCGACGAGCCACTCCCAGACGTTACCGACCATGTCTGCGATGCCGGCCATGGTTTGGTCGTGACGCCACTGTGCAGGCCCGGAGCCGGTGAGCGTATTGCCGATCCCGGCACTGTCGCCAAGCGTGCCGTTATCCTGGCGTGTGCCGGTTTCCCAGCGGTTATCGTGATGCCGCCCATCGTTCGTGTTGCCGCGAGGCTGAAAGCCGTTGGCCATGCACCAGAGCGCGATAGCCGCCCAGTCCCAGATGGTCATCATGTCGAAGCCGGCGCCAGCGGCCTGGCAGGCGGCGCGGGCGTTGTCGTAGTTGATATTGATTCCTGGAGCAAGCCCCGGCTGACTGACTGCCTCGCCGTCGATTACGGCGGCCTGATAAGCGCCGACCCAGATTTCAGCATCTTCAACGCCGTCGAATAGGAAGGCCTCGTGTACTCCAGTGCCAAGCTCGCCACCAGGCGCGATGTCCTCACATAAAAACTTGCCTTGGCGGACGAAGTAGCTGGGCTGGCCTTTGGCGGTGTAAAAGACGGTCATGCGGCCACCGCTGCCGGCCTCCACAGACCGGCGCAGGCCATCGAGCATGGCTGGAGCCTTGGCCAGCGTGTTGCCGATATTGTCCCAGTCCGGGTTGGTTGCGCTTGGCTCGGACGTGGTGATGTCGGTCAGGTCGGTCAATAGCTGCCAGTAACTGCCGCCGTGCAGTACGGTTGCGGGCACTGTTGCCGCACCGGTCTGAACGGCCCACGGCCCAAGGAAGTTGGCCGCTGCCTGGGCTGCGTCCCGAGCCGTCTCGGCCTGATTGGCAACGGCTGAACTGGCGGAGGTTCGGACATATTGCGGCGATCCGGCGTTGTTACGGTACAGGTCCAAGAACCCGGCCTGATCGGCAGATGGCACGGTGAAATACTCGGTATCACTCGTGGCAGCAATGCCCTCGCTGGCGGTCTGGTACGTTCGGGACACGCCGACCGCCGCGTCGCGGGCATCTTCTGCCACAGCCTGGGCGGCCTGCGCGTCCGTGACCGCCTGATCAAGCGCGACGATCTTGATGTCCGCCCAATCCATTTGAGCCTGCAACTCTTGCCGCAACGGCTCAAGACTCGCGACAAAGGCGTTAGACTTGGGAATAAACACACTCTCCGGCTCGCCACGCTGCGGGGCTGCCGGTAACGGGGTGGACTGCGGTGCTGCCATGTTATAGGCCCTCTACGGTGATGGTGACGTTGGAAAACGCCGGATTGCTCAAGAGTATATCAAACTCGCGGAAATAGCCGTACACGATGGTCTCCTCCAGGTCGACGGAGCCGATCCAGACGACCGGGGTGGCGCGCAGTCGCGCCAGGGTGCGCTGCACCGAGCCGCCGTAGGCGGGCGGTATCACGGCGTCAAACTCGGCGCGCTTGGAGAACCGGCGCGGGACGATCTCGAAGTTACCGAACTGGTCTTGCTCTTTGCGGCTGAAGTCAATAATCCCGGCGCTGCTGCCGTACTGTGCGTCACCGATCTTGTAGATGGTGCCGAGCACCACCTCACCTATCGCCACGTCCGCGCCGGCCCCGTCCAGCGTGATCTGAACCGTGCCGTCGATGTAGGCCGGCAAGTCCACGCGGGCCAAGTCCGCCTTGACCAGGTACGGGTCGAAAAAGAAGCCGTACCAGTCCTGCACGCCGGAGTTGTCCAGCATGCTGATCTGGCCGGTGTCGTACACCAGACCGTCGGTTGGGTCGGTGTAGGTGATCTGCACGGTGGCGGCGTCCACGTTAAACAGGGCCAAGCCGTTCACCAGCATACCGGGGGTGATGTTGATCACAAGGGGGCTGTGGCCTGTAGTGAGGCTGTCCAG
>Ga0209300_1001120_pt1 | contig 11168 bp, 10 predicted proteins | sample Shrwel_input2_RT_FD_187535 | JGI IMG/M metagenome (GOLD analysis project Ga0209300, IMG submission 187535) | Subsurface microbial communities from deep shales in Ohio, USA - Utica-3 well 1 S input2 RT (SPAdes) (version 2) ... | reverse complement strand
GCGAGCTGTACCAGCACGACAAAGGTCAGGTCTTCACGCTGCACGCTCGCGCCCTGCGCGCCGGCGAAGTGGTCTGGGAAAGCACCTGGACGCTGTTGCGCATGGGGGTGCGCCAGCCGCGCGGAGTGCCCTACGTCAGCCAGTTCACCGACAACGCGCCGCTGTCGCATCAAGCCGACTTCTACGCCGGAGCGGGCATCGGCCGCAGCTACGGGCGCGTCTCGGGCGACATCAACCCCATCCACCTGTCGGCGCTCACCGCCAAGTTCCTGGGGTTCCGCAAGGCCATCGCCCACGGCATGTGGACCAAGGCGCGCGCCCTGGCCACGCTGATGCCGCGCGAGGCCGTGGACCAGGCCGAGGTCGTCGTCGAGTTCAAGACGCCCTTGTTCCTGCCAGCACGCGCATCGCTGTGGGCCGTGCGCAGCGAGAGCCAGGCCAACTTCGAAGTCCGCAACGCCAAGGGCGACAAGCCCCACCTGCGAGGCCGCGTGAGCTACTGAGCTGTCACGCCGCCCCACCCACCAGACACCACACCAGACACCCACACCGAAAGGGACCCCCATGAACAACATCCGTCGCGTCGCCATCCTGGGCGGCAACCGCATCCCGTTTGCCCGCTCCAACACCGTCTACTCCAACGTCTCCAACCAGGACATGCTGACGGCCACGCTGCAAGGCTTGGTCGATCGCTTCAACCTGCACGGAGAGCGCCTGGGCGACGTCGCCGCTGGCGCCGTCATGAAGCACAGCCGTGACTTCAACCTGGTGCGCGAATCGGTCCTGTCGACCACGCTGGCGCCCGAGACCCCGGCTTATGACCTCCAGCAAGCCTGCGGCACGGGTCTGGAAGCCGCCATGCTCGTGGCCAACAAGATCGCGCTGGGCCACATCGAGTCGGGCATCGCCGGCGGCGTGGACACCACCTCCGACGCCCCCATCGGCATCAACGAAAAGATGCGCAAGATCCTGATGGAAGCCAACCGCGCCAAGGGCACGATGGCCCAGCTGAAGGTGATGTCCCAGATCCGCCCCAGCATGCTGATGAAGCCGGCGATCCCGAAGAACGGTGAGCCGCGCACCGGCTTCTCCATGGGCGAGCACGCAGAGTTGATGGCCCGCGAGTGGGGCATCCCCCGCGAAGAGCAGGACCAGCTCGCCGTCGCCAGCCACGCCAACCTGGCCCGCTCCTACAAGGAAGGCTTCTTTGCTGACCTGATCACCCCGTTCAAAGGCGTGAGCAAGGACAACAACCTGCGCGAGGGCCTGAGCATCGAGAAGCTGCGCTCGCTCAAGCCCTGCTTTGACAAGAAGATCGCCCCCGGCCAGGGCACGCTGACCCCGGGCAACTCCACCCCGCTGACCGACGGCGCCTCCGCCGTGCTGCTGGCCAGCGAAGACTGGGCCCGCGAGCGCAACCTGCCCGTGCAGGCCTACATCACGCACAGCGAAGTCGCTGCGGTGGACTTCTTCAACAAGAAGGAAGGCCTGTTGATGGCCCCGGCCTACGCCGTGCCCCGCATGCTCGCCCGCGCCGGCCTGACCCTGCAAGACTTCGATTTCTACGAGATCCACGAAGCCTTCGCCGCTCAGGTGCTGTGCACCCTGAAGGCCTGGGAAGACCCGAAGTACTGCAAGGAAAAGCTGGGCCTGGACAAGCCCCTGGGCTCCATCGACCGCAGCAAGCTCAACGTCAACGGCTCCTCGCTGGCCGCGGGTCACCCGTTTGCCGCCACCGGTGGCCGCATCGTGGCCTCACTGGCCAAGATGCTGGCCCAGAAGGGCTCGGGCCGTGGCCTGATCTCCATCTGCGCCGCAGGCGGCCAGGGCGTCGTCGCCATCATCGAGCGCTGATCAGCGCTCGACCCTGGCCCGCGTTCAGCCGGCCGGCCAGGGTGGTTACACTGGAAAGTTGCGACAAAACGTAGCCGAGTCCATCGGCACACGAGGAGACAGACAGATGAACCAAACCGCCGCCATCCCGACTGGCCAATCCATCGTCAACCCCGATGGGTCGACCAACCGCATCTGGTTGTCGTCGTACGTGAAGGGCGTGCCTCACGACATCGACGTCAACAAGTACCAGTCGCTGGGTCAGTACTTCGACGAATGCGTCAACAAGTACCGCAACCGCCCCGGCTTCGTGAGCATCGGCACCGAGATGTCGAACGACCGCCTTGACCGGCTGGTCAGCTCCTTCGCCGGCTGGCTGCAAGGCCAGGGCGTCAAGAAGGGCGACCGCGTGGCCATCATGCTGCCCAACACCTTCCAGTACCCGGTTTGCCTGTTTGCCGTCCTCAAGCTCGGCGCGGTGGTGGTCAACATCAACCCGCTGTACACCGCTCGCGAACTGGCCCATGCCCTCAAGGACAGCGGCGCCGAAACCATCATCGTGATGGAGACGTTTGCCAAGACCCTGCAAGACGCCATGCCGGGCACGCAAGTCAAGCGGGTCGTGCTGACCCAGATCGGTGACCTGCTGTCTGATGGCTTCATCAACGCCAAGGGCCGCCTGCTGAATTTCGTGCTGCGCTCGGTGCAGAAGATGGTGCCGGCCTACAGCCTGCCCGGCGCGCTGTGGATGCGCGACGTCATCAAGGCCGGTGCGAAGACCAAGTTCAAGCCCGCCGACGTCAAGCCCGAAGACCTCGCCTTCCTGCAGTACACCGGTGGCACCACGGGCGTCTCCAAGGGCGCCATGCTCACGCACCGCAACGTGCTGGCCAACTGCCAGCAGGCGCTGGCGTTTGCCGAAGGTCAGCTGACGGACGAGACCGAGACCGTGGTCACGCTCATCCCGATGTATCACATCTTCTCGCTGACCGTGAACGGCCTGATCTTCATGGCGCTCGGCGGTCGCAACATCCTGGTGGCCAACCCGCGCGACACCAAGCGCGTGATGATGATCCTCAAGAACGAGCGCTTCTCGGGCATCTCGGGCGTGAACACGCTTTTCGCCTCCTTCCTTGAAGACCCGGCCTTTGCCAAGCTCGATTTCTCCAAGCTCAAGCTGCCCATCGCCGGCGGCATGGCGCTGCAGCGCAGCGTGGCCGAGCGCTGGAACCAGGTCACAGGCGCACCCATCGTGGAGGGCTACGGCCTGACCGAGTGCTCGCCCATCGTGACCCAGGCCCCGGTTGACCTGAGCAAGCCCCGCCCGACCTTCACCGGCTCCATCGGCGTGCCCGTGCCCTCCACCGAGGTGCGCTGCCGCCGCGACGACGGCTCCTGGGCCGACATCGGCGAGCCCGGCGAGCTGTGCGTGCGCGGCCCCCAGGTCATGAAGGGCTACTGGAACCGCCCGGACGAGACCGCCAAGGTCATCGACAGCGAAGGCTGGCTGGCCACCGGTGACGTCGCCGTGATGGACGAAAAAGGCTTCCTCAAGATCGTCGACCGCAAGAAGGACATGATCCTGGTCTCGGGCTTCAACGTGTACCCCAACGAGATCGAAGACGTCGTGGCCATGCACCCCGATGTCAAGGAAGTGGCCGCGGTGGGCGTGCCCGACGAAGCCGCGGGTGAGCGCGTCAAGGTCATCATCGTGCCGCGCAACCCGGGTCTGACCAAGGAAGCCATCATCGAGCACTGCCGCAAGAACCTGACGGGCTACAAGATCCCCCGCATCGTCGAGTTCCGCACCGAGGAGCTGCCCAAGACCCCGGTGGGCAAGATCCTGCGTCGCGAGCTGCGCTGACCCACAGCGCACCACGCATGAGCCAGCCGGCCGACTTCCGCTTCCACCACCGCCTGCGGGTGCGGTGGTCGGAGGTCGATGCGCAGCAGGTGGTCTTCAACGGGCATCACCTGACGTACCTGGATGTCGCCATCAGCGATTACTGGCGGGTCGTCGGCCTGCCTTACCCCGATGCCTTCCAGCACCTGGGCGGAGACGTTTTCGTGCGTCGCAACGCGCTGGACTACCACGCCCCTGCTCGCCTGGATGACTGGCTGGACATCGGCGTGCGCTGCGATCGCGTGGGCACCTCATCCATGACCATGCAATGGGCCATCTGGGCTCAAGGTCGGCTGCTGGTCACCGGCGAGGTGGTCTACGTTCACACCAGCCTGGCCACCGGTCGCTCGGCGCCGGTGCCCGATGCCATCAAGGCGCAGCTGGAGGCGCACGAACAAGGACGCGATGTGCACAGGCTGCTTTGCGGAGCCTGGAGCGAACTCGAAGAGGCCGCCCGCGCCGTGCGCCTGCAGGTGTTCGTTCAGGAGCAAGGCATCCCTGAAGCAGAAGAGTGGGATGAAGACGACGCCCAGGCCGTTCACGCCGTCGTGAGCAACCTGGCGGGGCTGCCCCTGGCCACGGGGCGCCTGATCCTCTCGGGCGAGCACCCAGGCGACGGGCCTCACCACGCCCGCATCGGTCGCATGGCCGTGTTGCGCAGCAGCCGTGGCATCGGACTGGGCCGGCGCGTTCTGGACGCCTTGATGCAGGCCGCGCGCGAACGCGGCGTGCGTCACCTCAGCTTGCACGCTCAGGTCTCGGCCATGGCCTTGTACGCCCAGGCGGGCTTCGTGGCTCAAGGTGAGGTCTTCGACGAAGTCGGCATCCCGCATCAGCGCATGATCCGCGCCCTTTGAGCGTCTGGTGCCCCGTGTCCCGTGCCTCGTGCCTGACGGCGAATGCGAGGCGCTCAGGCCTTCACGATCACACCGGGTCCGGGCTTGATCAGGCTGCGCGCGCGCTGGCGTTTGGCCCCGCTCATGGCCTGCAGGTCCGCGTCGTCGTGTTCGGAAATCACGCTGCTTTCGAAGTCTTCGTCGTGCCGCAAGGCCGGTGGGGGCAGGGTGGCGTCCAGCTTGGCCACATCCGACGCCGCCATGGTGTGCCGCGGCGGCCAGTTGCGCAGGGTCACGCGCCTCATCAAGGCCACGGTGGATTGAGCAGAAAACGTGCGCTCCATGACGTGCGTGACCAGGCGCTTGTTGATGCGCTCCGTGACGATGACCGTCGAGCAGCGTGTGCCGTACAAACCGTTGGCCCCCCGGATGAACGCCGAAGACAGCAGGCGCTCCCACTCCGTGGACACCCCTGTGCGAGGCAATTGCTCGTCTGGGGCCGGCTGCGGATCGGCCAGCGCCTCAAAGAGCATGGCCGCCAAGTCATCGGCATCGTGCGCTTCGCTCAAGGACGAGCGCAGTCGAGCCTTGAGGCCCTGAACCTTGGGCCAGGGCGTGTTGAGTTGTGCGTTCGACAGCCCGAAAACCCCACGCTGCAGGCGCTCCGGGTAGACGCGCTTGTTGTTCAACCAGAAGCATTCACCCTGAGCAAAGTCCAGCGCGATCATGTTGAAGCCATTGTGTCCGGCCATGGCCAGGCGCGGCCACAGCATCGACATGTGCAGGTCGCCCTTGAGCCACTGCGGCACGATCTGCCCGCGTGACGGCGCCTGGGGATCCATGTCCTGCGGGTCGCGGATGTTGGTGACCATGCCCAGGCGCCCCAGGGCGGTCATGCCCAGCCACGTCCCGCCGGCGTGCAGGTCCCGTCCACCCAGGATCGCGGGGCCGCCGGTCTCAGGCTCCCACCAACCCAGCCGAGCGGCCGGCCGATCGAAAAACTCATCCCGGTTGGCCGCCATCACGAAGGGGTAGCGGCTGCTTTGGTCGAGGGCAAAAGCGACGAGGCACATGGGCGACTCCTCAGTTCTGTGTGTCCGCTGGACGCGGCACGTCGGAGAACGATTCGGTGTGGCGCGGCCCGATGAGGTCCGCGGGCAAGGCCCCTGCCGCCAACTGCAGGCGCGCCGCGAAGGCCGCACCCAGCCCGTCCGGGTGTTCATACACTTCCATCCAGGTCTGTTCGGCGTTGACGCCCTCAGCCTGATCGGTTCGACGCATCAGCCTCACCTTCAGCCCGGGCCACGCCGTTTGCAGGTGAGCCTGCATGCCCTGAAGGGCCGCCAAGGCAGCGCCCCTCGTGGCAGCGGGCACCCGGTAGTAAACGAACAGCGCCGATGCGTCAGCGAACTCGTGATGCGACATGACTGCAGCCTAACCCAAGCCTCGTCCCCAGGCAGACGTGAACCGCAAGCGCCGGCCAACAAGCGCGGCCGATTGCCGTTAACGATTTGGCGCAGCGCCGCATTTGAGCGTCATGCGTCCTGTGCATCGAGCGAATAAGGCATCTCCAGCGGCGTGAGCAAGGGGCCCTCGGCCGAGCCCAGGCGTGTCGCTTGCTCCCGGGCCTGCAACTTGATTTCAACCAGGGCCACCCAGGCGCTGCCGTCCGGAGAGGGTGAAGCCAGCACCACCAGGCCAGCCGGCTGGCCCGGGTCGCCTTCGGCAAAGACCTCCTGCCCGGGTTGCATCGCCACTTCACCTTCAGCGCGGAACAAGGCGGCGCGGCGCTTGACCGTGCCGCGGTACTGGCTGCGAGCCACCACCTCCTGCCCGGGGTAGCAGCCCTTCTGGAAATTGACGCCTCCGAGCAACTCGAAGTTGACCATCTGAGGCACGAACTGGTCTGCCGTGGCTTGTGTGATGCGTGGCACGCCGCTCATCACCTCCAGCCATGACCAGGCCGAAGGAGGCAGGGCAGGCAAGGCAGCCAGGTTCGCGGAGGCGGCCACAGAGCCCAGCCAGAGCCAGCGGGGCACGCCCTGAACCGCAGGCAGGCGCACGAGTTGCCCGCCAGCCCAGGTTCGCACCTGACCTTCCGGCTCGGTCTCTGCGGCGCCCAGGGGCACCAGCAAGGACGCACCGGCCAGGCCCCAGACACGCACGTCGTCACCAGCGTTGCTCAGGCGTGTCTTGGCTCGCAGGACGAACATGGACAAACGTTTGAGCAAGGCCTCCGACACCGAGGCGTCGGTGACCATCCAGACGGTCTCATCATCCGGGCGCACGTTCAAGGTGCTGGCCAGCATGCGCCCCTTGGCGGAGCAGTAAGCCGCCAGTCGGGCCTGGTCGGGCGGCTGATGCGTCACGTCCTGGCTCAGTTGACCGTGCAGGAATGCCGCCGAGTCGGGGCCCTTTGCCAGGATGACGTTCAGCTCGGGCAAGGGCAGGGCGCCTTGCCAGGTCAGGGTGTTCGTTGTGTTTGGAGCGCTCATGCGGTGATTATGATCATGCCCGTCATGAACAAGCTCACACACGGGGCACAAGCCCCCTCACAGCACAGGCCACCGCGCCGCCACGTAGCCCCTATCTGCGCGGGCCAACAGGCGGGGGGCGCATTGCGGGCGCTTTTGATGCTCGCCATCCTGGTCGCCACCTTGCTCGCAGGCCTCACCACCTGGTGGTTGCACCAGCCTTTGAGTCTGCGCACCGACTCGGTGGAGCTGTCCATCGAGTCCGGTCAGACCTCGCGGGTCATCGCCCGAGAGTGGGTGGACGCGGGCGTGGACACCTCGCCCTGGCTGCTGCACCAGTGGTTCCGCTTCTCGGGGCAGGCCCGACAGATTCGCGCGGGCAGCTACGAGCTGATGGCGGGCTCCACGCCGCGCGACCTGCTGGCGATGATGGTGCGAGGCGACGAGCGCCTGTCCGTCGTCAAACTCATCGAAGGCTGGACCTTCCGGCGCTTTCGCGCTGAACTGGCCCAAGCCGAGGGGCTGCAAAGCACCACGGCCAGCCTGAGCGACGACGCCATCATGGCGGCCATCGGCTCGCCAGGCACGCCCGCCGAGGGGCAGTTTTTCCCCGACACCTATGCCTATGCCCGCGGCAGCACCGACCTGGCCGTGCTGCGCCGCGCCCACCACGCCATGCAAAAGCAGCTGGCCGCGGCCTGGAGCCAGCGCGCGGCCGATTCGCGCCTCGAGACCCCGCAGCAGGCCCTCATCCTGGCCTCCATCGTCGAGAAGGAAACAGGCCTGGCCTCCGACCGCCCGATGATCTCGTCGGTGTTCCACAACCGCATCAAGGTGCGCATGCCTTTGCAGACCGACCCGACCGTCATCTACGGCCTGGGCGAGGCCTTCGATGGCGACCTCAAGCGCATCCACCTCCAGACGGACACGCCTTTCAACACCTACACCCGCCCCGGCCTGCCGCCCACGCCCATCGCGATGCCGGGCAAGGCCTCTTTGCTGGCCGCGGTTCAACCGGCGTCATCCCGGGCGCTGTATTTCGTGGCCCGTGGCGACGGCAGCAGTGTCTTCAGCGCCACACTCACCGAGCACAATCGAGCGGTTGATCAATACCAACGCAGACTCAGAAAGAGCCCATGAGCCACAGCGGCCGCTTCATCACCTTTGAAGGCATCGACGGCGCCGGCAAGACCACGCACATCGACGCCCTGGAGCAGGCCTGGCGGCGGGCGGGGCACGACGTCGTGCGCACCCGCGAACCGGGTGGAACCGCGCTGGCAGAAAAGCTGCGCGCGCTGGTGCTGCATGACGCCATGGACCCGCTGACCGAAGCGCTGCTGGTGTTCGCTGCGAGACGCGACCACATCGAGCAAGTGATCCGCCCGGCGCTGGCCCGCAAGGCCTGGGTGCTGTGCGACCGCTTCACCGACGCCACGTTCGCCTATCAGGGAGCAGGAAGGGGCTTCGACCTGTCCGTGCTCAGCTCGCTGGAGCAATGGGTGCAAGAAGGCCTTCAGCCCGACTTGACGCTGCTGTTCGACCTGCCCCCCAGCGTCGCCGCAGCCCGCCTGCAGGCCGCGCGCCAGCCCGATCGCTTCGAGGCCCTGGACACCGACTTTTTCGAGCGCGTGCGCGCGGGCTACCTGGCCCGCCTGAGCGCAGATCCAACCCGTTTTGCGCTGATCGCCGCCGACGCCACGCCCGAAGCCGTGGCTCATCAAATCAGGGACACCCTGATGTCGAGGGGCTTGGCATGAGCGAACGCGCCAGCCGCTTCCACCTCTGGCCCTGGCTGAATCAGCCCTTGCAAGAGGCCCTGGTTCAGTTGCACAGCCACGCCGTGCTGCTGCATGGCCCCGAAGGAGTCGGGCAGTTCGACTTCGCCATGGGCCTGGCGCGCGCCTGGTTGTGCGAGCAACCCCGTGAAGCGGCCACCCTCGGGGGGGGCTTTCGTCCCGCTTGTGGCCAATGCGTTTCCTGCCGACTGCTGGAGTCCGGCTCCCACCCCGACCTGATGCTGGTGCTGCCCGAGGCGCTGCAAGCCATCCTGGGTTGGGCAAGCGCCGATGGGGACTCCGAGGCCGAAGAAAAGGGCGGCAAGGCCCGAAAGCCCAGCCAGGAGATCAAGGTCGACGCCATCCGCGCGGTGGTGCAGTTCGCACAGCACACGGCTTCGCGTGGTCGCGCCAAAGTGGTCGTCATCCACCCGGTCGAGCGAATGAACCTGATCGCCGCCAACACCCTGCTCAAAACGCTGGAGGAGCCGCCCGGACAGGTGCGCTTCGTGCTCAGCGGTGCGGCCCTGGACCAGCTCCTGCCCACCGTGCGCAGCCGCTGTCAGGCCTGGCACCTCAACTTGCCTGCCGCCGAGGTCGCCGCCAGCTGGCTCGCTCAGCAATCCGGCGGGCTCGATGCCGATTCGGCCCGCGTGCTGCTGGACGCCGCCGGGGGGCAACCCCTGACCGCCCGAGACCGGCAGGCCATGGGCCTTGACGCCCGAGCCTGGCCCCAGATCCCACAAGGCGTGGCGCAAGGCCTGGCTGGCCCGATGGCGCAGTGGCCGCTGCCGCTGGTCGTCGAGACCCTGCAAAAGCTGTGTCATGACCTCGCCCGCGTGGCGGTTGGCGCTTCACCTCGCTACTTCCCGGCCGCCAGCTTGCCCACCCCGCCCGAGTTATCTCGACTCAACCAATGGGGGCAAGAGCTCAACAAAGTCAGCCGTCACGCCGACCACCCCTGGAACCTGCCGCTCAAGCTCGAGACCCTGTTGTTGCAGGCCCGGGCGATCCTGCGCGTGCGTCCCCCACGGGGCAACCCGAAAGGGTGAGGGCCCGCCAGCGCCACCAGGCTGTGTCAGAACGTAAAGGCCAGGTGCTCGCGGGCGAATTTCACGGCCGAATGGCCGATGCCGGCGCTACACTCATCCCACGATGAGCGAGTTTCAAACGACCGCCATGCCTTCGGCATTCGCGCCGATGGTGGGCAAAGGCAGTTCAAGCCTGGGCACCTCCGCGGGTGCGCCGGGCACCGCCGCGTCCAGCGCTCGCCCCAGCGTCATACAGCTGGTTTTCCGTGAAAAAGGCGCCCTGTACGCCGCCTACATCCCCGCTTTCACGGACGGTGGTTTGTTCGTGCCCACCACGCGTGAGTATTCGCTCGGTGACGACATCTACCTGTTGCTGTCCCTGCCCGAAGACCCTCAGCGGCACCCCGTGGCCGGCAAGATCGCCTGGATCACCCCCGCCAACGCATCGGGTGGTCGCACACAGGGGGTCGGCGTGCGCTTCCCGGCGGACGACAAGACCCGCCTGCTGCGGGTGAAGATCGAGCAGATCCTGGGCACCAACATTTCGTCGAGCAAGCCCACTCAGACCCTCTGAGTTCTGCGGCTTAAGGCATGATCGCGGGCGCTCAAACCCCTGCCTTCTGTCTGCCGACTGCTGTCTGTTGCCCCGCACCATGTTCGTTGATTCCCACTGCCACCTCAATTTCCCCGACTACGCCGACTGCCTCGATCAGGTGCGCGCCGAGATGGCTGCAGCCGGTGTCGACCGCGCCTTGTGCATCAGCACCACGCTGGAGGAGTTCCCGCAGGTGCACGCCCTGGCACAGCGATTCGACAACTTCTGGGCCACGGTGGGCGTCCACCCCGACAACGAGGGCGTGCAAGAGCCCACGCTCGAAGACCTGATCGAGCGAAGCCAGTTGCCTCGCGTGGTCGGCATCGGTGAGACCGGGCTGGATTACTACCGACTTGGCGAGCGCTCGATCGCCGACATGGCGTGGCAGCGCGAGCGCTTTCGCGTGCACCTTCGCGCTGCGCGCCAAACCAGTCTGCCGCTGGTCATCCACACGCGCGAAGCCAGTGACGACACCCTCGCCATCCTGCGCGAGGAAGGGCAGGGCCAGGTCACGGGCGTCTTCCACTGTTTCACCGAGTCGGAAGCGGTGGCGCGAGCTGCGCTCGACCTGGGTTTCTTCATCTCGTTCTCAGGGATCCTGACCTTCAAGAACGCCGCGGCCTTGCGCGACGTGGCGCGTTTCGTGCCGATCGAGCGCTGCCTGATCGAGACCGACAGCCCCTACCTGGCCCCCTCACCGCACCGCGGCAAAACCAACTCG
>Ga0209300_1001118_pt1 | contig 11180 bp, 7 predicted proteins | sample Shrwel_input2_RT_FD_187535 | JGI IMG/M metagenome (GOLD analysis project Ga0209300, IMG submission 187535) | Subsurface microbial communities from deep shales in Ohio, USA - Utica-3 well 1 S input2 RT (SPAdes) (version 2) ... | reverse complement strand
CTTCAGCATCGTCGGCGTTGCGCACGGATTCCTTCACCTTGGCGGCCTCGACATAGTTGGTATCGTCGTAGAGCCCCAGGAACACGTCAGCACTGAAGCCAATCATGGACAGGCATTTCTTGATGGCGTCGGTCAGGGATTTTTTGGGCGCGTCAAAGTCGGTCATGGCGCCATAGTGCGTGCCCCGGATATAGGGTGTGTGGCCAAAATGCACCACTTCACACTTCTTGTCGCCACGCATGTACCACAGCCGGACTTTGAGCGTGTGCATGATGGCGTTGCCAATCACGGCGCCATCCTTGGTGATAGGCGCTCCCGGCTGAAAGCTCTCGTCCTCGATCTCGTAGCCCCAGCCCTGGCCAATCGGACCAAACGCCTCAGTGGCACGCTTCACCATGTAGGTGCCGTTGATGCTGGTAACCTTGCGGCCATCCAGGTCGCCAGTCTTGGTGTAGCCTGGCGCTGTTTCCTCAACGCTTTTCCACAGATCCAGATTACTCACTGTCACTCTCCGGCTTGTATTCGATGGCGGCCAGTTCCTTGATCCGCTGCTCGATGTTGTTCAGCTTGTCGCCCATGTCCCGGCGCACCTGCTCGGCCTTCTTCTCCAGCATATCTATCTCAGCTTTCACGGGGTCCGTGTCAGGGACGGTCACAATGACGGTATCGGTTCCCAGGTGCGGATAACCGTGTTCGCTCATATCACTGGTGAAGACTTGAAGCTCGTCGCTGTATTTTCCGGCATGAAAGTGAAGGGTTACTTTCATCGTTTTGGGAATGGTATTACTCATTGCCACGCTCCATATCGCAGTTAATGTCAGGGTTGAATGCCGGCCAGGTGCCTTCCTCAACCATCTTGCAGTAGTGCCGCTCGGCGGCTAGTTCGGCCTCGTAGTCGCTCTGACCTACCAGGCCAATGACCAGAATGATTGCAGCTATCAGAATTGCTTTTTTCATGCCCACCTCCGTTTCGACAACTAAAACCTTACAACGTGCTTTTACTTTGTGCAAGCGGTTCTTTGCCATAGCTCCAAAATCTGTTTATTATTGCGGTGAATGCACCAAAGGGGAATGTTATGGAATTTCACGCGGGAAGGGCCTGCAAGGTCGCACTGGCCCAGCGCAACAAAAGCCGGGCATGGCTGGCCGGTGAACTTGGCGTATCACCACAGATGGCCAGCACTCTGTTGAACAGGGAAAGCGTGTCACTTGGCACGCTCAAAAAGTTGGCCGGTCTATTTGGGCTTGATCTGTCGGAATACATCAGGCTCGGCGAATTTGAATCGCACCAGGAGTAGTACATGGCTCGCATTAGAACAGTGAAGCCTGAATTGTTCCGGCATGAGGAACTTCACCAGGCTGAAGTAGAGACTGGTCTTCCGTTGAGGCTGTCGTTCATCGGGTTGTTTACCTGCTGTGACAGAGAAGGCCGGTTTGAGTGGCGGCCTCAAAGACTGAAGCTCGATATTCTTCCATACGATGAAGTGGATATTCGGGACGTTCTCATAGCGTTATCGGATTACAGGTTCATCGAACACTATGAAGTCGATGGAAAATCATACGGGCACATTCCTTCATTTCTCAATCACCAAGTAATCAACCAGCGCGAGGCACAATCGAAAATACCTGAACCACCAGAATGCACAGAAACGCATGTGCATGCACATGCAAAACAAGGCGGTGCATATCAATACCGTGGAGTGAACATTGCACCTGCACTGGCAGAAACAATCTTTGCCCGTGACGGTCGGAAATGTTGCCGGTGCCCTGCCACGGAAGATCTGACCATAGACCATATCTTCCCAAGATCATTGGGCGGTACCCACGCGCCAGCAAACCTTCGGGTTATGTGCCGGCCCTGCAATAGCGGGCGTCCGGTGTCAGGTCAGGCGCTGATTGACGACCTTGCCAGTGACGGCTACACCCTCGATGACATGCAACGCACATGCATGCACGTGCAAGCACATGGGGAAGTGGAAGGGAATATGGAAGGGGAAGGGAAGGGAAAGGAAGTTAAAGACTCTCGTCCGGCTTCGCACCCGGACCAGCCGGCAAAGGCCAGCGGTCACGGCGAAGCAGTGCAGGACGTGTTCAGCTACTGGTGCCAGGTCATGGGCAAGAACTCCCTGACCAAACTGACCAAAGATCGGAAGGCCAAGATCGAAGCCAGGCTGAAAGAGGGTTACAACGTCGACCATATCAAGCAGGCCATCGACGGCTGCGCCAGCTCACCCCACCACATGGGACAGAACGATGCCGGAACGGTCTACGATGATCTGACGCTGATCTGCCGCACGGGCAGTAAACTGGAATGGTTTGCCAAGTCGGTTGGCTCAAAGCAGCCGGTGACGAAAGGCGGCCCTGAAACGATGGATCAATTCATGGAGCGTAACCGGGCACAGGCTGAACGGGTCATGGCCTCGGGAATGCTGGACGACCTACCACCAGAGCGAGACTGACGCGATGAAACAGGATGAATACGGACAATTCCAGGTGTTGTGGACCAGTATCTGCGACGTGTACGGCAAAAGCCCCAGCGATGCCGCGATAACCATCAGCTTCCGGGCACTGGCCAAGTATCCGCTGGCCACCATACGGCGTGCCCTCGATGCGCACACCAGTGATCCGGACGGCGGGCGATTCATGCCAAAGCCTGCTGATCTCATACGCCACATCGACGGCGATCCACAAAGCCAGTCCCTGCTGGCATGGTCCAAGGTTGAAAAAGCCATCCGGACCATTGGCCCCTGGCAAACAGTCGTGTTCGATGATCCCAGCGTCATGGCGGCGATTGAGGAAATGGGCGGCTGGATTGATCTGTGCAAAGTCACGGAAAAGGAATTGCCGTTCAAGCGAAATGAATTCACCAAGCGGTACCAGGGTTACCAACTGCGGCCACCTGAACACTACCCAAACCGGCTTACCGGCGTGACAGAAGCCACCAACGCCAGGATTGACGCCAGCATAAAGACAGATCCTATCCTGATTGGTGATCCTGAAAAGGCACGCCAGGTGTATCTGGATGCGCCAGGAAAGTCTGCCGGCCCGGTGCGGCTGTCGGATCTCACCAGCAAACTGCAGCTGGAGCACAAGGATGGCGATTGAGGTCATGCTGGTGAAAGGCCAGGACGGATCATTGCGGCCGGCGTCAGCGGCAGACCAGGAACACATGGGCAAATTCAAGGTTGGCCAGGCTGTCCGGGTCACGGTGACACAGATCAAAGCCCGGTCCCTGCAGCACCACAGGCTGTATTGGGGAGGGCTCATTGAAATCACCATGGATTATTGGGAGCCCACAGGCGGCCTGGTATCCGCCAGCGAAACGGGCACGCTCAAGCGGTTCGCGGATTGGCTAGACAGGCAGGGCGGCAATTCTGGCGCCGTGCGTAGGGCTTGCTCTGCGTTTCTCGATGAACTAAGGCATTCACGCGGGCAACGGATAGACAGCCCCCACAAGTCCCGTGAGGCGCTTCACGAATGGATCAAGGTTGAGGCGGGATACTTCGATTACGTTATGACACCCAACGGTGTGACGAAAAAGCCCCGGTCCATAAACTTCAATGCCATGGACCAGGACGAATTCAACGATTTCTACAAGGCGGCCTTCAACGTCTGCTGGCGGCTTATCCTTTCCCGCGTGTTTGAGGATGAACAGCAACTGGAAAATACGATTAACCAGCTTCTGGCTATTGGCTAAACGGTCAGTTAAATAGTCATAGAATCTAGGCCTACACGAACAGTGACACGGAAAGATCGAGTTTGACTTGGCGTAACAGCGTTGGTTCCCATGACCATTTTTGCGCGGGCTTCGCTGGTGGTGGCCGGGGCCGATACCACCGGGAAACTGGCCCCCGCGCCGGTAATATCGCCGCCACCGCTCAAGGCTTCCACGGTCGGAATCACCGGATAGGCCGGGAAATTGAACACCAATTCCCCGTTGGTGCCGCCTGAGGTTGAATTGGCATTGCCCGCCAGAATGGCCAGATTCTGGGTTTTGGACAGCTTCGGCATTGTTAACACCGTTCCGGTTGATGCCCCAAGGCCGCTTGCCCAGCCGGTGATTGTTGATATATCTGCCTCGACGTTTTCCAGCCGAACGCTTGCGGGTTTTGTTGCGCCCGCTTGAATAGCGAAATTTTGGACGTAGGTTAGCCCCGAGAAATCCCCGCGCCACTTCAGCCCGTTCATGGAAAACCGTGATTTAACGGTTGCCCCGATATAAAAAATGCCGATGTTACCGCATGCCGGATCCAGCTCTAGGTCCAGGTTGTCCGCGATCACCTCATAGTCTCGGTCAATATTGTTTGCCAAGGTAGACGACGCGAAACCGATAACCCTTGCTGCCCCGTTGGTGAACACCTCACAGCCGCTGAAGTCGATGCGCCCGCCGACGACTTCGTGCATGTCCAGCGGAGTGCCGCCCGGTCTGGCGTAGACTTTCGAGTTTCGGCAGGCGACGTTTTCCCCGGCAAGGCCCACCGAGCCGTAAATTTTGCAATTTTCATAGAACGAATCGGCGGTATTGCCATGGAAATCCGCCGCGTACACGTTGCTGGCCGGGTCGTTGGCCATGACCGCGCCAATGATCTGAATATTCCGGCACGGTGCCGCGCCCGGATCGGAGTTGCCTCCGGTGGCGATTGGGTGCCGTCCGCCGTGGTAATTGCCACCCCAGCTGATGACGTTCTGGGAATTGGCGACGCTTAGTCCATAATTTCCAGTGCCGGATGCGATGTAATCCAGGCGGGTGGTGACCTGGCTTAATTGCGCCCCAAAACAGCGATCCAACACCATCGCTGCAGCTCGATTCGGCCCCACGGCTTCGATGTAGCTTCCCTCTACCCGCACGTCTTTACAGATGCGCGATCTCAGGGCAAAGGCGGCATCCGAAATAAACCGTCCGCCCTTCACTTTTGATGTGCCAAAACTGGCAGAAAACACTTTCATGGTGGTGGCGGCAGGGTAATTGCTTTTGATCGGGTCCCGTAAGGTAATCTGAGACGCGGTAACAGCTTCCACGATGTTGAATTCCCCATCATGGTAGTACAGCCTGTGATTGGAAAAGCTATTGTTCACGGTGTTTTCCAGGATCACAATATCGCCCTTGGACAGTCCCGTGGTGGCGGTAACCTGTATGCTTTGATCCCCCTTGCTGGCCGATGCTGTCATGCTGCCGATTTCAGTAGGGAATCCCTGCCCAAAAACATAAAAATACGCACCATTTGTGCCGCTAAACGTGGCGTTGCCGTCATAATCAAAATGACTGGTCGAGATGATGCTGGAGTAGGTGTACGTTTTGCCGGTGTAGTCCAGTATTCGACATTTAGCAGATGCTGCAGCTTCTACGCACGCAGAAATTTCGGTAGTTTCGTCACCGCTACCTACAGCCCCGTAGGCGCGTAATGTTACAAACCCTGCAGATGGATACCATTTTGATCCGTCAAATTTAAATGGAACTCCAGAGACTAATGCTTCCGCTCCATTTTTTGGCCCTGATAATGCCTCTAGTTGATTTACGTTATCTCTATAAATAACTGTGTCGCCAAGATTTTTTGGAAGAGACTGAAATGAAACTAATGCCCGCTCTGCATATGCTGCACTTGTGGTTATCGTTTCTGTTCCAGGAAAATCCAAGGTTACCGTGGTTTTACCGTCTGCATAGGTTGCGCTGGCAACAGTGCCAACAACAAAGCCAGAATCTTGCTTTACTCTGACTGCTACGCCTTCGATGTACTCGTCCGTAAGTTGGCCATCGACGGTGAATGTTGTGGTGTTCACTTGCGTAACACTGCGCTGGCGCACCCACTCCTGCTGCAGCTGGCTCGGATCACTTACCGGGTCACTGGTCCACACTTCTACATCGTCGGCGTCCTTGACCACTACCTTGTAGCTTCCGTTCAGGTAGATATCAGCATAGCCGGCGCCATTTAGGATAACCGGGTTGGCGTTTTGTGTTTCGCCACCTTCACTGGTGAATGTCGCCTTTGGTGTGTTGGTGCCTGCCTGGTAGGTATAGACCTTGCCGAAGGCCAGCGGCTTGCCGGTGTCGCTGTCCCATGCGTAGAACTTGGGACCAATGATTGATACTGCCATGGTAAGTCTCCTGGTTGTTTGGCTGATTATAGCCTACGGCATTTCATCATGTACTTGCTCCAGGGCGTCCTTGGCCTGGCGGTAAAACTTCTCAAGAGCCCGGTTTTTCTGTTCGTAGTAACTCTCGATGGCCTTTTCCTTTTCCTCGGCGGTCATGTTCTCGTTGTACTTGTACGAGGCAATGATCTCTTGCTGATCCTCGAAAGCACTGTCGATCTGGTTAAACGCGCCATTCAGGCCAATCAGGATCTGGTTCACCTTATCCCCGGCGAACTCCGGCGCTTTGGAAGGGTCACGGATAGCCTCACGCTGAAGCATGTTGAACGTCTGCTGTGCGGCGGCGGCCTTCACCTTCAGATCCCAATACCCTTCTGTCCATTTTGTCCGGTATGGCACTTTCTGGCCAACAAACTGGTGCGTCATGTAGTCAATCGGTGTGCCCCGGTTAAACGGGCGCGGCCCCCAATCGTCCTGTTTCCACAGGGCGGCCTCTGACGCATCGGCAATAATCATCTCCACGTAGCGCAAGAAGCCCTTGCTGTAGTGTTCCGCCACCAGTGGTGATACCCCCAGGTATTCACCCAGCTTGCGGTACATGATGGGCGTGCGGTCGGTGTACTGATATTCAGCCGGGATCTCCATCATGTAATGCGGTACCACGGGCGCCCCGGTAAACTTCTCATTGCGCTGAACTTCCACCCAGGGCTGAAGGATGCCGGGATAATCCCCGATGCCCACAGTATTCACCAGTGCCCACGCCAGGTGTTCGGACGCTTCCTTGCCGTCCCGGTTCTTCACGTAGTCCAGCCCCACTTCCGGCAACGTGGCAAAGATATGGCCCAGGTCATACGGGCGAGGTATCTTGAACGGCGTATCGGCGCCGGGAATGAAGATCCACCAGAAGCGGGCCTTCTGGTCTGGCGTCAGCTGCTGGTACCGCTCATCGTCCTGGTTCAGCAACCACAGGATCACGCTCATCATGGTCAGCACACTGCCTTTCATCAGGAACACGGCCTTCTTGTCTGTCATGCGTGCCAGGTTTGTGCCTTTCATTTCCCCGCGGATCTCGGACAACTCCCGGGCGGCCTTGTCCAGCCCCTGAATACCGGCGTTCATAAACGGCACGGTGCGTAGGAACTTGGCCCACAGCTCATTGCGGCCCATCTTGCTGAAGTCGGTGGCAATCTCCCGGGCTTCCCAGGCGGCTTCCATCGGTGACGTTCCAGACTTCACCCCCAACTCATAATCACCAATGCGCGAACCGTACTCGAAAGCACTGGTGAAGCGATCCCAGCCGGCCAGGAACTTGGCGGCCGCATCCCAGCCAGATTCACTCGGCAGGTCCAGCCGGCGCCGGTCGCGGGTTTCCTGTGTCCGGGCCTCGATCCTGGTACCGTAACCTCCACCCTGCAGGCGGAACTCCTTGTAGATCTGCGTGTTGAACATGAAGTGCCCCATGCCCTTCAGCGTGCTGTATACAGGGATGAAACGGTTGCGGCTCATAATGGCGGAACTGACGGTATCCCTGACGGCGTTCGGCCCCAGGAACTGGAACATGCTGGTAACCGTCCGGGTCTGCAGGTTCTTCACCCGGTACAGGGCGTTCATCACGGCGCCACTGCGAAGCCCGCTCAGGCCGGTGAGCATATCCACCAGCAACGGCTCATGCACTTCAAAGTAAACCCGCTTGCCATTCACCACGGCGCTGTCCACGTAGGTTTCCGTGGTCTGCGGTTTGTGGCCGAAGGTCCAGAAACTCAGCAATGCAGGGTTGGCTTCCAAGGCGGCGGCGATATCCTCAACGTCCGTTACCTGTGCGTCCGGATCTCCGGCCATAATCATGCCGTCCTTGCTCACGGTCAGCCCCATTTCCGCCATGGCCTCGGCCATCTTGGCGGCCATTTGTGCCTGCTCAACCTTCACCTTCTTGCTGTCCGGTGCGATTTTCGCGGCAAACAGGGCGCCGTCCTGGCTGCTCATAATGTCGTTGTAGAGCGTTGCCTTGGCGCGGGCAATGATGGCGGCCCGGATATTGGCCTGTAGCCCTTCCACAATGTTCTCGGCAATGTCCCGGGTATTCTGCGTGCCACCAGTCAGGCGCTTTCCGATTTCGCTCACACCCATTTCGTGGCCGTCCTCGATGCGCTCAATCACCCGGTGGAACGGCACGTAGTTCTGGTTCATCTTCTTGAAGGCTTTGCGCTGGCTCTCGTCAATCAGCCCCATCTGCACGTAGAAATCCAGCATCCGGTCATTGAACTTCTGGAACTCGGAAAAGATCTGCGGGAATTCAGGATGCTTCTGCCCCAGGGCAAGGCCGGCGTCGATCTCCTGGTCAGTGAACAGGTTTTCCCGGCCCTGCTTCTTCAGCTCCTGGCCACGGCGGGCCTTGAAATACTCCATAAGATCATCGAACCGGCGCCATCCGTGTTTGGTGGCCGGCTTGAACACTTCCTCCAGCCCCTTGCCGCTGAACTCAAAGTAGCCATCATCGGTCAGGCGCGGCGTGCCGTCCTGAATCACGGCCTCATGCACGGACTCAGCCCCGTTCACCATCTGGAACTGCTTGTACGGGCTCACGGTGGCCTCGCCAACTTCGCCCTTCAGGGTCCGTTCTACCACCTTGGCGGCATGGATTTTGTCGATTACCTGCTGGCGGTACCGCTCCAACGGGTAGCTGTTCTGGTATTCCAGGATCTGCTGGCTGGCGGTCAGCTCACGGCCAGACTTGGCCCGCAACTGTGCCCTTGGTCCCTGCAGGTACCAGCGGTGCATTTCGTCCTGCAGGCGCTTCATCTTGCGATCCAGCACGGCATCATCTTTCATCACCTGTTCAAACCGCTGCGTGAACAGTGGCGCCCTGGTCTTGGCCTCGCTGTAGTTGGTCAGCCACAGGCGCACGAACTCGGCAAAACCTTCCTTGGCTTTCAGGTTCTTCTTGCTGGTGTAGCTCAAAGCCTCCACTTCCTTGCGGTATTTGCTGTCCTTGTACTCCCGGGTAAACCGCTTGTTGTAGCGGTAGTGCATATCCAGGTAGTGCGCCATTTCGTGCGCCATCACCTCTACATCGTCGTAGTTCTTCACCCGCACTTCGCTGTTGTTGCTGCGGTAGAAGCCCAGCTTTGACTTGCCCCGGACCTTGCCGAAGTAGATGCGCTTGCCGATCAGATCCTGCAGCATGAACCGGATGCCCTCACGGCGGGTCGGTTTTTCCTCCGGCTTCAGGGTCACGGTGCGATCACCCAGGGTAAAGCGGCCATTGTCCGGGCGCCGTGGCACGCCTGTCATGCTGTACGGTGGCTGCCACTGCGGCATAGGCACATCGGCCCCCATATCGCTCATCATGGCGCTGGTGGCGTCCTGGCTGGCGGCATCCTGGTCCTTTTTGGGCTGCAGCTCGGCAATCACCAGCTGGTGGCGGGCCTTCACCTTGGACAATTCCTCGGCCTGGTCCCACTCCTGCACCTGTTCTTCCAGCTTTGGCAGATCCCTTTCGGCCTGCTTCACCCGGGCGGCCTGCTGCTTGGCCTCGGCGTCGATGGCGGAAATGGTATTGGCCACCCTACGCGCCAGGCCGGTGGCATCGGCGCTGCCGATATCTTTGATATCCACCTGGTGTTCCAGGGCGCCATCCAGGGTCAGCACAAACCGTGTGCCGGTCACGTTATCCAGGGTCATGTTAAAACCGGCATAGCTGCCAATGGCCTTGGATTCGGTACCGGCGTCTGACATTTTCGCGGCTTCCGCCAGGATCTCCTGGCCGGCGTCCTTGTGCTTATCGAACGTCTGGCCATTCACGGTGATACTGAAGTCTTTGGGCGCGGCCTTGGCCTTCTTCACGTCCTGCGCGTACTTCAGCAAGCGATCCTTGCCCCGCTCCACAATGGATTTCTCGCGGCGGATGGCGTCACGGATGCGAAATTGCTCGCGGTCGTGTTCTTCTTCGGCCTGCTCCAGCTTCCTCAGTTTCTGGCGAAGGTCCATTTCTTCCAGGATTAGCGGGTTGCCACTGGATGCCGCTTTCATCTCGGCGGCGTTGGCCGATTCTGCCCCCAAGTCCTCGATCTCGCGCTGTTTGGTGTTGCCCTTGCGCACCTGCTCGATAAACCGGGCCTTGGTTTCAATGGTCTGCCACATGCGGCTGTCCAGCGTCTGCTTGGTGGCGTAGCGGTTGATCTCGATTTCAAAGCCTTCCGGGTCACGCTCGTACAGCTCGTTACCCTGGCGGATAATCCGGCCTTCCCGTTGTTCCAGGTCTGACGGCCGCCAAGGTGCGTCCATGTGGTGGAGCCCCACCAGGCGGGTCTGCACGTTCATGCCGGCGCCCATCTTGGCGGTGGAGCCCATCAGCACGCGAACACGGCCTGTGCGCACCTTGGCGAACAACTCAGCCTTCTGTAGCTCGGTGTTGGCATCATGGATATAGGCCACTTCCGATTCCGGAATGCCCAGGTTAATCAGCTTCTGGCGCAAGTCGTCGTACACGCTGAAGTCACCATCCAGGGCTTCCAGCTCGTCCGGGCTCATGCGGTCCAGCTGTTCGCTGGCGGCCTCGTCGCCATCCTCGGCACGCTGGATCAGGCTGCGTATCCGGTTGGCTTCTTGCGCCTTGGCGCCCTTGGGCGTACTCAGGTCGATGAATACCAGCTGTGCGCCTTTGTCGTCACTCCACTGGTCATACAGGGCCTTAATCCGGTCGGCGGCCTCGTTGATCTTGCTGTCCGGGTTGTCGACGTACAGTGCCGGGTCGATCAGACGCATATCCAGGGCGGCCTTCCGCGCATCGCTCATAATCTTGAGCATGTTATCGGCGCCCTTCTCCGGCTTTTTCGGCAGGTGTTCAGCACGCCATACCAGTGAGCCCTTCGGATAAACCTCGTTGCCCCGCTCATCCTGCACGGGCACGCCAATGTAGTCGGCCTGGTCCTCGCTGCGATCCACAACAATGTTGTTCGGCTTCCCGCCCTTGATCTTCGGTACCGGCAGGCGCTTGCCCTGTGCCGCCAGCTGCTTGTTGATATCGTCGCGGTTTACCACGTCGCCAAAGGTCAGGTACCGCTGCATCAGCTCTGGCAGGTTCACGAACT
>Ga0209300_1001113_pt1 | contig 11212 bp, 9 predicted proteins | sample Shrwel_input2_RT_FD_187535 | JGI IMG/M metagenome (GOLD analysis project Ga0209300, IMG submission 187535) | Subsurface microbial communities from deep shales in Ohio, USA - Utica-3 well 1 S input2 RT (SPAdes) (version 2) ... | reverse complement strand
CCGGTGACGATGTCGACGCTGCGGGTCTCGCTCAGCGGCTTGCCGGTGTCCAGGGTTTCCAGCAACGCCAGCTCGTCGTTGCGCTCGCGCAAGAGATCGACCGCGCGCCGCATGATTCGCGCCCGCTCGATGCCGGTCAATGCCGCCCAGACGCGCTGGCCCTGCTCGGCGCTTTCAACCGCACGTTCCAGATCGGCCGCACCGGCCTCAGGCACTTCGGCGAGCACCTCGCCGTTGGCCGGGTTGATGCTCTCGAAGGTCTGGTTGCTGCTGGCGTCGACATAACCGCCATGGATATAGAGTTGCTGCCGTGGAAAACGGGCCATGTTCTAGCTCCTGTGATCGAGGCGACAGCGGATCGACGCTGCCGCGACGTGAATGAACGTCCGGGGATCGCCCGAACGTGTGTGGTCAGGGCGTCGGTGTCGCGCCCGGGTTGGGCATGCCGCTTTCACCCCCACCGTTCTCGCGCTGCAGATGCAGGAAGTGCATGTGGTGTTCGTAGTGGTCGAGGACGTCCTCGATCAGCTGGCGCCGCGAGTAGCCCATCAGGTCGTAACCCAGGCTGCCCTGACGCAGGTGCACCTCGAGCCGGTAGTAATCGGCCTTGCTGCTCTGGGTGCGCATGGCGAACGACGGCATGGTGCTGCGCACCGGCCAGATCTGATAGGTGAAATCCTGTTCGCTGCCGAGGTTGACGTTGAGGATCAGATGCTCGTTGCCCGGCTCGCCCTCGAGGATCTCCACCGGTACGCCCTTCTCGCCCAGCGCCTTCTTGATCTCTTCCATGGCCGGCCTGGCGACCTCCTTCAGATAGCGGCGAATCTGCGACAGGCTGGGGAAGCTCATCGCCCGCGACAGCCGCTGGCTCCAGTTCATCTGGGTGTGCTCCAGGGTGGCGCGCCCGGACAGGTAGCCGGCGAGGCTCTTCTGGTAGCTGTCGGCCATCACGCCTTCGACATGCAGCGCCTTGAACAGCCCCACCATCATGAACAGCAGGACGATGGAGAACGGCAGCCCCATGATCACCACGGTGCCCTGCAGCGCGGTCAGGCCGCCGGCAATCAGCAGCGCCAGGGTGAGAATGCCGATGATCGCGGCCCAGAGGATGCGCATCCACACCGGCGCATCGCTGTTCACATCCTTGAGGATCGAAGTGAAGTTCGACAGCACCAGCGAACCGGAGTCGCCGGAGGTGACGAAGAAGACGATGGCCAGGATCGTCACCACGATGGTGGTGAGGCCCGACCACGGCAAGCTCTGCAGGAACAGATAGATCGACGAGCCCGGGTTGCTTACCGCCTGCTGGCCGAACTCCAGGGCGCCGCCCATGACCATCTCGATGGCGCTGTTACCCATGATCGACATCCAGGCCATCATGAACGCCAGCGGCAGCAGCAGCGTACCGACGACGAACTCGCGGATGGTCCGCCCCCGGGAGATGCGTGCCAGGAACAGGCCGACGAAGGGGCCCCAGGCAATCCACCAGGCCCAGAAGAACACCGTCCAGGCGTTCAGCCAGTCGGTCGGCCGGCGGTAGGCGTAGGTGTCCAGCGACAGGCTGATGAAGTTGGAGAAGTAGTCGCCGACGTTCATCACCAGCGCGTTGAGCAGGAACACCGTATCGCCGACCACCAGCACGAACAGCAGCAGCAATACCGCCAACAGCATGTTGAATTCGGAAAGCCGGCGGATGCCGCGCTCGACGCCGGTGGCTGCCGACACAGCCGAGAAAGCCACGATGAGCACCACCAGCACCGCCTGGGTGAGGGTGCCATCCGGGATGCCGAAGATGTAGTTCAGGCCGAAGTTGAGCTGGATGATGCCGATGCCCAGGCTCGTGGCGATGCCGAACACGGTGCCGAGCACGGCCGCCGAGTCGACGGTGTGACCGATCGGCCCATGGATGCGCTTGCCGAAGATCGGATACAGCGCCGAGCGGATCGACAACGGCAGGCCCTGGCGAAAGCTGAAATACGCCAGCGACATCCCGACCAGCGTATAGACGCCCCAACCGGACAGCCCCCAGTGCAGGAAGGTCAGTTCCAGCGCGTGGCGTGCGGCCTGGGTCGTGCCGCCCTCGCCTACCGGCGGCTCGAGAAACTGAGTGATGGGTTCGGCAATGCAGAAGAACAACAGGTCGATGCCGATGCCGGCGGAGAACAGCATCGCCGCCCAGGTCAGGACATTGAATTCGGGCTTGGAATGATCGGGGCCGAGGCGAATCTTGCCGTAGCGACTGGATGCGACCAGCACGACGAACACCAGGTAGAGCAATACGGCGAGAAAGTAGAACCAGCCGAAGGTGTCGGAAATCCAGCCGAGTACCGTGTTGATGACCGCCAGCGAGCGGTCGGTGAGAACATCGTCCACACGGCGAACACGACGATCGCAATGGCGGAACCGTAGAAGACCACGGGGTTGATCCGGTCGCGTGGCGCGTCGGAATCATGGGGCGAGAGCTCAGCCTCGTTCATAAGTTCTATCTCCTGAACTTGTTCTGGCTTTATGACATCGCTAGGCGACGAATTGCGGCAGGTCGAGAGCGGTTCGCAGGGGAACGCAGCGACCCGATGGCGGGACGGGCCTGCAGACGACTGTGCTGATGACAGCCAGGCCCCGGTCGGCAGATCATACCGACGTTTAAATAAGAGGTGATTTGCTCCAATAAACTCGAATTGGGCGCGCATCCTACACGATTAACGTCAATTTCGCCAATTCGCGCCCTTCCACCGCCAAACGTGACCACCTGCCGCGCCACCGTTGCTACGACGCAACGGCCCCGGTGATGCGGCCTTGGCGCACATCGTCGTGCGTTTTCAGCGGCGCCGGCGCTGGCTATGATCGGCAACCCCGGCAGCTAGGGCGCTGCCTTTTCATGGAGAGAAGCATTCATGTCGTCCGAACCTGTTTTTGCCTCGATGCCCGATGCCAACGGTTACTTCGGCCCCTATGGCGGGCAGCTGGTGCCGCCGCACCTGAAGCAGGCGATGGACGACATAAACCTCGCCTATGAAGAAATCCGCCAGCGCGAGGATTTCCAGGCGGAGCTGGCAAGCCTGTTCGCCGATTACGTGGGCCGGCCAAGCCCGATCTTCCACGCCAGGCGGCTATCGGAAAAACTCGGCGGTGCGCAGATCCACCTCAAGCGTGAAGACCTCAATCACACCGGCGCGCACAAGATCAACCACTGCCTGGGCGAGGCGCTGCTGGCCAAGTTCATGGGCAAGAAGAAAGTCATCGCCGAGACCGGCGCCGGGCAGCACGGCGTGGCCCTCGCCACCGCCTGTGCGCTGGTGGGCATCCCCTGCGAGATCCACATGGGCCAGGTGGATATCGAGAAAGAACACCCCAACGTCACGAAGATGAAGATCCTCGGCTGCAAGCTGGTGCCGGTTACCCGCGGCGCGGCGACGCTCAAGGAAGCGGTAGACAGCGCCTTCGAGGAATACCTCAAGGACCCACAGAGCTTCATCTATGCCATCGGTTCGGTCGTCGGGCCGCATCCGTTCCCGAAAATGGTCCGCGACTTCCAGTCGATCATCGGCCGCGAGGCCCGCGAACAGTTTCTCGCCCGGCATGGGCGACTGCCCGACCATGTCGCTGCCTGCGTCGGCGGCGGCTCGAACGCCATGGGCATCTTCAGCGCCTTCCTCAATGACGGCGCAGTCCGGCTGGTCGGCATCGAGCCGGCCGGCGAAGGCGTTGACCGGCCCGGCCGCCACGCGGCGACCCTGTCGCAGGGCAAGCCGGGCGAACTCCACGGCATGGCGTGCTACGTACTGGAGGATGCCGAAGGCAACCCGGCCGCCGTGCACTCCATCGCCTCCGGGCTCGACTACCCCGGGGTCGGCCCGCAGCACAGTTACCTGAAGGATATCGGCCGGGTGGATTACCAGTCGGTCACCGATCAGGAATGCCTCGAGGCCTTCATGACCCTGTCGCGCACCGAGGGCATCATTCCGGCGCTGGAAAGCGCCCATGCGGTGGCCTGGGCCATGCGTGCCGCACCAGCGCTGGGTCGTGAGCAACATATCCTGGTAAATCTGTCCGGTCGTGGCGACAAGGACGCCGACTACGTCGCCCGCTTGCTCGGCCTCTGACGGTTCGGCCCGGCAACCAGGCGCTCCCCGCCCGCGCCGCTGAGCAACGCGAGCGCGGGCGGCGTATCATCGCGCTCCCCTGCCCTCTGCCGGTCACCCGTATGCCTCACAGTGTCAGCCCCGTCGGCATCCTGCACTCCTGCTTCAAGGAGAAATTCGCCATCCCGCGCCAGCCCAGCCTGGCGCCGGCGGCGCGCGGCGTGCTCGAGCTGATGCCACCCTACGATTGCGCCGAGGCGGTCGCCGGGCTGGAACAGGTCAGCCACGTCTGGCTGCTTTTTCTCTTTCACCAGGCCCTGGAAAGCAAACCACGCCTGCGTGTACGCCCGCCCCGACTGGGCGGCAACCGCCTGCTGGGCGTGTTCGCGACTCGCTCCACACATCGGCCGAACGGCATTGGTCAGTCGGTCGTACGGCTCGACAGGGTCGAGCCCGGCCGCCTCTTCGTCTCCGGTATCGACCTGCTGGACGGCACGCCGGTGCTCGACATCAAGCCTTACGTGCCCTATGCCGATGCGCTGCCCGAGGCGCGCAACGACATCGCCGATGCCGCCCCCGAACCGATCAGGGTGCAGTGGCTACCCGCTGCGCTGCAGCAGGCACAGGCCCACGCCGAGCGCCTCGGCGAGCCCCTGGTGCAGTTGATCGAACAGTGCCTGGCGCAGGACCCGCGGCCGGCCTACCAGCAGCCGCGGCCGGAGCGCCGCTACGGCACCCGGCTGTGGGACGTGCAGGTACGCTGGCATTACCCCGAGCCCGACACGATTTGCGTGCTCGAGGTCGTACCCGCCTGACGCGGCTCAGCGAGCCGGGGTCAGCAGCAGGCGCTGCGTGCCGTACACCTTGTCCAGATTGGCAGGCTTCAGCGGGAAGCTCTGATACGCCCCCTTGAGCCAGGCGTCGATGCCATCGGCATAGTGTTCACTGGCCGGGTTGCCGGACTGTCCAGAGCTGTTCAGCCCGATCATCGGTTCGTCGCGCCCGAAATCGACGATGATGCGCATTGCCGGAATCAGCCAGGTGTCGAAATCCGCGCCCCAGTGGTAAGCCGATACGTTGAGCGTGGAGTGATCGCCGCCGGCCGGGTAAGGCCCGCGATTGAGGTAGCCGTCCAGCGCTTCGATGGCGCGGCGCTGACCGGCCGGCATATGAGGCGCGAGCTGGGTGGCTCCGCTGACCCACTCGTAGCGATGCAGCTTGCCCCACTGCCAGGCCAGACGATCGGGGCCGAGGCGGGTCTCCAGCGAGCTCACCGCCGCTGCCAGGCTGCGCGCAATGATGGTGGGCTTGTCCTCGACGGTGGCGGTGCGCTGGTCGTCCCAGAACGGGCTGTCGTCGCGGCCGAGCAAGTGATCGGCCTGCGCCGAGTAGGACAAGGTGGAGGCCTGAATCAGCGCCTGCCAGGCCGGTCGATCTTCCGGGCCGAGCTCATCGAGGAAGATCTGCCGCGCGCTCTCCTGCAGGAAAGCGCCATAGAGTGCCGCGTCCGCCGAGTCGGCGGCCAGCTCGCCATCGAACGCCAGCAGACGGCGCAATGCTTCTTCGGCGCGCACCCGCTGCTCGGCTGGCAACGCTGCGACAGCCGCCTTCAGCGGCTGCGCCATGCCCGGCCCCTGCAGCATCGCCTGGAGTTTGGCGGCGAACGGCGTGCGCTGATCGTATTGCATGGCCATCATGCTGCGCGTGTCATGCCGGCCGCTGCCGGCGAGCTCGGCCAGCCGCTCGTAGCGTTCAGGGTAATACCAGGAACTCGACAGCTGCATGCCATAGCCGCGAGGCACGGTACGGTGGTTCGCGGTGCCCAGCCAGCCTTGGGCCGGGTCCTGGTCGTAGGGATGCAGCATCGAATCGGCGAAACCATCCCAGTCATAGCGCCCGTCCCAGCCGGGCGACGGCACCAGGCCCAGCCCCTCACGGCGGTTCGGGTAACGCCCGGTGACCTGCCAGCCAATACTGCGTTCGTCGGCGAACAGCATGTTCAACGGCATGGCACCGATGCGCCCGCTGGCCTCGAAAGCCTGCTCGACGGAGCCGGCGCGGGACAGGTCGAAGAACGCATCGAGCGAGCGATCGGCCTCGCGCAGCGTGCTCTTCAGTGCCAGGCCGTAGCCGCTCTTGAGTTCCAGCGGTTGCAGCGGGTGCTTGCGCGGGCCCAGCACAGTGTTCAGCAGGGGGCCGTTACGCGTCTCGTAGAGGGTTTCGCGAACAGGCCGCGCGCCCTTGATGAAGTAGGTTTCGTGGCGCACCTGGGCCGGCACCCAGCGCCCGTCGGCCAGGTACAGCATGCGGTCGCCATCTCGGCGGACCTTTTCGAGAAACAGGTCCTGATTGTCGCCCATGACCATCGTCATGCCCCAGGCGAGCTTGCCATTGAAGCCGGCGACCACGGCCGGCACCCCGGCGACCGTTACGCCGGCAGCTTGGAACTTCGGCGAACGAATTTGCATGAAATTCCAGTACGAGGGCATCGACAACGGCAAGTGCGTGTCGTTGGCGAACATGGGTTTGCCGGTGCGGCTGCGGCTCGCCGCGACAGCCCAGTTGTTCGAGGCGGCGACGCCCAGCATGTTGAAAGCGGCAACGCGACGGGTCGTCTCGGCGACGCTGTCCAGCCCCGGAATCTGCCCGCCGAGCGAAAGCCCGTCCAGCTTGGCGGCTTCATCGAACGGCAGCGGTTCGTCGGGATAGGTCGGCAGCAGCCAGGCCAGCTTGTCGCTGCCCACCTGCTGGGCCAGCGCCAGTGCGGCGATCTCTTCCTGCAGGTTCACCGAAAGGCCGAAATTGAGCAGGCAGAAGATCAGCACGGAGTCTTCCGGCTTCCAGTACTCGGGTCGATAGCCCGACTCGGCGAGCTCCATCGGCAGCCGGTCGCGATAGCGATACAGATAGGCGTTCACGCCGCGCGCGTAGACCTCGAAGATCTTCTTCATGCGCGGCGATGCTTCGCGGTAGAAGAGTTCGGCGCTCTGGCGCAGATTCACCGCACGCATGAAGCGGTCGATGTCCAGCACCCCGGGGCCGACCATTTCAGCCAGCCGCCCCTGGGCCGTCAGGCGCAGGCTGATCATCTGCCCGAGCCGGTCGCTGGCATGCACGTAGCCCATGGCAAAGATCGCATCGTGCAATGACTGACTTTCGATCAGCGGCATGCCCAGTGCATTGCGCCGCACACTGACACTGCCTGCCAGCCCCTTCAGCGGCTGGACACCGTGCGCCGGTGCGACACTGTCGGCGTAACGGCTATCCAGATAGGCCTGACACCCGGCCAGGCCGAACAACCCAAGCGCTGCGCCAATGGCAATGCGAGACAAGGAGACAGGCAAACGCGTCGACATGGATAACTCCTCGCGGGGCGAGCCGACAGACAGGTGGTAGACAGTTAGGGAGCTTTGCTGATCAGGCCGCTCGGCCGGATGCTGGCAGCGCTTCGTCGAGCAGCCAGCGTGCACAGCGCCGAGCCTCGGCCTTGTGCTTGAGTTCCAGCGCACTGAAGGTCGCCTCGTAGCGACGTCGCTCGCTGCGCTCCAGCGCTTTCCAGGCGCCGTGGGTCGGCACCTGCTCGGTCGCCTCGTAGAGCTGATGGAATACCTGGCAGCGAGGGTCTTGCCCCAGAACAGGATCGTAGTGATCGAGCAGAACCTTGATGCGAATCGCACCTTCGATCAGTGGCAGCTGCTCGTCGAGCAGGCTGCCAGCCAGGATCCGCAAATCCTCAGCCAGCGCAGTCTGCCGCTTGGTCTGCTGCGCCTGCTGTTCGCGTTCAACGCGCCAGACGCGGCGCCAGAGATGCAAGGCATAACCGCCCAGCGCGGCAATCACCAACGCACCCAGACTCAGCAACACGAGCACGACGGGCGACATGGGACAATCAGGCCCCGTGACACTTCTTGAATTTCTTCTGGCTGCCGCATGGGCATGGGTCGTTGCGACCGACGTCCTTCAGCGGGTTGCGAACCGGCTCCGACGCATGATTGCAGTGCGGACCATGGACATGGTGATGATGCTCATGGTCGTGATTGCAGTCGGGGCCGTGTACGTGAGGTTCTTGAGTCATGTTGCTGCGTCACTCCGGGATAAAGTTGCCGGGGATTATCTCTCCTTTGGTGGAGATCTGCACAGCACGTCCAAGCATCAGGCCGGTCTTGAGCTCACCATCGAGACTGTAGCGGATGGCCCGATCAGGCTTTTCCAGCAGCCGCACGATGTACTTCATGTGCTTCCACAAGTTGGTGTGCACGGTGACTTCGTAGTACTCGAACCCGTGCGCGGGCACCGTCAGCCAGCCACTCGATTCGCCGTCGGCCAGCTCCACCTCGTTGAGATGCACCTTGTAGCGCAGGCCGCGGACCGGCAGGCTGTGATCGTTGGGGTTATCGATGCGAAAACGCAGCATGAACTGCTGCTCCAGCAAGCGGGCCTTGACCACCTCGACCTTCGTCAACTGAACCTTGGGATCGACGAAATTGTTGCTGAACCAGGTTGAACAGGCAGTTAGCGAACCGAGCAGACTCAGCAATAGCACCGTTCTGAGTATTGTTATTGTGCGCCGCTGATCGAACATTCCAAGTACTCCAAAGGACGGCTCAGTGTAGCAAGCGGTCCGGCAGCCGCAATGGGGGCAAGTTGCAAATTGCCAGTGTCACGCGCCGGCATGACAGCCCTGTTGCAGCCAGGTGCTTCAGCCCAGAATGCGAGCCAGCACCGCACGTGCCTTGCCGATACCCTCGGCCAGCGCGGCCTCGATCTGCGCCATGGTGATGATCCCGCCGGACTTTCCTGCTGCCGGATTGACCACCAGTGCCAGGCAGGCGTACGGAAGCTCCAGCTCGCGCGCCAACACGGCCTCCGGCATACCGGTCATGCCGACGATGTCGCAGCCGTCACGCTCCATCCGCGCGATCTCCGCCACCGTCTCCAGGCGCGGGCCCTGGGTACAGCCGTATACGCCATGGCTGCTGAAGGCAAAGCCCTCGGCGGCGAGGGCGGTGACCAGGCGCTGACGCAACGACTCGTCGTAGGGATAGCTGAAGTCGACATGCGTCACCTGTTCGAGCTCACCTTCGAAAAACGTATGCGCTCGACCATAGGTGTAATCGATGATCTGGTGCGGTACGCAGAAGTGCCCCGCGCCCATCGCAGCGTGGATGCCGCCCACCGCGTTGACCGCCACGACGCTCTCAGCCCCCGCCTCCTTAAGCGCCCAGAGATTTGCTCGATAGTTGACCTCGTGCGGCGGGATGCGATGGGGGTGGCCATGGCGCGCCAGGAACAGCACTTCACCGCCGGCGTAACGGCCATGGAGGATGTCTGCCGACGGCAGGCCATACGGGGTTTCAATGCGTTTGGCATCGCGCAGCACCAGGCCATCCAGCTGGGTCAGCCCGGTTCCGCCGATGATGGCGTGTACAGTCATGCTTGGTTCTCTGAGGGGGTCATACCAGACCTGCGCCGCGCAACGCGCCGAGCGCGGAAAGCCAACGCGGGCTCTGCTTGTAGTCCTGCGCAATCACGGAACGGGCGCGCATCCGGGCCAGCCTCGGCGAGGGCTTTACAGCCAGCCGCTGCAATGCCGAAACGGCCAGCTCGGCGGCTGCCCGGTCGTTGCACACCAGCCCCATGTCACAGCCGGCGCTCAGCGCGGCCTCGATGCGCGCCGCAGCATCGCCTGCTACATGGGCGCCGGCCATGGAAAGATCGTCGCTGAAGATCACGCCGGAGAAACCCAGCTCGCCGCGTAACACCTCTTGCAGCCAGCGCTGGGAGAAGCCCGCCGGCTGAGAATCTACCTGTGGATAGATCACGTGCGCGGGCATCACTGCGTCCAGCGTAGACGCCAGCCGCCGGAACGGCAGCAGATCGCACTGACGAATCTCCTCGAGGCTACGCTCGTCATGCGGTATCGCCACGTGCGAATCGGCTTCGGCCCAGCCGTGGCCGGGGAAGTGCTTTCCGGTCGCCGGCATGCCCGCCGCGTGCATCCCGCCGATAAAGGCGCCGGCCAGTTCGGCCGCACGCTCGGGCGCCGCCTCGAACGCCCGCGCACCGATTACCGCACTGCGCTGATGGTCGAGATCGAGCACCGGAGCAAAGCTGAAATCGAGGCCGGCCGCGAGTACCTCCGTGGCCATCAACCAGCCGCAGGCCCGGGCAAGCTCGACGGCATCCGGGTGGTGGGCGAACTCGCGCATTGCCGGCAATCTGACGAAGCCCTGCCGCAAGCGCTGGACACGACCGCCTTCCTGATCGACGGCAATCAGCAAGTCCGGGCGCTCGGCGCGCACGGCCCGGCAGAGATCCAGCACCTGGCGAGGATGGTCGATGTTGCGCGCGAACAGGATCAAGCCGCCGACCTGCGGCTGGCGCAGCAACTGGCGATCCTCGGCAGTCAGCCAGGTGCCGCCGATATCCAGCATCAATGAACCTTGCATGAGGCAAAGAATCCTTAATCGAGTTTGGCGTGAGCCCACTGAGGATAAGAGGCTTCGTCGATGCGAACAGCGCAGTGCAACGGCACCCGTGCGAACAGCGCTATCAGCTCTTCGTTGCGCATGCGCACACAGCCGTGGGATAGCGGCACACCCATTGGCTCGGTGTCGGGTGTGCCGTGTATATAGATGTAGCGTCGGAACGTATCGACGCTTCCGAGTCGGTTGACGCCCTGTTCGCAGCCGCTCAGCCAGAGAATCCGACTGAGGATCCAGTCGCGCGCCGGAAACTGCGCGTGCAACTGCGGCGTCCAGACCTCTCCGGTCCAGCGTCGGCCGCGCAATACTGCCCCGGCCGGCAGACCCGCACCGACCTTCGCACGCACCTGGTGCAAGCCGCGCGGCGTACAGCCCGAGCCATTGTGTTCGCCCGGCCCGTTCACGGCAGTGGAAACAGAGGCACGAAAACAGAACCTATCGCGGGTGAACCCGTACAGGCACTGGTCAGCGAGGGAAACGAGGAGCAAATCGAGGTCAGCCATGGGCCGCTAGCTTAGCCCAAGCAGCCACAGGCTTGAACCTCAAGCCTTGGCAGGAACCGCCACCGCATTGCGCCGGGCCAACGGCTGAGCCTCGGCCAGTGGCGTATCGGCGATGGCACTGTCGGCGCGCATACCGGCAGCC
>Ga0209300_1001112_pt1 | contig 11225 bp, 10 predicted proteins | sample Shrwel_input2_RT_FD_187535 | JGI IMG/M metagenome (GOLD analysis project Ga0209300, IMG submission 187535) | Subsurface microbial communities from deep shales in Ohio, USA - Utica-3 well 1 S input2 RT (SPAdes) (version 2) ... | reverse complement strand
GGCAATTACCGAGGAGATAAAGCGGGAGGCACGGGGCAATGTCATCGTGGACTGAACTTCGTGAAAACCCATTTCTTCAATGGCAAAAACAGGATTGGCCTGGCCATCAATCTTGTGCAACTGGAGGCCGCTGTATACCTGGGCATAGGGTGTCTGAACGGGGTCGGCGCCATAGTCCCGGAAAGCGTCCGCAGCCATCTCCGAGGTCATGGTGCGTATCCGCAGATCCTGGAAATCGTCGGGTGCTTGCAGTGCTTTGTTGGCGGTCCATGCCATCCAGCCTTCGGATACCAGGCCCAGTAGTTGCAGCCCCGCGTTCTCATAGGATGGCTGAAGCTCTTCCAGCAACTCAGGGCTGCGCAGCAGCTGCCGGGTGCGCTCGGCATCGTCGGGCAACAGGAAGTGCAGGTTGAACAGTCCGGTTTCCGGTATCTGGTCTGCCAGGTGTCCGGGTGATGCAAAGGCCAGGTCAACGGAACCGTTGCGGGTCAGTTCGGTCAATTGGGTGGAGGTGCCCAGAGAGCCATAAGGGAATACGTCAACCACAATCTTGCCGTCGGAGACCTCTTCGATGTTTTCCCGGAATGCTTCCGCGTAGGCGTGCTGAACGCTGCCTTCAATTTCCTCCAACGCAAAACGCCAGGTAACCGGATATTCAGGCGGCTCTGCCTCGTCGCCGTTTTCAGTCTTGCTCCCGGAGTTGTCTGAACAACCGGAAAGTGCCAGAACAAAAGTGGCGAGCACGGGCCAGAGCAGGCGTTGAAGGTTGGGCATGACAGTCAGTGCTCCGAAGGTAAAGCGGGTCAGGTTTCTGACTGCAAAGGTATCACAACACAGGGACCTGGGCAGGGGCTTCAAGCCTGGACAAGGCAGAAATAAACAAAAAAGCCCCGCGTGGCGGGGCTTCGTGACGTTCTGAAATCTGGTACAGATTACATCATTGAGTCAATGCGATCGCGTACCTTCGGCTCGCTGCTGTAGGCAGTGGCAATGGAGTTGTAGGTCGGGATGTCCATGCCGATGTCCTCGATCACAGAAACCATTTTGTCATTGGCTTCCATTTGCAGCTCTTGCGCTTTTTTCTGGGAGTCGGCCGCTTCAATCTGTTCAATGTAGTCTTCGCGCACTTCCATAACGCCTTCCTGAGCTTCAATGAACTGTTTCAGCTCGCTGTCACTGAAGTTGGTTGCCTGAGTGCCTGCTGAAGCCGGGTCAGAATATTCTGGGCTCTGTCCAGACTGCTGGTTGCTTTCCTGGGCCATAGCCGGTGCTGCCGCCAGAAGCGCGACGGATGCGGTCGCAGAGGCGAGTAGTTTATTCAGGTTCATAATCAACAGTCTCCAGTTTGCAGTGGATCGGGAAAGTGAATGTCCCGTTTCATTGAATGTACGGATGGCCAATCAATCGCCGTGCCAGTTTTTGCTTAATATAAAAGATCTACAAAAACAGTATCTTAGGGGTTTTCGTGGTTACGGGGCGGTAATGCTTGTTGTGGCTAAATGCCACATGTGGCAGAAATGGTGTGGCACACTGTCGGAGAAACACTCTCATGGCCACGATTGGCATTCGAATACGTAATCTTTTCCGTTCCCTGCAGTTGACCCTGGTGCTGAGCATTGTGATTCCGTTGCTGTTGTTCAGCGGTATCGCCATTTTCATTGGTCTGGGAGCAGTTGAAAGAAGCCTCAACGAAAGGCTTCAGGAAGATCTGGAATTGGTCGCCCGGGCGATCAGTGGTCCGGTGGCCAGTGCCCTGGCTGAAAACGATGAGCTGGTTCTGGGCGAATCGCTGAAGTCCATTTTCCAGATCGGGCGGATTTCCGGGGCGTCGGTTTTCGATGAGCAGGGCGACCGGGTGGCCAGTCTCGGGGTGGCCGATTCTGATCTCACCAACAGCGCCAGTGCTGAAAAGGCCATTGCCAGCGGTGAGCATGGGGGCACCTTCCGCCGGGTGGACGGAGAATCGGTGTTCTCCCAGTTTACCCCGCTTGTCGCTGAAGATGGTCGTATTCGGGGCCTGTTGCAGGTTACCCGCCAGCGCAGCGACTTTCATGATCTGTTGGCGTCGACCCGTTGGTGGGCGGTGGCAATCTGGTCCACCCTGGCGGTGACCATCATTCTGGTCGTGGTGCTGGGGCACTACGGCACCGTAGGCCGGCACGTCAGTCGTTTGCTTGAACAAATGGCAAAACTGGCTCCGGGTCACTGGTTGTTGCAGGTTCCACCTTCCGGCCCCAGGGAATTGCGACAGATCCACATGGGGGTGCGCGACCTTGGTCAACGTATGGCGGAAGCCGAATCCGAGATTGATGATCGTATTGCACGGGAGCGAGCTCTGGCCGAGCAACTGGAATATCAGGAAAAAGTAGCAGCTATTGGTCGCGTCGCTGGCGGTGTTGCTCATGAGCTGGGAGCGCCAATGAATGTGATACAGGGGAGGGCGCGAATACTGGCCAGGACCGGGTTACCTGGCGATCAGACTCGTCATCTTGAGGACATTGAACATCAGGTGGCCCGAATGACAACGATCATCCAGCAACTGCTTGACTGTTTCCGGCATGTGCCCGATTCCAGGCGTTCCCTGGATCTGTCGAGTGTACTCCGGGATGTTCTGGAGCGAGCAGCGGAGGATGACCGTTGTAGTCGCTGCGATATTGAATCCGAAGGCCTGGAAGCCGGAATGTGGGTAAGGGCGGAACCCCTGCGCGTGGGACTCGCCTGCCTGAACGTCATCCGTAACGGTTGCCAGGCCGCCCATGCCCGCTTGAGGGTGAGTGCGCGCAGTGCCGGTACATGCTGGGAGATACGGTTTGAAGACGATGGTCCGGGGATACCGGAAGATGAGCGCCGGCGCATTTTCGAGCCTTTCTTCAGTACCCGCCCGGCAGGCGAGGGTACCGGGCTGGGGCTTGCGGTGGTAAGCAGTGTCATGAAAGAACATGGTGGCCGAATCGAGATCGGTGACAGTGAACTTGGCGGATGCCGCATGAGCTTGTATCTGCCGAAGGAGGGCGAGGCGTGACAACCAGACATACTCCGATTTTGCTGGTGGAAGACGACCAGAGCCTGAGCCAGTTGCTGGCCGAAGAGCTGGAAATGGACGGCTATCAGGTGTGTCAGGCCGCAGGGCTGGAGCAGGCTCGTGCCGCGCTGCAGGAGCAGAGGCCGGCATTGATTGTCTCGGATCTCCGGTTGCCGGACGGCGACGGCATGCAGGTGCTGGCGTTTCAGCAGGCGGAGTACCCGGGTATTCCGTTTATTGTCATTACCGCCTTCGGAACGGTGGATCAGGCGGTGGAAGCCTTGAAGGCGGGCGCTGATGATTTCCTCACCAAGCCGCTGTCTACCGATCACCTGCGGCTGAAGATCAAGCGCCTGCTCGCGCAGGCAGACATGAGCCGGCAGTTGGCGGAATATCAGTCCAGCCAGCCGGGTGGTGAAAATCTCGGGCTGGTCGGCGACAGTGCGGTCATGGAGCGACTGCGCGCCGAAATCCGGCAAGTGGCGCGCAGCCATGCCGCGGTGTTGATCAATGGCGAAAGCGGCACTGGAAAGGAGCTTGTGGCGAGGGCCATCCATCAGCAGAGCGATCGCTCCGGTGAGGCGTTTGTGGCAGTCAACTGTGCCGGCATTCCACCGGATCTGATGGAAAGTGAATTTTTTGGTCACGAAGCCGGTGCTTTTACCGGTGCCAGGCAGCCCCGCAAAGGTCTGTTCGCCGAGGCCAGCGGGGGCACCTTGTTGCTCGATGAAATCGGGGAAATGCCTCTGGCCCTGCAAGCCAAGCTGTTGCGTGTGCTGCAGGAAGGCGCAATCAAGCCGGTGGGGGCGGACCATGAGGAAGCGGTGGATGTGCGCATCCTGGCAGCCACACATATGGATTTGGTGAAAGCGGTGGCAGGGGGTGCATTCCGTGAAGATCTCTACTACCGTCTGGAAACCTTGTCGTTGAGGGTGCCGCCACTGCGGGAACGGGATGAAGATGTCGAGTGGCTGGCGATGCATTTTCTCAAGGAAGCCTGTCGACGCCATAACCGGGGGTTTATCAAGTTCAGTGATGTGACGCTCCGGGTGCTGCGCGATTACCCGTTTCCCGGTAACGTTCGTGAGTTGTCCAGTGCCATCGAACGGGCAGTGACCTTCTGCGAGGGGGACACCATTCAGCCGGAAAACCTGCCGGAGCGAATTCGCAAGCGCCAGGGCAGTGTGGCCCGACCAACATCGGTCCCCGGTGCGGGCAATGTCTCGGAATGGCCAACATTGGAGACACTGCAGAAAGACTATGTCGACCGGGTGATGGCTGCTGTGGACGGCAACAAGCGGCGCGCTGCCCAGGTTCTGGGTATCAACCGCCGAACCCTCTACCGCTGGCTGGAATCAGAAACGGAACAGGGCAATGACTGACCAGAAACAGGCTATGATGTATGGCCTGGGCACGGTGCTGCTCTGGTCTACGGTGGCAACCGCGTTCAAGCTGGCGCTGGCGGAGCTGGCGCCGGTGCAGATGCTGTTGGTGGCATGCACCGCCTCGGTGTTGGTGATGGCGGTCATTCTGATGATTCAGGGGCGCTGGCATCTGGTGTTCCGGTTGCGACGGGGCCAGTATCTGCAATCCATCGGCATGGGGCTCGTTAATCCCTGTCTGTATTATTTCCTGCTGTTTGGCGCCTTCGACCGTTTGCCGGCCCAGGAAGCCCAGCCGTTGAATTACACCTGGGCGCTGGTGCTGGCCTATCTGTCAGTGCCTTTTCTGGGGCAGAAACTGCGGCGCACGGATATTCTGGCCGGGCTGGTGTGCTACGCCGGAGTGGTCGTGATTGCCACCCGCGGGCAGGTAACCTCGCTGACCTTTTCTGACCCGCTGGGGGTGTCGCTCGCACTGGGTAGTACGCTGGTGTGGGCCAGTTACTGGATTATCGCCACCCGGGATTCGCGAGATCCGGTGGTCGGGCTGTTTCTCAATTTCCTGTTCGGGCTGCCGGTGATTGCCCTGGTTTGCTGGCAGACGGCGGGGCTGGATTTTTCATTGAACGGTTCGCTGGCGGCAGCCGTATATGTGGGCGTGTTCGAGATGGGGATTGCTTTCGTGCTCTGGTCACAGGCCATGAAGAAAGCGGAAAACACCTCGAAAGTGAGCAATCTGATCTTTATTTCACCATTTTTGTCGCTGGTGTTTATCTACTTCATTCTTGGCGAGCAAATACTCCCCTCCACTTATATCGGGTTGGTACTGATCATTGGCGGTCTCTGGTTGCAACAGCAAAAAGTCCGGCGGCGGGAGCAGGCTCTGGATGAAGGCTGAGCACTGGTATCTGTATCTGGTACGAACGGCCTCCGGCAGCCTCTACACCGGCATCACCACCGATGTGGAACGCCGGTTTGCCGAGCACCAGTCCGGTGCGCCGAAAGGCGCCAGAAGTCTGCGTGGCAAAGGGCCGCTTGTTCTTGTGTTTTCCGCTCCGGCCGGTGATCGCAGCCGGGCCTCAAGCCTGGAGTGGCGAATCAAACGCTGGCCCCGGGCCCGCAAGGAAGCGCTGGTGCGCGGTGAGCTCTGCCTTCCAGCTACGGAGTAAGTTAGTATGATCACTGTTTTTTCGCTGTAAACAGGTGTGTGCGCTACGTGTACTGGAAAACCGATACCATCGAAAGCCCGGAATGGGACAGAAATTCATTGCGGGAACATCTGGAGCCTTTTGCGCCTGACCAGTCCCGTGAACTGAGTGCCGAGATGGCGGCTTACTGCCGGTTCTACGGCCTGGATCTGTGGGAAGAGTATCCGGAGGTTGGTTATCACCAGGGCTACGTGGAAGTCGCCGAACACGAAGTGATGATGCATTACTTCCGGCTACCTGACTCTTCAACGCAATCGGCCCGGCCAAAGGGAACCGTGTTTATCCTGCACGGTTACTTTGACCACGTCGGCCTCTATACCCAACTGATTGATCGCTGCCTCGGGGCGGGATTTGATGTACTTACCTATGATCAGCCGGGCCATGGATTATCCAGTGGCACTCCCGCGGCCATTGGCAGTTTTCTGGAGTACCAGGCAGTGTTGACCACGGTTATGGCGCAGGCCAGAGACAAAGTGCGCGGCCCCTGGTCTGCCGTGGGGCAGAGCACAGGCGGTGCCATTCTGATTGATTATCTGTTGTCCAATCATCACAGCCAGGAAACGTCTGAATTCCGTAATGTGGTGTTGCTGGCGCCATTGATCCGGCCAGCTGGCTGGCTGAAAGTGAGAGGGTTGCACACGTTGATGCGGCCTTTTCTGAAACGGTGGCGGCGGGTATTTGCCGAGAACAGTGGCAATGCCCGGTTTCTGAGTTTTCTGCGGGAACATGATCCGCTGCAGGCCCGGGCGATACGTGTGGACTGGGTCACGGCATTGCGTAAGTGGGTGCCGCATATTGAATCATCGCGTCCTGTGGACTTTCCGGTTACTGTGGTTCAAGGGGAAAAGGATCTGACAGTCGACTGGCAGCATAATCTGAGGATTATCAGAAACAAGTTTTCGCAAGTAAAAGAACAGCGGCTGCCTGAGGGGCGACACCATCTGGTGAACGAAGCCACCAGTTTGCAGTCAACAGTATTCAGTACGATCATTGAGGCGTTCTCAACAGGAGATTTGCGATGAGAAAAACGATTCTGGCTTTGGCCGTTGCAACCGTAGGTCTCGGAGGCTGCATGACCTACGACCCTTACACCGGTGAAGAAAAGGTATCCAGCGCCACCAAGGGCAGTGTGATTGGTGCTATCGGCGGTGCCGCTGTGGGTGCCGCAACGTCCAGTAGCAGTGACCGGGGCAAAGGTGCCCTGATTGGCGCCGCCAGTGGTGCTGCTGTGGGCGGTGGTATCGGGTACTACATGGACCGGCAGGAAGCCCAGTTGCGGCAGAAGCTGGAGGGCAGCGGTGTCCGGGTGGTTCGTAACGGCAACGAGATTGACCTGATCATGCCCGGAAACATCACGTTCAATACGGACCAGTCCAGTATCCGGCCTGGTTTCAACGATACGCTGGAGTCAGTGGCTCTCGTGCTCAAGGAATTCAACAAGACCATTATCCAGATCGAGGGTCACACCGACAGTACGGGCTCCGACAGCTACAACCAGCTGCTCAGCGAAAGCCGGGCGTCTTCGGTTCGCGATTTTCTGCTCAATCAGGGCATCGAGTCCCGCCGTACCCGCGCCGTGGGCTATGGTGAGCGTTATCCGATCGCCTCCAATGACACAGCTTCCGGCCGGGAACAGAACCGTCGGGTAGAGCTGACACTGGTGCCGATGCAGCAGTAAAGGCCCGTTTTCAGACCAAAGAAAAACCCCGGAGACCGAGAAAGTCTGCGGGGTTTTTTGTTGGCTGTCGTTACCTCAGAACAACACGCGACAGCGAATGGTGCCTTTGACCTGGCTCAGCTTCTCCAGTGCCAGCTCACCATAGGATTTGTCGACATCAACCACCACATAGCCAATGTCTTCCTTGGTTTGCAGGTACTGGCCACACACGTTGATCTCGTTTTCCGAGAATACCTGGTTCATTTCCGACATCACGCCAGGAATGTTTTCGTGAATATGCAGCAGGCGGTGCTGGTTCGGGTGCGATGGCAGCGCCACTTCCGGGAAGTTGACGGAAGACACCGACGTGCCGTTGTCGCTGTACATGATCAGCTTTTCCGCCACTTCACGTCCGATGTTCTCCTGTGCTTCCATGGTGGAACCGCCCACGTGCGGGGTCAGGATGCAGTTATCGAACTCACGCAGTGGTGATACGAACTCTTCGTCGTTGGACTTCGGCTCGACCGGGAAAACGTCTACCGCTGCGCCCAGCAGCTTGCCGGAACCCAGGGCCTCGGCCAGCGCGTCGATGTCGACCACGGTGCCGCGGGAAGCGTTCATGAAGATGGAGCCTGGCTTCATCTGGGCGAACTGCTCGGCTTTGAACATGTACTTGGTGGCCGGGGTTTCCGGCACGTGCAGGGAAACCACATCGGCAATGTTCAGTAATTCCTGCATGGTGCCTACCTGAGTGGCGTTGCCGATAGACAGCTTCGACACCACATCGTAAAAGTACACATCCATGCCCAGGCTTTCCGCAAGAACGCTGAACTGAGTACCGATGTTGCCATAGCCGATGATGCCGAGTTTCTTGCCCCGGATCTCGAAACTGTTCTTGGCAGACTTCTGCCATTCACCGCGGTGTGCCTTGGCGCTTTTCTCGGGAACGCCTCGCAATAGCAGAATGGCCTGGGCCAGCACCAGCTCAGCCACCGAGCGGGTGTTGGAGAAGGGCGCGTTGAACACCGCAATGCCCCGGCGGGTTGCCGCCTGCAGATCCACCTGATTGGTACCGATACAGAAACAGCCCACTGCCACCAGCTTCTGGGCGGCAGCAAATACTTTCTCAGTCAGCTGGGTGCGCGAGCGAATACCGATAAAGTGCGCATCGGCAATCTTTGCGACCAGCTCTTCCTCACCCAAAGAGTGGGTCAGGTACTCGATGTTGGTGTAGCCCGCAGCATTCAGGGTATCAACGGCAGATTGATGCACGCCTTCCAGCAGCAGGATCCGGATTTTGCTCTTTTCGAGAGACGTATTTGACATGGGCTTGCTTCCGAACCTTTCGTCACATGAAATGACCCGTGGCCAGAGATCGTCAGGCTGGCTCACAGAACAGGGGCGGTATGATACCATAAACGCAGACTTTCACAGTGTGCCGGTGTACCTGAATTTAAAGGTAATGCCGCCAGGCAGGGCCGGCCCAACCCAGACGAGACTGACGCATCCATGAATTCCGAACAGATCATTGCTTCCCTCGAAGAACTGGTTTCCGCTGGCGACACCCCCGGCAAGGTTCTGACCGATCCGGCCGACCTGCAGACTTACGGCACAGACTGGACCAAAATTCATACCCCCGCGCCGCTGGCCATCGTGCTTCCCAAGACCACCGAACAGGTTCAGGCCCTGGTAAAATTCGCCAACGAAAACCAGGTGGCGCTAGTGCCCTCTGGCGGCCGCACCGGCCTGAGCGCGGGCGCGGTTGCCGCCAATGGTGAAGTGGTTGTGGCCTTCGACAAGATGAACCGGATTGTCGATTTCAACGCCAGTGACCGCACCGTGCGCTGTCAGGCCGGCTTAGTCACTGAACAGCTGCAGAACTTCGCCGAGGAAAATGATCTGTACTACCCGGTGGATTTCGCCTCCGCCGGCTCCAGCCAGCTCGGTGGCAACCTGTCCACCAACGCCGGTGGCATCAAGGTGATTCGCTACGGCATGAGCCGTGACTGGGTCGCAGGCCTGAAAGTGGTGACCGGCAAGGGCGACATCCTGGACCTGAACAAGGACCTGGAAAAGAACAACACCGGCTACGACTTGCGCCACCTGTTCATCGGCGCCGAAGGCACTTTGGGCTTCATCACTGAGGCCACCATGAAGCTGACCCGCAAGCCGGACAACCTGACCGTGCTGGTGTTGGGTGTTAATGACCTGACCAACACCATGGATGTGCTCAAGGCCTTCCAGAAAAACCTGGACCTGACCGCCTATGAGTTTTTCTCCCACCAGGCCATGCAGCATGTGCTGGCTCACGGCCAGGTGCAGGCGCCTTTCGAGACCGAGGCACCGTACTATGCGTTGCTGGAATTCGAAGCCGTGTCGGACCAGGTGATGGACGACGCCATGGAAGTGTTCGAGCACTGCATGGAAGAAGGCTGGGTGCTCGATGGCGTGATCAGCCAGAGCGAAACCCAGGCCCGGAGCCTGTGGATGCTGCGCGAAGGCATCTCCGAATCCATCGCGCCGCGCACGCCTTACAAGAACGACATTTCAGTGGTGGTTTCCCGGGTGCCGGGCTTCCTCGAAGAAATCGAGAGCGTGGTGACCGAACACTACCCGGATTTCGAGATCATCTGGTTCGGCCACATTGGTGACGGCAACCTGCACCTGAACATCCTCAAGCCGGAAGATATGCCGAAGGAGGAGTTCTTCGAAAAGTGTCAGCAGGTGAACAAGTGGGTGTTCGAGATCGTCGAGAAATACGAAGGCAGTGTCTCCGCCGAGCACGGCGTGGGCATGACCAAGAAAGACTACCTGCAATACACCCGCAGCGAGGCGGAAATCGCTTACCTGCGTGGCATCAAGCAGGTATTCGACCCCAACGGAATCATGAACCCGGGCAAGATTTTTGATTAATGTCTGAGCCGTCTTCTAACACCGAACACCTTGTTGTGCTTACCGGCGCTGGCATCAGCGCCGAGAGCGGGCTGTCCACCTTCCGTGACAACGGCGGGCTGTGGGAAGAACACAGCGTATACGATGTGGCCACGCCCGAGGCCTTCGAGCGTGATCCGGAGCTGGTGCTGCGTTTCTACAACATGCGCCGCAGTCAGCTGAAAGATGCTCAGCCGAACGACGCCCACCGGTTGTTGGCACAGCTGGAAGACCGCTATCGGGTGACGATCGTGACCCAGAATGTGGACGACCTGCACGAACGCGGCGGCTCTACCAAAGTGCTGCACCTGCATGGTGAGTTAACCAAGGCTCGCAGTTCGTTCTACCTGGAACCGATTTACGACATCGGCTATCGGGAAATCCACGTCGGCGATCTGTGCGACCGCGGTACTCAGCTGCGGCCGCATGTGGTGTGGTTCGGTGAGGAAGTGCCCATGCTGGCGGCGGCAGCGGATGTGGTGGCCACGGCCGATCGCCTGCTGATCGTTGGCACTTCTCTGCAGGTGTATCCGGCCGCCGGGCTGGTGCATGAGGTGAATCCCGGTGTGCCCATTACCGTTATTGATCCCGGGGAACCTGCCTCGGTGTCCGGGGCCGAGGTGATTCGCAAAGGCGCTTCCGAGGGGCTTCGGGAGTTTGCTTCCTCGTTGCTTTGAGTTTGATCTCTTGCTTCCCCTGTCTCATGTTTTGGAGTACGGCTCTTCTTGGGTAAGCCTTTCCAAAAACCGCTACAAGCACATCCATGTGCGCTTATTTCGGGCCATCCCTGGCCCTCAAAATTTTTGGAAAGGCTTACCCAAGAAGAGCCTATTCAAGACTCATGGAGAGAGGGGCGCCACTCCAGTAATTCAAGTCAACTCCCAAGCCGAAAAGCCAGACCTTAACTCCCAGATTTGAGATACCGTTCAAGCTCACCCCGAAAAGCCGCCTGAACCCCAAGCCGCTTGAGCATCCAGTAGTGCCCCGCAATCATCCGGTCGATGAAGATCGTCTCCACCGGCGGC
>Ga0209300_1001111_pt1 | contig 11226 bp, 11 predicted proteins | sample Shrwel_input2_RT_FD_187535 | JGI IMG/M metagenome (GOLD analysis project Ga0209300, IMG submission 187535) | Subsurface microbial communities from deep shales in Ohio, USA - Utica-3 well 1 S input2 RT (SPAdes) (version 2) ... | reverse complement strand
AAGTGAAGTATCGCAAAGCCAAGGCCAGTTGGAACCCGGCTATGCAGGCCATCCCTGTGTCAGGGATTCGGCGACTGGTGAATATGGCGGCAGATATGAACGATGTGATTCATCTTTCTATCGGGCAGCCAGACCTGCCAACACCCAAGCATATTATCGATGCCTACGTAGATGCCCTGAATGCCGGGCAGACCGGCTATACCATGGATGCCGGCTTGCCGGAGTTGTTGGTGGCCCTGCGGGATTACTACGGCAAGCGCTATAATCGCGAGCTGTCTGAAGACAATATCATGATTACCAGTGGTGCCACCGAAGCGCTGTACCTGGCTATTTCGGCTACGTCGGCTCCCGGGCGCCAGTTCCTTGTCACGGATCCTTCTTTTCTGCTGTACGCACCACTGATTCGCATGAACGGCGGTGAGGTGAAATATATTCCGACCCGGGCTGAGAATAATCACCAGCTTGATCCTGAAGACGTGATCCGGGCCATGGGATCACGAACCTTCGCGCTGATTCTGAACAACCCCAACAACCCCACGGGGGCGGTCTATCCTCGCAGCACGGTAGAGACTATTCTGGAAGAGTGTGCCTACCGGGGTATCCAGGTCTATGCCGATGAGGTGTACGACCACATGTTGTTTGATGACGATGATTTCGCCAGTGTCCTGAGCTGTTCCATGGACCTGGACAACATCATGTGCATCAGCAGCTTTTCCAAGACCTACAGCATGGCCGGGTTGCGGGTTGGCTGGGTGATCGCCAGTCAGGCTGCTATCAAGTCGCTGCGCCGCTACCACATGTTCACTACGTCTGTGGCCAATACACCGGCGCAATTCGCCGGCGTTGCAGCACTGACCGGTGACCAGAACTGTGTGCACAACATGGTCGACATCTATCGGCAGCGCAGAGACAAGATTGTTGAGCTGATTGACCAGACGCCCCATCTCACCGGCTACAAACCCGGTGGTGCCTTCTACGCGTTTCCGAACCTGCCGCCGCATGTGGATGGCTCGGATGTGGCGCTGCGAATGCTAAAAGAGACCGGCGTTTGTGCGGTTCCCGGCGATGCTTTCGGCGACGATTGCACGAACGCCCTCAGGTTCAGTTTCGCCACGCCCTGTGAGAGGTTGGAAGAGGCTTTCGACCGCATCATCCCGTGGATGGCCAAGCAGCAGTTCTGACGCCTTATGCCTGCGCTGGAGTCAGTCATGGTGCAATGCCCCTACTGTTGGGAGATGCTGGAGATCAGCATCGACCCTTCAGTGCCGGAGCAGGAGTATGTGGAAGACTGTCAGGTGTGTTGCAATCCGATCCTGCTGACGGTAAGTATCGATGAAGGCAATGTGCCGAGGGTTGAGGCCCGGGCAGAGAATGAATGAGCCTGTTGCCTGTCAGTACGTGCCGATGGTTGCGGCCGAACACGCTTCGGCGCAGGATGAACGCTGAAGCAGATACCCGGGAAACTGACATCATGTTGAAAACAACGCTGAACTGGTTGCTGTTGCTGGCGGTAAGCCTGTTGGCCAGTGGCTGTGCCAGCCTGTCGCCCTACGCCATTTCCGAAGCCGAAATCGAACGCCATTTGCAGGATGTGGTGGCCGATTTTGACCGCCAACAGTTGCAGAGTGGGTCTCCGCTCAGTCTAAGCCTGAGTGGTGCAGACATCACCCTGGGTCCGGATGGCCGGGATGTGGCCGTCATTGATTTGCGTGGTCAGGTGGCCCTCAATGTCCTGATGACCAAACTGCCGGTGGATATGGCGTTGAAAGTTGAGGGTGCCCCGGTTTATGACCGTGAGGAAAAAGCGGTGTATATCCGCCGGCTGCAGTTGCTTGAAAGCTCGATAGATTCGCCTTTTTTCAAGGGCGACCTGGCGCCGGTGACGGATTCGGTCATGCGAATGGTGGCGCAAATGCTCGAAACCATGCCGGTCTACCGGTTGGATGAGAGTGATATGAAGCAGCGCATGTTCGGTATGGTGCCGATGGACATCCGGGTGGCACCCGGCCGGCTGGAGTTTGTGATGGCAGATTGAAGCCTCTCAAGCGCGCATGATCAAAAAAGGGGAATGACGCACGTCATTCCCCTTTTTTATTTAGCACAGAGCGATTTACTCAGGCGCGCAGGCGAGCACAGATCGCGTCGCCGATTTCCCGGGAGGTTCGTTGTTTGTTGCCGACTTCTGCCAGGTCGGCGGCAACCGCATCGAACAGCTCCTGGCCGGCGATAACAAGTGAAGGATCCTTGCGGCCGAGCCAGTCCAGCATACGAGCGGTGGTGAACAGCATCGCAGTGGGATCAGCAATGCCCTGGCCGGCAATGTCCGGAGCGCTGCCGTGGGTGGGCTCAAACATCGAGGGCATGTCCGGGTCTGTGGGATTGAGGTTGCACGAAGGCGCTACCCCCATGCCGCCAGACAGAACGGCCGCCAGGTCTGTCAGGATGTCACCCTGAAGATTGCTGGCAACCACCACATCAAACGCCCACGGGCTTTGCACGAATTTCATGCAGGCGGCATCGACCAGCTCATGGTGAGTGGCCACATCGGGGTATTCTTTGCTGATTTCCTCGAAGGCTTCGGTATACATGTCGCCCCAGTGGCGCAGGGCGTTGCGTTTGGTGATCACGCATACCTGGCTTTCGCAGGTACGGCCGTCCAGCGTCCGGAAGCTGCGGGTGCGGCCTTCCTGCAGGCGCTCCGCCGCCCGTTTTCTGGCCTGCTCAAAACCATAACGGATGATGCGGTCGGTGGCCTTGCGGGTGAAAACTTCCAGCTGGGTGGCTACTTCGTCTGGCGTACCTTTACGCAAGCGACCACCCTGGCTGACATACTCGCCTTCGCTGTTCTCCCGGATAACCAGCATGTCGATGTCTTTCGCCCGGTCATCCTTGAGGTACTGGCGGGCTCCGGGCAGCAGGCGCGCCGGGCGTTCACACACCCACTGGTCAAAACCTTTGCGCATATCAAGCAGCGGCGCCAGGGATACGCTGTCGGTCAGCAGGTAACGATCGGGATCGTCCACGGGGCCGGGATCGCCCAGGGCGCCCAGAAGAATGGCCTGATAGTTACCCAGTTGTTTCAGCGCATCTTCGGGCCAGCTTTCGCCATGCTCTTCATGCCAGGCATGAGACGGCCACGGGTAACGGGTCCACTCCAGAGCCAGCTTGTGTTTCTCTCGCAGGACTTCCAGGCACCGTACCGCCTCAGCGATAACTTCCGGGCCTATGCCGTCTCCGGGTGTGATTGCAATGCGCGTGGTTTCGGCCATTCAGGAACCTCCAGGTTGGAATTTTCGTCAGTCGCGGCCAGCTTCCAGTGTAGACTTCCGGGGGGCAGATGCCAGTTACCTATACGTCTGATAGGTAAAGGATGTTTTACCTGATCAGGGTTGATGACTATAGTGGAATTCAATCGTTTCCTATAATCTTCTGTCTATCTTCAAGACACAGCCCCCATGCCGGAGTGCCAGTGAATAAACCCGAAGTACTGTTTGATGAATCACACTGTGAACAGTGTGCCTGCGGAAATGGCCTGGATTTCTCTTTCAGCTTTGCCTTTCAGCCGATAGTAGACGCTTCCGACAAGACAATTTTTGCTTACGAAGCACTAGTCCGCGGACTGGATGGTGAAGGTGCCATGTCAGTGCTTTCGAAGGTCAATGAGCAGAACCGTTACTCGTTCGATCAGATCTGCCGGGTGAAAGCCGTCAAGCTGGCTTCGCGTCTGGATATGCAACCGATGCTCAGCATTAACTTCATGCCCAATGCGGTCTACAAGGCTGAGTATTGCATTCGCACGACCCTGGCAGCGGCCAAGACCTATAACTTTGATACCAGGAAAATCATTTTCGAGCTGACAGAAGGCGAAGACCTTACCTCCGTAGAGCATCTGACCTCGATTATTGAGGCCTATCAAAGTATGGGGTTCAGTACCGCAATTGACGATTTTGGTGCCGGCTATTCCCGCTTCAACATCATGATGGCCAGTCCGCCGAACTTGTTGAAGCTGGATATGGGGCTGGTACGCAATGTACACAATGAGCCCAACAAGCAGGCGGTTGTCTCCGGTATTATCACCATGATGCGCCAGCTTGGCGGGCGGATTGTGGCCGAAGGCGTGGAAACGCCGGAAGAGTATTACTGGCTGCGCTCGCAGGGAATCACCCTGTATCAGGGATTCCTGTTCGCCAGGCCTGGTTTTGAGTGCCTGCCCGAGCCTGTGTGGCCGGACTGATTTATCGTTAAAAGGGATCGTGTGTGTTCTATCGGCTGATTACCCTGATTGGCGGCCTGGTATTTGTGGTCGCTCTGTTTGGCCTGCTCTGGTTTTTCTGCAAGAAGTTTCTGCAGCATAAGGGTGTAACCGAACAGTTGCCTGAACGTACAACAGCCCTGGCTACCTGGACCTTTGCCGGCATTGCCGTGGGCCTGGTCTTCGCCGTGGTGGGGGCATTGGTACTGGGCCCCTGGGCGTTCTACCGCACCCTGCGAGGACATGACGTAGACATCTCGGATGCAGCGGCTGTCTGGTGGGGCTTTGGTATTGTGTTGGTTTCTCTGGCCATTACCGGTGCCGCTTTCTTTGGTTTCCTGATGCTGGTGGGGGCTTACTGAGCAGTAGCGTCCAGCGTGGCGAGCAGTTCACGGAACCACACCAGTGCCGGTTCTCCCTCGTAAGCCTTATGCCAGTACAGGTGCACATCAATCGATGGCATTTCTACGGGAGGCGCAATCACCTCGATATCAGCTCGCTCGGCAATAATCCGGGCGTAGGTCTCCGGCATGGTTAAAAGCAGGTCGGAATTCTCCACCACCCGGCAGGCGGCATAGTAGTGCTGGCAGCGCAGCCGTATTTCCCGTTGTACGCCATGCCGTGACAGCTCGAAATCCTCAATTCCCGGCCCCTCGGTGCGTGATGACACCAGAATATGTTCCGCTGCCAGGTAGCCGGGCATATCCAGGCCTTCTTTCTTTAACGGATGATCCTTTCTGGCCAGTACCACCAGCCTGTCCCGCCTGAGCAATTCGTGGCTGGTCTGGCTGCTCACCGGCAGCAGCACATCAATGGCAAAATCCAGTTTGCCGGCGGCCAGCTGCGTTTCCATATCCCGCCGCGCCACGCGCTGACTGACAATCTCCATGCCCGTGTAGGGCGCGAGCCGGGTCATCAGTTGCGGCAGGAAGGTGGACTCCAGCACATCCCGCAGACCCAGAGAGTAGGTTTTACGCTGCCTGGCGGGATCAAAGGCATGAAACTGATTCACCGCACTCTGAATCTGTGTCAGCCCCGGGCGCATGGATTCCAGAAACCGGCGGGCCAGGGGCGTGGGAACCATCCTGTTGGCCTGGCGGGTAAATAAAGGGTCGTCAAAGTGCTCCCGCAAGCGAGACAGGGAATGGCTGACTGCCGGCTGTGTCAGGTGCAGGGCTTTGGCGGCACGGGTCAGACTACCTTCCCGGTAAATGGTGTCGAATACGTTGAGCAGGTTCAGATCCAGACGATTGGCGGCCATGTTGCTGTCCGTTGTTCGGGGTTCAGTTAATAAGTGTGGTTAATGATAAGCGATAAGCATAATTCAGTCGCGTAATAATGTCCCGCCTCCTAGACTGTCTGTCATCTGTTTGATGATCGCCGCCCGGGCGCACCAGGAGTCGTACCATGGATTTCAACATTTCTGAAAAAGGCCAGGATTATCTCGAACGCGTAAAAACCTTCATGCGCGAAGAGATCTATCCGGTTGAGGCGCAGTACCACAAAGACCTGGCCGCTCGAGAGAACCGCTGGGTGGTCTTGCCGGTTATCCGTGAACTGAAAGAAAAGGCCAGGGCACAGGGCCTGTGGAACATGTTCTTCCCGGACGAACAATACGGCTGCGGCCTGCTTAACTCCGATTACGCGCTGATTGCTGAAGAAACCGGCCGCAGCTTCATCGCCCCGGAAATCTTCAACTGCAACGCGCCGGACACCGGCAACATGGAGGTGCTGATCCACTACGGCTCGGAACAACAGAAAGCCGAGTGGCTGCCGAAACTGCTCAGCGGCGAAATCCGCTCTGCCTTCTGCATGACCGAGCCGGCGGTCGCGTCTTCTGACGCCACCAACATGGAAGCGACGGCGATTGTTGAAGGCGACGAAGTGGTCCTCAATGGCCGTAAATGGTGGAGCACCGGTATCGGCCACCCGGACTGCAAGGTCGGCATCTTCATGGGCCTGACCGACCCGGAGGCCCACAAACATCGCCGCCACTCCATGGTGCTGGTACCGCTGGACGCACCGGGCGTCACCATCGAACGCATGATGCCGGTATTCGGTGCCTACGACGAACCCTATGGCCACGGCCAGGTGTTGTTCGACAACGTGCGCCTGCCCAAAAGCGCCTTCATCGCCGGCCCCGGTCGCGGTTTCGAAATTGCCCAGGGCCGCCTGGGCCCGGGACGCGTTCACCACTGCATGCGCGCCATCGGCGCCGCCGAGCGTACTCTGGAACTGATGATCAAACGGGCCACGAGCCGCGAAGCCTTTGGTCGGCCGTTGGCTAAACTGGGTGGTAACCCGGACATCATCGCCAACGCCCGCATGGCCATCGAACAGGCTCGTTTACTAACGCTGAAGTGCGCCTGGGCGTTGGATACCAGGGGCATAGACGGGGCCTTGCAGGAAGTTTCGATGATCAAGGCCGTGGTGCCGTCGATGTTGCAGCAGGTTGTGGACGATGCCATTCAGATTCACGGTGGGGCTGGCGTCAGCGATGATGATTTTCCGCTGACCGCCTTGTTCGGATACGCGCGGGTGCTGCGCCTGGCCGATGGTCCCGACGAGGTCCACCGGGCTATGGTGGCTCGCCTTGAGCTCCGGAAGTACCAATCTTGAGTTTGGTGTGGGCTTCTTCTTAATGGCCTCGCACTCGGGGGGGATTGAGCGGATGGGCAGGGGCTTCTGAAAAGCGCTCCTTCGGCACATCCTTGTGGCGCTTATGCTCCGCCATCCCTGGCTCCGCAAATTTTCAGAAGCCCCTGCCCACCCGCTCTTTGTAATCACTGGCGTTTGCGGTCAGAAAGATCAAAACCGATTGCTTTGAATGAGTTTTCGGAGATGCAAGAGACAGCAGGGGAAGGGACACAGTGGAACATCTTGGTGTTTATGACGATGCTGTTGGTAGGCACTTCGAAAGTGCGGGAGTCAGTGGTGGGGTGGGCTTCCCAAAAATTTGCGGAGCCAGGGATGGCGGAGCATAAGCGCCCAGGGATGGCTCGAGCGCTTTTTGGGAAGCCCACCCCACCGCTGACTCTAACGCCAACATTCGCAATCCAAAGGTCAGGGAAAACAACCCAGGGGAAAACAACAATGACAAAACGGGTATTCATAACAGGCGGCGCTTCCGGGCTGGGTCGGGCCATTGCGCTGAGATACGCCAGAGAAGGCGCGAAAGTGTGTATTGGTGATATTAATCCCGAGCTGGGAGCGGCTGTCGAGAAAGAGATTAACAACGACGGCGGCGAAGGCCTGTTTCTGCAATGCGATGTCCGCCGCTACCCGGATTTCGAGAAAGTCCGGGACCAACTGGTGGAGAAGTGGGGCGGTGTTGATGTGGTGATCAACAACGCTGGCGTAGCCTCCGCTGGCGCCATTGAAGACACCACCATCGGCGACTGGGAATGGATACTCGATATCAACGTCATGGGCGTGGTGCGTGGCTGCAAAGCCTTCACGCCGCTGTTCAAGGAACAGGGCAGCGGAACCTTTGTAAACGTTGCTTCCATGGCCGGATTAATGCTCGCGCCGATGATGGACAGCTACAACGTCTCCAAAGCCGGAGTCATCGCCTTGTCTGAAACCCTCAGCCAGGAACTCCGGGACAGCGGCATTCATGTCAGCTGTGTTTGCCCGGCCTTTTTCCAGACCAACCTCGTCAGCCACATGCGCTCGGACATTCCCGGGGTTCAGCAGAATGTAACCAAATTGATGAAACGCTCCACGCTGACCGCCCAGGACATCGCCGAAGCGGTTTATCGCGGCGAGCAGAACAAGAGCTTCTGGGTGTTGCCCCATGCAAGAGAGCGGCGCATGTGGATGCTCAAGCGCCATGCGCCGAAGCTGTTTGACCGGTTGATGCACCGGGAAAGCCGGCGCTGGATGAGCAAAATGGGTAACAGGCAGAACGACATGCAGGAGAGAGTGAATGACACAGATTGATGAGGCCGTTGCGATTCGTGAAGGCGAGGAGCTGGATGTCGGTGCGGTAGACCGGTTCATGAAGCAGGCTATTCCCGGGCTGGAAGGGCAGCCGACCATCAGGCAATACCCCGGTGGTGCTTCCAACCTCACTTACCAGGTGGATTATGCCGGGAAGTCCTATGTGCTGCGGCGCCCGCCACTTGGCAAGACGGCTAAATCGGCCCACGACATGCTGCGCGAAGCCCGGGTGATGGATGCCTTGAAGCCGGTTTACCCCTATGTGCCGAACATCATTGCCATTTGTGACGACCACAGCGTGCTGGGCTGCGATTTCTACGTGATGGAACGCCTTCAGGGCATCATCCTGCGCCAGGATTTTCCCAAAGACCTGGAACTGAACGAAACAGACACCCGCAAGCTGTGCCTGAACGTGGTCGACAAACTGGTGGATCTGCACACCGTCGATGCCAAAGCCGCCGGCCTGGACAAACTGGGCAAGGGCGCCGGCTACGTCCAGCGCCAGATTGGCGGCTGGAGTGACCGCTTCCGCAAGGCCCGCACCGACGACGTGGGGGATTTTGAAACTGTGATGACCTGGCTGAACGACAAGATGCCGGAAGACATCGCGCAGGTGGTTATCCACAACGACTTCCGATTCGACAACGTGGTGCTGAACCCGGACAACCCGTTCGAAGTCATTGGTGTGCTGGACTGGGAAATGGCCACCATTGGCGACCCGCTGATGGATTTGGGCAACAGTCTGGCCTATTGGATACAGGCCGATGACGAAGGCCCGTTCCAGATGTTGCGCCGACAGCCCACTCACCGCCCAGGCATGCTGACCCGTCAGGAAGTGGTGGACTACTACATGGAAAAATCCGGCTTCCGGGCTGACAACTTCGATTTTTACGAAATCTACGGCCTGTTCCGGCTGGCGGTGATTGTTCAGCAAATTTATTACCGTTTCTACCACGGCCAGACCAAAGACAAGCGCTTTGCCGCCTTTGGTCACGCCGCCAATTATCTGGAGAAGCGGTGTGAGCGGCTGATCAGCGAGAGCCACCTGTAATGGCGACGATTTATCTGGTTCGCCACGGCCAGGCCAGCTTCGGCAAGGACAACTACGACCAGCTTTCGCCCCGTGGCTGGGAGCAGGGCAGGCTGCTGGGCCAGTGGCTGGCGGATAAGGTGAAACCCGGAGTGGTCGTCGGTGGCAATCTGCAACGTCACCGGGAAACCGTGGAAGCCATTGCCACCGGTTACGGTCCGCGTTTGCCGGATATGTGGGGAATGGACGGGCTGAACGAGTTTGACCACATGGAAGTGATTGAGCACTTGCGTCCTGAGTGGGCCGACCGGCAGGTGATGGCCCGTGACCTGGCCAGTGTTCCCAAACCGGCGAAGGCCTTCCAGCAGCTGTTCGAGAAGGCCGTGGCCCGCTGGGTCAGTGGTGAGTATGACCCGGAATACGCAGAAACCTGGCTCAGCTTCCGGCAACGGGTGCTTTCCACGCTGGATGAGGTGATAGAGCTGGCCGACGGCGCCGATGTGCTGGTGTCCACCTCCGGTGGCCCCATCGCGGTGATGATCAGTGATCTGCTTGAGCTGTCAGACCGCAAGACGCTGGAACTGAACAATGTGATCGCCAATGCCAGTGTCTCCCGGCTTCTGTATTCCGGCTCCCGGCGCAGTTTGTCGGTGTTCAACAATTACAGTCACCTGGAGGCGGAAGACCCGGCCCTGGTGACTTTTCGATAGCCACTCATTTCAATAAAAAGACGGTGAATTCATGAGCAAAACCAACCTGTTTGATCTGACCGGCCGGGTTGCCCTGGTAACCGGCGCCAGCCGTGGTATCGGCGAGAGTGTGGCCCGGACTCTGGCGCAGTATGGCGCCCACGTGATTGTCAGCAGCCGCAAGATCGATAGCTGCGAAACCGTTGCCCAGAGCATTCGTGACGACGGTGGCAGTGCCGAGGCCTTTGCCTGCCACATCGGTGAAATGGAGCAGATTGAAGCTGTCTGGGCGCACATCGAAAGCGCCCACGGCAAGCTGGATATTCTGGTGAACAACGCTGCCGCCAATCCGTATTTTGGCCCGATTGAAGACACCGATATGGCCGCGTTCCAGAAAACCGTGGATGTGAACATCCGGGGGTATTTCTTCATGTGCGCACAGGGTGCGCGATTGATGAAGAAGAACGGCGGGGGCTCGATTGTGAACGTGGCTTCGGTAAACGGTGTGAACCCCGGCCATTTCCAGGGTATTTATTCCATCACCAAGGCCGCAGTCATCTCCATGACCAAATCCTTCGCCATGGAACTGGGTCAGCAGAAGGTGCGTGTAAATGCGCTGTTGCCGGGCCTGACGGACACCCGGTTTGCCAGCGCCCTGACCAGTAACGAAGCCATCAAGAAACAGGCCATGGCGCACATCCCGATGAAGCGGGTGGCAGATCCTGATGAAATGGCGGGTACGGTGTTGTACCTGGCGTCGGATGCCTCTACCTACACCACCGGTGCCTGCATTAATGCGGACGGTGGTTATCTGACTATTTAAGGCAGGGCCTAAAGGCAGGAAAGCGCTACAAAATCCGTGTTCAGCTCTCTGGCTCTGGCCAGCAGGTGTTCGCGGTGGCGCTTTTCACCGGCCTGAATCAGGTCATGCATCAGTTCGGCCATGGCCTGCCGGCTTTCCTGCATCATGGCCTGATAGGCCGGGCCGCGGGCCCTGTCGGAATGCACCAGGAGTTCTTCGATGGTGCCTTCAAAGCCAGGCTGGTCGCGGTTTTCCAGGGCGGCCAGCAGGGCCTCTTGCCAGTTTTCCCGGCCCTGAAGCCAGATTTCAGTTTGCTGCGCGCGGCCCTCAGACCAGTCTTCTACCCGTGCCCTCTGTTCCCGGTTGAGGTCACCCAGCCAGCGCTCAACCCGCTCGGCAGTGCGGTCGGCTCGCGCCTCTGCGGTTTCCTGTGGAGTGCCGGCCAGCATGTCTTCTTCCAGTTCCCGCTGATCTTTCTTCATATTTTCGGCCAGCTCGGCAACCTGCTCAT
>Ga0209300_1001110_pt1 | contig 11231 bp, 16 predicted proteins | sample Shrwel_input2_RT_FD_187535 | JGI IMG/M metagenome (GOLD analysis project Ga0209300, IMG submission 187535) | Subsurface microbial communities from deep shales in Ohio, USA - Utica-3 well 1 S input2 RT (SPAdes) (version 2) ... | reverse complement strand
AAGAGGTTGGGCGCGACAGCTTCGCATATCAAGAGGCCATGCAGATCCTGGAGCGGATGTGGTAAGGCCTGACGCCAGTAATCACAATCCAGACCCGCGCTACCTGCGCGGGCTTCTGGAGCAGGCAGGGCTCAGCCAGCGCAAAGCTGCGGACATGATCGGCATAACCGATCGGGCAATGCGGTACTACCTGAGCGACGAGTCGAGCCCTACATTCAGGCCGGCGCCGTACCCGGTGCAATTCGCCATGGAATGTCTCGCGTCATGCAAAGATGGTTGACACGAATGAGCTAGTGAGCCATTCTATGCCTATCTTGGTCATTTCACGCGTTGAGATGGCCAAAGCTAAACAAATGAAGCCCCGGCACAGAGCAATCTGGTCGGGGCTTTTTCGTTTCGGGCGGAACCTGGCTGATGAAGGCCTCGCCATCCTGCGCCCATCAAACACCACGCCGTGCGACGGCAAGCGCTGCTAATACTCGCGTCATCCAATACAGCGCATCTAATCCCCGGCCTGCTTGCGAATCGGTCTAGCACCAACACGCAGCACACTGCGCGACTCGATAACGAGTATCGCCCCTAGGACGCTAGGGGAATCGGGATCTACACCTTTCGGCCTCGCCTTTGCGGGGCTTTTTTGTTTCTGGAGTTCCGTATGTTCGATCTTCGCCTGGGTGATTGCCTTGAGGTGATGGCGGAAATTCCAGATGGCAGCGTCGATATGATCCTGTGCGATCTGCCGTATGGCACTACGGCCTGCAAGTGGGACACGGTGATTCCGTTTGAGCCGCTGTGGGCGCAGTACCGCAGGGTAGCGAAGCGGAACGCGGCCATTGTGCTGACGGCGAATCATCCATTCACGGCCACGCTCGTTGCGTCTAACTTGCGCGACTTCCGGTATGCGTGGGTTTGGGAGAAGTCCAAGCCGGTCGGCCACCTTCGCGCCAAGTTGCAGCCCATGAGGGCGCATGAGGATGTGCTGGTGTTCGGGGTTGGATCGCCGCGTTACAACCCGCAAGGGCTTGTCGCGATTGAGCCACGCACGGTTACGCGCACCAACACGGGCGGCGTCTACGGCAAGCAGGCTGGGATGCCAAGCGTTCAATCGTTCACGAACTACCCGCGAACGGTGCTGAAGTTTGGCGTAGAGGAAGGCATACACCCCACGCAAAAGCCCGTCGCCCTCATGGAATACCTGATCCGCACCTACACCCAAGAGGGCGAGACGGTGCTGGATAACTGCATGGGCAGCGGCACTGCCGGCGTCGCCTGCGCCAACACTGGCCGTCACTTCATTGGCATAGAGCGCGACCCCGGCTACTTCGAGATCGCCCGTTCGCGTATCGAGCAAGCACATCAGGCGCAAGTCGCCTAAACCTATTCCGGCCCCATGCCTGCCTCCTTGCCCCGAGCGGATCGCACGCGCATGTGAGGCCGGACCAAACACCAACTGCCCCATGCGGGATAACCGAGATATGAAGATGCCCGACCGTCCTGAAACGTGGGCTGCGGCGCTCGCATGGCTGCAGACCGTTGCCCCGAGCCTGTATGCATTCGGCCTATCTGTCACCGTCGCTGTATTGCGCGTGGTGTATGGAGGCGGCACGAGTCGTCAGATGATCCTTGAGGGTGCGTTGTGCGGCCTGGCCACGCTGACCCTCGTCCCGCTGATCGAATACTTCGGCCTGCCTCAGTCAATGGCTACGTTCATCGGCGGCTGCTGCGGATTCATCGGAACCGAGAAGCTGCGTGAACTGGCCATCCGCTGGGGAGAGAAGAAGGCGAGCGCATGAAGCAGCAACCTCCATGGGTACACAAGTTCGATGACGGCCGCGGTGTCCGCAAGGTGTTCCTTGATGGGCAAGAGATCAAGATGGCCGTTTTCGTCGACGAGCAGCGCGGCATCGTTGATCGCTATCGCCAGCCCTTGAAGATCCATAGCCGCGATGAGCGCCTCATTACTGAGCGCCTGCATGGTCGCGTGGAGGTTGTATGGCAAACGTCCAGCTAGTGGCCGTCGTTCGGTTTCGTTGGTGGCTGCGCTTGTACTTGCTCGGTGTTACTGCCGTCTCACGCATCACTGGGCTTGAGCCTGATTGGGGCAAGGTTGGCCGCTGGATTCGTCGCGGCACGATCGTCCGCGTCAAGGCGGCGCAGTGAAACGCCTCCTCACCATCCTCCTACTCCTCCGCATCGCTCTATGCGTATGCCTGATGGTGGGGATGGAGGCGTGGAAGGCAGTAAGCCGAGAGCGCGCCCATGCAAAACGTCGTAGAGCTAACCGACAGGCAGCCTCACGTATCTGTCATCGCCTCTGATGGCGTCCACGTCATCCCCGCCTGCCTACTTCGCGACGTAATAGCCGGAAGGCAGCCATCCAGCATCCTGACCGAGCCCGTGTTGCAGCGGATCGTGGAGGAGTGGATGCAGCAGGTCATCGAATGACGTTCGAACGACATTGAATGAATCGTTCGCGATAACCAACCCCATGAATGAGGCCCAGCCATGGCCCTATGCGGAGCTAAGACCCGCAGCGGGGAACCATGCAAGCGGCACGCAATACCGGGTTCCAAACGCTGCAAGCTGCACGGCGGCAAGAGTAGCGGACCAAAGGATCAGGCAGGCAACAGAAATGCCGCCAAGCCTGGATCGATCTACAGCAAGTACCTGACGGATGAAGAGCAGGCCGACTTCCATGCTGCCGAGATTGACCAGATCGACCAAGAGCTACGGCTAACCAAGGTTCTGCTGAATCGCGTGCTGATGGCGAAGGCTGAAGGCTACGACCTGCTGGCTGATCGCTACCTGGCGCGCATCGAGTCGCTGACAAAGACCCGTGAGGATCTGGAAGCCAAGCGCCTAGCGAACGAGAAGCTGCGCCGCGAACTGGAAGACCCGAATCAGGGCTTGCCTGAGCCGAAGCAAGTCATCATCGGGGTGGAAGATGCAAGCGACCCTGAAGCTGAATAAGCCGCAGTTCGAGTTCATCAGCCACCCGAAGAAGTTCTCTGCGTTCGTCGGCGGGTATCGAAGCGGCAAGACGTTCGTAGGCTGCGTGCGGCTGTGTATCAACGCACTTGAGCACCCTGGCATTCCGCAGGGCTATTTCGCGCCGACCTATCCGCAGATTGCGGACATCTTCTACGACACGATACCGGGTGTTGCTGAGGCCTTCGGGCTGTTTGCCGACATCGTGCCGAGCAACAAGCGGGTGCATCTTCGCGACTCGAAAGGCCGCTGCCTGTCGACGATCGTCTGCAAGAGCATGGAGCACCCTGGTCGCATCGTTGGTTTCAACATCGCGCACGCGCTGGTCGACGAGATCGACTGCATGCCGATCAAGAAGGCGGACAGCGCCTGGAAGAAGATCATCGCCCGTATGTCGACCGTATGGCCGACCCGCGGAGAGAACACCATCGACGTGACGACCACGCCGGAGGGGTTCAACTGGGTATATCGCAAGTTCGTCAAGGAACTGGCCGCCAATCCGAGCCAGCGCCCTCTGTACGGCATCGTTCACGCCAGCACGAGGCAGAACGCCAAGAACCTGCCGAAGGACTACATCCCTTCACTACGCGAGTCGTACCCGGCCAATCTGGTCGACGCCTACATTGACGGCCAGTTCGTCAACCTGGTGAGCGGATCGGTCTATCCGAACTTCTGCCGGCGCCTGAATCACACCGACGAGACGATTCGTCCGGGTGAAGAGCTGCATGTAGGCATGGACTTCAACATCAACCGGATGGCGGCCTGCGTGTTCGTCATTCGAGACGGCGAGCCGATGCAGCTGGACGAGCTGACAAGCCTGTTCGACACGCCGGCAATGATCGCTGCGCTGCTTGAGCGATTCCCCGGCCACAAGATCACCGTGTACCCCGACGCCAGCGGCAAGAACCGCAAGAGCGTCAACGGCAGCGAGTCGGATCACAGCTTGCTCAAGCAGGCCGGCTTCACGGTTCGCGTCAACCCGGCAAACCCGATGGTTCGTGACCGGGTGCTGGCCGTCAACGCCATGTTCCTGAATGGCGAGGGCGTGCGCCGGCTGAAGGTCAACACCGACAAATGCCCTGTCACCACCCAGGTGCTCGAGCAGCAGGCATACAACGAACACGGAGAGCCCAACAAGGACGGCACGGAAGACCCGGCCGATGCCTTCGGCTACTTCGTCGTTCACCGCTTCCCGATCATCAAGCCCGCAACCTCAATCAACATGGGATTCGCCCGATAATGGCCGACGTCACATACATGCGCCCTGAATACGAGGCAGCGCAAGCCCGTTGGCGCCTGGTGCGCGACGTTTGCAAGGGCTCCGAGGCGGTAAAGGCAGCCGAACAGCGCTACCTGCCGAAGCCGAACAAGCACGACACGAGCAAGGAGAACGCCGAGCGGTACGAGAGCTATCTGGCCCGCGCTGTGTTCTACAACGCCACCGGACGGACTCGTGACGGTCTGGTCGGTGCCGTGTTCCGTGTGGTGCCGACGCTCACTGTGCCGGCGCTGCTCGACTACATGGCCACCGATGCCAATGGCGCCGGAATCAGCGTCTACCAGCAATCGCAGACGGTCCTGGCCGATGTGCTGGAGACAGGTCGCGCACTGATCCTCGTCGACTTCCCTGCGGTTGAGTCAGCCAGCCGGGCCGACATGCAGAGCGGCAAGGCGCGGGCGACCATCACGGCATACCCGGCCGAAGCGGTTATCAACTGGCGCACGACCAAGGTCGGTGCACGTCACCTCCTGTCGCTGGCCGTGCTGCGTGAGACGCACGAAATCGAAGACGGTTTCGGCGTCAAGACATACCCTCAATACCGCGTGCTGAGCCTGCGCGATGGCGTCTACACCGTCGATGTGTGGCGCCAGGCGGCCGGCGAAGGCGCGTTCGAGATCGCAGAGACCTACAACCCGCGTCGCAGCAATGGTGCGCCGTGGAAAGAGATCACGGCCTTCTTCGTCGGCGCGCAGAACAACGACACGTCGATCGATGAGTCGCCGCTGTACGACCTGGCCGAGATCAACATCGGCCACTACCGCAACAGCGCGGACTACGAGGACTCGGTCTATCTGGTCGGTCAGCCGCAGGTCTACATGGCCGGGCTCGACGACCACTGGGTCAAGATGCTCGAAGAGAAGGGCATCTACTTCGGCTCGCGGGCCATTCTGCCGCTGCCGCAAGGTGGCTCGGCCGGCATCCTACAGGCTCAGCCGAACATCCTCGCCAAGGAGGCGATGGACGCCAAAGAGCGCCAGATGGTCGCCCTTGGTGCTCGCCTGGTCGAGAAGGGCAGCGCCACGAAAACCGCCACTGAGGCCGCGTCGGATAACGCCGCAGAGCATTCGGTGCTTTCCCTGGTCGCTTCCAACGTCAGCGAGGCCTACACCAAGGCGCTGCAGTGCGCTGCGGAGTTCATGGGCGCCACTGGCGAATGCGTCTACGCGCTCAATCAGGACTTCATCGAAGCCCGTCTCGACCCGCAGACCCTGGCCGAACTGGTCAAGTCCTGGCAGGCAGGCGCGATCACTGACGCCGACCTGTGGGCTCAGCTGCGCCGTTACGGGCTGATCGATGCCGAGAAGACGGACGACGAGATCCGCGAAGAGCTTGCCAGCAGCACGTCTGGCCTGAACCTGGACGACGACGATGGCAACGGCGGAACTGCTAATACAGTCGGCAACGCGTAACGCCGTGATGCTCGAGCGCCTGAAGTCGGGCGAGGTCGAGAAGATCGACCCATTCCTCCGGCGCATCGACAAGGATCTACGCGACAGGCTGAGCCGCGATACGCTGACCGACTACAGCCGGGCACGCCTCGAGCAGATGCTGAAGTCCATCGACGCGATGCTCGCCAAGATTCACGGCGAGTTCACGTCTCAGCTGCTGCTGGACCTGTTCGACATCGGCGCCTACGAGGCCGAGTTTGAAGCCAGGTCGCTAGATCAGGTGCTGGTCAATATCACCGCAGCGGCTCCGACCGTGAAAGCGATACAGGCCGCTGTAAAGGCCCAGCCGCTCAGCGTCACAGGGCCGGATGGCGGAAAGCTGCTGGAGTCTTTCATCGCTGACTGGACACAGGCCGAGCGTAACCGGGTAACCGGCGCTATTCGCATGGGCTACGTCCAGGGCGAGACCAATCAGCAGCTGATAAACCGCATCCGCGGCACCAAGGCGCTGAAGTACAGCGACGGCCTGTTAGCGATCACCCGGCGCAATGCCGAAGCGGTTGTTCGAACCGGCATCCAGCACGTCGCCAGCGTGGCGCGCATGGAGACGTGGAAGACGAATAGCGATGTGGTGACCGGCTACCGCTGGGTTTCCACTCTCGACGGTCGAACGTCCGCACAGTGCAAGTCGCTGGATGGCCGGGTGTTCAAAATGGGCAAGGGGCCGGTACCGCCCGCGCACATCCGCTGCCGCAGCACGACCGCCGCCGAGCTGGACGCCCGCTATGCCTTCCTTGACGAAGGCGCCACACGGGCCAGCAAGGACGGTTACGTTGACGCTGAGCAGACCTACTACAGCTGGCTTAAGGGCCAGCCGCAAGAGTTCCAGAACATCGCGCTCGGTCCTGAGCGCGCAAAGCTGTTCCGCGACGGCGGGCTGAGTGCTGAGCGCTTTGCCGAGCTGCAGCTGGATCGGCAATTCAAACCACTGACCTTGGAACAGATGAAGGCTCTTGAGCCCGAGGCGTTCCGCAGGGCAGGCATCTAGCCGGCAGGGCCGGCAAACCTAGTCTCCGGGAGACACCATGCTCGATTTTGAACGCGACAGCCTGGAAGGGCTGGATGAAGGCCTGCACGGCTTTTATGAAGAAAAGGGCGGCAAGTACCAGCTCAAGGTCAATGGCATCCCGCAGGGCGAGGATGTATCGGGCCTGAAGGCGAAGCTCGAGGAACTGCTCGGCGAATCCAAGGCGGCGAAGGCGAAAGCCCGTGAGGCCGAGGAAGCAGCCAAGAAGGCCGAGGAAGAGCGCGCCCGCAAGGCTGGTGACGTTGAGGCGCTAGAGAACAGCTGGAAAGAGAAGCTGACCAAGCGCGAACAGGAGCTGCTGGCCGAGCGCGAAGGACTGGCGGGGCAGATCAAGGATCTGACCGTTGGCCGTGCTGCAACCGACCTGGCCGCCGAACTCGCAGTACAGGGCAGCGCCAAGGCTCTCCTGCCGCACATCCAATCCCGTCTGAGCATGGATATCCGTGATGGTCAGCCGACTGTCGTCGTTCTCGACGCCAACGGCAAGCCCAGCGCGGCGACCCTGGAAGAACTGAAAGCAGAATTCGTCAACGATCCGGCTTTTGCGCCGCTGATCGTCGGCAGCAAGGCGTCTGGCAGCGGGGCTGGCGGAGCCAAACCGGGCAGCGGGGCTGCATCGGACAGCAACACCAAGGCCGAAGCCGCCAAGAAGGCGGGCGACGTGGCCGGTTTCATCTCCGCACACCTGACCAAAGGTAACTGATAAATGGCTAACGAAAACCTCTCCTCGTCGCTGTCGGCCCTGCTGAACGACAAGGTCATCAACGAAGCGTTCGAGATCGCGCGCTCCAATCGCACCGGCATCCTGCAGACCGTGCAGTTCGGCACCGCTCGCGCTCCGTACGAGGGCTACAAGCTGTCCTGGCTGGATATGCGCGTCGACGCTACCAGCTCGCCGACCACTGCCGAAGCGCTGGCCGCCGCTACCACTGTCGCAGTGGCTGACGGCACCAAGTTCCGCGCAGGCATGACCGTGTCCCCGGTTGGCTCGGACGAAGTGCTGCTCGTGACCGCAGTGTCCGGCAACAACCTGACCGTGACCCGCGGCTTCGGTGGCACCACTGCCGCGACCATCGCCTCCGGCACCGTCCTCGTGATCGACTCCGTGGGTCGTGAAGAGAACTCCGGCGCTGAGAACGATGGCATCTTCCAGCCGGACCCGGTCGAGAACTTCTTCCAGACGATGGACACCGCCGTCGAGTTCTCCCGCCGCGCGCTGGCCACCATCCAGTTCGGCAACACCAACGACCTGAGCTTCCAGGTCTCCGAGCGTATCCGTCAGCTGACCATCCAGATGGACCGCGCACTGGTCCGTGGCCGTCGCGCCACCGCTACCATCGGCACCAAGCCCGTCAGCTATACTGGCGGCCTGCGCTTCTTCCTCGATCAGGCCGGCGCGATCAACGTCGACAACTCGGCCGCCGTGCTGACCCTGGACGCGATCAACGCGCTGAATGCAGAGATCGTAAGCCGCGGCGGTAGCGCCAACACCGTCGCGGTCGGCATCAAGCAGGCTCGTGCGCTGTCCGCCTTGGTTTCGGCCAACTACAACAGCCAGCGCCTGGCCGAGTGGAGCGCGGACGAAGGCTCCGTGCTGCAGCTGCCGAGCGATCTGCCGCTGGTGGGTAACGTCAACCGCATCGTGGTCGACACCAACCTGGACGACAAAGAGCTGGTGATCTACGACGCCGGCATGATCTCCATCGTCCCGATGGCCAACGGCAACGCTTCCGACTCCGGCAACTGGCGCACCCTGGACGCCACTCAGCCCGGCCAGGACGGTGAGCGCACCCGCATCATCGGTGACTTCGGCATGGAAGTGCGTCAGTCGAAGACCCACATGGCGCGCCTGCGCAACATCGGCTAAGGGGAAACGATATGGTAGTGGTCGGAAAACCCGGCCTCTACCACTTCGCCGGGGTGCTGGTCACGGTTCCGGCAAGTGGAGAGGTAGACGTACCAGACAAGGTGGCCGAGGAGATGAAATCTCGCGGCTTCAAGGGCAAGCCTGGCAAGCCCGCAAAAGAACCACCCAAGGAATAACGCATGACGCTGATCATCGAATCGGGCGAGGGGCTTCCGAACGCAGAGAGCTACGCCACGGCCGCCGAGCTGGTCAGCTATGCCGCGAACTACGGGGTGGCTGTTCCTGGCACCGAGCAGGCTCAGGAAGCGCTGCTCCGACGCGCCGCAATGCAGATGCAGGTCATGGGCTGGAAAGGCCGCAAAGCGAGCGCTGCGCAGGCTCTGGCGTGGCCTCGTGCTGATGTCGAGCTTGACGGCGAGGTGCTGCCGTCGACCTACATCCCGGCGCGCATCCAGTACGGCCAGATGGCTCTGGCTGCCGAGATTCACGCTGACGACATAGACCCGCCTGCCCAGCGGCAAGGCGCAGTCATCCGTGAGCGGGTAGAGGGCGCCGTCGACGTGCAGTACGCCGAGAACAAGTCGGGCTACCTGCTGCCAGCTGCGCCGGATCGCCCAAGCCGGACACAGTTCGCTGATTATCTGGTCAGGCGTGGCCTATTTGCCGTGAGGGCGTGACATGTCGCAGTTCTACGACCGCATGGCCTCGACCGCTCTGCGGTTGATAGAACGCTTCGGCCAGACCATTACCCTGCGCGACACGGTGCCGGGCGAGTACGACCCTGTGACCGGAGGGCAGACGCCTGACGTTGAGGTCAACCAGCCCGCACAGGCCATCCTGCAGGACTACGCGCTACAGCAGGCCGGCATGAGCTATGCCGAGGGCACAGTCATCAAGCAGGGCGACAAGAAGATCCTCGTCGCAGCGCAAGGCATTACGCCGCCGACGCTCACCACGACCGTCATCGCAGACGGCGCAACGTGGACCATCGTAAACATCAAGGAGATCAACCCAGCCGGTACGCCGCTGGTGTACGAGCTGCAGGGGAGGCGGTGATGGGGTTTTCTGATGACGTGCGCCGCTTCACGAAGAAGACGGGCGACGCTGAAGGCAAGATCGTTCGCGGCATCACCCTGGCGCTCTTCAACGGCATCATCCTTGACACTCCCGTGAGGGATGGCCGCCTCCGCGGAGACTGGCAAACCACTGTAGGCAAGCCCGCATCTGGCGAGAATGGCCGCATTGATCCGACTGGCCGCGCTGCGATGGCCGAAGTCGCCGCAAATACGCCGCAAGGCGCCGGGCAAGAAACGTACCTGACCAACTCCATGCCATACGCCGAGTTCATCGAAGATGGAGGCTCGCAGCAAGCGCCCGAGGGCATGGTGAAACGTAACGTCGACCGCATTCAGCGCAATCTGGCCCGCGAAATTCGCAAGAACAAGGTCTAGCCATGTCCGAGTCAAAGATTCACAGCGCCTTGGTATCGGCCTATGTCGCGTCAGGCGTCATGCCTGTTGCGCGAACGGCATTCGAAGGCAAGACCTTCACACCGCCGACCGGGCAGAGCTGGGCTCGCCTCACAGCCATTCCTAGTGGCCGAGCGCCCGCTGCCCAAGGCAAGAACGCCGCGCAGGAGTGGACCGGCATCCTGCAGATCGACCTGTTCCACCCCAAGAACACCGGCCATGCCGGGCTACTGACTGACGTGGACGCGCTGCTGGCTTTCTTCGCCTCCGGCAAGCGCCTCGACTACCAAGGCCAGAACGTCCTGATCCGCCGCGCTGAGCGCTCGCAGGTTCGCCAGGAAGACGTCTGGCAGTCGGTCAGCGTCAGCGTCTACTGCACCGCCTGGTCATTCCCGGCGTAACCACAACCCGAAACACCGCAGCCCGCCTTGAGCGGGCTTTTGCATTTCTGGAGATAGCAAATGCCCTATGCACAAGGCGTCAACCAAAACACCTACATCAAACTGGAGGGTGTCGGCGGTACGTTGGACCCGGCCGTCGCCTGGATTCCGCTGCGCCTCATTACTAACGGCCTGAGCCAGTCGGTCGAGGAGCTGGAATCGGACGAGATGCTGCCCGGCCGCCACATGGCCGAGTCCCGCAGCGGCGTTTCCAGCGTGGCCGGCGACCTTGAGGCGGAGCTGACCTACGGCACCTTCGATATGCTGCTGGAGGCGGCTTTCCACGGCACTTGGCAGGTGAAGACACGCACAGCTTCGACTCTCTCGGTCGCAGCCGCAGACGACAGCTTCAACGACTCCGCGTCGGGCTTCGTGACTGCCGGCTTCGCGGTTGGCGATGTCGTCAAGGTAAGCGGCTTCGCAACTGCTGCGAACAATGGTCAGTTCAAAGTGGCTTCGGTCGCAGCCGGCAAAATCACCGTCACCGACTTGGCCGGCGGCGCCGTCACCCTGGTGGATGAGCTGGCGGGTGCCTCCGTTACGATCGCGACCGGCGGCACCCTGAAGACCGGCAGCACTCGCCGCAAGTTCGCCATCCTCAAGCACAACGAGGACATCGGCCGCTGGCTGATCTACCGCGGCTGCGAAGTCGGCTCCGTCGCCATCGACTGCCCGCTGCAAGGCAAGATCGGCGTCACCTTCTCCATGAT
>Ga0209300_1001109_pt1 | contig 11239 bp, 24 predicted proteins | sample Shrwel_input2_RT_FD_187535 | JGI IMG/M metagenome (GOLD analysis project Ga0209300, IMG submission 187535) | Subsurface microbial communities from deep shales in Ohio, USA - Utica-3 well 1 S input2 RT (SPAdes) (version 2) ... | reverse complement strand
TCGCCTGGATCCCGCACTTCAGGTCGCCCTCAATCACTCGCTTGAAGATTTCAGCGTTATCTTCGCTCAGTGCTCCATGCGTGCTCGTCAACCATTGTCGAGCCATGTTGCCGCCAAGTGTGCGGGTCGCAAGGATGTTTTGTGCATCCTTGAGGGCAGACATTAATGACATCCCATCCACGTGTTCGTCTGCCGGATCGAACTCGACCGTATAGAACTTGACGGTTGGATCATACGCAAGATGACACACGTATTTGAAGAGGGACTCGATATCGGAACCCTTGATAGACGCCAGAATCGCATCCTTGTCGGTCCGCTTCGTGGTAGCTTTGAGGTCGTCCACAATCTGCTTCACATTAGTGTAGCTCATCATTCCCAATCTCCAGTATCTGCGGGCTCCATCACGATCGTATAAGATTCCGTGAGGGACAACGATACAAATCGCTGTTTAACGTCTCGTGGCATGATTACGTTCGGGTTGGAACGTTCTCCATCGTTGTACTTTTGCTGCAGATTGTGAAAATTACCAACGATGCTCATCGCTCGCTCTGTGTCTTTGTACACAAGAATTGCGACTGTTGCAGCAGAGCTGTTGCAGATGAAGGCAAGCCGAGTCATCCCTGATGTTGAATCACCGTCACTGTCATCACCATCCGTTCGATCGGTAAACAGCGGTTGTTCGTTCAGCCGTTTACTGGCCTCATCAAGAGATGGATCAGTAGGTTGATGGTTGAAATAACCGTCGTGCATAGTTATATGGCCCTTTCGTTTCAACGTGTGTTTGAGAGAGTGCGCTTTAGATGTGCAGAGCAGAAGCCAGCATAGTCAATACAAAGGTTACGCACATCGGAATGATGAGTGTGCTTGAGACGACTTCAATGGCACGAGACCGACGCCGAACAGTTCCTACAGGAACAACTGAGAATACGATCCATGCAGTAAGAACGACGCCCAAAAGAGCTGCAGTGATGAAACCGAAGAAAGTAGCAATCATGATGTAGTTCCCCGTGTGTTGGTATCTATGCTAGGCATTATCCGAGAGGTGAGAGATGAAGTCAACATCTCTCACCTCTGCTGTTAATCGGGATGGATGAGATGGAATATCGTGATGGCATTGACGATGCTGACTACAATCGCCATCACTCCAGTCCCTGCCACGTACTTGCCAGGCAATTGTAGAATGATGGCAGCTAGTGCAGCTCCTGCCAATAGAACGACCACGAACATAGCCATCATGACGTAGATCGCGACGATTCGACTAGCAGCTTCATGTTGTGCACGCATATTAGTTACAGCCACATATCGTCGACGTATTTGGCGAATAGCTCACGACCCTCACGACACTTCTTGCTGTGCAAGTCGCTCCGCTTACAATACTCGTCCCACGCCGCTTGATCGGTTGGAACAAGCGACATGAATCTCTTGGCCGCTCCTTTGGTCGGAGGGGTTGTTGGTGATGACCAGTCAAAGTCCCCTTCATACTCCGGTCCTTCGTCAAGGAACGCGTATGTGATCTTGTCGAGAATAGCGATCCACTCCTTGAACGCGTGTTCCTCGTGCTCTTCACTGATCGACATCTGATACGCATCGCCTCCGTACAGATCAACATACACCTGCATGGGGATACCAACCAAAGCGTTTCGCTGGTCAGCTTGATCGAGCAGATCCTTACGGAATCGTGCTACACCCTCCCCAATAACTGAAGCGAGCACATCACACAGGTCAACACTATCTTTGAACCCGAAGATCGGTTTCTTGCCGCGCATCCTCATATATCTGCATGCTCCTCTATGTTGGTACAAACTCATTGAGAGGGTCAGCTTTTTTCTTCGTCAACCAACCGAAGCTGATCACGACCCTACTCGATCCACCCACTCGTGTCACGGAATGGGTGTTCTCTGGACAGAAATAGATCACTCGCCTATCAAAAGAGTGGTAATATGGCCCAGCACATCGAAAGTATCCGCCGATTTTAGGCTTCTTGAGGACCACATTGAACCTATGATGTCGATACCTGGGATTCGGGACCGGATCTTTGTGGGGAGGAACACGACTCCCCACACCGTACCAAATCAGATGGATATCGCAACGAAGCAGATGGCTAGAGAACAAGGTCATCACCCTATACCCAGTCCTCTGTCTACCGTCTCTCCACTTGAATAGCATTGCTGCGATACTCCCTCTCAATACTCGCTGTTGACAGAAATCCCAGCTTGATGATCCTCGATGCGGCTGGCACGAGATTCAATGGTGCGCTTGGCGATGAAATACGTAACCACTGCGCTAATCACAGTCACGATCCAATTTGCCACGAGAGCGTTGACGATGGTTAGGGTTCCCAGGACGAGAACGAACCCACACCCGAATAGCTCTCGCTTGGTAATGTCAACCTTGCTGGAATGATTGGTGAAGATTGCCTTCATGAAAGCCTTGACTGTTTCCATTGGTGTTGTTCCTATACGCGCGTGTGTTTGTTAAACTTCGTTACGGCCGGTGATCCAGCTCTTGCCACATGCTTGACATTGATGCATAACATTCTCCGGATTACCGTAAACGAGCTCTGAGGTCTCAACATGGTGGTGATGGTGGGGACATCGTTCTTGGAGATCCGTCAGGTCTTGATATAGACCACTGATCGATGCCTCAAGGCTCCTCCTGTTGATTAGAATGCATCGAGCATCAACCATCGATTGGATGAGATCATCATCACTGAGGTCATCGTTGTTTTGAATCATGTCCGCAAAGATCAGCGCCGCTTCTGATGTATTCATCCCTTGGTGATGGCATTTCGATGAGATTTTTACCAATGCTTCGCGCAGCGCTACCTGCTCGTCCTCACTACCACCGGAGATCATTTTACGAGCCATAATGCCCACCCCTCTCCATTTGCTCCATTTGACGGAAGTATGCTGTCATCGACATCCCGACACGACACAAGAGAGCATCGAATACCGCTCGATTGTGCCCCGCGTAGGTATCGAGATACGGATCCTCCAACTCAAGATACTCATTGATAAACTTCGCGATCGCTCCTGAGCGAGATACCCCCAGAAAACAATGGACAACGAAGTTCTGCGTTTTGTGTTGCTCGATGAAGTCAACAATTGATCGAGCTTCCTGAAAGAACGCTCGATCGTCAACATCAGGAAAGGTCAAAGCCAGGTATTGATCGGATGGAATTTCACGATCGTCCAAATGCTCGAGAATTTCCTGCCGTTCTTCGTCTGTGTCCGAGATCGAGATTATTGCGTGCTCGGGTCGAAGAGCTAGCTGCAGAAACTTGCGACGAGACACAAAACGAACAAATTGTTTCTTCGGCATGATTACAAGCCTTTTGCAACAGTGACGAGACGATGGTGGTAGGGGTTTATCGCGATGATTGCATCTTCTCCCGCTCTTCGGTCCACACAAGCAGACCGAATCCAATTCCGAGGACTACACCGAGCAGAATGAATGAATACACAGCGCCACCACTCCAGTCAAGAGGGTCGAACACTAATCCAGCGAACCACACCGAAACACAGACATATGAGGAAGTGATCCATCCGAGGCTAAGGGTGATGCTTTTGGCGATAGTGTTCATGATATAGAACCCTCTTGGGTTGGTTATTACGTGTGCGGAACAGCGTATGGATACGATCACATATTCTCTCGCTGTCCGCAACCGGTTTTACTCTTTATCGATCGAAATGATGTTCGGATACACGCTCAGGAAGGGGATCCTCCATCCGTAGTACTTGATGTGATACGACTGCCCATTTGCAATCTCTGCCTGCACATCTGTACTGTTGAATTTGAGGTGCCAGATTGAGTCGATGTTCTCGAATGACATTTCGTCTGTGAGAACCATCCACTTACATTCTCTACCGTTGTCTTTTGTTGATTCACACATTCGTTCTTTGTCCATGACGGTTGCAGTCATGGTGTCAACAGTACCCAGTTGGTAGGCTCCACCGGATGCTAGCAAAACGAACAACAGAGCCAGCATCCCTACGGCAACAAGAATGGATGTTTTGTTGATACGGAAATTGGTGCTCATGATAGTTGTGATCCTTAGTGGTTTGAGTTAAAGGGTTACATCGGTCCGTTGTTGCATACGCTCGAGCTGTTGTTGTTTCTTGATGAGCGTGATGACGTCGATGATGAGGAACGTTGTTTGTGATGGCGGCTAGCAGAACACTGCTTATTGGTTGGCTGCTCACCCTTGATCGTACTGAAATGATGATCCATCACCATCCTGTGGTATTGCGCCCTACGATCAGCTCGGCGCATGGCGAGGATATGGGCCGTTGACGCTCTCTCGTTCCGATCACGTTGGATGAGAATCAACCAGCGAATCCATGCAACCGGCCCTAAGAGGAGTAATCCAATCGGGCTGAGGAGGGGATGCTCTTTGATGAGGTCTCGGGGTAGGGTAAGGACGAATCCAGACACCAAAGCACCAGATAGCAACCACCACACAAGAGCAATCTTCCACACTAAACTCACTGTCATAGCAACATTCCTCTCATTCGCGTTAAGAGCGAGTATCGTCTCTACGTGATTCATCGTAGCGAAACACGAGAACGTCCTCAACTACTATCTCATCAAATATCACACATTAAAAAGGGCTCCATTATGGAGCCCTCTGTGATTAGCGGGTTGTTGGACTTGTGTTATCAGCTCTGACCAGACAGACGCTTGAATCGAGCCAGTGGAGACTCTTCTTCTCCACCTTCGTCGTCGTTGTCGTCATCGTCACCGGAGCTGTTGTCCACTCGACGCCCACCATCAAACGGCGGTTCGCCCTCATCACTGTCCGTAGAGGGTGCAGGATCAGGTTCACTCTGTTGCTGATCCATTGCACGCTGCTGGTCGGCCTCTTGAGCTGCCTCAGCTACCGCATCCGGATCAAGCCAGTTGTACGGCTTGCCCATCACCCTCTTGAACCGTTCAGCAACGTCCTCAAATGACTTGACCTTGCTCGGATCAACAAACTCGCTGAGGTCGTACGTCTTGTTGAACAGCTCTTCGAGTTTCTCTTCATCGCCTTCCATGAACTCGGATGTGCGATCAAACGAACTGTCTTCGTACGTGGGAACGGTGATCATCTTGCCAGTCTTCTGATCAGGGATCTCTTTGGCTGACATGCGAATACGGAAGTCAGCACCTTCCCACAGATCAAACGGATCAAACGGATCAACGTCATCGTATTCCGGCTTGATTGCCTTCTCCAGCTTGCCGTAAATCTGACGACCGAACTGGAAGATCATCACTTTGCCAACGTTCTCAGGATTCTCTTCGTCGCGAAGAACAACCACATTGGCGTAATACTGAGAGCGAGGGAGAAACTTCTTCGCTTCTTCTTTGTACCGCTTGTCATCAGTATGCTTCGCTTTGCGGAAGCCGTTGATGGCAGCAATCTGGATCGGATCATCTTCGCCGATAGTCTCGCGTGCGATATCGAAGTAGTTTCCGCCAGGACCGGTGAAGGAGTGGGTCTTCACCTCAACGAAGGATTCACCTTCAATGGGAGGGAGGAAGCGAACGATTGCAGTACCTCGACCTTTCTCTGGATTGAACTTCGGCTTCCAGATGCGTTCATCGCGAGGGGCGCCAGAGTTGTTGGAGTTTTCCAGCTTCTCTTGCAGCTTCTTGAGGTTGCCTTTGCGCTTCTTGAGTTGTGCTAGTGATGCCATGTTTTGCTTTACCTTTTAGGTTCTATGTGGTTCTATGCAATTCTGTGTAGTTCTATGCGTTTCTTTGATGATCGATCAAAAACTGACCTGATCCAGATATGACCGCGTAAAGACCGAAACGACTTCATCTCGATCAAACAACATAGCGATGAACGGTCTTACTCGCATCAGCTTGGTCACTATATCTGGCCACTTCGGCCCGAATTGCTTCTGATCGTTGCTATTTAGGGTGCTGTTGATGAACGCGTCAATCAGCAAATAGCTCTCGAGCTGAATGTTCTCTTGTATCACCTCCTCGTATAGTAGCGGGTAGACGGCACCAACATCAAAGATCGATGTTGGGTTCTCTCTGTGAGAACTTGCTAGCGTCATCAGATCGGAAGCGAATTGTATTCTCAAGTAACGCGAACAGTCAAGCGGTGAAATTGTTTTTATTCGTCTCGCGAGAACTTTGCCTGGAATCCAATTGTAGTTGTTGTTCCTATACGCACTGAAGAAGAATCTCATCAACTCAGCGTGTGACGGAGCTGCATTCTCTATCCCCACATACTGCCATTTCAACGGGGACCTGTTAAACGATTGTTCGGTCACTGACGTTTTGCCGTTGTACTTGAAGTAATCGTAGTCTGTCTTCTCCGAGAAGTGCAGATTCAATGCAGTATGGAGTTGGTACGCAGCAAATCCCTTCAAAACAACGGCTCACTGTCGTTTGCATCCTTCAGCAGGTTTCGGTCAGTGGCTTCGCACCGAACAGCGTCCCTGATTCTCTTGTTGAGGTGCTTGACGATATGGTCCATCTCGTGGTCAGACTCATGCTCTGCGTAATACGCAATGGTTTCAATGAACGTATCGAATCCATGATCGAGCTTGAGTTGCTCGAGGTATAGACAAAACTCATTCTGGGTTTTGAACATTGATTTCCTCATTATCATCTGGTTTGGGTATCACTTTGACTTCACAGTCCTGACCTGGCTCAGCTACCACTTGCTTACACTTTTCCTGCAGAGTGGTAACTGTATCAGTCACGGGGTATGAGCAGACAAGCGTAATGATCACACCTAGGAAGAACGATACGATACATGCAATGATTTCACCCTTCATGGTAGAAGCCTCTCTTATTCATCTTCGCTGATAGAATATGTGATTACCGACCACCGCGTATTCATCCAATAGACTGTAGTTCCAGTTTGGGAGAATGTTAGTGGTGTGATAGAACATGACTCCTTCAGGTATCGGAGGCGTTGAGGTGTTCATTACCATGTACGCAACCTCGTAGGCCTGATCCCGCGCATCCACTTCACGCATAGCTTTTTGTTTGTTGTCTATGTGATCATAGAACGAGAATTGATGCGGTTGTTCAATTACCTGGCAGAATGTATCAGGGAACCTATCAGAGAGAACCCGATTCCTGATCACAAATCCTACAAACACTTGGCCAGCGAAAGACTCTCCTCGAGCCTCATAATATATCGCTTCAGCTAGACAATCCATCTGCTGTTCTAAGACCGCGTGTGATAGTCCATCAAACACCGCTCAATTCCTCACTCTATCTCTTTTTGTGTGTTAACCCATTATACAGACATATAATAAAGCAGGAGTAGAGACGATGTCAACTACTCCTGCAAAGAATATTTTTATTGTTGTTTCTTGGTTGGTTGGTTATTGTTGTTCTTGTGCTGGCATCGTGGTTCATCTAGTGTAACTCGATAAAAACAAACCACGTTTGTTAGTTGGTCGATGTATCGAAGAGTGTCCTCTCGATTGATAGCAAAGTCCATAAACTCGCTGAATGGTAGACCAATATACGTCTTACCGTCGTGTTGATAGACGTCCCACTCCACATCGATTGGTGATACTGGAGATGGCAGGTCAGGTTGAACCAGAATATCATTTGAATAATCAGACTTCGAGCCGTTGAAAGTGCCACAAGCTGTCAACGATAATGCCAATCCAATTGAGATAATCAGTTGCCACATTTTGATTGATCCCCTGTAGAGCACATGAGGCGCTTTTGAAAGTCATTGAACCGTGCATTTACTTCCTGCTTGATTTGGCTCGGGTCCTGATCAGCTCCATCCTTCTTGTATTTGCGAATGCTTTCAACCTGACGGTTGTAGCTACTGTCTCGCTGACGATTCTTTACCTGCAGCTCGTTCAGTCTCTTGGTTTGTTGATCCAATGCATTCTTGAGAGAATTCCGTTTATTGACCAGCCTAGTGTTCTCCTGCATCAGATTGCTGACCCGCTCTCTGGACTTCCCATAGTCCATAATCATGTATACGACAGTGCCGATCAGAGCTATCACAAACAACCACTTCAGCCATTTCCCGAGCCGTCCACTAAGCAGACCCGTAACCAGTCTAAAGATCCCCATCCCTTACACATCCTTGCAAGTCGCGCGTGCGTATGCATTACTTGACAAACGACATTGCTCCAGTGGAGCTGTTTTTAACAACAACTCGCTTATGTTTTTGGTACATGGTACGCAACGATGTACGCAATTGTTCATCATCAACGTATTTGTGCCATCGCGCAAACGGAACCTTCCCTCGAACGCATTTGTTGTAGGTGTCGTTATCCACCTCGATGCATGGATGCCCCATGAACGTCGATGATGAGGAGGACCCCCCGATAGGTTTGCTGTCAGGGGCTGCAACTCCTCCAGTCTGGTTCGTGGGAGCGTCCGATTCGGCTAGATAATCCGCTAACGATTTCATGTTGATCCGAACTCCTGTTCAAGAGTGTGGTAGAACTCAGCGTCGACCGCATAACCATCAACCAAAGGGAATGACAAATACGCAAGGATGGCATTGACCATTCCAGCATGGTGGGAATCGATCTTAAACTCGATCAGTCGAGACGCTCCGTGATGTTCAAACACGTTGTAGAACGTGATGACATTATTTACGAGCAGGCGTACATTAACGCTCTCCCCGTTTCTGTACTTGGATACCATTCGCTTGATCGTGCTGATTCGACCCAGATCCTCAACGAACTCCGCCTCAGAGATGCAAGACGGGTTGTCGTAGATGGATGCAGCGTACAGTGCGTAATTCCCTTTGGTTAGCTTCATTCGCCTGCCTTATTACTCTTTGTTGCTTTCTTGGTCAGCGTCGCTCGACTTCTTCCTGCGGGTTGTTCCCTTAGGCTTGTAGTAAGATTTCCGCTTTGCTGTTGTCGTCGTCTTCTTTCCCTTCGACGTCTTTGCCGATCCCTCGTCAGCGGCACCTGTTTCCTTTCGCGTCGCGGCTTCCTTCTCGGCCTTTTCCACATCATTGAGGATATCCTCATCGTCGTCAGCGCTATTATCGCTCAAATTTGCGTTCTCAGACGTTTTCTCGCTCGTAGATGTATCTTCAGACGTCTGTGATTTTTCATCGCTTACAGACGGCTTATTGACGTGAGAATCGGTATCCGCAGATTGAGCAGCTTCAAGAATCTCGCTGGACAGATCAAGCAACCGGTTGGGCAGATCCCGAACGCGTTTGAGCACCTCTCCAGTACGTTTTACAGTCCATCCCTGAACAGTGGCAATCACCTCTTCCTTGTGTTTCGGTTTACGTGCCCATTGAGGTAGTTGTGACATAGTGTATGTCTCTCCTTGCATTAATGATGATGTTGTGTGCGCGTGTGTTGGGATTTAGCGGCAACAAAAAGCCCGCTCGATGGCGGGCTTTGGTGAAGATGAGATAGCAACTCACATGATGCCTTCAGACACTATCCGTCGAACCAGGGTCTCAAACACAGCACAATCTAAATGCGAGACTTGATACGACCCGAATCGTCGTGATAACACGTGCAGGATAGCATCCACAGCTCGATACGTTCCCTCGTTGATTAGACCAGCAATATCTTCCGCTTCCGTGATGTATGGATCATCATCGTCGTCGCTAACCGTCAAACGAAACGGGTCGATGTCGTTGAGCACATCATTGATCAGATTGATTCGAGCGGGGAGTACTTCTGGCAAAGGCATCGTTATGGCTCCTAGAATCCTTTGAGGATAGATTCTTGATTGTCCCACAGCATGGTCATGCGATCGCGGCATCGAATAAGTCGATCCTCGCGGAGGTTATCAGTCCCGAACTCATCTGCCAGAACAGCCGACACTGCAAAATCGGGAGACTCCTGATCCTCAAGAACACGGTTTTCGATTCGAGCTGCTGTGTCGTGGTACGCAGCCTGTAGGTAGACTGGATCGAACCTGTTCTGGTACAGCTCCTTTGCAGGACACTCTTCAACTAGAACTCGCAGTACGTAATCGTAGACTTTCATACCTCGATACCCCAATTTATCAGTCAACGAAAAGAGCCCTTCTCATGAGAAGGGCTCTGTGTTGGGTGTTACAGGGAGGAACGATAAGTGTTCCACTCATCGGATACATCCGAGAGCACCTCGTACTTACATACACGGGCTTTTGCTTTCACTACTCCACCCTGATCAATGGAGTAGTAGTCTTGCGGGATCGCAACAAAGTCTTCAGGATCAACAGCAACCTTGATGACTCGGCCATTGGATCGAGCAAAGCTCGGCAGGTATGCGCGAGAGCATACATGGAGACCGTATGAGCACGTTTGGCTAGAGTCTTCATCGACTTGGTTGCGCTCAACAGATACCACTTTCCCCACACTGTTGTCGAATGTGCCGGTATGACAATCAGTGAAGTTCTCACGAACAGCCTTCCAGCAAATGACTCGACCGTCTTCATCAATCTCCAGGTCCATCGCCACCATGAACTGATACAGCTCTTTGACGGCTCGGTTGGATGGGTTGTTGGAGAGACGGTCAGCAAACTTCAACAAACGGTTGATCGCTTCATCGCCTTGACGTGCTGCGTGAATGATTCGTTCGGATAGTTGTGTGGGGAATGATTGCTCCGCTCCAGACTCAGTAGTGTACACCACTCGAGCGCCATTAACATCGACCGTTACACGACCTTCAGTGAGTTTCTCGATTTTATACTTCTCATCGAGCATCTCATACGCTTCAGCCAGCGATTCCTGAGACACATTCCCCTGGACGATCACCGTCCGAGCGTCAAGAAACTTCGGGTGACCGTTGTCGATGATCACATCGCCCGCGATGTCACCCGTATCGATGTTGATCTTCGTAATGGTGAGACTAGAGCTGTTCAACACAACGCTGTATTCAAACGATGCTGCAGCCGGCTCTGGTTCGATGTACCCCACATCGAGAGTATCCTCACCAACAGCGATACTCTGTGTATGATCCGCTACAACATCGGAGGCGATCTCGTTTGCACTTGCTTCCGCGAGGATGCGACCGATCGTGCGAGTGCTGACACCATACAAGTTAGCAACACTGCTGCGCTTTTCACCTCGATCGATTCGTGCAACAACGTTTTGCTTCTGGGCTTCGGATAGTGCTTTAACGGCCATTAGGCTGCTCCCTCTTCTTGGTTAGTAACGTCATCATCAGCGCTTTGGTGCTTATCGCGGAACGCTGTTACCGCTTTGATATACTCAACAGCGTGAGCTTCGTAATCGGCCGGGATCGAAAACATCCGATCCAAGATCGGGTACCGATCCAAGATCGGGTAC
>Ga0209300_1001108_pt1 | contig 11245 bp, 11 predicted proteins | sample Shrwel_input2_RT_FD_187535 | JGI IMG/M metagenome (GOLD analysis project Ga0209300, IMG submission 187535) | Subsurface microbial communities from deep shales in Ohio, USA - Utica-3 well 1 S input2 RT (SPAdes) (version 2) ... | reverse complement strand
TTTTTATTTTCTATCTTATTTTTTAAACAGGAAATTTTAGTAGTCTCAAATAAAAAAGTAGAAAGTAATTTGAGCAGAGATTATAAGTAAATAATTTTAAAGCAGCAGAGCGGCTCAAGGAGGATAAAAATGAAGATTAAAAATATTTTTGAAGAAAAAGAAGTTGTATTTTCGCTGGAGGTTTTTCCACCCAGACCGGATGTACCGATTGATAATATTTATCAGACCTTAGAAGAATTAAAGGACATTGATCCAGATTATATTAGTGTAACCTATGGTGCCGGTGGAGGAGTTAGAAAAAATAGAACCTGTGAGCTTTCTTCAATTATTAAGGAAAAATATGATGTGGAAGCCCTGGCTCATTTAACCTGTATTAATTCTGATCAAAAAACATTAAATAAAATACTGGCTCGGTTGGAAAATAAAAAAGTAGAAAATATACTGGCTTTAAGAGGAGATAAACCGGTTGATGGTGAAGCTCTTGGAGATTATAATTATGCCTATCAGCTGGTTGAACATATAAATAAACACAATGACTTTGGGGTAGCAGCAGCCTGTTATCCAGAAGGACATTTAGAAACAGATAGCCTGGAACAGGATTTGGAATATTTAAAGCAAAAGGTTGATTGCGGGGTTGATTATTTAATTTCACAGATGTTTTTTGATAACTCACTTTTTTATAAATTTCGCCAAAAAGCAGAAAAAAAGGGGATTAATGTCCCAATTGAAGCAGGGATTATGCCGGTTATCAATAAAAAACAGGTAGGAAGAATTATTGAATTATCTGATGCATATTTTCCAGAAAAATTTCAAAAAATATTAGATAAATACGAGGATAATCCAGAGGCGCTACGTGATGCAGGGATTGCCTATGCAGTTGAGCAGATAGTTGATTTGATTTCGAGTGAGGTTGATGGAATCCATCTTTATACAATGAACAATCCCTATGTGGCCCGCAGAATAAAAGAGGCTGCTGGTTCTTTGATTACCCATATTAACGGAAAAAAGGTTGATTAAAATGGAATTTAAAATTGACAGGGATGAAGTTTTAAGATATTTACAGACTTCAAAAGACTTAGAAGATGAGAATATAAACCGCCTGCTAGACGAGTCAATTACAGAAATAAAGAAGCAGATCAATTTCCGCTATCTTTATCAAAAATTTCCCATTCAACATACAGCAGCAGGCGTAAAAATTAAAAATACAACTCTGACCTTAGAGGGGAAAAGCATCAAAAAACATCTAGAGAATTCAAAAGAAATTTATCTGATGGCTGCCACACTTGGAACCCAGGTTGATAAAAGGATTTCTTATTATGAAAAAATATCAGTGACTAAATCAATGATTTTTGATGCCTGTGCCACCACAGCGATTGAAGAAGGCTGTAATCAATTGGAAAAAGAGATTAAGCAGAAAGTACTGGAGGCAGGGAATAAAGATATAACCTTTCGCTACAGTCCCGGTTATGGTGATTTGGGAATAAATATTCAAAAAGAATTTTTAAGAATTTTGAATGCTCCAAAAAAAATAGGTTTAACTGCTTCTAAATATAACATGTTAATCCCTACAAAGTCTGTTACAGCAATTATTGGTGTTGTTGAGGATAAGTCAGAATTAGAGCTGGAGATTGAAGAAAATACAAATTCAGTTACAGAGGCTGAAAATTTAGAGGAAAGAGATTTAGAATTTGAGAAAAGAAACTGTAAAAACTGTCTTTTATACGAAGACTGTAAGCTGAGAAGAAAGGGGATTTACTGTGGAGCTAAAGGCTAGACTGGGGAAAAAAATTATTATTTTCGATGGAGCTATGGGAACAGTACTGCAGCAGCGGGGTTTAAAAGCTGGCGATGTACCGGAAAAACTTAATATAGAAAAAAGCAAAGAAATCATAGATATTCATAAAAGCTATTTGGAAGCAGGAGCTGAAATCCTGACCACCAATACCTTTGGTGCAAATGCTTTAAAAATGGAAGAAATTAATTATTCGGTTGAAGAAGTTATTGCAGCTGCTTTAGGAAATGCCCGTCAGGCTGTAATTGAATCAGGTGTTGATGCTGCTGTGGCTCTTGATATGGGACCTTTAGGAGAATTGTTGGAACCAATGGGCAGCCTAACTTTTGATGAGGCATATAATTTTTATCAACAGCAGGTATTAGTAGGTGTTGAATTCGGGGCTGATTTAATACATATAGAAACAATAGCAGATCTTTATGAAGCAAGAGCAGCTGTTTTAGCTGCCAAAGAAAATTCAAATTTGCCCGTATTTTGTACCCTGACTTTTGAAGAAGACGGTCGGACTTTTACCGGAAGCAGTATCCGCTCCATGATTTCTGTGCTGGAAGGACTGGGAGTAGATGGAATTGGACTTAACTGTTCTCTGGGGCCGGAAAAGCTGGAACCCCTGGTAGAAGAAGTGCTTAAATATTCAAAGACACCAGTCATTTTGCAGGCAAATGCTGGTTTGCCAGTAATGGAGAATGGAGAAACAGTATTTAAGATCTCTCCAGCGGAATATTTTAAACCTTTAGCCCGCCTTTACGAAAAAGGTCTGGCAGTTGTTGGCGGCTGCTGTGGAACAAATGAAAAGTTTATTTCTTTAATAGCTGCAAATTTAAAAAACAAAAAAGTTAAAAAGAGAGAAGTGACTAAAGAGAGTCTTGTCTGTTCTCCCTCTCAGTCTGTTGATCTGGCTGGAGTTAATGTGGTTGGAGAAAGAATTAATCCAACCGGTAAAGCTGCTTTTAAAGATGCTTTAAGAAATGGTGATTTAGACTATATTCTTAAGGTTGCTGTCGAAGAAGTAGATGCAGGGGCAGACATTCTGGATGTTAATCTCGGCCTACCAGATATAGATGAAAAAGAAATGATGGTTAAGGTAATCAAGGAACTGCAGGGAATTCTGGATATTCCTTTACAGATTGATTCCAGTGACCCTGAGGTTATAGAAGCGGCTTTAAGATATTATAATGGGACAGCTATTGTAAATTCAGTTAACGGCGAGGTTGAGGTGCTGGAGAAAACCCTGCCGGCTGTAAAAAAATATGGAGCAGCTGTTATTGGTCTGACCATGGATGATAATGGAATACCGGATACTGCTGCAGGTCGTTTTGCAATTGCCGAAAGAATTGTTAATAAAGCAGCTGAATTTGGAATCAGCAGAGATAAGATTATTATTGACTGTCTGACTTTAACAGCATCCGCCCAGCAGGAAGGGGTAAAAGAGACTCTGAAGGCAGTAAAAATGGTTAAAGAAAAATTAGGAGTTAAGACTACGCTCGGGGTTTCTAATGTTTCCTTTGGCCTGCCGGCCCGACCGATTTTAAACAAAACATTTTTATCTATGGCCCTCTATCAGGGTTTAAATCTGCCGATTATTGACCCTAATGACGAGGAAATGATGGCAGCAGTTAAAGCAGCCGCTGTTCTAAATAATATTGATCAGGGTGCTGCTCAATATATAGAATATATGACTGAGTCAGAAAATGAGGCTGATTCAGCAGAGAAAATAGAAAGAGAGAATGAAGAAAGTGATCTACAGACAGTAATTGTTAAGGGCTTAAAAAGTGAAGCCGCCCGTTTAACTAAAGCTCTTTTAAAAGAAAAAGAGGCTTTAGAAGTGGTAAATCACTATTTGATACCTGCCCTTGATATTGTGGGTGAGCGCTACGAAAAAGGAGAAATCTTTTTACCACAGCTGGTGCAGTCAGCAGAAACAGTTAAAGAAGCATTTTCTGTTTTAAAAGAAGAGATGGCCCGCACAGGTGGTAGAGATATTACTAAGGGAAAAATTGTGATGGCTACTGTCAAGGGGGATGTCCATGATATTGGCAAGAATATAGTTAAAACTGTACTTGAAAACTACGGTTATCAGATAATTGATCTGGGACGGAATGTAAATATCAAAGAGGTGGTTAAGGCTGTTCAAGAAAATGAAGTTAAACTTTTAGGTTTGAGTGCTCTAATGACAACCACAGTTAAAAATATGGAAAAAACAATCAAAGCAGTTCACGAAAAAAATTCAGAGTGTAAAATTATGGTTGGCGGAGCAGTATTAACTGCGGATTACGCAAATATGATTGAGGCTGACTTTTATGCCAGAGATGCTAAAGAAGCGGTTGAAATTGCAAAGAAAATATTTGCAGAATAATTTCCATGACAATAGAATTAAGATAAATAATGTCTCCAATAAAAAAATGGAGGCATTATTTGTCTTATCTATTTAATTTCTTCAGTTTTTTTCTGTTCGACAGCAAGTTCAGCATAATGAATGGCATGCTGTTTGAGTTCGATAATCTTTTCCTTAGTTATGCTGCGTATCACTTTAGCAGGAATCCCTAAAACCAGACTGTTGGGAGGAATCTTAGAATTTTCAGGTACCACTGCTCCAGCTCCAACAATTGAACCTTCTCCAATCCAGGTACCGCTTAAAATTGTGGCATTCATACCAATTAGCGATTTATTATCAATTTTACAGGCATGGATTACTGCGTTGTGACCAATAGTTACATAATCACCAATATCAACACTTTGATTTGATTCAACATGGACAGTTGAGTTTTCCTGAACATTTGAATATTTCCCTAATTTAATTTTAGCCAGATCAGCTCTGACAACTGCATTATACCAGATACTGCTGTGTTCAGCCACTTCTACATCTCCAATGATCCTACTTCCAGGAGCAATAAAAGTATTTTCAGCAATTTTTGGAATTTTCTTTTTATGTTTATAAAGCATTATTAAAACCTCCAGTATTTTTATTCTATATTTAATTATTTCTATTTAAAGTTCAAAACTCCTTTTTTAATGAGCTATTTAACTTGCAAGCACTAAGAAAATAATTTATAATTAAAGATGTATAAAATTAGAGGTGAAAAATATGTCAAAAAAAAGAGTGGCTATTTTTGGTGGGACCTTTGATCCCCCACATTTAGGACATTTTATATTAGCTGAACAGATAAAAAATCGTTTTGATTTGGCCAAAATCATTTTTATGCCGGCCGGAAAGCCACCACATAAAAAAGATATGGTTATTTCACCTGATCAGGACAGATTTGAAATGCTCAAATTAGCTGTGGACGAAAATCAAGATTTTTCTCTTTCTGACTGGGAGCTTAAAGAAGAAGGTTATTCTTATACTGCAAAAACTCTGTCTCAGTTTGTACCAAAAGTTGACGCAGAAGTGGTCTTTTTTATTATAGGAGCTGATTCATTAGCGGAAATTTTCAAGTGGAAAAAGCCCGAGTGTTTATTGTCTGAAGGAAAATTCATAGTCTTTAATCGGTCCGGTTATGATTTTAAAAAAATATTAAGTCAGCAGAAATATCAGCCTTATTTAAATAATATTTTAACCTATCAGGGCTTAAATATAGAAATTTCTTCTTCTTTTATTAGGGAAGAACTTAGAAATGGAAATTCTATTCGCTATTTAACTCTGGATACAATTGTAAAATTCATAAAAGAAAATAATCTTTACAGGTGATTAAATGTCATTAAAAAAAGAAGAATTTAATTCTAATCTTGATTTAGAAAAAATAAAAAAATTATTAGGCAGAGAAAGATATCAACATACGGTATCTGTACATAAAGCGGCTTTAAAAATAGCTAAAAAGCTGAATCTTAATCTTAAAAAAGTAGAAATTGCTGCTTTATTACATGATATTGCTAAAAGTAAAAATGATGCAGAATTAAAAAAAATTGTTAAGAATTCAAAGTGGGAACCTGATCAGCTAGAATTAGCTATTATTCCGGTGCTGCATGCTCCAGCCGGAGCTGTAATTGCGGAAGAACTTTTTGGAGTCAAGGACATTGAGGTTTTAGAAGCCATCCGCTATCATACTCTGGGCCATCCTAAAATGGGGAAAATTGCTCAGGTGATTTATGCGGCTGATTTTATTTCTGAAGATAGAGATTTTGTAGGCTTAAATGAAATTAGGGAAGAAATTGCAAGAGATTTTGAATCTGGATTATATTTAATTACAACTCATATTCTTAAATATCAGCTTGAACGGGATAATATGATCCATCCATATTCAAATGATTTTCGAAATAAATTATTAAAGAGAAGTGATTAATAAATGTTAGAAAAATTAACTGACTGGAAATATATAGCTTTAATTATATTTCTGGTTATTATAGGTGTTGCTATACCATTTTTGTGGAATGAAGAATTAACTCAAATTTCTTCCAGTGGACCTTTTAAAGAAAACAAAGTTAATATTCTGGCTGTAGGTTATGACTCAAATGTCAATGGTCCTTCTAGAGCCGATACAATTATTTTAATCAGTCTGGATGTGGAAAGTAATGAGGCAGGTCTTATTTTTCTGCCGCGAGATACTTATATTAATTCTAATAAAAGAAATTTTACTAAGTTAAATTCTTCTCATGTTTATGGTGGAATTGAGTTAACTCAGAAAACTGTAGAAGAGATGTTGGAAATTGATGTAGATTATTATTTAGAAACAAATTTTAGAGGTTTTGAGAAAATCATTGATCACCTTGGTGGAGTAAATATTAATGTCTCTCAACACTTAAATTATGTTGATAAAGCAGGAGGTCTTTATATTGATATTCCAGCAGGTCAGCAGAATTTAAATGGAGAAGAGGCTTTAGAGTATGTACGTTATCGTGATGCTAGAGGAGATATTGGAAGAATTGAGAGGCAGCAGAAGTTTATTGATGCTGTTTTAGCTAGAGTTCTTTCTCCATCTATAGTCATGAAAGTGCCTGGAATAATTAAAGAAGTTAATGATGCAGTAAATACAAATATACCGATTCAGGATATTACACCATTTTTAAATACTGCCAGGGAAATTGATTTAAGCCAGATTGAATCGAAGATGCTGCCGGGTAAACCTAAATATATTAATGGAATTAGCTATTGGGTACCCAATCCTAAAGAAGTAGATATAATGGTAGATAATTTAATTCGAAATAAATCATATATTAAAAACAAAGAATATCAGCTGCGTATTTTAAATGGTGTTGGGCAGGTTAATGCTGCTTCGAATACTGCAGCACTGTTAAAAAAATATGGGTTTCAGATTGCCGATATAGGTAATGCTGCTAAATATGATTATCAAAATTCAATTATTAAGTATTATTATCAGGAAGATAAAAAAACAGCTTCTCAAATTGCAGAGCTGTTGGGTGGTCAGATTGAATTTATTGAGAATGCAGAAGAAAATTCAAATAAAAAAATAGAAGTTATAGTTGGAGCAGGCTATGAGAAGTCTGTATAAGGAGGAATTTATTAATGTCAGATTTAAGTATTAAAGATATAGCTTTACTGGCTGCTGATGCAGCTGATGATAAAAAGGCAGAAGATATAGATGTTTTAAATGTTCAGGGTTTAACGGTAATTGCAGATTATTTTGTGCTCTGCAGTGCTAATTCTGATCAACAGGTCAGAGCTATAGCAAGATCTATTGATGATAAGCTTTCTGAAAAGGGTATTGAAGCTAAAAAAATTGCTGGTATGGATGATGCCAGATGGGTACTGATGGATTATGCTGATGTAATTGTGCATGTTTTTCATAAAAGAGAAAGAGAATATTATGATTTGGAACGCCTCTGGTCAGATGCAGAAAAGATTTTGCGTCAGGAAGATAAAGAAGAGAAATAAGCTGGATTGAATATAATTTTGATTTAAATTAAATAAATAGATAAAATTTTAACTAAATGGGGAGAGTGAAGATCTTTGCAGGACTATTATCCGTTTCAAGAGGTAGAGAAAAAATGGCTTAAAAATTGGGAAGACTCAAATTTACATAAAACTGGAGATGACCCTGATAAAGAGAATTATTATGTTTTAGAAATGTTCCCTTATCCATCGGGGAATTTACATATGGGCCATGTAAGAGTATATTCCATTGGTGATGTTATTGCCCGCTATAAGAGAATGAAGGGTTATAATGTCCTCCATCCAATGGGCTGGGATGCCTTTGGGCTGCCTGCTGAAAATGCAGCAATTAAACATGGAAATATTCATCCTAAAGAATGGACCTGGGATAATATTGCTCATATGAAAGAACAGATGAAAGCCATGGGTTTAAGCTATGACTGGGACCGCGAAGTAACTACAGCAGCAGAGGATTATTATAAGTGGACTCAGTGGTTTTTTACCGAAATGTTTAATGATGACTTAGCTTATAAAAAAGAATCAACTGTTAACTGGTGTCCAAGCTGTGGGACAGTGCTGGCAAATGAGCAGGTTGTAAATGATGCCTGTGAGCGCTGTGGAACAGAGGTTGAACATCGGGACTTAGAACAGTGGTTCTTAAAAATAACTGATTATGCAGAAAGACTCTTAGATGACCATGAGCTTTTAGACGGCTGGCCGGAAAAAGTAAAAACTATGCAGAAAAACTGGATCGGCCGCAGTGAGGGCTGTAGAGTTAATTTTAAACTGCCTAAACTGGATAAAGATTTAGAGGTTTTTACAACCAGACCCGACACCCTCTTTGGTGCAACCTATATGGTCTTAGCACCTGAACATCCTTATGTTTCAGAATTAACAGCTGGAACTGAGAAAGAAGAAGAGGTTAAAGAATTTGTTAAAAAAGTTAAGAAACAGAAAGAACAGGAAAGAACCTCAGCCGAAACAGAAAAGCTGGGAATCTTTACTGGTGCTTATGCTGAAAATCCTGTTAATGGAGAAGAAATACCAGTTTATATAGCAAATTATGTGCTGATGGGTTATGGTACTGGCGCAATTATGGCAGTTCCAGCTCACGATCAGCGCGACTTTGACTTTGCTCGTAAATATGAGATAGAAATTAAAGCTGTAATCCAGCCTGAAGATCAAGAAGAAGACCTGATCGGTTCAGAGATGGAAGAGGCTTATGCTGGAGATGGACACTTAATTAATTCTGGTAAATACAATGATTTAAATGTTGAGGAAGCCTTTGATCAGATGGCAGAAGATTTTTCTGAAGAGGGCTTTGTTGAAGTGGAAACTAATTACCGCCTGCGTGACTGGTTAATTTCCCGTCAGCGCTACTGGGGAGCTCCAATTCCGATTGTTTATTGTGATGACTGTGGAGCTGTGGCAGTGCCTGAGGAAGATCTGCCGGTTGAATTACCTCATGATGTAGAATTTTCACCAACTGGCGAATCACCACTGAAAAAAGTGGACAGTTTTGTTAATACTACCTGTCCTGAATGTGGTGGACCTGCTAAAAGAGAAACAGATACTATGGATACCTTTGTTGATTCTTCCTGGTATTTTATGCGTTATGCAGATCCTAAAAATGAAGAAAAACCATTTACTAAAGAAAACTTAGATAATTGGTTCCCTGTTGATCAGTATATTGGTGGAATTGAGCACGCAATTTTACACCTGCTGTATGCTCGTTTCTTTACCAAAGTAGTTCACGATATGGATTTAACAGAACACGTTGAACCTTTTACTAACTGGCTGGCTCAGGGAATGGTACTTAAAGATGGTGCCAAGATGTCAAAATCTAAAGGGAATGTAGTTGATCCTAAAGATATCTTAGATGAATACGGGGCAGATACAGCCCGCTTATTTATACTTTTTGCTTCACCACCAGAAAAAGACCTGGAGTGGAGTGACAAGGGAGTTGAGGGTGCTGATCGCTTCTTAAATCGTGTCTGGCGTTTTGTCACAGAAAATCTTGAACTGATCAAAAATACAGAAGCAGAGCTTGATGCAGATAGTCTGGATAAGGATGCTAAAACACTTTATCGGACAATGCATGCCAGCATCAAAAAAGTTAGTGAAGATGTAGGCAAAAGATTAAACTTTAATACAGCAATTAGTGCCATTATGGAATTAACAAATGAAGTTTATTCTTATCTTAATGATCGCAGTGCTGAAGGAACCAATGCTGCTTTAATTAAAGCAGTTGCAGAAAATATTGTTCTGCTGCTGGCTCCATTTGCTCCTTTTATTACCGAAGAACTCTGGGAGTATTTAGGACATCAAGAAAATGTTCATGCAGCTCAGTGGCCTGAATTTAAAGAAAAAGCACTTAAAAAAGATGAGATTACAATTGTAATTCAGGTTAATGGTAAGGTGAGAGATAAGATAAATGCTGCTGCAGATGCTTCTGAGGAAGAAGTAAAGAAACAGGTTATGGAAGAGGAGAAAATTCAGTCTTATCTTGAGGATGGGAATTTAGTTAAAACTATTTATATTCCCAAAAAGCTGGTAAACCTTGTAATTCAGTAAAATGTGCTGGTGCCTGATACTGCTTGATTTGTGTCAGAATAAGTCGAAAACACAATAAATGATCAATTGACTCCTGCTGGCTGATTGGATATTTAACTCGCAGGAGTTTCTTATTAATAATCATTATTTATATACTTGATTAATTAACTAATATTTAACGAAATCTGTTGACTTTGAAAATCGTTTTCAGTATAATAAAGTTAGGATATAGATTTATATAATTATAGATGACTAAATTAGTTAAACTAAAAAATCTTTTAAATGATTTTCAAAAAGCAGCAGGAGGGAAAATAATGACTCTAGTTGATATGAAACATGGAAACAAATTTATTATAGATAAAATTGAAGATAAAGATACCCGCTTACAGGCTTTGCGTTTTGGAATTAGTGAAGGCTCAGAAATAGAATGTGGAGGTTCGATGCCTGGTGGTCCTGTAATTTTAAAAAAGAATTTACAGGAAATTGCCATCGGACGCAGAACTGCCGAAAAAATAAGTGTTAAGAAAAAAAGGAATGATTTAATTGAGTCACTGCGGTCAAACAGAGATAGATAATGGACTGCAGGCTGATAAAAAGATAGTGCTGGCTGGAAATCCCAATGTAGGTAAATCAATATTTTTTAATTATCTCACAGGTATTTATGTCAGTGTTTCTAATTATCCCGGGACTACTCTTGATATCAGCAGCGGCAAAATGGGTGATGCAGCTGTTTATGATACACCAGGAGTTTATGGAGTCGGATCCATAAATGATGAGGAAAGAGTAGCCAGGGATATTATTATGTCTGCAGATATTATAATCAATGTTGTTGATGCAAGCCATTTAGAGCGTGATTTGTTCTTAACTCAACAGCTAATTGATCTGGACAAAAAGATGATTGTTGCCTTAAATATGATGGATGAAGTAGAAAAAAATAATATTTCTATTGATATTCAGGCTCTGGGAAAAGAGCTGGGAGTTCCAGTTATCCCGACAACTGCTGCCAAAAATAGAGGTCTAGATAAGGTTAAACATTCAATTGATCAGGCAGTTAGAGGAAATAGTATTTTTTC
>Ga0209300_1001106_pt1 | contig 11246 bp, 10 predicted proteins | sample Shrwel_input2_RT_FD_187535 | JGI IMG/M metagenome (GOLD analysis project Ga0209300, IMG submission 187535) | Subsurface microbial communities from deep shales in Ohio, USA - Utica-3 well 1 S input2 RT (SPAdes) (version 2) ... | reverse complement strand
CAGGAAATGTCCAAAGAACTGGCCGACAAACAGTAACCGATAACGGAGACATCGCTAAATGCTGGCAGACATTGTCATTACCATCCTGGCCATTGCGTCCACCTTCTACATGACGGTGGTGTTGTTGCGCTTTCTGCTGCAACTGGCGCGAGCCGACTTCTACAACCCCATTACCCAGTTCGTGGTAAAGGCCACCAATCCTCCATTGCGCCCTCTGCGGAAGGTTATTCCCGGCTGGGGCGGCATTGATGGCGCCTCTCTGGTACTGGCGGTCATTATCCAGGCCATTACCTTCTTCCTGATCCTGATTGCGCTTAATGGCGGCATTCCTTCCATGAACCCGCTCACACTGCTGGTATGGGCAGTACTGAACGTACTTGGCCTGATCGTGAAGATTTACTTCTGGTCCGTCATTGCCGTGGTGGTGGTCAGCTGGATTGCCCCCCAGAGCGGACATCCGGCCATTCAACTGGTGGCACAGCTGACTGAACCGGTCATGAGCCCGGTACGCAAGGTAATGCCCTCAATGGGCGGACTGGATCTCTCGCCCATTATTGTTTTTCTGATCCTGAACGTGATCTCGGTGGTTATCGATCACATGAAAGTGGCCGCCGGCCTCGGTGCTATCGGGTTAGGCATGTAAAAGAAGGAACGTCCGATGAAACAGCAGGGAACACTGTCTCGGCAGGTTGAAGCCTACCATCTCTGGAAGAAGGATCTGATCCGGCAGATGGGCCACTATCAGTTATGGTTACAGAACAACGACCTGTTCTCGGACGATATCGGGGAGCGCATCCGCAGTGGCGTGGAGCTACTGCTTGAGGATGAACTGACCATTGCCTTTGTCGGTGAATACTCCCGCGGCAAGACAGAGCTGATCAACGCACTGTTCTTTTCCGGCTTTGGCCAGCGCATGCTGCCTTCCGAAGCGGGCCGCACCACCATGTGCCCCACGGAACTCTTCTTCGACCGTGCCAGCGGCGAAAACTACCTGAGCCTGCTGCCCATCGAGACCCGCACCGGCGACCTCTCCCTGCAGCAACTGCGCAAACAACCAGAACGCTGGCAACGCTTCGGGCTTGATGAACAGCACCCGGATGTTATGCGCCAAGTGCTGGCGGAAGTCGCCCGCACCAAAAGCGTGAGCCCCGAACATGCCCGGGACCTGGGTTTCAACGAAGCCATGCTTGATCACGACCGGGCAAATCCGGGGCAGGTGCTGATTCCGGCATGGCGTCACGGTCTGATCAGCATCCGGCACCCGCTGTTCGAGCAGGGCCTGCGCATTCTCGACACCCCGGGCCTTAACGCCCTTGGCTCTGAACCTGAACTGACCTACAGCATGTTGCCCCGGGCCCACGCGGTCATCTTCATACTCAGTGCCGACACCGGCGTTACGGCCAGCGACATGGCCCTGTGGAGCGAACACATCGACACCCGTGATGCCGACCACCGGGCCGGCCGTTTTGCGGTGCTTAACAAAATCGACGTGCTCTGGGACGACCTTCAGGGCGAACAACACACACAGGAATCCATCGAAAAGGTCCGGGGCATTACCGCCGACCATCTGGGCATTCGCCAGCAGGACGTTATTCCTCTGTCAGCCAAACAGGGACTGCTGTCGCGGGTTCGCCATAACGAGGAACTGTTTGCTCGCTCAAACCTGGACCAGTTGGAAAACCTGATCGTCCACCGCATCCTTACCTATAAGGAAGAGCTGATCACCCAGAATCTGATCAGCGATTTGCTGGGCATGTTGCAGAACAATCAGGCGAACCTGCAGGCTCGTCTGACAGGCCTTGAGGAGGAACGCCAGGCCTGCGCCGGGGACACCATGGACAAGGCTGCCTTGCGACGGCTCGCAGGGCGGGCCCAGAAAGATTACGAGTTCTACCACAAGAAACTCATCACCTTGCGTTCATCCCGGCGCCTGATGGATTCTCAGGGGAAAATGCTGGCCAACATCGTCAGTGAAGAACACTTCGATGCCCACGCTGACAAGGTTCGGCAGATGATGTCCAGAAGCTGGACCACTGCCGGCATGAACCGGGCCATGGAGCTGTTTTTCGAACTGCTGGAAAGCGACATGGCCAATCTGCTGACCGAAGCCCGCCTGGCCGAAAAAATGGCAGCGGGCATCTACAACCGGTATAACGAAGACATCCGGAGCCAGCACCTGGCGCCTGTGCCGCTGCGGGTGGGTCGCTATATGATCGCTGTCCGGGAACTGCGCAAAAAGGCCCGGCGCTTTCGTATCAGCCCGAAAAACCTGCTGACCGAACAATCGCTGCTGGTTCGCCGGTTTTTTAATGTCATGGTCAGCGAGGCTCGCCGGCTACACGAACGGGCACAAAAGGATGTCGAACGCTGGCCGCAACAGGCACTGCTACCGGTGATGCAGTACTCCCTTGAGCAAAAGCAGTTACTGGAACACCAGATCCGTCGGTTGCGGGATATGGTAAAGGCCGACCGCAACAGCCGCGCCGAGCGGGAGCGCCTGGACAAAACCATCGCCGACCTGCAACAGCAACTGGCCATGACCAATGCCATGAGCCGTCAAATCCGCAAACCACCGCCCAGCACGGTGCAGCAAAAAGTCGTTAACCTCTCGTAGTCAGTACCGTTCTGGCGCCGGCGCCGGTTGCAGCAGCCGGCAGCCGGCTTTAAACTGATCGGCTCGCGCACGTTCGCGCAATCTGAAGGCCTGTGGCCAGATATTCGTGGACCGGATCAGGAAGCCATCACACCCATGCCCGATTCCCTGCCCCCGGATTCCGTGGGCCTTGTCAGCCCGGAAACCCTGCTTTTCGACCAACCCATTGAGCTGGCCTGCGGCCAGACGCTGGACCAGTACGAACTGGTGGTCGAAACCTACGGCACCCTGAACAGCGATGCCAGTAACGCTGAACAGCGATGCCAGTAACGCAGTATTGATCTGCCATGCCCTGAGCGGTCACCATCACGCCGCCGGCTATCACTCCATGGATGAGCGCAAGCCTGGCTGGTGGGACACCTGTATCGGCCCCGGCAAGCCCATCGACACCAACCGTTTTTTTGTGGTCAGCGTGAATAACCTCGGCGGTTGCCACGGCAGCACCGGCCCCGCGTCCATCAACCCGGCCACGGGCAAGCCCTTCGGCCCGGACTTCCCGGTTATTACCGTGACCGACTGGGTACAAAGCCAGGCAAAACTGGCTGACCGGCTGGGCATTCATCAATGGGCTGCGGTAGTCGGCGGCTCTCTGGGCGGCATGCAGGCCATGCAGTGGAGCCTGAGCTACCCGGACCGTATACGACATGCCGTTGTTATTGCATCAACGCCCAAACTGAGCGCGCAGAACATCGCCTTCAACGAGGTTGCCCGCCAGGCGATCACGTCCGATCAGGAGTTTCACGCCGGGCGTTATTACGATTTCAACGCCATTCCCCGCCGGGGCCTGATGCTGGCGCGCATGGTCGGGCACATCACCTATCTGTCCGATGCCTCCATGGGCGAAAAATTCGGCCGGGAGTTGCGGGACGAAGCCTACAAATTCGGATTCGGGGCAGAATTCCAGGTTGAAAGCTATCTGCGTTATCAGGGCGAACGCTTTTCTGAAAGCTTTGATGCCAACACCTACCTGCTGATGACACGGGCACTGGATTACTTTGATCCGGCCTGGGATACCGGCGGAGACCTGGCCGAAGCACTGGCGCCGGCACAATGTGAATTTCTGGTGCTGTCATTCAGTACCGACTGGCGCTTTTCCCCGGCCCGCTCGGAAGAAATGGTCAACGCCATGATCTCGGCCCGCAAGAAAGTCAGTTATGCTGAGATTGATGCACCCTGGGGGCACGATGCTTTTCTGATCCCCACTCCCAGATACACCGACATCTTTACCGCGTACATGGACCGGGTAGCACGGGAGGCCGGCGCATGAGACCAGATCTGGAAATCATTCAACAGTGGGTCGGTGCCGGCCAGCATGTACTCGATCTGGGTTGTGGCGACGGTACCCTGCTCGATTTTCTGCAACGTGAGCGCAGCGCCACCGGCTTCGGCCTGGAAATCAACCCGGACCATATCACCACCTGTATGGGCCGCGGGGTGAGCGTGATCGAGCAGAACCTGGACACCCAGGGCCTCGACAATTTCGACGACGGCATGTTCGATGTCGTCTTGATGACCCAGGCATTACAGGCGGTACGCCGGCCGGACAGAGTCATCGAAGAAATGCTCCGGGTAGGCCGGGAAGGCATCGTCACCTTCCCCAACTTTGCCCACTGGCGCCTGCGCTGGGGACTGACGTTCAGTGGTCGCATGCCCGAATCAAGTGCGCTACCGTATAAGTGGTACAACACCCCGAATATCAGGCTTTGCACCTTCAAGGATTTCGAGGCACTGTGCCGGCAAAAAGGCATCCGCATCAGGACCCGGAGGGTGGTGGACGGCCAGCATCAGAACAGTTGGCTTGCCAGAGCGTGGCCGAACCTGCTCGGAGAAATTGCCATATATCGCATCACACGGGAGAGTTCATGATGATTAGTCATTTCAAAACCGCTTTTCTGTTTGTCATCGCCAGCCTGATGACGATCAGCCTTCAGGCTCAGGCGGGCCAAAAAGACTTTGGTGAATACCAGGTACTCTGGAGCGTATTCCCCAGCACCTTCCTGGCACCAGAAGTCGCTCAAGCGAACAACCTTCAACGCAGTCAGGGCATCGGCATCGTCAACATTTCCATCATGAAGGAAAATGAGAACGGTGAGTTCAAACCGGTCAGCGGCCAGGTAGAAGGCTCGATCTCCAATGATATCCAGCAGACCACCTTTCTGGCGTTCCGTCGCATCCAGGAGGGCGACGCCGTTTACTTTATCGCCCAGTATCAGTATCTGTCCGGTGGTTTGATGACCTTCAGCATCACAGCCCGCCCCACAGGCCAAGATGACGACCTGCCCGTCCGTTTCTCTCACACGCTGTTCAATGACTAAGGCCATGACCCGGAAACTCGTAATCGCCAGCAACAACCCCGGCAAGATTGCCGAACTGAACGATCTGCTTGCTCCCCTCGGCCTGCAGCCCGTGGCCCAGGGAGAGCTGGGCGTTTCTGAAGCCGAAGAGCCGGCGGTCACATTTGTGGAAAACGCCATTCTCAAGGCCCGTCACGCGGCCCGGGAAACCGGACTGCCGGCGCTGGCCGATGACAGCGGCCTGGCCGTGGACGCGCTGAATGGCCAGCCCGGGGTGCGCTCGGCCCGCTACGCCGGCCCGGATGCGACCGATGCCGACAATGTTCAGGCCCTGCTGGCGGCGATGAAAGACGTACCAGAGGCAGAGCGAGGCGCCCAGTTCCACTGTGTGCTGGTGTATCTGCGCCATGCCGACGACCCGACACCCATCATCTGCCTCGGCCGCTGGCCAGGCCGCATTCTTACCGAGCCCCGGGGTGAAGGCGGATTTGGTTACGACCCGGTGTTTCTGGCTCCGGAATACGATTGCAGCTCCGCCGAGCTGAGCCGTGAACAGAAAGGCCGCATCAGCCATCGGGGCCGGGCTCTGGCCAGCCTTCTGGAACAGCTGAAGGCCGATGCCTGAATCTGGTGACACAATAACCGTCAGCCCACCGGCGCCGGTTTCTCCGCCCCTATCGCTTTATATCCACGTGCCCTGGTGCGTGCGCAAGTGCCCCTACTGCGACTTCAACTCCCACGCCATTCGGGGTGAAATCCCGGAGGACGCCTACCTGGCTGCCATGCTGGAAGATCTCGACCAGGATCTGGCACTGGTTCGGGAACGCCCCATCGAAAGCGTGTTTATTGGTGGCGGCACACCGTCACTGATGAGCGGGGGCTTCTATCAGAAACTGTTTGAACAGCTACGCCAGCGACTGACGTTCAGCCCTGACGCCGAAATTACCCTGGAAGCCAACCCCGGCACCCTGGAAGCCGGGCGTTTCGAGCAGTTCCGAGAGGCCGGCATTAACCGGCTGTCGATTGGAGTACAAAGCTTCAACCCGCAACACCTGCAGGTACTGGGGCGTATCCATGATCGGGAAGCGGCCGAGAAAGCGATCGGTGCTGCCCGGGCTGCCGGTTTCGACAACTTCAACATTGACCTGATGCACGGCCTGCCAGGCCAGACAGTCGAACAGGCAGTGTCTGATCTGCAAATCGCGCTGTCCCATCAACCAACGCATCTGTCCTGGTACCAGCTCACCATCGAGCCCAACACCGAGTTCTTCTCGCGCCCGCCCGATCTGCCGGACGACGACAGGCTCTGGGACATCGTCCAGACCGGTTCCCGATATCTGCACAGCAACGGCTTTGAAGATTACGAAGTCTCGGCCTGGAGCCAGCCGGGGCGGGAAAGCCGCCACAATCTGAATTACTGGACCTTCGGTGATTACCTGGCCCTGGGAGCGGGAGCCCATGGCAAGGCAAGCCTGGCAGACGGGCGCATACTGCGTTACTGGAAGACCCGTCAGCCCGACTCTTACCTGAACCGCATCGGTTCACGCACGGCAGGCAGTGAAGCCATCGAGCCGGAAGATCGTCCTCTGGAGTTCATGATGAATGCTCTGCGCCTGAAACAGGGGGTGGGGGAACAGGTGTATTGTGAACGAACCGGTTTACCGCTGTCGTCAGTTGCGGTAAAACTTGAAGACCTGAGGAACGAAGGATTGCTGACCCGACAGCGCATTCAGGCCACCGAACAGGGGCAGCGCTATCTGAACAGTCTGCTGGAGCACTTTCTGTGAAGGACCATCAGCGCCCGACATGGCTGCCAAACCTGCCAATGCGCCTGCCCATGAAGATATCCATGGCAATGGCCATCGTATTGCTGATCGCCATGGTGGCCTTCAATCAGCCGCTGCAGACATCAGCCGCGCCTCAGGGCATGATCAGCTTTCAACTGGCCGGCAGTGCCGAGCAGGCACATGCCATTATTCGCAGTTGGCGCAGTGACAACCTGACCCTGGCGAAACTGGCCCTGTGGCTGGATTTCCTGTTCGTAATCACTTATCTCGCAGCCCTGCTTCAGCTTACCCGACACTTTACCCGGGACCGGCCGGGCGTTCGCGAACGCATGATCGCCAGAGGCGTACGGGCCCTGTTTATTATTGCCGGACTGAGCGATTTTATTGAAAACATCGTACTGCTGAACAACTTCAGCCCCGCCACCGATGGCCTTAGCCTGACAGCGGCGATACTGGCACTCTTGAAATACACCGGGTTTGTACTGGGTGTGGCAGGGCTGGTGATTATCCGCGCAGCCCGCCGGCATCCGCTTGGCCATCCAACCTGAGCTGATCAGACCATCAGAACTGCGCAGTTGCCGGCAGACACAGGAATCAGTTGGTGCGGTAGAACAGCAAGTCCCAGACCCCGTGGCCCAGGTTTTCTCCACGCTTCTCGAACTTGGTAATCGGCCGATCGTAAGCGTTCGGGCAGCATAGCTTGTCAGGTATAGCAAGCTTCCAGTTGTGGGGCAACAACTCGTCGATGGTGTTGTTTTTCTACGCCGGCAGGCGGGTCAGTCCATCCTTCAGGTAGGCATACGAGTCATGCCCGTTCAGCTTTGCTGACTGGATCAGTGTCATCACCGCAGCCGCACGTCTACCACTACGCAATGCCCCCGCGAACAACCAGTTGGAACGACCCAGTGCCCAGGGCCGGATCCAGTTTTCCACCCAGTTTTTATCGATGGGCACAGTACCATCATCCAAGTGGCGCATCAGCAAGCGGCTTGGCTTCGGCGTTCTGGCCGGTAAACTATGCATCGAGGTTCAGTTCGACGGCCAAACCGGCGCCCAAGCTGCCGAGGCATCATGAGTGACGGCGTTTAAGTTCAGTGTGGATTCTGGAGCCGGGCTCTACCTGTAGACTTACTTCTGCCATTCAGACCAAACCTCAAACGCGTATCGGGGCACGGCATAACGGAATGGCTTAAATGCCGGCGTTGTTTCATAAAACAAGGATGTGCCATGAAGCCATTGATTGCTGTTGCTTTTGTTTGCTCGTTTACCCTGAGCGCCTGCACCCAGAGTGTTGCAGAACCCGATAACCAGCAGGCTGTGGATGCGCTGCTCAAGAAAACCCAGGGCCACCTGGTGTATGTGAAGGGTGGTAGCTTTGAGATGGGGGATTTCGGGCCGAAAGATCCCCGAGGTTACTTACCTTGGAGCGGTGAGCAGGATGACAAACACCTCCACAAAGTTACGCTGGATGGCTTCTATATGATGGATCGTCAGGTGTCCTATGCGGACTATGACACCTACACAGAAGCCATCGGCCAGCCCAAAATTAATACTGACAACTACAGCAGCCGGACCCGTGCCCCGAACGTGCCGGCAGGCGTGGACTGGTACCAGGCCCGGGATTATTGCGAGTGGCTGGCGGAGAAAAGCGGGCGACCGTTTGCGCTGCCGACGGAAGCTCAATGGGAATACGCTGCCCGCAGCCGGGGGGAAATGATGCCGTATGCCACTGATGATGGCATTCTGCGTAAAGGGAAGAATTACCCCACCCGGGAAGAGCGACGGCAGGCCACTCCGGGAAATAGCCCTACTGCACCGTACACTATCGCTAAGAAGTACCCCCCCAATCCCTTGGGCATCCATCAGATGGGCCTTAATGGGTATGAATGGGTGAGTGACTGGTACGGTGAGGATTACTACGAATCTTCTCCGGAGCATAACCCGGCAGGGCCGGAATCTGGGACGCTGAAAGTGCGCCGAGGTGGTGCTACTGGAGAAAGCTTTCTGGGGATGGTCACCGTTATACGAACGCCCTATAATCCTGATCTGACTCAAATTCCGCCGAAGTACAGTGACGTAGAAGTCGATCCATCAAGAAAACAGCCATATAGCATGAGTACAGTGCGTTGTGTGGTCAACCGGACAGAGTAGCCTAGTGGGCAGGCAAAGGCTGCCCCCTTCCTTTGCCACCTAAACACTTTCCGTGTATGGATTCACCAAGCACTCTGTATAGTTAAAGCAGGCCCGGTGGAACCTAGGTTCCACATCATACTGGGTCAGGTAGTCTTCCATGTCGTTGCGGACCATCGGGGTTCCCTTGGAGGCCGTTGGTTTGAGTTGCTGGTAAAAGCGTCGGAGGTTGCCTGGATAATCACTCGAAAGCCAGGTTTTCTCTCCCCGACCAAGAAACGCAAGCAGCGCTGCCTCACCTTCTTCCACGGTGATATTGTCTCCACTGATTTCCGGCTTGATACGCTGCATGACGTTACGGTACTCGGCCTGCGACTGCACCCACGCAAAGATGTTGATAATGGCCCGCTTACGCTCGGTCATAAAGCCAAAGCGCCAGAAGTTAATATCTTCCCAGTCCCAGGTGCGGTTCTCAGACTCCAGTGAATCGAAGGCATTGACTTGCATCAGGCGGTAGAGCAAGGCTCCTTTAGCATCTGGCGTGGTGTACCGAAGCACGTTCGGGTTAGTGTTAATGTGTGCGACCACTTGGCCGCGTGCATGTGCAGCCGTTCTGGCATCTTGTAGGCCATCCCAAAAGCTAACAAAGGCGTTTTGCGCTTCTTCCGCTGTTTCGTATACGTATTCTTTAAGGTCCTTTCCACTCTGCAACGCCAGAGCGAGGATGTTTGATAAGGCCCTAAACGCCTCATCATCAATAAACTCCAGCCGTTTGTAGTCGATGTTCTTGAGCTGGTAAGCCACCCATTGGGCAAACTCCCAGATTAGCCCGGCATCCACTTCCAGTACCAGCTTGCCTTTGGGGCCCACCCCGAAACAAAAGGCAGCCTTCGCCAGAATCCGGAACTTACCGCGTCGATAAGATATCTTGAGCGTTGCTTCTGCTCCCAGCCCAACCTGGCCCATGAGTGCCGGCGCAATCTTCGCAAAGGGCGCAAACTCGTTGGTTTCCGGGCTTTTCCACTCCACCTGGCCGGCTACCGTGACTTCCACTTCGCCACCAACAAAGGCTTTGAGTTCCGTGCCCTGGTCCGGGTCGGCTTTGGACATGTCAACGACCTGTTGTCCCGGAACGCCCCCTTCGCGGGCAGAGCCGGGGATGCCTTTGGCTTTGGCGCCTCGGCCGGTAAACTCGGCCTGCAGGTTCAACTCGACGGCCACACTGGCGCCCAGGCTGCCGGCGACGCTCAGCAGGGTATGGCTGCGCAGCATGCCGAGATTAACGCCAGCAAAGGCCATCATGTAGCCACCGGCAGGTTCATAGCAGTCGATGGTGCCTCTGGCCTGGGCCAGCATGAGCTCGGCGTGGCCACTGGCCTTGATGGAGGCCTGTTGGCTGAAAGGATTGAACTCACCAGTGAGGCCACTGGCACCATAGCCCCAGCGCATCAATTGGGCTTCGGTGCTCAGATCGACCCTCAGGCTGCCGGCCTCGTGGTCCTCTCCAGTTTGATAACGGTGGGCCAGGTGCAGGTTTTCATTCAGGCGTTTGCTCCACTGGAACAATTCCTTGCTTTGATCTTCGAGTTTTAGCCAGTCGTCAAACCAGGGGATATCGGTTTTGCTAAGGCTGCCGGCCTCGTGGTCCTCTCCAGTTTGATAACGGTGGGCCAGGTGCAGGTTTTCATTCAGGCGTTTGCTCCACTGGAACAATTCCTTGCTTTGATCTTCGAGTTTTAGCCAGTCGTTAAACCAGGGGATATCGGTTTTGATGGTGGTGTTTTTCTCGATGTCGGTCAGTTGTTTTTTTAGTTTGTTCCAATCCAACTGCCCATCTGTGATCACGCTGTCACCGGCGGCCATTGGGGTCGTGTTTTCGAGTTTGGGTCGGTATCGGTTGCACCCGTCGGGAATGGCCTTTAAGCGGGCATACGCCATCCGAAAACCATTGGCGCTGGCGTGACTGCCCCGGCGCTGGATGGGGATGAGCTCCACGATCGGGTTGCTGGGATCATGGGCCCCGGAGACGGGCGCCAGCACTCCCCGCAGTTTTTCGTTGGCGCTGTCCAATGCACCCTGGGCAACCCAGATTTTTCTTTCCAGGGCCTCAGGGCTGTCGGACTTTTCGATCAGGGCTCGCTCGTCCGGGTTGAAGTAATTCGCCTGTTTTACCTGTATGTAGGCGTTCTGGCAGGATTTCAGATTCTCGATAGCGTTTTGCTGCCCCTCAACGACGGCTTCAAGCAATCGCATTTCCTGGAGCATGGCGGGCATATGCTGTTTGGGAACCGCGAGCAGCGTGTCCTGGCCCACCATGTAAAAAAGCAGGTCTGCAGGCTCGACGAACACATCCTGTCCCCGGGCACGCCGCTTTGTTGTGGT
>Ga0209300_1001105_pt1 | contig 11247 bp, 12 predicted proteins | sample Shrwel_input2_RT_FD_187535 | JGI IMG/M metagenome (GOLD analysis project Ga0209300, IMG submission 187535) | Subsurface microbial communities from deep shales in Ohio, USA - Utica-3 well 1 S input2 RT (SPAdes) (version 2) ... | reverse complement strand
GGAGCGGTTGCCACCCATCCAGTAGTGCCGTGTCATGGTTCCGACTCTCCGTTCCGGTTGTCCATTGCCTGCTGTTGCCGGGCTATTGCTCGCGTTCATCCCGACAGACACCCGACAATGGCAACTGTTACAACCAGCGGTGACATTTCTTGCGCTGACCGCTCCAATTCCGTTAACCAGTTCTGTAACAACCTGATTCCTAACGTGTCCAAGGGGCGGGTACAATGCCCCCGATGGGCTGGAGACAATCCCGAATCAGGAATTCCCCAATGATATTTCGAGCATGTTTAATAGCCGTCGTGGTTCTTGCCCTGGCGGGCGCCTGGTGGCTACTCCAAGCTCTGGGCATGCCGGCAAGTCTGACACCCCAAACACTGACTGACTGGCTGAATCAGGAGGGCTCGACAGGCCCCGCACTGCTGATGCTGCTCATGGTCATTGCCGTGATTGTCGGCCCCATTCCAACGTTGCCAATCAGTGCGACCGCAGGCCTGGCGTTTGGCCTGATAAAAGGGACGCTCATCGCGGCCACCGGGGCCCTTATAGGCGCCCTCTTGGCCTTCGGGATCACTCGCTTGCTGGGCCGCAACGCCGTCCTTCGCCACTTCCCAGATAATCCGATTCTGGCGGAAGACGGCTCTCAACGCTTTTTGACCATTGCCATTTTCCTGACCCGTCTGATTCCGGTTTTCTCGTTTGCCCTGATCAGCTATGCCGCCGGCGTGACCGCGATTCACACCTGGCGGTTCGCCCTTGCCACTTTTTTCGGCATGCTGCCAATGACGCTGGTCTTTGCCGGCCTTGGGACCACCTTTGAGCTAAGTCCTGGGCTGACGGTGGTGGCGGGGCTGGCTATTCTGGTTGTGATGGCTTGGTTACCCTGGTCTCTCAGCCACCGCCCTGATTCACGGCTCGCACGCTGGCTACACCTCCAAAATGGTAGGGAGAAAACCCGATGATGAATCCAGAAAAACCCGTTCTTGTATTTGACGTCATCGAGACCATCTTTTCGCTGGACGCCCTCTCCAGCGCCTTCCAATCCCTCGGCTTGCCCGAGCACACCAAAGACCTGTTCTTCGCTCAACTGCTACGCGATGCGTTTGCCGTGTCGGCCACCGATACCTATGTGCCGTTCATCGATATGGCCCGGGGAACGTTGGAGGTTGTGCTGACCAACCTTGGAGTGTACTCAACCGGCTCAGCGATCGACCGGATTCTGCCGGTTTTTGGCCAACTAGAAGCTCACCCGGATGTCCGGGAGGCGTTGGCGCTGGCCAAAGACAAAGGGATAACCGTGGTGTTCTTCACCAATGGTTCGAAAAGCAATACGGAAGGCTTAATCACCAAAAACGGGCTGGATAACTGGGTCGATCACGTGGTTTCCATCGATTCCATGGGCCAATGGAAGCCGAAGAAAGCCGTTTATCAAGAGGCCATCCAGAGCGTGGGCGGCGAAACCGGGCGTTCGGCGATGATCGCCGCCCATGCATGGGATACCAACGGGGCCATGAACGCGGGCATGCTGGCCGGCTGGGTACGCCGGCAGGACAGCGTTTTTCATCCCGCCATGAGCGCCCCCGCTTTTGAGTCCGACAACCTGGCCGAATTGGTCGATAAGCTATCGGAACAGCTGCTTATCAGTGCTAATTCGTAGGCGACCCGTTTTTTGGGCGAAGCGCATCGCTAGAATCGAGGAGAGACGGGTATTGCCGGAATCAAAGCCTCGCCAGCGCCACCTCCGTTGCCTTGACGAACGCCAGAACATCGGAGCCTTTCTTCAATCCAAGCTCTTTGACAGAACGTGTGGTGATCACCGAGGTGACAATGCCGCCCGGGGTTTCGACATCGACTTCGGAGAGCACCGGGCCCTCATTGATGGCCACCACCTGGCCGCGGAACTGGTTGCGGGGGTTCAGTTGTTGAATACTCATATCGGTTTCCTCTAAATAGTAAAAAGTCAGTTTCAGATCGATTAATTGGAAATCGCCAGGTAGCCGGATTCCGGCTGAACGGTGGCCAGTTTATGGTTGGGCACTGTTTCATCCGGTGCCTCGGCCGGCACGCCGGTCAGGTATTCCAGCAGGCGCGCCTCGTAGCCCACAAACGCCGGGTCGGTGGCCACGCGTGGGCGCGGTAAGCGGATGTTTACATCCAGGCCAATGGCACCGTTATCGAGCACGATCACCCGGTCTGCAAGCATCACCGCTTCGCTGACATCGTGAGTCACCATCACCAGGGTGAAACCATGCTCCTGCCACAGATTTTCGATCAGCCGGTGCATGGTGGAGCGGGTCAAAGCGTCCAGCGCCCCCAGGGGCTCATCCAGCAACAGCAGTTCCGGCCGGTGCGCCAGTGCGCGGGCCAGTGCGACTCGCTGTTTCTGCCCACCCGACAGGCTTGCCGGCCAATCCGGGGCCTTGCTGTCCAGTTCCACCTCGTGCAGCGCGAATTGGGCTCGGGCGGATTCCACGTTGCCGATCTCTACGTTCTCGATCACCGTTTTCCAGGGCAGAAGGCGCGGCTCCTGGTACATCATCCGGACACTGTGATCGCTGGTTCCGACCGTTTCCCCGGCAAACTCGAGTTGTCCGCCATCCGGCTGGTCAAGCCCGGCCAGCAACCGCAACAGCGTGCTCTTCCCGCAGCCGCTGCGGCCGATGATCACCAGGCTTTCACCGGCCCGGATATCCAGGTCCAGGCCCTTGAGGACCGTGAGATCGCCGAAGTGCCGTTGAAGATTTCGGGTGTTGATGCCCACCCCCCACCTTGTGGATTGTTCTGTCATACCCCTTCTCCCCGTTGGTAGGCCGGGTGCCAGCGCAGCCACCACAGTTCCAGGCCCTTGGCACACAGATCAGCCAGTTTGCCGAGCACGGCGTATAGCAGGATGGCCACCAGCACCACGTCCGTCTGCATGAATTCCCGGGCATCCATCGCCAGATAGCCAATACCGTCGGTGGCCGAAATGGTTTCCGAGACAATCAATGTCAGCCACATGAAACCCAGCGCAAAACGCACACCCACCAGAATCGAAGGCAGGGCACCCGGCAGAACCACGTGCCAGAACAGGGCAAAACCCTTAACGCCGTAGGAGCGGGCCATTTCCAGCAGCTGCGGATCGACGTTGCGAATACCGTGATAGGTATTCAGGTAGATCGGGAACACACTGCCCAGCGCCACCAGAAAAATCTTCGCGGTTTCGTCAATCCCGAACCACAGAATCACCAGCGGAATCAGCGCCAGATGCGGAATGTTCCGCACCATTTGCAACGTGCTGTCCAGCAGCAGGGAAAGCCAGCGGGACAGGCCGGTGGCAAACCCCAGGGCCAGGCCAATGCCACCACCGATCACAAAGCCAACGGCCGCCCGTTCAAAACTGCTTTGCAGATGAAACCAGAGCTCGCCAGATACCGTCAGGCGCCAGCCGGCGGCCACCACATCCGTGGGTGCCGGCAGCACTCTGGCGGTAATCCAGCCCAGCTGCGCCGCGATTTGCCAGGCCAGCAGCAGAACTACTGGCACTATCCAGGGCAGAAAGCCTGCTAATGCCCGGTTACGAATGGAAAGCGACATCGCCTCTGCCTCCTGACCGACTTATTGTGCGTTTTGGGCGACCGAGGCAGGACTTTGCCAGAGCACCGAATCGATGTTGATTTCACGCGGAATCAGATTCAGCTCGTAAAACACATCGGCAATGGTCTGCTGGGCTTTGCCAATCCGGGGAGTGATCCGGGTCGCGCCGTAGGCATAACGATCAACCGCCAGGCGGAGTGATTCTTTCGATATACCCGTCTCCTTGTGCAGAATGTCGACAACTTCCCGCGGATGGTCCTTGGCCCAGGCGTCCAGCTCGGCCAATGAGTCGATCACCTCATTAACGATGCCGGGATACCGCTCGGCAAAAGGCCGGGACGCAAGATAGATCTGGTGGTTGTCCACCAGGCCCTCGCCATCACGCAGCGAGCGGGCGCCGGCAATTTCTGCGTCCGCCTGGTACGGGTCCCAGATTACCCAGGCATCCACGTCGCCACGGTCAAATGCGGTGCGGGCATCGCCAGGCTTGATGTAGACCGGCTTGATGTCGCGAATCGACAAATTGGCTTCTTCGAGAGCGCGCACCAGCAAATAATGCACGTTCGAGCCCTTGTTCAGCGCCACTCGCTTGCCTTTCAGATCCGCCACGGACTGAATCGGTGAGTCAGCTTTCACAAGTATCGCCTCACCCTTGGGCGCGGGCGGCTCGTTTGCCACATAGACCAGATCCGCACCGGCGGCCTGGGCAAAGATGGGCGGGGTTTCACCCGTGGTGCCGAAATCCACGCTGCCCACGTTCAGGCCTTCCAGTAACTGCGGGCCGGCGGGGAACTCGATCCACTTCACGTCGAAACCCTGTTCCGCAAGCTGCGGCTCCAGGGTGCCCCGGGCCTTGAGCAGAATCAGGGTGCCGTATTTCTGGTAACCGATACGCAGGGTGTTTTCCTCCACCTCTGCGTTGGCAGCCAGCGGTGTCAGCAGTAAAGCGCTTGATGCCAGCAGGCCGATAAACGCCCGGCGACTGGTCCGTAGTCTGTTTCTCAGTGAAGTTTGTTTAGCCACAACAGTGATCTCCATCCGTTCGATGATTTCTGGGCCGGTATCAGCCCCGTTTCGTGGAGACCAAGCTACCAGCGCTTCCGGTCGGCCCAAACCAACTTATCGTGCAGAGCTTCTGAATAAATCATCTATTACCGAAATCGCGACTTTCCCTGGGTTTTATGCGTTTCCAGAATAATGAATTCAGAAATGGTTGGTTCGTACACGCCAGCAACACCGGTAAGGTGAGCTCATTGACAATCAGGCAGAATTGGAGGAAACCCCATGTCCGAGGAAATCGGTTATCTGATCATTCCCGGCTGGAACGGGTCTGGCGCCCACCACTGGCAAAGCCACTGGCAACTTCTGTTGCCCAACAGCAAGCGGATTCATGTGGCGAGCTGGTCACAGCCGGACCCGGAAGACTGGATTGAGGCCATCGACCGGGATGTTCGCAATGCCCCCACAGACAAGGTCGTGCTGGTTGCACACAGCCTGGGCTGCGTCGCGGTGGCGCATTGGTCACGTCGGTATGGTGCTGAACGCGCCAATCGAATTAAAAGTGCACTGCTGGTTGCACCCGCGGATACCGAAAGGGATTCCGCCCCCGATGCGCTGCGCCCCTTCGCGCCCATTCCCGACGACTACTTTCCATTTCCGTCCCTGGTGGTGGGTTCCACCAACGACCGGGCCGCATCGGCGAACCGGGCACGGGACCTGGCCCTGCACTGGGGTAGCGAATTCGAGCTTTTACCGGGTGTTGGCCATGTCAATACCGAATCCGGCCACCAGCGGTGGATTGAGGGGTTGCGATACCTCGCCAGAGCCTCCCGCGAGCCGGCGCCGAGGGTACTGGTGGCCCAGAGTCAAAGCCTGTCGCCGCAGCTGATCAGTTACTGAAAAAAGAGCAGTGTGTGAGGGCGGGGAGGAGGAACCAATCAAGAAAAACTCATATCATTGTTAGAAAACCGACGGAGCGGGCAACGGTGCCGACGCCCGCTCAGCGACCGGAAGGAAGTGCCAACCGCCCGGCCACAACCTCCTCGGTCAGCTCCGGAGCGCACAGCTGGATAAACTGGAACGCGTAGTTGCGCAGCAAATTGCCCCGGCGTATGCCGATACGGGTCTGCTTTTCTTCGAACAGGTGATCGGTATTGAGCAACTGCAACCCCGAATCCCGGGCGGGGTTGAACGCCACCGAGGCAATGATGCCGATGCCCAGGCGCAATTCCACATAGGATTTGATCACGTCCGCATCCAGGGCGGTCATGATGATTTCCGGGCGCAGGTTTTCAGTGGCGAAAGCCTTCTCGATAGAAGCTCGGCCCGTGAAGCCTTCGTGGTAGGTAATAATGGGGTACTGCTGAATATCTTCCAGCGTCAGCCGCTCTATTTCTGCCAGCGGGTGCAGCTTGGGCACTACCACACCATGGTGCCAGCGGTGATACGGAAAGGACACCAGCTGTGGAATATCACCCAGCGCCTCGGTGGCCACACCTATATCAGCCTCGCCACTGAGCAGCATGCTGACAATTTCATCCGGGCTGCCCTGATGCAACCGCAACCGCACTTTTGGAAACTGCTGTTTGAACCGGCTGACCACCTCCGGTAACGCATACCGGGCCTGGGTGTGGGTGGTGGCGATGGTCAGCTCGCCAGAGTCCTGTTCCTGGTAGTGCTCGGCCAGGTTTTTGATGTTACGCGCATCCATCAGCATGCGCTCCACATAAACCAGCATCTGCTGACCCGGCTCGGTCAGCCCCAACAGGCGTTTGCCTTTCCGGACATAGAGCTCAACACCCAGTTCCTCCTCCAGATCCTTGATGTGTTTGGACACACCGGACTGGGAGGTGAACAGTGCATTGGCCACTTCCGTGAGATTGAAATTCTGCCGGGCGGTTTCCCGCACGATGCGTAATTGCTGAAAGTTCACAGGCTGCATTCCCTACTCGATGATGAAATGCCTGGCGATGGATTGCCATCAAGCAATAAAAACCAGGACATCAATATCATTTCAGTCTAAGGCAGCGTAAAAAACAATCCGAATAACATTTACTGCATTGCTAAGCGATTTTCTTCATATAGGTAGTGCCCGGGCCTGGCTGAGCCGGATAAAAAAGGACCGGACAGCGAAGTGTCCGGCCAAACGGAGAGTGCCACGATGAGCACACACGACAATGCAAATTCAGATCACGTCAGGATGCCGAGGCTTTTGCGGCACGGATATCAAACGCTCCGCCGGTATGGAAGGCCGAATCGGTAACCGCCTGTTTGCCCGGCAACAAGGGAAAGACCAGTTCAGCAAACCGGATGGATTCCTCAAGGTGGGGATAGCCGGACAACACGAACGTATCCACGCCGGCATCCCGGTATTCCAGTAGGCGTTTTGCCACGGTTTCGGGGTCGCCCACCAGAGCGGTGCCGGCCCCGCCCCGAACCAGGCCCACGCCGGCCCATAGATCCGGACTGACTTCCAGTTGATCACGGCGGCCACCGTGCAGCGCCAACATGCGTTTCTGGCCGACCGAATCCATCTTCGCCAGGTTCTGCTGGGATTTTGCGATGGTGTCGTCGTCGAGGTTTTCGATCAGTTTGTCCGCTTCCGCCCAGGCCTCTTCCCGGGTTTCCCGGACAATCACGTGCAGGCGTACACCAAAGCGTACCGTGCGACCATGCTTGGCGGCCTCGGCACGGACGCGGTCGATTTTCTCAGCCACGGCTTCCGGCGGCTCGCCCCAGGTCAGGTAGGCATCCACCTGCTCTCCGGCCAGCCGGATGGCCGCATCGGAAGAGCCACCGAAATACAGTGGTGGATAGGGCTTCTGGACCGGTTCGAAGTAGTTTTTTGCGCCCTTGATCCGGTGATGCTTGCCATCGAAATCGACCGTTTCACCCTGAAGCAGGCGCCGCCACACCTTCAGGAATTCATCGGCGGATTCGTAGCGCTCGTCGTGGCTGTAATAGACGCCTTCTGCCGCCAGTTCTTCGGCGTCGCCTCCTGGCACAACATTCAACAGCAAGCGACCATCGAGGGCCTCGTCCAACGTGGCGGCCTGACGGGCGGAAGCTGTTGGTCCGGAAATGGACGTTCGAAGCGCCACCAGCAGCTTGATACGGCTAGTCACCGGAGCAAGGCTGGACGCCACGACCCAGGGGTCTTTGCAGCTGGCCCCGGTGGGAATCAGAAGGCCATCGTAACCCAGATCTTCAGCGGTGGTTGCAACACGCCGCAGGTAACGGTTGGTCGCTGGCCGACCGCTACCGGGCTTGCCAAAATAGCGGGTATCGCCCGAGGTCGGCAGAAACCAGAATATATCGAGACTCATCACATACTCCTTTTCTTGATTGACCTCTCAAAGGTAAGTCACTGAGCTCCTGCGACAAATCTCAATTTCTGCAATGCATATTCAATGGACTGGCGGTTGCCAGTAGCATCAGACCGCCAGCGTCTCGCCGAGCCGGGAGTGAGTCCGGTCTTTGCTTACCGGATGGTCCGGGTGCGACTCAAAGCCATCGATAAAGCGATCCAGAGCAACGTCCAGGCGCTGCAGGATCTCGTCGCCAATCAGGTAGTCCCCGGTTTCAGTTTTCTCGAACTGGCTGTCCGGGGAGAAGACCACCGGCAGCGCCTTTTCCGCCTTAAGGTTGATGAAAATCGGCTGCAGGGCGTGATCCACGGCCAGCATGTGGGCCGGTGATCCTCCGGAGGCCACCGGCAGCACACTCTTATGCTGCAAGCCGCCCTCAGGGATCAAATCCAGCAGGGTTTTCAGAACCCCTGAGATGGAGGCCTTGTATACCGGCGTAGACACGATCAATCCGGCCGCACCCGCGACATCTTTCAGGTACGCCTGAACCTGATCGCTCTTGAAATCAGCCCTCAGGAGGCTGTTGGCATCGAAGCTTTCCACACTGTAAGTGCGTACTTCCACATCCCGTTTTGCCAGTTCGCCAAGCAGGTACTCGGCCAGGGCGCTGGAGCGGGATTTCACGTTGGGGCTGCCCAGCAGGGCGACAATGTGCATAAAAACATCCTTTCACTTTGTTGAGGCCTGAGGCGTGGCTTTCTCGCCGGCTTCAAACCAATGCGTTTCGGTGGGCCGCAGGTAAACCCGCTCGCCGACCGCCAAATCCAGTGCCCGGAAGTCCCGGCGCGGCAACTCCACGTCAATCACGTTGGGCAGGCCATCGCTGGCAGCATGTTCGGGCACCACCTCCAGCCGGTAAACGCTGCCCATGGGCTGGATGAACTTGACCCGGCACTCGGGAAGCTTTTCGTCGGTAGTTTTCAGCAGCTCGAAATCGTGCGGGCGAATGTAGGCCGCGAACGGAGTGTCGTCGCCGGCCCCTTCACTCCCCGGTGGCCGGATCGGCAACTGCCAGGCACCGGTATCCAGGGTCTCACCCTGAAGGCGACCGTGAAATACGTTCACGTTGCCAATAAACGAGGACACAAAAGGGCTGGCTGGCTTGTCATAAACTGCTTCGGGCGAGCCCACCTGTTCAATCCGCCCCTTGTCCATCACCACGATTCGACTGGCCACCTCCATGGCCTCCTCCTGATCGTGGGTGACGAAGATGCTGGTGACATGCAGTTCGTCATGCAGGCGACGCAGCCAGCGGCGCAGTTCCTTGCGCACGTTGGCATCCAGCGCTCCGAACGGCTCGTCCAGCAACAGGAACTTGGGCTCCACCGCCAGAGCCCGGGCCAGGGCCACACGCTGACGCTGGCCGCCGGAAAGCTGGGCCGGGAAGCGCTTGCTCAGCCAGTCCAGCTGCACCAGGTCCAGCAGTTCATGGACCCGTTTACGGATCTGGTCTTCACTGGGCCGTTCGCTGCGCTTGAGAACCCGCAGCCCGAAAGCCACGTTCTCGAACACCGTCATGTGTCCGAACAGGGCGTAATGCTGGAAAACAAATCCTACGCCGCGCTGCTTGATGTGCTTCTGGGTGACGCTCTCGCCATTCAGCCAGACTTCGCCGTCGTCCACGAAATCCAGACCGGCGATCATCCGCAGCAGCGTGGTCTTACCGCAGCCGGAAGGGCCCAGCAGTGCCACCAGTTCGCCGTCGTCAACGTTGAGGGACACATTGTCCAGCGCCTTGAAATCGTCAAAGGCCTTGGCGATGTTGCGGACTTCGATGCTCATTGTGTTGCTCTCTCCAGTGACCGCGCCTGTTGCCACTCAACCAGGCTTTTCAATACCAGTGTCAGAATCGCCAGCCCGGCCAGCAGTGAGGCAACGGCAAAGGCGGCGGTAAAGTTGTACTCGTTGTAGAGGATCTCCACGTGCAAAGGCAGGGTGTTGGTCTTGCCGCGAATGTGGCCGGACACCACCGACACCGCGCCGAATTCGCCCATGGCCCGGGCGTTGCAGAGGATGATCCCGTATAGCAGGCCCCATTTGATTTTCGGCAGGGTGATTTTCCGGAACATGGTCCAGCTGCCCGCGCCGAGCGCGATGGCGGCTTCTTCCTCTTCGGAGCCCTGCTCCTGCATCAACGGAATCAGTTCCCGGGCCACAAACGGAACGGTCACGAACAGGGTGGCCAGGATAATGCCCGGTGCCGCGAAAATGATCGGAAAGCCCTGCTCGGCGAACCAGCTACCAAACCAGCCGTGGGCACCGAACACCAGCACGAAAATCAGGCCGGCGATGACCGGTGAAATGGAGAACGGCAGGTCGATCAGCGTGGTCAGCGCACCGCGACCGGTGAACTGGAACCGGGCGATCATCCAGGCGGCAGCAATGCCGAACACCGTGTTCAACGGCACCACGACCGCAGCCACCAGCAGGGTCAGCTTGATGGCTTCCCAGGTATAGGGATCGGTGATGGCCTGTACATAGAGATTCCAGCCTTCGCTGAAGGCTTCGATCAACACGGCGGCCAGTGGCAGCAGCAGGAACACTGAAATAATGATGATGGCCAGCCCGGTCAGCACATAGCGGGGCCACTGCCGGGCACCGGGCTGGTCCAGACGATCCAGCGCCAGAGTCTGTGTTTGCATGGGGCTCTCCTAGAGTTTTCCGGTACGCTTGCGGGTCCAGGCCTGCAGCATGTTGATCACCAGCAGCATGATGAAAGCCACCACCAGCATCATCAGCCCAATCGCGGTTGCCCCTGCGTAGTCGTACTGCTCCAGCTTGGTAAGGATCAGCAGCGGTACGATTTCAGACACCATGGGCATGTTGCCGGCAATGAAGATGACCGAGCCGTACTCACCCAGCCCCCGCGCGAACGCCAGCGCGAAGCCGGTAAGCAATGCCGGAATCAGGGGTGGAAAGAGTACCCGCCGGAAAATAATCCAGGGAGTAGCGCCCAGGCTCTGGGCAGCTTCTTCCAGCTGGCTGTCCAGATCCTGCAGAACCGGCTCCACGGTGCGCACCACGAAGGGAAGGCCAATGAACATCAGTGCCACGACAATCCCGAGCGGGGTGTAGGCAATGCGGATGCCCAGTTCGGTGAAGAAACTGCCGATCCAGCCGTCCGGTGCGTACAGGGCGGCCAGCACAATGCCCGCGACCGCCGTGGGCAGGGCGAAAGGCAGGTCGATCACCGCATCAAACAGACGCTTCATGGGCATGGGGTAGCGAACCAGCACCCAGGCAATGACAAACCCCAGAACAAGATTGATGGTCGCTGCCGCCAGGGCGGTCAGTATGCTAACTCGGA
>Ga0209300_1001104_pt1 | contig 11248 bp, 14 predicted proteins | sample Shrwel_input2_RT_FD_187535 | JGI IMG/M metagenome (GOLD analysis project Ga0209300, IMG submission 187535) | Subsurface microbial communities from deep shales in Ohio, USA - Utica-3 well 1 S input2 RT (SPAdes) (version 2) ... | reverse complement strand
GATCCCGTTCTCGACCGCCGTCAGGCTGCTGGCCCACTGCTGGGATTTGTCCCGGGCCGCTTCGGCGGCAATGCGCGCCACTCGCACGGTGTTGGCGTCAATGGCCAGGTACCAGATGGATTCGTCGTCAAAGGCTGGCGTGGCGCCAGAGGTGTGCTCGGCGAGAATCAGCACGTACAGATTGGTGGTATCTGGATCCCGGACCACATCGTTCAGGAAGTACTTCGTGTCAGGCTGCCAGTCGCCCCGGTTGAAGAAGCCGGAAACCAGGGCCACATTGCCCTCGTTATCAAAGCCCAGAACCCGGTTGCGGCGCTGGAATGCGGTGGCGTTAAATTCCTGGCTGCTCATGCCGGTTTCAAAGGGAAACTTCAGCGCACGTCGAGTGTCTTGCTCTACTGACTGAAAGCCAGCGGCAACCTCGTCAAATTTGCCATCAACCGCTTCGCCTTCGGCAATGGTGCCGCTCTGGAAGCGCTGGCCTTCGTCGCTGTTGTCGTAGTAAGTTTTGTCAGCCACGGCGGTTCCTCCGGATTTCAAAGCTCAGGTCGTACCCAAGGATTTCGTGCGGCTCGCCGGAATCCTCAGAGAAAATGGCAAAGTTGATGCTGGTAGCGGTGCCGGAGATGTCCACGGGCTCCTGGCCCATGACCGGCACTGACCATCGGAAGTCGCCCCAGGCGTCAGAACCCCAGAACCCGCCGCCCAGCATGTAATCAATTGGGGACCGGCGGGGGCGGGCTGTCTCGGTGTCGCCGTAGTCGAAATCCGGCTGGACCCAGATTCGCGCTTCACTGCCACTTCGAACATCGAAGAAGGCGCGACGGAAGCGCTTACGGGTTGAGGGGCTTTTGAGGTCGGTGTACGCCAGAGTGAGGAAGGCCCGGATGGCGGTGCCATTAAACGTATTGCCGTGATCCAGCCGGTAGACGTTGCCGGCATCATCGCCGAACAGTAGATACTCTTCCCCAGTGGACAGCTCGCTGGAGTGAGCCGTTGCCACCTGGTGCGGGAATCGAACTTGAGTGATGCCGTTAGGGCTCAGGTAAAGGCCGGTACCGTTGTCGAAGAACACCCGATACTGAGCCTTGGTCCTGGACACGCAGGCTGCCACCACCCGATCAGAAAGGCCGTCCCGAGAAAACAGCGGCTCAACGGCCTTGCCTGGCTGCAGGGGTGTAAAGTCGCCATATTGCTGGGAGGCCTGAAGGGTGGTAATGCCCCGCTCGGTCACAAAGTACGGCGTCATCAGAGATTGCGCTGAGCGAGCCCGAGCACCTACGCCGGGAACCGTTATCTCCAGGGTGAAGTTTTCACTGCTTGTGCCCCTGAGCGTTTGAACGCTGTCCCGGGTGAGCGCGTGCAAAACGCCGCCAACGCCTTGAACAACTCCTGTCAGCCGCTGGCCTACACCAATCTCTCCGGCGCCTCCGGTGGCCGCATCCCATAGCTTCGGATCGCCAATGTTCGAATACTGAAGGCTGCCGGCTTCGAAACCCAAGAACAGGTGATTCTGGTGTAGCGCTATCATTTTGGCGCCGGTCGGAGCATCGGTAAGAATTGTCAACGTGCCATCCTGTGCGAGCTCGAACGGCTGACCGCCACCCACGCCATACAGCGCATTTCCGGCATCCGTAGCATAGGGGTTGCCCTCGTCAAACTCGTGCCGGGCCGGCTGCAGCTCGCCACCAGTACCGATGGTTTCCCAGATGGTGCCGTCCAGACTTAAGCGATACAGGGTTGCCGCGCCGGCGGTGGCGTCTTCACGAATGGCATATTGCCGGTCATAGAACGTGGCCACGCCAAGAATGGGGCCTTGGCCGGGCACCGTGGGGCCGATTTTTGTGTAGCCATCAATGCGTCGATAGCCGCCCGTGACAGAGGCCTCGTAATTGACGGCAGACAGTGCGGCGCCCGGGGGCATTTGTCGGGTAGGCGTGACCAGATCCAGGCCGCCACCGAGTTGAATGTAAGCTGGCTGACTCATTCAACCTCCACCCGGATCGGCGCTGACTCTTGACGTCCATAGGTTTGCTGGCGCCTTGGCAGCTGGTGATTCTCCAGTCTCTGCAAATACATCTGGTAAATCTCCTGGCCTTGCATCTTGGCGTCTTCGGCATTCTCGTAGTTGCCGTACATCATCAAAGCGCGACCAAGAATGACCCGCTGGTACCGTGCTGGTATTAGCGGTACATCCATGCTCTCGGTAAGTGGCGGTGCGTCCTTGTAGAATTCAAAGCTCAGGACGTGCGCTTCATTCGGGGTCGGCACCAGTAGAAGCTTGTTATCGGGCCTGAGGACCGCTGTTGTGGGGCGCCCTTCGTAATCCTGATCACTTTGGTGGTCTTGCCAGTCAATGCAGGGTAGTGGTTCGCCGTCCAGCGTCAGGCGCTGGGCATCCCAGATGTGCAGCTCTGGCGGCGGCGGGTAAACCGACAGCCCGGGGTCCACTTCATAGCTGTCGGTCGCCCACAAGAAGAGCCAGTCAGGGTGTCGATTGACGATCTCTTCATAGGAGATGCGGACAAACTCAACGGCCCTGCGATACTCACCGTGCTGGCCAGTTACCTGAGCGGGGCCGCCGTTGCCGGCCATCCCCGCAAGGCGAGCCAGCTCCTGGGTGAGCTCAAGGAATGTCATGCAGCACTTCCTTTGGCCGCATCAATCTTGGCCAGCTCTTCTGCCAGTGCCGGCTTGTTCAGGGCTGACGCGCCCTTGATGCCAGCCTTTCCGCCCATGGCTCGCAGGTCCTTGAGGGTCTTCTCGCTGTACTGGGCAATCAGCTCATCCAGATCCGGACCTTGAGCGCTTTCGCTTTCTTCGCCCTGACCGCTTTGGTCTGCAGGGTTTGGCTGCGAAGCGGACTCTTCCGGCTTCTGTTCGGGAGGCTGGCCAGGTGGCTGCTCAGATTGCTGATTGGGCGCTTGCTCGGGAGGCTGGCTGTCAAGCTGCGGGGCTTGATGCTCAGGGTCCGGGCCATTTTCCAGACCTTCAATCAACTCGCCCTGGTCATTGACTGGGCCGAGAAAATCCCCGGCCGCATTAAATCCGCGCCCGTCCTGCATGAATCGCAACGGCTGACGACCGAATACCTCTGTGACTTTGCGTTCGTGATCAAGCTTCATCATTTGGGTTCCTTGTGGTGCGGTGGATGCTGCGAGCGGGCTTTATCGTGTCCAGCGGGCGGTCCCATTCGCTCTCATACATGTCGGTGCGGCCAGCTAGCCCATCCTTTACGCTCTTGCCTTCGCTCAGGCGCTCAGTGCAGGACTTGGGCTTTTCGCTGTCGATTGGAAATCCGTGACGCATGATTTGCTCCCATAAAAAAGGGGCCCTGTCGGACCCCTCTTCAGTTGCCGGACTCGATTACTTCGTTGAGATCGAGCCGTGGCGCTGCGGCTTGGGCCGCTGTGAACCGCTCACGGTATCCGGATTGGTGTTGCCCACCTTTTCCACTTCAGACACGCCAGACTCGACGCCGGTAGTGGTGTGGCTCTTTTTGCCCATGCTGCGATGGGTGCCGTTTGCCTTTTTCATGGAAGCCTCCTTAGAACCAGGCAATGTGAATGGCGAGGTCTGCGGCGCCGGCCGTAGCGGCACCGTCAGCGGCGATCTCCACCACCGAATCCTCGGGAATCAGGTTGTCATCGGCCGGCTTAACCAGCGCGTCATTGGCAGACGAACCGGCAGCACCGACAGGCACGCTCAATGAGCCGTATGCATCGGAATCGGCATCCGTGCCAACGCTGACGGTTGCGGCCGCATCGGTAACGCCAGTGGTCACCACGCCGGTGATACCGACAAGGCGCCCTTTCTTGCCTGCCGGGCCAGAGACTGATAGCAACGTAGCAGCGCTCGCCAGGCTGGCCGCCTTAAGCGTGTAGGTCGCATGAATAGGATCGTGATACGACATGGTGCTTTCCTCTTGTCAGGGGGCCGAAGCCCCCGTGAGTGATCAGGCTGCGGAATCCCACTTGATGATGCGGGCCTGCGCCTTGGTGGCTTCGTCGGTGGTATCGGCATGGGTAATGCCGAAGGCATTGAGGGCGTACCAGGCGATACCTTTGCCGCGACCGTAGTCGTCCGGGATCTTGGCACGGATCTCCTCGGGGCACGCCACTGCTTCAGTCACGGTGTCCGCGCCGAAGAAGTAAGCCGCATCCGAGTTTCCGTTGGTCCAGCTTTCGGAGGAAATGTTCGTCTGAGTGACGAATCGAATGCCCTCGTAGCGGCCGTTTTCGCCATTCATCACCCGGTTCCAGCCCTCGCTGGTGTAGCTGTGCAAAGACTCCAGGTCATCCTTGAACGGACGGAAGGTGGTCGGGCGACCAATACACACGTAGTTTTCGCCGTCAAAGACGGGAATGTTGCGCTCCTGCATCAGGTCCGCAATCTGTTTCACGTGGGTAGTGTCCAGGGCCTGCGCGTTGTTACCGGTTGGCGTGCCGTCGTCGTCAAAATTGTAGGCGGACGCACCAGTAGCGACATAGCGCAGGATGGCGTTATTGAACTGCGCGTGAGCGGCCCGGTCCATGGTCCGGTTGGCGTCATTGCGCAGGGTCTGGAAGACAATCTTGCGAATGTCGTGCTCAGCCAGAGCTTCCAGCTTGCCGGTATACGGCACGGACAAGCCCCGCTCCTTGATGACTACGGAGCCCTGGGAAATCGGGAAGGAGCTTTCGGGCATCTTCTCGTTTTCTTGCAGCTCGCCGCCGTCATCAACGGTATCGCCGTACACGTTCCACTGGTATTCCTCGCCACGGTTCTTGCCAATGGCGGCTTCCACGTCACAGAACTGACGGAAACGAGCCAGGGGCTGAAGCGCAGTGCGGAACTCATCGCTCAGGGTTGGGTTGGCCAAATAACCGGAACCGGTATCGGCCCATGCTTTGACTGTCATAGTCAGTCACCTCGACTGTCTTGGGGTTTTTGAAGAAGGTCAGATCAGTTGACGGCCCGTTGTTGCCGCATCCTTGCAATTACTGCGGCGGGGCTTGTGTCGGGCTCTTCGGGGGCTTTGTTGCTCGGCTGTTTGGACATGCCGCGAGGCATCGGTTTGAGATTGCGCTTCCGCGCCTCTCGGTCGTTGCCCGGGGTGTCCTTCCCAGTAAGCTCTTTAGCCTGCGCCTCAAGCCACTCTTGCGCCTCACCGGCAGCCTTTTCGATCATTTTCCGGGGCGTCATTTCAACGAATTCCGGGTCTCCGTTCTCGCGGGCCTGGAGCATGCGAGCAGTTCGCGTGTCAACGAAGTCTCTCAGGTTGTCGTCGTCGAGCATGCGAGGGTGTTTCTCTCGAAGCCACTTAAGCCCGTCTTGCTGGGATGCTTGCCACTCACGCTTTTGGCGTTCAGCTTCTCGCTGATCCACGGCGCTCATGGCCCGGCGCTCTGCCTCTGACAGGATCTGGTCGGTATCCACCGGCGTATTGTTCTGCCGTATGAAGTCGGCCAGAGCCTCTGCGGCCGCGTCGTCATCGCCATCAAAGACCTTGGAGAGTACGGTTTTCGCTTGCTGTCGAATTTCCTCATCGCCCTGAGCGGGTGGATGACTCGATTCTTGCCGGAGCTTTTGCTCCAAGTCCTGCAGCTGGCGCTCGCGCTGCTGCAACTGGCGCTCCCGATCAGCGGCTTGCTGTAGCTTGTAATCCCCAGCCAGGTCTTTCTGCAGGTACGCCTTCACCTGGTCTGCCGGCACTTCACGCTCTTGGCCATTCACTTTCATGGTCGTGTAAAGTCGGCCGTCAGGCTTTCGGTAGTACCCCAGCTCCTTCAGGGGATCTTGCGCAGCATCCGTATCGGTATCACCATTATCGCCGGCATCCTGCCGGTCAGATTCAGTATCGGGGTCGTCATCCTCTTGGGCGCGCCCAGCCTCCCCGTTGTCCGACTCATCATCGTCTTGATCGGCGTCGGGGTAGCCTTGATGTTCTCGGTATTCACGGGCAATTTCAGCCAGCGCGCGTTCACGGTCGCTGACGTCCCGATCAGGCGCCTCAGCATTGTTCTCGTTTTCGCCGGCAGCCTGATTCTGTTCTGCCGACACGTCTTCAGGCTTTTGCCCTTGGATGGCGTCGTTTTCAGTGGTCATGAGTTCTTACCTTCTCAGGTTCGATGGGTGCTCAGGCTTCGTCTCGGCGTTGTCTGAGCGATTCGTAGGCCACCTCTCCGGTGGTTAAGGCTTCCTGAACAAACTCCAGGAACTGGCCAGCGACAGCGGCTTGGAAACGCGCGTCGCGAATGATCTGTCGCCCCTGATCAGTCTCAGGGTCTGCGGCATTTGAAATGAGAGCTTCTTTGGCCTCGGCGCAACGCTGCATGGCATAGCCGCGCAATACCCGGCCGAGATCCGAATCAAGAAATCGAACGGCATCCTCTCCCAGCTTGGCCTGGGCAAATAAGTTGCGCTCTTCGTCGTCAAGAAACTGAGGGGTCAGCTCCGCTTCATCGAGGGCAATTTTGTTGTGATCCATGCGGTTCCTTAGTAGCTATCGAAGCCCATTTCTTGGTTGTCGCGGCGGGCCTGTCGTTCATTCTGCGAATCAGTGAGCTTGGCGGCTTCCAGGTCACGCTGGTTTTGCAGCTTGGCGGCGGTCTCTTGCATCTTCACTTCCATGCGCTGAGATTCCATGCCCAACTTCGCTTCCAGTTGTGCGAGTGTTAGTCCTTGCTTGAGGGCCAGCTCCTGGCGGTCGCGCTCTTGCTTGGTCTGAAGTTCGGCTGCCTTATACTCCTGCTCCCATTGCTGCTTCTGAGCCTTAAGCTCCGCCTCGTGCTGCCACTTCTGCTGATTAAACTCCATCTCGGCCTGGCGCAGCTTCAGTTCCTGCATTTTGATCTGCATTTCAGGCGGCATTTGCTGCCCTTCGGCGCGCTGAGATTTCTTTTCTTCGGTCAGCATGAATCGTTCCCCGTCACCCTGGCCGGCCAAGGCGAAAATCTCTTTGCCGACCTCTTGCGGGTCAATCTCTTTCAGGAACTCGGGGAACTTGGAGGCAGCCTGTAATGGCTGCAGGAATCGGGCGATCTTCTGTTCAGGGTTGGTGTTGCCCATGCCCACGTTGACCTTGACCACGAGATCCTGCATCAACAACTCGTCGCTGATCTCGCTTTGGATCTCAGCCTTCCCGGCTGCCAGGGCCAGAATCGCCTGATCCGTTTCATACAGCCCTTCCAGCTTGACCATGGTGCGCAACACAGGCTCTACCCAGGTCTCGATGAACGTCCGGAGGCCGAGCTCTTGCACCTGGTTAGCGGATGCCCCCATCAGCTGCATTCCGCCAACGGTCTCGTTCAGTGAGCGGTTGCTTTGCACGCTGGCCTGGCTGAATGTTCCCAATAGCTCGTCGCTCTCGACTGACAGGCGGTCCTGCTCGACATAACTGGACTGCGTGACGTCCGGCGTCTCCATGATTCGGTAATCTTGGTTGACGTTATCCATCATCACGCCGCCACCGGGCACATTGCGCATCAGCGCACCCAGGTCAATGTTGCTGCCTCGGCGAATGGCATAGCGCTTGTTGAGCACCAGCTTCACGTTGTCCAGCCGCTGGTTGGTCACATCGTTGAGCATTTCCGCCAGCGGGCGATTGATTTCCAGTGTGCTCGAGGGGTGACTCCGGTGCGCCTCAATGCTTGAGAACCCCACGCAGAATCGCTCTCTGCCCAGCGGGTCTACTTCGTCCAGCGGCTGAGGGTCAGTGAGCAGAAGGCCGGTGCCAACGGTGTAGAAGGCCCAGTCCTCGCCGCTGGCATCGCGGATGATGTTGAAGTGCACCCAGACAACGCTGTACTCATTGGCCTGGCTTACGTCGGTCGCGTCTTCTCGCCCTTTCCCTTCCCGGGCATCGCGGACCGTCTCGCCGCCTTCGTTTTCAGAGCCGTGAGATACCAGCTGCCCCAGGGTGTACTCGTTCCAGTCTCCGCTCTCAATCATCGCCAGAACATCGCCGGCGTACATGGGGATGGTCTCAATCAGGTAGGGACTGGATTTTACCGGCTGACGCCAGTCGCAGGCTGGATCAAACCGGAAGTTATCGGGCGCGATCAGCTCAATGGCCGGCTCGTCTGCGATCACTTCTTCGGTGGTCACTTCCTCGGCAAGTATCAGTCCGTCTTCATCGCGCACAGGCTCGCCGGTCTGCTCATCCATTGCCGGCACATAATCCGTCTTCTGCTTGGTGCGCCGGTCCCAGTACTGCCGGGAAATACAGATGCCGTATACGTGGGTGTCCTGATACGCGCCAATCACCGTGAGGAACCACGGAATTGTGGTGTCCAGCCGGTGCTGAAGCATGGCTTGGTGCAGCTTGCCAGCCTCGGCCTGCATGGGATCGTCTGGATTGATGCCGCGAACCGACAACAGATTGTCATTGGTGAACAGGGCCGTTGCCGCCGTGGCTTCCAGCGCCCTTACAGAAGCCCTGGGCTTGGGGCGAAACACGCGGCTTCGGTTCCGATAGGCGTCCTTGTTGTACTTGCTTCCGGGTGCATGCTCGCTCCGGAAGTGTGCAATGTTGTCGCGCCATGACTGAAACAGAGAGGTCTGGTAGTAGTCGGTAGACTCTTCGTAAAGCTGCCGGGCACGGTTCAGCCACTGCGACTGCTCAGCGTCCGCCTCCATTCCTGGGGCTTCCGCGCCTCGCTCGTTCGTGGCGTCAATGTCATATCGTTCGCTCTGCATCACAACCCCGTCGCAGCGTGAATCACTTCGCCCCGGGAATCCCGAGCCAACAGCTCTTCACCGCCTGAAGCGTCTCTTTCTCGGCTCAGCTTGAACATTTCCAGAAGTTGGCCGCCTGCCTTAACCACAGCCTTTTTCAGCTGGTCGTGCGTCTTGTCGTGAATGTGAACCGTGTAGCCGTACTGCATGGTGATTGATGGGCACTGGATCTGCGCTACGCCACCAACAATGCTGACCTCGACAAACCACTGCCGGTTCGGGTAGTGCTTGACCAGCATTGCACCGATATCCCGGCACAACCGGTCGGCCGCAACCGCCTGTCCGGCTTCGTCTGGTGAGCTGAATGTGACGATAGACATGATGCCTCCCGGCATGATGAGTGATGTTCAGGCTTCTGCGTCGGGCTCAAATGAATCAGGCTCTGCGCCCCGTGGCGGCTCGTAGCACACCGCCATCAGTCCGGCTGAGTCGGCCCCGTGTGATGACCAGTCGTGCTCTGGCCCCAGGCCAATGTTCCGGCGTTCATCAATCTTTTCGTGATACCAGCCCAGCGCATCCCGACCACCCTTGGTGGTGGTTTCGTTGAACCAAAGCATGGGGAACAGCCGGCGAAGGGCTTCAACGCGTGCCGAAGCTGCCCCCTTGCCCTGGTTGGGTACTACCGTTACTCGATACCCGGCGCTTTGAAACGCGCTTTCATAGCTGACGTCGTGCACCCGGTCATGCGTTGCACCGTCATGAGGGAGCCACACAGATGTGTTGCGCTCGTCGTAGCCACGATTCCGGAGCCATTGCAGGTGAGTCGCGAACGGCTGGCCCACGGCCTCGTAATAATCCAGAACCCGAACTTCTCGGGCCACAAACTGCGCCACCCACATGGAAAACGCATCTGACCGTGCGCCGGTACCGCCGATATCAGTGAACACCCTGAATGGCAGATACGGATCCGGCATCACATTGCCAATCCGCCCCTGAAGGCTCGCGTCTGTCAGCAGATCCGCGTAGTAAGCGCCCTCCACCACTTTGATGAAGTCGCCTTCCCAGATGTGGGGATACTGATCCGGACGCTTTTTCTTGTCGTCCAGCCGCTCCTGATTCAGAACATTGGGGAACCAGGGGTTATCCCGCCAGTTCATTTCGACAATGATTGAATCTTCCGGCGGATTGGCCCGGAAACGTTGGTGCGTTGCGGAGGATTCGCGCTCAGGGTTCCACGTTACCCAGATCTCTGAGTTGTGCTCTCGCACGGTGGGAATGACCTTAAGCCAGGCCTTGTCGCTGACCGGCTCCGCTTCATCAACCCACAGAATGTGAATCCGAGCCTTTGACTTGACGCTGTCCAGGTTGTGGCGCAACCCGGTGAACGCAAACTCAATGCGTCGATCATTGGTGCGAATGTACTTCTCACCGATTTCATACTGTGCAGCCAGCCAGGGCTCTGACTGAATCGCCGCCTTCACCTCTGACATTGAGGATTCGTCCAGCGAATTCATGAACTCCCGGCCGCACAAGATCAGGCCGCTTTTGCCTTCCATTGCCAACTGGTAACCACGAATGGCCGCCATCTTGGCAAAGCTGCGAGTCTTGCCGGACCCCCGCCCACCGAAGGCCCCGCGATATCGCTTGTTGGGTGCAGCAAAGACAGGAACGAGCTTTGGCGGAAGCTTTACCTGCACTGTCCCCATTTATTCCTCGTCTTCGCCGGTTGCCGCTACCAGCTCCACGCGAGTGACTGTCTCAACGGGGCCACCACCCGGGCCGCCGTGTTCGTGCTTTTCCGTAAACAGCTTCAGGTGCTTGCCCAATAGCTCGTAGCCCTTGAGCGCGCTGTTCGCGTCGTACTTGTAGGCTGGGGCAATGTCGCCTTCATCAGTGCTCACGTAGACATGATCGCCATTTCGATCCAGAACCGGCTCGGCCTGCTCGCAGCGCTTAATGTTCTTAACAATGCCGTGGAGCACAAAATCAGCGTCGATCTGCGTGCGTTCCTGCCGATAGTTCATCCGCTCCTGGATGGCTTCCTGAATGTTAACTTTTGCTAACAGCTGTGCAGCTTTCACATTCGCGGTCTTGGCGCTGTATCCAGCACGAATGGCTGCTTGTGTTCCATTCAGGTCAATCAGGTATTCGTCAACGAATCGGCTTTGCTGTGCTGTGAGCTTTCCCATTTAATCCACCGTCCTCGGATGGGTGGCCTCTCTATCAGTCCGGACGAGTGCCCGGCTTGTCACGCTTCACAAACGTGCGGCCTGTGAATTCATATTCCGGATAGAAGCTTGGCTTCGGTTCAATCCGCCGTACCTGGGCGGCTATATCAGTCTGGCGATACTTGGGTTTGTCGCTCATGAGTAGCTACCCCTCTTGGGCGGCTGAATAAAATAAAAAGGCCGGGCGTCTCACGACGTGCCGGCAAGTGGTTGGCGGTGCCTCGCGGCAGGGCCGTGGCGGCGTCTCTCGACGTGGCCAGAAACGAGTTACTTCTTCCCCATGCCCTTGAGCATGTTCCGCTTATCTGCACTGCGGGCGGTGGAGTAGCCAAGGTATCCAGCACCGAACAGCCACCACATTT
>Ga0209300_1001099_pt1 | contig 11278 bp, 11 predicted proteins | sample Shrwel_input2_RT_FD_187535 | JGI IMG/M metagenome (GOLD analysis project Ga0209300, IMG submission 187535) | Subsurface microbial communities from deep shales in Ohio, USA - Utica-3 well 1 S input2 RT (SPAdes) (version 2) ... | reverse complement strand
GGGCTAGTAGCCCTGACGGGTTGCGCTGGTGTTGGCTTTGAGCCGCCAAAGGATGAAATCGTACCGGTAGTCAGCGAAGACAAAGTCTACCAATTCCAGACAACCATGCCGACAGGTGAAACAATTACTGAGGCGATGATCTTGGAAGGTCTGCAAGAGCAAGTCATCGAATCTTCCGGTGTTCGCACTGTCGAAGAAACTGAGCGCCTTATGCGCTCTACCTCTGGCATCAAGAAGGTGCGAGGAATGACAGTAGAAACGGAGCCGGACCACATTCAGGTGGCTTTTGTCCGGGGCGAAATGCCTAACGAATGGAGTCTTTATAGTTCGGATGTTATAGCAAGATATGACGTTAAATTTGAGCAGGTGGATGATCTGTTGCGCGTTGCTATCGCAACACCATCTGAGATCCACATTGATCGAAACCGTAACGCTGCTTTTATGGAAATTGCCCCACTTATCTCCATTGAACGTGCCAAAAAAGAAATTGATCGAATCAATGGGGGGCTGGAACCAGAGTTCACAATGACCAAAAAGGTTTCCGGTGAAGTAGAGTCGCAGTGGAAGCCGGAAGCGGTTGAAGGCAACTTTGAACGCCTACTGAAAAACAGTGGAAACTCAGGAAAATACCTGCTGAAGGCTGACGGGAGAGCGGTTGAGCTAGATGTTGACATCTTCGCCTACCGGGACGGTTCCATGGTCGAATATGAGTTCCCGTACAGCTACAAAGCCAAAGGCGATGGCAGCGTTACTTATTCCCAAGCGGAAATCGATGCGTTGATTAATCGTATCGAGGAAGTCGCCACTAACTGAGTATATGCCTGGAAATGGGGCTTCCTTTTTGATCTAAATATGAGGGTGCCCCGTTTCTGGAACAGTCTTTTGGAAGAATCTTGCCGTTTCATCTAAAACAAATTTGTACTGGTTAGGCGGGGATGGCTGTCTTTACCAATGCGAACCGACAGACGGTGCTTCGATTGGCTCGGGTAATAAAAAGCCCCTTCAATGAGGGGCCTTTTGTGTGATTGTGGCTTGTATTAGTCGTTGGCGACGTCATTCGATTTTCTGAATGATACCGGCCACTTGATTTGCCGGGTACGTAGAAGTGCCATCACCTCGCAGTTCGTAGTTCACCTTGAACTCATACTCCACCTGGGAGCCATCACGATACGGATACACCTCCAAGCTAACCTTTTGTTCATCGGATCCCGCCGGTACCCAGTATACTGATGTATCGGAAGCACCGCCTGTAGCTGGCTGGAAGATCCGGTCAAAGTTGGCCTGCACAGCGCTCACATCCCAGCTGACATCCACATCATACCTCATCGTTCAGAAGGATTTTTGCCGCTCGCACCATTTTTTGATGTTGCTTGGATACCATCGTCGGCTGCCCTTCTTGGAGGGCAGCCGGAATCCTTTCGGGAAGTCCGTTAAATCCAACTTAGTAAATGCCACCAGAAATAATCCAGCGGAAAGAGCAGTACCACGGAAAGGCCAGCTAATATCAGGCATAAACGGGCAGCGTGGCGTATTGAGATGCCTGCCAGTGGCATGGCCATCATTAAAGGTACTGACTGGTAAGTGAAGACAATGGTCGAGAAGCCCAGAACCTGAGTCATGATAACGGCTTCCAGGCTGAATCCGGTCAGTTCACTGATTTGCCCGGCCAGGGGCGTCAGTGTCGCGGGAATGCCGGCCAGGGTTGTTAAGGTGCCGGTTATTGTGGCGGCCAGGGCAAGAGCCATGAAATTGAGGAAGTTTTGGCCTGGCTCCAAGGGTAACCAGTCAAGCACATGCCCGCCCAGAATGGCGCTGATGTCCTGGTAGTTAATCAGTGCCGCGATACCCAGCAGCCCGGCAACCACCAGAATAGAGCTCAGATTCACCTTCTGGTTGAAGCTTTTGGTTGAAACCATTCCAATACCAGGCAGTAAAAGCAACGTTGCTGCGGCCAGGCCAATCCATGCGGCGGAGATGCCATGCAGGGAGTCCGTCAGCCAGAACCCCAAAGTTGTCAGCATGATAAGCAGTAAGCGCCATTCCCGGCCTTCGAGCCTGGTCTGCCCAGACGGCGGGGTGCTTCGTTCAGGTTTGTCGGGGTAGAGCCAGAGAATGACGGCAATCAACAGCAAGGCTTTTAATAGTCCAAGAATCGGGAAGTGCAGCAACAGGTATTCGCCAAACATGGGGCTCCAGCCGTGAATGTTTTCGGCCGAGCCGATCATGATCATGTTTGGGATATTGGCCGGCAAGATGGCAAAGGTGGGCACATGACTGCCAAAAGCTGCCGCCAGGCCAGCCGCGGTGTGCCCGTTGGAGCCCGGGGAAAAGCCGCAGTTCGCGGCAATGGCGAGGGCAATCGGTATAAAAAGCACGATTCTGCCCACCGATGACGGCATAACAAACCCGAGCAGAATGCCAATAAAGACGATGCCGGCAATCAGCCTGTTGTAACTGTTATCCAGGTAGAGCGTGAAGAAGTCTGATATTCGCTGAGCGAGCCCGGTTTCGGTGATGGCAATGCCGATCACCAGGCCAGAAACAATCAACCAGCAGGCGGTGGACGTCAGCCCCGAGAAGACGACTTCGGCGGGTGCCAGCGACAGCAGCATTGCCAGGGCGAGCACCAACAGGGCCGAAACAAACTCTGGCAAGGCGCTGGTGGCAAACAGCACCAGCCCGGTCATGATCAGAAGCGCGGAAAGTCGTTGCTGTTGGTCAAACCAGCTGGCCAAGGGCGAGGCCATTAATGCCAGAGCCAGAGCTGGAATGAGTGCCGCTGCAATCCATTGAGATCTGTTGAAAGGCAAGGTTTTCATCTCTCAGCGTTCAGCGCACATTGTCGTTCTTTCTGGGAAACAGCCAGAACGAGAACCACTTGGTCATACGCGGCATCAGCACATAACTCATCAGCCCCATCACCACCATGGTCACCAGCATGGTGCGGATCAGCAGCGGGATTTGCGCCAGCCAGTCGCCAAACAGGGCGAACACCACGGTAACCGCCGGGTACAGCGCCAGCCAGCTGACAATGGTCATCTTCCACTTGGGCGGCGGTTGCACCGGGTTCTGGCCGGGCAGGGTAAACCAGGTGACGATGCCGGACGTGGTTTCCCGTTCGCTCGGTTGCACCAGCAGTGCCTCGATTTGCTCGAGTAGCTCGGTTCGCCCCTCCGATTCTTCCCATTTCCTGAGGCTGTCACGGTCCTGGAACTTGAAGACAATGCGGTATTCCGGGTCTTCCGGCGATGAGGGGCGAAACATGGTGGCGCCCAGGTAGCCGGGAAAGCTCGCGGCGCGCTTTGTCATCTGGCTGCTCAGCTTTTCAAATTCGGTTTCCTGGCCTTTTTTCACGCGCCGGGAGACCACCACGGTTAACGGATCAAAGTGTTCCTGGTTGTTTGCTGTCATCGCTTGCATCCTTGAGTTGGTAACGATTTAACCGGCAGCTCGGGTGTCGGGCGCCAGGTGTTGAACCAGATATTTCTGGCGAAGCACGTGATACCCCACGGACTCGCCAGCCTGTACGGTTTCGGTCAGCGTTTGGGCGGTGTCGCTGGCCAGCCGGTGGATATCCGCCACTTCCTCGCTGATTTGTTGCACTGTCTGGCTTTGCTGCTCGGTGGCGGCGGCAATTTGCTGGTTCAGTCCGTCGTTGTCGTTCAGCCCGGAGACAACCGTTTGCAAGGCCTCCACGCTGGCCTGCATTTGCTCCACGCTTTGGTTGGACTGCTGTTTTCCGGTTTCGATGGACGCCACCACCGCCCGGGAGCCTTCTTGCAAGGTGGTGATCATGTCCTGGATTTCGTCCGTGGATTGCTGGGTGCGCCTGGCCAGCGACCTTACCTCGTCTGCCACCACGGCAAAGCCACGTCCGCTCTCTCCGGCGCGGGCGGCTTCGATGGCCGCGTTGAGTGCCAGCAGGTTGGTTTGCTCGGCAATGGCGACAATCACATCCAGAATGCGCCCGATGGACTGGCTGCTGTCATCCAGTTTGCGCACCACTTCCATGGAGTGATCCAGCTCCTGCGCCAGCTCCTGAATGCTTTTCTGGGCCGCATTGGCGTGGGTGGTTGCGTCATCGCCCGCCTGCCGGTTGCTGTTGCTGAGCGTGGCTGCCTGCTGTGTGTTGCTGGAGACCTCCTGAAGGGTCGCGCTGAACTCTTCCACCGAGGTTGCAACGGTAGACAGGGCTGCCTGCTGCTCGCCAGAGGCCTGGGTGCCGCTTTGCAGCAGGGTGTTGGCTCGCATGACAAAGCCTTCGGTTTGCTGGCCGCTGTCAGACACGCGGGTGATCATTACATCCAGTCGGACCCTCGCCAGGCGCAGAGCCAGCTCGATTTGCCCGATCAGGCCCGGGTGTCCGGTGTAAACCAGTTGCTTGATCGGGTGGTGAACCAATTCCCTGGCCTGTGCGGCCAGACGTTCCAAAGGGCGGTTCAGCACCCATAGTGCAGCGAGCATGGCTCCGCTTCCGGCCAGAAAGGTGAGTGTTGTTATCAAAGGGCTGAACAGATAACTGGCGATCAGCGCGGGCACAAATGCCAGGGCTGCAATCAGGGTTTGCAGTAGCGCCGGAGGCAGTAACGGTATCTTCAGCTGGCGGGGCGTTTTGCCACGGCCCCGGGCCCGATAGACATCTTGGGTGCGCTGAATAGTAAGCGGCGAGGGCAGCTGGTAGATGGCCTGATATTCGATTATCGAGCCGCTGGTATCGGAGATGGGCGTGACAAAGGCGTCGAGCCACATATCTTTTCCATCGGCGGTTTTGTTGCGGATCATGCCCATCCAGGACTCATGGCGCCCGAGCGTTTTCCATAAATCGTTCAACGGCCCTTTGGGCATGTCCGGATGCCGGAGTTTTTCGAATGAGTGCTCTTTGAGCTGAGCTTCGCTGTATCCGACCAACTGACAGAAGCCTTTACTGGCGTAAGTGATCCGACCCTGGCTGTCAGTCAGGACCAGCAGCTGCTGTTTGGTCTGTTTTTCCATCTGGATAGATTCGTAACCAGACATGGTGCCACCCCTTGTTGAAACCCGTATTGAAACTGAAAAAGGGGCCCGCAAACGCGGGCCCAAAGGAGAGCCACAACGATGTGCAGATCATTGGCCCATAACAAACTGGCGATTGGGATAACGGGGGTCTGGTGTCACGAAGCTGTAAGCGATGCGCGGAGCGCAGGCTGGAGAAGTATTCATGTCGGGTCACCGTCTTTGTTGTTTGTGTTAGCGACGGCTATCGTTAAAGCAGGATGTGTGCCGGTTAATCCTGTTATATATATTAAGTATATGATTTTATTTTAAAAAATATTTATCAGAGGTGTGGGTGAGGGGGGTTGGGTGTACGGTGAGCAAAAGATTGTTTGATCAAATGATGAAATGGAGGAAGAGGTTCTTTATTTCATCAGGTGGATCGCAACCTCCCTGTTGCAGTGCATCAATGCCGGCACTCAGCCGTCGAGAATGCCGGCTTTTTTCAGGCGATACGCCAGAGCCGGTCGAGTCAGGCCCAGTAAGCGGGCAGCCTTGGAGACATTCTGATTGGCCTCCTCCATCGCCTTTTGCATTAAAATGCCTTCGACCTGGTCGAGGCTGATCTGTTGGGCGAATATCTGTTCCGGCCAGTCAGTTTGCTCAGTGCCACTGTCGCCGGTTGTGATATTGCCCTCTTCATCCACGCGCACGATACCGGCCGGATTCACCTCGGGTGGGGTGACGAACAGGGCTTCCTGGCTGATGGTTTCGTTGTTGTCTGTCAGGATTACACCCCGCCCGATGACATTCTCCAGCTCGCGAATGTTGCCTGGCCAGTGATACGCCAGGCAGAGTTCCTGGGCCTTGTCCGACAAGCCGAGGGTTCTTTTGTTGTACTGGGCGTGGAACTTCTCCAGAAAGTGCTCTACCAGTAACGGCAGGTCTTCCAGCCGTTCTCTGAGCGGGGGAATCTTCACCGGGAAGACATTTAACCGGTAGAACAGATCTGCCCGGAAGCGTCCTTCTTCCACGGCTTGCTCCAGGCTTTCGTTGGTGGCGGCAATCACCCGCACATTCACCTTGCGGGTTTTGTTGTCGCCGACCCGCTCCAGTTCACCTTCCTGCAAGACCCGTAACAGCGTGGCCTGGGCGCGAGGGGTTAACTCAACAACCTCGTCCAGAAAAATAGTGCCGCCATTGGCTCGCTCGAAACGGCCCTCCCGGGACTGGTTGGCACCGGTGTAGGCGCCTTTTTCAACGCCGAACAGCTCTGCTTCGATCAAATCCGGCGGAATGGCGGCGCAGTTCACGGCCACGAACGGGTCTTCCGAGCGCTCGCTGCGCTGATGAACGCTGCGGGCAATCACTTCCTTGCCGACACCGGTTTCCCCCAGCAGGAGAACGGAAACTTTGCCCTGGGTGGCCTTGTCGATCATTCGGCAAACCCGGTTGTACGACGGGGACTGTCCGATGCCGTAATACTGGCCCCGTTGCTTGTGCAGGCTGCTACGCAATGATGTCAGCTGTTCCTGCAGATCGTAGAGCTCTTCGATGAGTGGGTCGTCTTTGAAATAGCGGGAGAAGGCCTCGGCGTTTTCCCACTCCTCCGCCGGCCGGCCTTCGATAATGCACTTTTCATCACCGCAGCCACGACAACTGATTTCCTGGAAAATGATCTCCCGTCCCATGAAGGAGGAGCTGTAAGCGCAGGCATAGCCCAGTAAAACCCAGCAGGCCGGTTCATCCATCTGTCCCAGCTCGGTTTTGCAGATTTCCACCTCCCAGGAATTTTCCCATTCCAGAATACCGTGCAGGGCACCGGTTTCCCGGTCCAGGTCCAACTCGTGAGGTATAACTTTGACCATGCCCCTGAGTGCATGCAGCTGAGGGCCGGCCAGGAAAGTATCTATGTCGTCGGAGTCTGGCCGGAGTTTCCGTGCCAGCTCAGCGTCTTTAACGCCAGAGGTGTAACCCAGACGCAGGAAGAAGCCTTTGGCTCTTTCCACGCCCATGCTGTTGACGATCTCGCGACGAAAGGCCGCCAGAGACGCAAGGCTCATCAACAGAACCCGCTGCTCACCGAACCAGATCTTCCCTTCGTTGCTGTGAAACTGAATCTGATCCGTCAGATCCTTGAAATCTGTGTATTGGAGATTTGGCTTGTAGGTTTCAGCCATGACAGTCCCCCATTGTTGTTGTCAGTCGGGGAAGGCGTTCGCCGCCTTTATTTTGAACCCGCTATCTAGCCCATGATCGACGCCAAAAATCAATCCAAGGGTCAGGAGTTCAACCAAATCCTGCGGGCCAGGATGCATGTGACCAAATAGTCAGATCCGGGTTCCGTTTCATCATTTGATCAAATTTGCATAAGTATTTTTGCGAACAAAAAGTGACCTGTAAGGCCGAATTAGAACGCCTGGTCTAAAGATAATCCCTTCTAAAACAGCCGGCTAAAAGAAGTTCAGTCCGGTTTTCCCGTTGCTGGCACAGCCGTTGCTCTCCCTCCCTACAGCCAAATACAAATACAACGGGGCTAACCATGACTACCGAGATTCAACACAAATCGTTTGACGAGCTGACCCGTTACATCCGGGTGCGCAGTGAACCGGACGACCGCTTTGTCGAGTTCGACTTTGCGATCGGTTACCCGGAGCTGTTCGTGGAGCTCGTGCTTCCCCGCGATGCATTCAAGATTTTCTGCGAGCACAACAAGGTCGTTCACATGGACGCAGAGATGATCCGCGAAATTGACGAGGACATGGTCAAGTGGCGGTTCGGTGAGCGCGGCGAGCGCTACTAAGCAATCCATCAACTCCAGTTTCACAACAACAAAACGGAAAGGTTGATATGAGCATCGAAATCAAAACCGACTCGGTGGAGCCCATCCGCCAAACCTACAGCCACATCGCCCGGCGATTTGGCGAAAAGCCGGCAAGTCGCTACCAGGAAGCCAGTTACGACCTGGAAGCGAAGGTGAACTTCCACTATCGCCCGCAGTGGGATTCACGCTACGAGCTCAACGACGAGCGTCGGACTGCCATCCGCATGGAAGACTGGTACGCGGTGTCTGACCCTCGCCAGTTCTACTACGGCGCCTATGTAGGCAACCGCGCGAAGATGCAGGAAGCGGCGGAAACCAGCTACAGCTTCTGCGACAAGCGCAACCTGCTGGGCCGTCTGCCGGAAGAAACTCAAAAACAGATCCTGCGCCTGATGGTGCCGCTGCGTCATGTCGAGCTTGGCGCCAACATGAACAACAGCAAGATTGCCGGTGACGCGACCGCGACCACCGTTTCGCAAATGCACATTTACCAGGCCATGGACCGTTTGGGCATTGGCCAGTACCTCTCACGGGTTGCCCTGATGATGGATGGCACCACTGGTAAGGCTCTGGATGAGTCCAAAGGTTACTGGATGGACGATGAGCTGTGGCAGCCCATGCGCAAACTGGTGGAAGACTCCCTGGTGGTGGACGACTGGTTCGAGCTGACCCTGCTGCAGAACGTGCTGCTGGACGGAATGATGTTCCCGCTGGTGTATCACCGGATGGATGCCTGGTTTGCTGAACAGGGCGCCGAAGACATCTCCATGCTGACCGAATTCATGCGTGACTGGCAGAAAGAGTCGCTGCGCTGGATCAACGCCATGATGAAAGCCGTGGCCGGTGAAAGCGAAGCCAACCGTGAACTGCTGCAGCAGTGGATTGACCACTGGGAGCCCCGTGCCTACGACGCCCTGAAGCCTATCGCGGAGGCCTCCACCGGCCTGGATGCGCTGGATGAAGTCCGGGCCGAACTCAACACCCGCCTGAAGAAATTTGGTTTGCAGAGCACAGGAGTGTCGGCATGAGTCAGCAGCTCGTTTTTATCGTGTTCCAGGACAACGACAACGCCCGTTACCTGGCGGACGCCATCATGGCGGACAACCCCCACGCGGAAATGCAGCACCAGCCGGCGATGATCCGTATTCAGGCGGACAAGCGCCTGGTGATCAACCGCGAAACCATGGAAGAAGAGCTGGGCCGCGACTGGGATGTGCAGGAAATGCTTATCGATGTAATCAGCATCGGCGGCAACGTCGATGAAGACGACGACCACTTCATTCTTGAGTGGAACTGATCGGGAGACGAATCATGGCTGTTAAGAACAAAAAACTGAATCTCAAAGACAAATACCAGTACCTGACCCGTGACATGGCCTGGGAGCCGACGTACCAGAAAAAAGAAGACATCTACCCGGACGAATCGTTCGAAGGCATCAAGATTGTCGACTGGTCCCAATGGGAAGATCCGTTCCGCCTGACCATGGATGCCTACTGGAAATACCAAGCGGAGAAAGAGAAAAAGCTGTACGCCATTTTCGATGCTTTCGCGCAGAACAATGGCCACCAGAACATCACCGATGCCCGTTATGTAAACGCGCTGAAACTGTTCCTGACCGCTGTGTCACCGCTGGAGCATGCGGCGTTCCAGGGCTATTCCAAGGTTGGCCGCCAGTTCAGTGGTGCCGGTGCGCGGGTTGCTTGTCAGATGCAGGCGATTGACGAGCTGCGTCACTCACAGACTCAGCAGCACGCCATGAGCCACTACAACAAGCACTTCAACGGTCTGCACGATGCCGCCCACATGTACGACCGGGTGTGGTTCCTGTCCGTACCCAAGTCGTTCTTCGACGATGCCCGCACCGCAGGCCCGTTCGAATTCCTGACCGCGATTTCGTTCTCGTTCGAGTATGTGCTGACTAACCTCTTGTTCGTTCCGTTCATGTCTGGCGCGGCCTACAACAACGACATGGCCACTGTAACCTTCGGCTTCTCCGCCCAGTCAGACGAAGCCCGTCACATGACCCTGGGGCTTGAGGTGATCAAGTTCATCCTGGAGCAGCACGAAGACAACGTGCCCATCGTTCAGCGCTGGATCGACAAGTGGTTCTGGCGGGGTTTCCGCCTGCTGAGCCTGGTCAGCATGATGATGGACTACATGCTGCCGAAGAAGGTGATGAGCTGGGCAGAGGCCTGGGAAGTCTACTACGAGCAGAACGGCGGTGCGCTGTTCAAGGATTTGGAGCGCTACGGCATTCGCCCGCCGAAGTACGAAGACGTGGCCAACGAAGCCAAGCATCACCTGAGCCATCAGCTGTGGACCACCTTCTACCAGTACTGCCAGGCCACCAACTTCCACACCTGGATTCCGACCGAGGAAGAGATGGACTGGATGTCCGAGAAGTACCCGGACACTTTCGACAAGTACTACCGCCCGCGTTACGAGTTCCTGGCCAAGGAGCACGCGGAAGGCCGCCGCTACTACAACAACACCCTGCCGCAGCTGTGTCAGGTGTGTCAGGTGCCGACCCTGTTCACCGAAAAGGGCGATGCCACCAAGCTGAGCCACCGCCAGATCGAGCATGAAGGCGAACGCTACCACTTCTGCTCTGAAGGCTGCTGCGACATCTTCAAAGACGAGCCCGAGAAGTACGTGCAGGCTTGGTTGCCGGTACACCAGATCTACCAGGGCAACTGCGAAGGAGGCGATCTCGAGACGGTGGTTCAGAACTACTACCACATCAATATCGGCGAGGACAATTTCGAATACGTCGGCTCGCCGGACCACAAGCGCTGGCAGTTCATCAAGGGCATGGCGCCGCAACAAAAAGGCGACGACCAGGCCGAGAAAACTGTTCAGAAACCCAACGCAGCCTGAAGCGGGACGGCCCGGTGCTCAAGCGTGCCGGGCCTGTCACCCACAAAAACAACAAGGTGATGATCATGAGTGTAAACGCCCTGTACGACTACAAATTCGAACCGCGCGACAAGGTAGAAAACTTCAATGGCATGCAGCTGGTGTATGTCCAGTGGGCCGGCCATCTGATGTTCTGCGCGCCCTTGGCCCTGCTGGTCAAGCCGGACATGAGTTTCCGCGCCCTGATCGATGATGTGCTGAAACCCGCAGTTGCGGCGCACCCCCAATCGGTCAAAGCCGACTTTTTGGAAGCGCAGTGGGAGCTGAACGGCGAGTCGTTCACGCCGAACGCCGACGCTTCCCTGGTGGATAACGGCATTGATCACAAAAGCATGCTGGTTGTGACCACACCCGGCCTGGACGGCATGTTTAACACTGGATACTGAGGTGCGCCATGACTCATTCCGTGACCATTGAACCGATTGGTGAACAGATTGATGTGGAGGAAGACCAAACCATCCTCCAGGCGGCTCTGCGCCAGGGTGTCTGGCTGCCATTTGCCTGCGGCCACGGTACCTGCGGAACCTGCAAGGTTCAGGTGGTGGATGGTGATGTGGACGTCGGCGA
>Ga0209300_1001098_pt1 | contig 11284 bp, 10 predicted proteins | sample Shrwel_input2_RT_FD_187535 | JGI IMG/M metagenome (GOLD analysis project Ga0209300, IMG submission 187535) | Subsurface microbial communities from deep shales in Ohio, USA - Utica-3 well 1 S input2 RT (SPAdes) (version 2) ... | reverse complement strand
TTATAAATCCCCGCCAGCTAAAATTCAAATTTCTGTGATTTTTTTAAGCTCTGATCCAAAAGCAGCCTACTTTTTTTCCATTTTGTATTTTATTTATTAAATTTTTTCTCAAATTTTGTTATAATAATAGTTAGAAATTATTGCTAACTGAAGGCAGGTTTTTAAGAATAGATATAGAATGTGTATTAGATAAGGAGGCATAAAAATATGGATATTACCTGTGATCAAAGCTGTGATATGGGTTATATTTATCTGCAGAAATTTAGCAAACACTATGAAGATAATTATGATAAGAGCAGATTAATTGCATCCAACCAGCCAATAGAAGTAGTAGATAATGTTTATCTTAAATTGAATAAGCTTAACTGGCCTGATAAAAAATATACTGATGCAATTATGGATGGAGATTTTATAGAAGAATTTCAAAATGACCTTGATGATCAGGGTTATATTAAGGGAATAGAGCTGCAGTTAACTGAAAGTAGACTTGAATATCTAATTGAAAACTATAAGATTGCAACTTTTGAGTTCAATGACAGCCAGTATTATTATATTGCCTTTGCTGAGGATGATGCAGTTTTTGATCCCCAAAATTATGTTTATACATTTTCAGATAAAGAGAATGCCTTTGTAATTGTCAGCCGCAGTGAAGAGAGGCGTTTTCAGATTACCCTAAATGAAGATAAAGAGTCTAAAAAGTCTTTAAGCCCCAAAATTGCATTTATCAGGGCTATTATTTTCAAAGAGGATTCGCCCTATGATGTTGACTATCTAAAAAGTTTAAAACTTTATATCAGCAGTGAGGATTATTAAAATTTATTTTAATCTTAATTTATTAAAGCCGGGCAGAAACTTAAGCCCGGCTTATTTTTTTAAAATTACCTATTCTACTGTAGTTCCACTTAGAATCTCATTATTTTTAAACTGGCCTCTTTTTAGGTCCCTAGCTATCCGGCAGTTGCGGTGAATAGTGCAGCCGGAGTCAACAGAAATATTTCTTGCAAATAAATTTAGACCGTTTTCCAGATTGTTTTCTGAATCAGAGTTGACCGTAAAATCATTACCATAACCTATCTGTACATTTTCTTTAATTTCCACATTTTTATCAATAATGCTTTTGTTGACCAGTGAATTTTTGCGGATTGTGGAATCATTTAAGATAATAGAATTTTTAACCAGGGCTCCAGCTTCGATGTAGACACCCGGTCCAATAATCGAATTTTCCACCCTGCCGTTGACAATTGCGCCATTGGCAATCAAACTTTTTGTACTCAGGCTGTGAGGGCCAAATTTAACCGGAGGTTTTTCCTCACTGCGGGTATAGATTGGCCAGTCTGGATCATAGAGGTTAATTTCCGGAACAGCGTCAGTAGTTTCCAGATTACTTTTCCAGTAAGATTGAACTGTTCTAATACTCCTCCAGTAGCCCTGATATTTAGAGATGAAAATCTTTTTCTGATCAGCAAGCATCTGCGGAATTATCTCTGTTTCAAAATCCACTGCTCCCTGACTGCAGTACTCTTTTAAATATTTAACGAGCACCTCTTTTTTAAAGACAAAAATCCCCATTGAAACCAGATTTTTAGCAGGTTCTTCTTCCTTTTTTATATTTTTTAACTGCAGATTATCTTCATAATCTAAAATAGAAAAGTGACGGGCATCAGGATAGGGAATATTGTTAGCTGCTAAAGTTAGATCAGCATCATTTTCTCGATGCTGTCTGATTAATTTTTGATAATTCATTTTATAGACCAGGTTCCCCGGCAGGATTAATATTTCTTCAGGACCATTACTCATAATATAACTTAGATTATTGTAGACAGCCTGTGCATCACCATAATACCAGTCTTCACCCTCCTTACCCTTATAGGGCTGCAGAATAGTGATTCCTCCATTTTTGCGGTCTAAATCCCAGGGTTTGCCGATCCCAATATGTTCTCTTAATGAATAGGGCATATACTGAGTTATAACGCCAATATTTTCAATGCCCGAATTTATGCAGTTATTTAAAGTAAAATCAATCAGTCGAAATTTCCCCGCAAATGGCAGGGCAGCCTTTGAACGAGTTTTAGACAAAAGGTCAAGTCGGCCTCCAGCAGTAACTAAAGCAAGTGTTTTTTCCATCTGAATCCCCCCAAATTTAAAAATCATTACTAATTTCATCCATATCTTAATTATATCTGATTAAAGCCGAAAAATCTTTTCCATTCTTTGGGGGTTTATTGAAGATTCTTTGGCTATTTAGCTCAGAAATTTTAGATAAGACAGCAGATATTATTTTTCGACATAATTTCATTAGAATATTTAGAGGATAATTAGAATTTAATTTTGATCAGGCAGCAGCAGAATTTCAAAAACTCGAAGATCTAAAAAAATTTCCCGCCTGTTTTAGGTATGATCCCTCCTTTTTTGCTCACAGGATTAACAGTGAAAAAGTACTGATGTTTAACGCACTTTTTGATAAATTAATTCCCAGAGAATCTGCTGATGACCTCTGGCAGCGCTTGGGAGAGCCCAAAAGATATAATTTGATTGCCGGCCATTATACTACTCATCTGCTCTATAAAAAATTCATCTGTAGAAGGGCTGATGCATTTTTTGAAGAAAGTTTAAATTAAATATTTCAAATAAGCTCAAAGATATGTCAGGGTATATTCAAATAGTATTCAAAAAATTGAAAACTCCATCAATCTGTAGTATAATATAATTGTAAGAAAGGAGAGATTTTAGATGAAGGTATATACTACAGATGAGGTCGCTGATATGCTAAAAATCTCCAGAAATTCGGTTTTGAAGTTGATAAAGAAAAAAGAATTGAAGGCGAAGAAAGTTGCCAGAAAATGGAGGATTACAGAAGGACATCGGCAGGATTTTTTCGAAGATGAGCGCAGTTAAGAGAAGTGAGTTGTCTTGTTGACATAGTGTTAACAGCACAGGAAAGGATCTGATATTTATGATTTCCTTAGATGGTGCTCGCAGACTTGTAGAAGAGATAAGGGGCGATGAAATCCCTCCAATTTATACCGAATTCAGACTTCGCGACTGGTCCAGAAAGGGAGTTATCTCCCGGGTGAAAATTAAAAATGGTAGTGCTCTATATCCGGAGATTGTGACAGCAGAGATATTAACTGCGTTGAAGCTTAAGGATAAATATAAAATTCCAGAAATTGCAGAAGCCAGAAAATGTCTGGAACTTGAAGGTAGTCATCCACATCAGATTACTGAGGAAGAGCTAATCAGGTTTGTTAACTGCAGTAAACTCTTTAATGACAAAAAATTGGTTACCAAACTCAGCCTCAGTCGGATAGAATCTCTCGCTAAAATAAAAGAATTAATTGATGATCTGCTGCAGGAGAAGAAACATCTAGAAGTTGTAGGAGATTACTTGAAGGTATTTCTTGAGTCAGAAAAAGAACTAAAGGAACTTAGAGAAAATAAAAGAGAAAATTTTGTTTCCTAGCAAATTTGAGCCGGTAGCAATACCGGTCTTTTTTCTGTTAAAGTCGAAATTCTTGACAACTGCTGGTGGACACTTTAAAATATTTTGTAAGAGTTACATAAATTGTTTAAAATATAGTTTTAAAATCTTTTTTAGGTGGTGCATTAATGGATAATCTAAGTGCTTTTGATATGATTGGTCCGGTTATGATTGGCCCATCCAGCTCACATACAGCCGGAGCTGTCAGGATCGGCAATCTTGCCAAAGAAATTGTAAATAATGAATATCAGGATATAAAAATATATTTTCACGGTTCTTTTAAAGAAACATATAAAGGTCATGGTACAGACAGGGCCATTATTGGCGGACTTTTAGGCTATAAGACTGATGATCCAAAAATCAAGGATTCGCTGAAAACAGCAGCAGAGATGGGAATTAAATTTGAATTTTTTCCAATTAAATTAGAAAATGTTCACCCCAATACTGTAAAACTGGAAATTACAGATGTAGACGGAGTCAACACAACAATTACAGCATCCTCGGTTGGCGGCGGCAAAATAGTTGTTACAAGGTTAAATAATACTGAGGTAAACTTAAAGGGAGAATACTATACTTTGATCACCTTTCACCAGGACCAGCCGGGATTAATTGCCAAGATTTCGGAAATTTTAAATATCTATAATTTAAACATTGCCGAAATGCAGGTTTTAAGAGAGCGAAAAGGTCACCAGGCGACAGCAATTATCAACCTTGACCATGAGATTGAAGATCAGATTCTGTCCCTGATTAGAGGTATCCCCGGCATCAAAACTTCAAAACTAATTAAGCCGTTGAATTAAAGAGGAGGCAGCAGAGTGGAAAATTTTAATACAGTAAAAGAATTAATCGAAATTGCAGAAAAAAAGGAAATCTCACTGGCTCAGGTGGTTATCGACCGGGAAATTAAGATTACTGAACTTTCGGAAGCAGAAGTAAGGGAAAAGATGAAAGAAACCTTAGAAGTCATGCGGGAATCAGTTAAACCTGCTTTAAATCAGGATATAAAATCAATGAGTGGTTTGACCGGAGGAGATGCAAAATTAGTAGATCAGGCAAGAAAAGAAGGAAAAAGCCTGGTTGGCGACCTATTTTCCCGCATCATAGCCAATACTCTGGCGGTTTCGGAACTGAACTCAGCTATGGGGAAGATCGTGGCCTGTCCAACTGCCGGTTCCTGTGGGATTATGCCCGGTTCCCTCTTAACTCTGGCTGAAGAATATCAATTTGAAGAAGAAAAAATTATAGAGGCTCTGTTTGTTGCCTCTGGCTTTGGCATGGTTATTGCCAAACAGGCCTCAGTTTCAGGAGCAGCTGGCGGCTGTCAGGCAGAATGCGGATCTGCTTCGGCAATGACAGCAGCAGCAATCACCTATCTGATGGGAGGCAGCAATCAGGCGGTTGCTTCTGCAGCAGCAGTGGCCCTAAAAAATCTGCTGGGTTTGGTCTGTGATCCGGTTGCAGGTCTGGTTGAGGTACCCTGTATTAAGAGAAATGCCATCGGCAGCAGCAATGCTGTCACAGCTGCAGAAATGGCCCTGGCCGGGGTTGAAAGTGTAATTCCAATAGATGAGGTGATCACAGCCATGAAGGAAGTGGGAGATGCACTTCCGGAAAGCCTTAAGGAAACTTCCTGTGGCGGACTGGCTGTAACTCCAACTGCCTGCAGAATTAAAAAAGAACTGCAGACTGAATCACTTTAAAATTAAATCTGAAAGAAAAACAGGATTAGATGCGAATTTTGCTAAAAGTGTTGCTGAGGAGTTAAATGTTTCAAAATATACAATCTATAATTATTAAAAAGAGATTAAAGAAGGAGAGATAATTATGACTAAAAAAATTATAAATACAGAAAATGCCCCAGCTGCTATTGGTCCTTATTCTCAGGCGGTGGAGGTCAATAATCAACTCTTTATTTCAGGACAGATTCCAATTAATCCTGAAACAGGGGAGCTGGTGGGCGACGATCTAAAAAAACAGACAGTTCAGTCACTGGAGAATTTAAAGGCTGTATTAGAAGCAGCCGGTTACTCACTGCAGGATGTAGTTAAGTGTGAATTATTTATCTCTGACATGGATAATTTTAATCAGATCAATCAAATCTATGCCGAATATTTCACTAAAGATGCTCCTGCCAGGGCCTGTGTGGAAGTCAGCAGGCTGCCTAAGGATGTTAAAGTAGAAATTGCGGCTGTTGCAGTAAAATAATCTTAAGAATAAGTTGGGTCTGAGTCTTCTGCTCAGCCCGGCTTTATTTTTTTAATATTTAATGAATTTAAACATTAATCTTCAAGCAGGAATATGAGTTTTTATCTAAAATCTATATACAAGGCTAAATAATTTGAGGAGGAGAGAATTAATGCCCAAAAGAGAAGATTTAGAAAAGATTTTAATTATTGGTTCAGGACCGATAGTAATCGGTCAGGCCTGTGAGTTTGATTATTCTGGAACTCAGGCCTGTAAGGCACTGATGGAAGAAGACTATGAAATTGTACTTGTGAATTCGAATCCGGCCACCATTATGACCGACCCGGAGATGGCAGACCGTACATATATAGAACCCCTGACTGCAGCGAGTATTGAGCGCATTATTAAAAAGGAAAAACCTGATGCCCTGCTTTCCAATTTAGGGGGCCAGACAGCACTTAATTTAGCTTCCGAGCTTTATGAAAAAGGGATTTTGGAGAAATATGGAGTAGAGATTATTGGAATCCAGCCGGAAGCAATTGAGCGGGGAGAAGACAGAATTAAATTTAAAGAAGAGATGGAAAAACTGGGAGTTCCAATGCCCAAAAGTCTGCCGGCCTACAGTGTGGATGAGGCAGAAAAGATTGCTAAGGACTTAGGTTTTCCGGTAGTTGTCCGCCCGGCCTACACAATGGGTGGTGCCGGTGGTGGTCTCGTCTATAACGTAGAAGAATTGAGAAATGTAGCTGATAATGGGATAGCTGCCAGTATGATCAACCAGGTTTTAGTCGAAGAAGCTGTAATTGGCTGGCAGGAGCTGGAGCTCGAACTGGTCCGGGACCAGAATGAAAAGAAAATTTCAATCTGTTTTATCGAAAATGTGGATCCAATGGGAGTCCATACAGGAGACAGCTTCTGTGTGGCACCGATGCTGACCATTGGCGAAGATGTGCAGCAGAGAATCGAAGATTACAGTTATCAGATTGCAGATGCAATCGGAGTTATCGGGGGTGCTAACTTTCAATTTGCCTATAACCGGGAAGAGGACAGGCTGGTAATTATTGAAATGAACCCCAGAACCTCACGCTCATCAGCTCTGGCCTCCAAGGCAACCGGATTTCCAATCGCCAGAATTTCAACCAAGCTCTCTGTGGGAATCACCTTAGATGAGCTGCCCTATTATAATGGAGAAAACCTGGCTCACTATCAGCCAGGAGGAGACTATGTGGTTGTTAAATATGCCCGCTGGTCTTTTGAGAAATTTCCCGGAGCTGAAGATAAGCTCGGCACCCAGATGAAAGCTGTGGGTGAGGCGATGAGTATCGGTAAAAATTATGCAGAGGCCGCCCAAAAAGCTATCCGCTCCCTGGAGATCGGCCGCTCAGGTTTTGGCAATGTCAAAAAGCATAAAGAGCTGAGCGAAGAAGAAATCTTAGAAAAATTAATGACTCCTTCCAGTGAGCGCCACTTCCTAATCTATGAGGCCTTCAGCCGGGGAATCAGTGTTGAAGAAATCAAAGAGATTACCCACATTTCAAGCTGGTTTTTAGAAGAGATGCTGAAGCTGGTGGAACTGGAAAAGAAACTGCTTAAACATCAGGGTCAGACCCTGCCGGCAGAGCTTCTGGTTGAGGCCAAAGAAAAGGGTTTTTCTGATAAATATCTGGCTGAAATTCTAAATTATGAGGAAGAAAAATTGCGGAAGGCCCGCAAGTATGCAGTTGAAAATGACAATTTTGACCTGGTCAGGGTTAGTGGAGCCGAGGGTGAGTACTATTACTCTTCCTATAATCTGGCTGAGGAAAAAACTGCAGCTTCTGATTCCAAAAAAGTAATGATCTTAGGTGGAGGACCAAATCGAATCGGACAGGGAATTGAGTTTGACTATGCCTGTGTCCATGCATCCTTTACCCTCGATAAAATGGGATATGATTCGGTAATGGTCAACTGTAATCCGGAAACTGTCTCCACAGATTATGATATTTCTTCAAAACTATATTTTGAACCGCTGACAGCCGAGGATGTCCTCAGGATTTACGAAAAAGAGAAGCCGGAAGGAGTAATTGTTCAGTTTGGTGGTCAGACACCACTGAATATTGCTGAGGAGCTGGAAAATGCAGGAGTAAATATTTTAGGAACCTCTCCGGCCAGCATCGACTTTGCTGAAAACAGAGAAGAGTTTAGAAAACTGATGCAGAAACTGGAGATACCACAGCCGGAAAGTGATGTTGCCAAATCAGTCGAGCAGGCCTATCAAATTGCAGAAAAGATTGGCTACCCGCTGATGCTCAGACCTTCCTATGTCCTCGGAGGTCGGGGAATGGAGATTGTCTATAATAAAAAGAGCCTGGATCATTATTTAGAGTCCCAAGTGGCTGAAGTTTCAGCTGAGCATCCGGTTTTAATCGATAAGTTTTTAGAAGATGCGCTGGAGGCAGAAGTTGACGCCCTGACCGATGGTGAGGAGACCTTTGTGGCTGCAGTTATGGAGCATATAGAAGAAGCCGGAATCCATTCAGGTGACAGTGCCTGTGCCATTCCTTCACTGGAGATTACTGAGGAGCAGCTTGAGACGATCAAAAAATATACAGCTGAAATTGCTTCTGCTCTTGAAGTTGTAGGGCTGATGAATATTCAGTTTGCAATCTATGAGGGTCAGGTCTATATTATCGAAGCAAACCCCAGAGCTTCCAGAACTGTACCCCTGGTAAGTAAGGTGACTGGTGTTAATATGGCTCAACTGGCAACCAGACTGATGCTCGGCGAATCGCTGGCTGCAATGGAGCTAGAGGACCAGGAGATCCCTTATACCGGGGTCAAGGAAGCGGTTTTCCCCTTTGATAAATTCGAAAATGTGGATACTGTACTGGGACCGGAAATGAAAGCTACCGGTGAGGTAATGGGAATTGCCAGCACCTATGCTCAGGCCTTCTACAAGGCTCAGACAGCTGCCGGACTCGAGCTGCCGACTGAGGGTAAGGTTTTAATTACAGTCAATGACCGGGATAAGGAAAAAATACTGCCCACAGCAAAAAAGCTTAAAAAACTCGGTTTTGAAATTCTTGCTACTCCGGGGACTAAAGACTTCCTGGAGCAGAATGGAGTCGAGGCAGAGCTGATCAATAAACTGGGCCACGGACGCCCCAATATTGTAGATGCCATTAAAAATGAAGAAATTCAGCTGCTGATCAATACTCCGATCGGCAAAGAAGGAATAGAAGATGACAGCTATATCAGAGCAGCAGCAATTAAATATAAGCTGCCCTATATTACAACGACCAATGCCGCCAGAGCTAGTGTGGACGGTATTGAGGCTGAAATCAATAACGACTACGAGCTGAGGGCAATTCAGGATTACCATCAACTGCTTGGATAAGCTCAGGTTTAACCACAAATTAGCTTATTTAATAATTGAATAACTAATCCAAACTTCCCCTGTGATAATAAATTTCATCAGGGGGGGTTTTTTTGCATATTTAGAATAAAAAATGTTATGATAGGATTATAATTTAAATTGGGAGTGATTGATTTGAACCGACCGGACTGGAATGAATATTTTATGGAAATGGCAGAACTGGCTGCCACCCGGGCAAGCTGCCTCCGGCGAAAGGTTGGGGCTGTTTTAGTGAAAAACAAAAAAGTCCTGGCAACCGGCTATAATGGGGCACCAAAGGATATTCCCCACTGTGAGGTAACCGGCTGTCTCCGGGAAGAAATGGAGGTTCCAAGTGGTCAGAGACATGAAATCTGCAGGGGAGTTCACGCAGAACAGAATTTAGTTGCCCAGGCAGCATTTCACGGGGTAAAGACGGAAGGGTCTACAGTTTACTGTACCCATCAGCCCTGTATTATCTGCACCAAAATCTTAATTAATGCCGGAGTTGAGAAAATATATTTTAAAAATGCTTATTCTGATCCATTTGCAGAAAAACTGCTGGAGCAGTCAAATATTGAATTGATAAAATACTAGAGAAGAGAGCAGAGAGGAGAATTAATTATGGCAAAAAAGAATTTAGACTGGGAAAATTTAGGATTTGAGTATCACGAAACTGATAAGAGGTACATAGCAAATTATAAAAACGGCAGCTGGGGTGAGGGTAAATTAACAGCCGAATCAAATGTGGTGATCAATGAGAGTGCAGCTGTCCTGCAGTACTGTCAGCAGGTTTTTGAGGGTTTAAAGGCCTATACCACTAAGGAAGGTAAAATTGTTACCTTCCGGCCTGATTTGAATGTAGAAAGAATGATTAATTCAGCTCAGGGACTGAGGATGCCGCCATTTCCTAAAGAAAGATTTTTGGAAGCAGTTGATCAGGTTGTGAAGGCCAACGCTGACTGGGTACCTCCCTATGGAACAGGAGCTTCTTTATATCTCCGGCCCTTTATCTTCGGCTCAAAAGATGTAATTGCCATCAAGCCGGCAGAAGAGTTTCAGTTCAGACTCTATGCAACTCCGGTCGGACCATATTTTAAAGGTGGAGTAAATCCACTCACTTTAAGAGTCAGTAAGGATGACAGAGCAGCACCGCGAGGAACCGGTCATTTAAAGGCCGGGCTCAATTATGCGATGAGCTTAAATACTACAGTCGAGGCTCACGAAGAGGGTTATGATGAAAATCTCTTTTTAGATGCAGCCACCAGAACCTATGTTGAAGAGAGTGGTGGAGCCAATATTATTTTCATCACTGAAGATCAGGAACTGGTCACTCCAGAGTCCAATTCTATCCTTCCTTCAATAACTAAAAGGTCAATCCTTTATCTGGCTGAAAACTACCTTGATTTAAAGGTTACAGAAAGACCAGTTAAACTTGAGGAAGTTAAGGATTTTGCTGAAGCAGGTCTCTGCGGTACAGCAGCTGTAATTTCACCAGTCGGTAAGATAGTTAATGGTGAGCAGGAGATTGAACTTTCCAGCGGCATGGAAGCTATGGGACCAGTAATCAAAAAATTATATGAAACTCTAACTCAGATGCAGCTTGGAGTTATTGAGGCCCCTGAAGGCTGGATCAGAGAAATTAAATAATTAATTCAGTTAAAAAGAAAATATTAATAATAAAAAACCCTTCTCAAAATTTTAAAGAGAAGGGTTTAGTTTATCTGCTTATTTGATTTGATTAAAAAGCTAAGCTAAACTAAGAGAAATTTCAGCCTGATCTTTTTCTAATTTGAAATCAATTTCTTTATCTTTAATCTTTAAACTGTAATCTCCTCTTGTACCGGTGAACTCAAGCTCACCATTTACATCGGTTTTAAGCTTTTTGGTTTCAGTCCACCACTCATCTTTAATCAATTTTTTGAGCTCATTGTAGGCTGGTTTTGGTGAATAATCTTCTCTTAAGAGGCCGGAAGGAGCATTGAGCCACTGGCCGTCAATTAAATCCCACCAGGTAATCCCCTCAACCAGTGGATGACCATAAAGTGTTTTGTAAAACTCCACCACATTTTCTGCCTGTCTTTTTTCTCCAGCCTTAGTAGAAGGCCAGTTTTCAACCTGATAATCATTTAAATCAAGATAATGAGCAGGCATCAGCTCTCCGGAAACCATAGTTACCTCACTGAACTGAATCGGGATGCCAAAACGGCTGAACCTCTCTAAAACATCCTGAGTTTTTTCCAGACCCC
>Ga0209300_1001097_pt1 | contig 11285 bp, 6 predicted proteins | sample Shrwel_input2_RT_FD_187535 | JGI IMG/M metagenome (GOLD analysis project Ga0209300, IMG submission 187535) | Subsurface microbial communities from deep shales in Ohio, USA - Utica-3 well 1 S input2 RT (SPAdes) (version 2) ... | reverse complement strand
GGGCGGGCGATGGCGGGGCTTGCCCGGCTTGCCCTCCAGCGACTCGATCATCGCCGACTCCTCACCACAGATATAGGCCCCGGCGCCGCGCCGCATCACCACATAGCCGGGCTCGACGAGTCCGGCGGCCTCGAGTTCAGCAATCGCCTCGTGCAGTACCCGATGCAGGCCCGGGTATTCGTCGCGCAGATAGATGTAGAGCGCGCTGGCCTCGACCGCCCAGGCACTGATCAGCGCCCCTTCGAGGAAACGGTGCGGAGCATTCTCCAGGTAGTGGCGATCCTTGAAGGTACCGGGCTCACCCTCGTCGGCGTTGATCGCACAGTAGCGCGGTCCCGCTTCCTGGCGCACGAAGTACCATTTCTTGAAGGTCGGGAAGCCCGCACCGCCGAGCCCGCGCAGGTTGGCGCGCTCGAGCTCTTCCGTCAGCGCCTCGACGGTCACCGCACCGGCACGGCACTGGGTAAGCAGTTCATAGCCGCCTTCGCACCGGTAATCTTCGAGCCGCTGCCAGTCGAGCGTTTCGGGGTGGAAATGGCCGGTGTCGATCACCGCTTCGACCGCCTCCTGGGTCGCATGATTGACGTGACGATGACCCACTTCGACCACCGGCGCCATCTCGCAGCGGCCCATGCAGGGCGCGCGCAGCACGCGGACCTCTTCCGGATCCGCGCCGGCCGTAAGCGCCTGCTTCAAGGCATCGGCGCCGGCCAGCTGACAAGACAGGGAGTCGCAGACCCGCACCGTCACCGCCGGGGGTGGCGCTTGATCGTCGTGGATCACATCGAAGTGGGCATAGAAGGTGGCGGTTTCATAAACGGCCGCCATCGGCAGGTTCATGTAGGCCGCCAGAGCGCGCAGCATAGGTAGCGCCAGGTGGCCGTGGGCGTCCTGGAGCACATGCAGGTGCTCGATGAGGAGGTCGCGACGGGCAAGCTCGGGGTGCTTGCGCTCATCGCCGAGGCGCTCGCGGAGCGCTATCAGGAGGTCGGTCTCAAGCTCGCGGCCGCGGGGCTGACCGCGAAAACGGCGAGTGGGCGTCAGGGTCTGAACGGTCATGGCGGGCTCGTTATTGTGATGATCGCGCTCTTGCATATGGCGCTTTGCTGCCATGGTGGCACCGGCCACAAACGCCGACAATAACCACATTCACGCTTGAGAGCACTTAGCTATGTGCGTGTCGCTCTCGGCTACGTGGATCCCGGCAACGAAATACGAATACCTCCATTCCGGTTGCTCTTCTAACGCCACGCCCTACGACACGTCCAGCCAACTGCACAGCCACATGCAGCGCGGCCAGGCCTGTCACGGCCAGAAAGCTAGACAGCGTGGCACGCATCGACATGGCCCTCGATCATCACTTTACCCGCTTATTGCCTTGCGACCATCGGGCGATTGCGTCCGTTTGCAGCCTAGCTAATCTTGAGTCGCGTATCGTCATTCCGGCAGCCGGCCTTGCCTTCTGTCCTGTGGCGGTCCCGGTCCCTCTTCACTTTTTGCCCTTCGAGTTCTGCCTCAGCGTTGACAGGGCAGTTGATGCCGGAGGATGAGCCGGCACTGGCAATTCGCCTGGCAAATCCTCACACTAGCGGTGTCTTTCAGGACAACAGATCGTGACGTAGAGGTACAGCAACTAACAAAACCCTCATGGAGTCTCGAATATGTTCAAGAAAATTATGGTCCCCGTGGACCTGGCACATACAGAACTCTTGAAGCCCTCTCTCGATCTTGCGGCAGATATCGCCAAGCTGTATCAGGCCGATACCTGCTACATCAGCGTAACGGCCAACACGCCAAGTTCGCTGGCCAAGACGCCTGAAGAGTATGCGCAAAAGCTCGAGGCATTCGCCAAGGAGCAGGGCCAATTGCATGGCCAAAAGGTCAGCTCCAAGGTCATTACCTCTCCCGACCCGGTTGCCGACATGGATGACGCCATCCTGCAGGCTATCGATGACACGGACGCAGATCTGGTCATCATGACCACGCATCTGCCTAGGCGGCTGGACATCGTCATGCCGTCCAACGGCAGCAAGGTCGCCTCTCATACCGACGTATCCGTGTTCCTGGTCCGGCATAGCGACTGACGGCCTACACAAGAAGACACCCTTTCGTTTCACCAGACGGAGACTTCCCTGTGGAAAAAAACTCCCCAAACGCTAACAGTGACAAGGACGCCCCTGTCTCTGATGGCGTGCCAGCGCCGGAAGGACCGGCGAACCTGATCGATACCGATTACGTGATCGGTCAGGATAACGTCACCACGCGCAAGTTCGGCCTGGATGTCGACCTGCATGGCAAGGTGTTCACCATCTCGTCATTGTTGGTTCTGTTTTTCGTCTTCATCACCTTGGCCCTTCAGGATGAAGTCGAGCCGATCTTCAATGCGATCTTCTCGTTCCTGACCGGCAACCTCTCCTGGTTCTTCCTGCTGGCGGCTAATATCTTCGTGATTCTGGCCGTGGCCCTGATCTTCACGCCCATGGGCAAGGTCAGGATCGGTGGTGCGCACGCCAAGCCAGACTTCAGCTATCTGGGCTGGTTCGCGATGCTATTCGCCGCCGGCATGGGTATCGGCCTGATGTTCTACGGTGTCTCGGAGCCCCTGACCCACTTCGGTACCGCTCTTGGCGGCACCAGCATGGAGAATGGCGTCAGGACCGACTGGGCACCGCTGGGCGCCGCTGCTGGCAATCAGGATGCCGCCATGTCACTGGCCATGGCAGCCACCATTTTCCACTGGGGCCTGCACCCCTGGGGCATCTACGCGGTCGTGGCCTTGGCACTGGCGCTGTTCTCCTTCAACAAGGGCCTGCCGCTGACCATGCGCTCGATCTTCTACCCGGTTCTGGGTGAGCGGATCTGGGGCTGGCCGGGGCATTTGATCGATATCCTGGCCGTTTTTGCCACCCTGTTCGGTCTGGCAACCTCGTTGGGCCTGGGTGCCTCACAGGCAGCTGCGGGTCTCAGCTATCTGTTCGATATTCCCAACAACAACGTGACCATGGTACTGCTGATCATTGGCATCAGCGCAGTGGCACTGCTGTCGGTCCTTGCCGGCGTCGACAAGGGCGTGCAGCGCCTTTCCCAGCTCAACATGGTGCTGGCCTTCCTGCTGCTGGCGTTCGTGATTGCCGTCGGCCCGACCCTTGCGATCGCCACCGGCTTCTTCAAGAACCTGGGCTCCTACCTGGCGGACTTGCCCGCCCTGTCCATGCCCTTCGGACGTGAAGATGCCAACTTCAGTCAGGGTTGGACCGCCTTCTACTGGGCCTGGTGGATCTCCTGGTCACCGTTCGTGGGTATGTTCATCGCCCGCGTCAGCCGTGGCCGCACCGTACGTGAGTTCCTGATTGCCGTGCTGCTGGTACCCACGCTGGTATCGGTACTGTGGATGACCGCCTTCGGCACCACCGCCATCGATCAGGTGATTAACGACAACTTCCAGGGCGTCAAGGACGCAGCCCTCGAGCTGCAGCTGTTCGTGATGCTGGGCCAACTGCCGCTGACGCAGATCACCTCCTTCGTGGGTATCGTGTTGGTGATGGTGTTCTTCATCACCTCCTCGGACTCCGGCTCGCTGGTCATCGACTCCATTACCGCCGGCGGTAAGGTCGATGCACCCAAGCCCCAGCGCATGTTCTGGGCCATCATCGAGGGCGTGATCGCCATCGCGCTACTGCTGGGTGGCGGCCTGACGGCCCTCCAGACGGCGGTTATCACCACCGGCCTGCCGTTCACGCTGGTACTGCTGGTGGCCTGCTACGCCATCGTCAAGGGGCTGCTCTCCGAACCCCGGAGCTAAGCCATCTGTCATCCGGCCTTGGCCGGATGACGCTATGCACAAAAACGCCACAGGCGGTCCTTCGGATCGTCTGTGGCGTTTTGTTTGGATCATACTAATCGTCGGCTGTTGCCGCCGATGATAGGCAAGTCAGCGTTGCAGACTATCGAGCGGCGCCGCTGCCCGACAGCGAGCCCTTACTCCACTAGCCTTCCCCATCGGCATTTGCCCTGAGCCCCGCGGCATCTCTAGCCCAATAGGTTCTTCTGATAAAGCATTTATTAACTTAGCTTTTTTGCGGCCAAGGGCCGCAAAAAGCCAAGCGTTGAAGAGCCACTGGAAATTCGGTGAGCATATGCCCAGACTATGAGGCGCTTACAGCGACACCAAGGAACTACAACCACTTATAAACCGCTGGAGTCACCAAGATGCTCGATAAGATCATGGTCCCCGTGGATCTCGCCCACCTCGATGTCAGTGAGCCATCACTGCGGGGTCGTTGACCCGCCGCCGCACGACGAGGCAGAGGGCAGTGGGATAGCGTCACCGCCGACACGCCCAGATTCGTGGCGCACACCCCGGAAGCGTTCGCTCAGCAGCGTGAAGCCTTCGCGAAGACGCGGGCCAGACTCCACGGCCAGTCGGCCCCTACACCAGCGTTAGCCCCAATCAAGCACTGATCTTGACGATGCCGGCTGAATGGCGCCCCGCATCAAGGCATCGTTCTTTACTGCTGCGTCCGGTGGCTGGCGCGTGGCCGAATCGAGACAAACCACTTACCGAAAATCGCAAGGGAGACGTCTAGTGTCTAAACAACCCAACGACGGCAAACCCAAGGCGCCGGAAAATGGCGGTACCGAGGGAATACCGGCGCCAGAGGGCCCGGCTAACCTGATCGATACTGACTATGTGATCGGCCAGGACAACATCACCGCCTCCCCCCTGGGAATCGATGTAGATCTGCACGGCAAGGTCTTCCTCTTCTCCTCCCTGGTGATTCTGCTATTCGTGATCGCGACAATGGCCCTCCAGGACCAGATGGAACCGATCTTCAACAGTATGTTCAGTTTCCTTACCACGAAACTGAGCTGGGTCTTCCTGCTGGGGGCCAACGTTTTCGTTATTCTAGCGGTCGTGCTGATATTCACGCCGCTCGCCAAAGTGCGCATCGGTGGGGCGGATGCCAAGCCCGAATTCGGCTATCTGGGCTGGTTTGCGATGCTATTTGCTGCCGGTATGGGCATCGGCCTGATGTTCTATGGCGTATCTGAGCCGTTGACGCACTTCGGCACTGCTATGGGCGGCATCAGCGTCGAAGACGGCATTCGTACCGACTGGGCACCGCTTGGCGCTGCCGCGGGTGACCAGGCCGGTGCCATCGACCTGAGCATGGCGGCCACCATCTTCCATTGGGGCCTGCATCCTTGGGGCGCCTATGCGATTGTGGGTCTCTCGCTGGCCATATTTGCCTATAACAAGGGCTTGCCCCTGACCATGCGCTCGATCTTCTACCCGATCCTGGGTGAGCGCATTTGGGGCTGGCCGGGCCATGTGATCGACATCCTGGCCGTCTTCGCCACCCTGTTCGGCCTGACCACCTCACTCGGCCTTGGGGCCACTCAGGCGTCTGCGGGTCTCCACTACCTGTTCGACGTCCCCGATACCAACACCACACTGATTCTGCTGATCATGGGCATCACCGCGGTCGCCCTAGGTTCGATTCTGCTGGGGGTGGACAAGGGCGTACAGCGTCTCTCCCAGATCAACATGATGCTGGCCTTCTTGCTGCTGGTCTTCGTGATCGCCGTCGGGCCGACACTCATGATCGCCACCGGCATATTCGATAATCTGCTGGGCTATGTGCAGAACCTGCCGGCGCTATCGATGCCCTTCGGCCGCGAAGATGCCAACTTCAGCCAAGGCTGGACCGCCTTTTACTGGGCATGGTGGATTGCCTGGTCGCCGTTCGTCGGCATGTTCATCGCCCGCGTTAGCCGCGGTCGTACCGTGCGGGAATTCCTGATCTCCGTCCTGCTGGTGCCGTCACTGGCCTCGGTAGTGTGGATGACCGCCTTCGGCACCACCGCCATCGATCAGGTGGTGAACCAAGGCATCACCAATGTGCAGGATGCCGCTCTGGAACTGCAGCTGTTTACGATGCTTGAGTACCTGCCGCTGACACAGATCACCTCCTTCATCGGTATCGTGCTGGTCATCGTGTTCTTCGTGACATCCTCCGACTCCGGCTCGCTGGTGATCGACTCCATCACCGCTGGCGGCAAAGTTGATGCGCCGAAGCCACAGCGCATTTTCTGGGCGCTGATCGAAGGTGCTCTCGCCATCGCGCTGTTGCTTGGCGGCGGGCTGAACGCCCTTCAGACGGCTGCCCTGACCACCGGCCTGCCGTTTACTATCGTACTGCTGGTAGGCTGCTATGGAATCGTCAAGGGCTTGATGTCCGAGCCACGAAGCCACTAAGGCGGTGTCATCAGGCGACAAACCTGAAGACGATTAAGCAGAAGCACCAAGGGCGGCCTATTTAGGCCGCCCTTGATCGTTTTGGGTCACCGAATATCGTCCGACCGCTCACCCGCTCAGTGCCAGAGTTGATGAAGCGGCGTTTCGGGATCGAAGTGCGTCGCCAACTGAGCCTGAAAAAGCTCGGCGGTCGCCAGGGCATCGACCAGTGCATGGTGCCCCTGATAGGCCGGCAAGCCATAGCGCAGCCGGCTGTCATGCAGGCGTATCGAGGCCGGCGGCCGGCCCATCCAACGCTTGAAGCGCGCCCACCACGACTGGCGATGCAGCCTGGCCTCCAGCGACATGGTATCGATCACCGGGAAGCGCACGCCCTCTCCGCGACGCGACTTCACGCTCTCATCCAGGAAGGGCCGTTCGATATGCCGGTAGTGCACCACCACCAGGTGTCCAGCCAGGGCGTCGAGCAACTCATCCAGAATCTCATCCAGGTCCGGCGCCTCGGCGATTTCCGAGTGGGTGATGCGGTGAAAGGTGATCGAGCGCTTGCTCAGCGGGCGCCGTGGCTTGACCACCCAGTAACGGCGCTTGGGCAAGAAGATACGCTGCTGAGTGAAGGGAACCAGGCCGATGCTGACAATGGAATGACGCCTTGACTCGAGACCGGTGGTCTCCATGTCCAGCGCTACCAGCGGCACCTGCCCGATCGGCATGTTCGGATCGAGATCATAGGCGGCGAAGAAGCGCCGGAGGGCAGGATCACTGACCTGGCTGGCCCGGCTGGCGAGATACTCGGGCCAGGCATGCTGGTCGACCTTGGCGTGACGAAACGGCAACTTGGACATAGACCTTCGCGACGTTGGTTAACCCCTAGGGCAAGGGGTAGCGGAACTTCAAGAACTTCTGGGCATTGCTCAACACCTGGAAAGCATCCTTGAGGTTGTGCCGCTCGGTATCAGAGACGTTTTCAGGCTCGATATTATTGTCAGGTTCTCGCTCTTCCTCGATATCGATGACCTGGTGGCGAATACGCACGATGGAGATGAACTCCATGGCGTAACGGATGCGTTCGCTGGAACGTCCTACCAGCAGTTGGGTCTGGGCAATGGCATCGAGCCGGTCGAAGGAGTTCTGGGCCCGAGACCCACAGGCCAGCGCATGGACGCGAATCAGATCGACCATCGGCGCCGTCCCACGGCGCTTCAGGTTGATCGAGTTATTCTGCTTGCCGTCCTTTTCCATCACGAAGGTACGGAAAAACCCGAGCGGTGGCGTGCGATTGAGGGCATTGCGCGCCATGGCTGCCAGAAAGCGCGGGCTCTTCGAGGCCTTATCGGCGACCAAGTCCTGAAGCTGCTCGACGAAGTCCTCCTCGCCATAGACATGATCCAGATCGAAGAAGATCGAACTATGCAGCAGACGCTCGGGGTTGGGATCATCGATCCAGTCGTTGAAGTACTTCTTCCAGACCCGCAGCGGCTGCCGCCAGCGCTGGTTGGTGGCCATGATATCGCCCTTGCAGTAGGTATAACCGCAAGCATCCAGCCCGTCGCTGATTCTCTGCGCCAGGGTCAGGAAGTACTCATCATGCTGCTCGGGGTCAAAGCTGTCATCAATGACCAGGGCGTTATCCTGATCGGTCACGATGGCCTGCTCGTTGCGCGCCATCGACCCCATCACCATGAAGCAGTACGGGACCGGCGGTGGACCCAGTTCCTCCTCGGCCAGCTCAATCAGTCGCCGGGTGAAGCTACGGCCGATGGTCGACAGGGCGCTGCCCACCATCTGCGAGCTCGCGCCGTCGGCGACCAGGCCGACGAAGGTGCGCCGCACGTCGGCCCCCAGCCGCGCCAGGCCCTTGTGGCTGGTCTGATTGAAGATATTGTTGACCAGATACAGGCTGCTGTTGGTCTCGTAGCGGATGATATCCGAGAGATGCAGCATCCCGACCGGACGGCGACGATGCAGCACCGGCAGGTGGTGGATGTTGTTGCGCAGCATGCATAGCATCGCTTCATGCACCGACTCGTCGGACTGGATAGCGATCAGATGAGGGCTCACCACCTCGGATACCGCAGTGGCGGCATCAAGCCCGGCGGCCAACACTCGGGTACGCAGATCCTGGTCGGTGAGAATGCCCAGCGTGTGCCACTGTTTGCCATCAGCCAGCACGAAGGACCGCGCTGAGGCCTCGTCCTCGGCTCTCAGCACCAGCACCGAAGACACGTTCTGCTCGCACATCTTCGCGGCCGCCGCCTGGATGGTGGAATCAGCCTCGATCATCACCGGCAGGCGCGAGACCAACTTTCGCACCCGGGTCGTCATCATGGTGTTGTCGTGGTGCTGATGGTCCACCGTCGTCTCGAGGCGCGGGCGGCCTACCTCGACGAAGTCGGCAAACATCTCATCGGCATCGCAGAGACGACGGAACAGCTCACCGGGGATAAAATAGACCAGAGTGTCTTCGATCGCCTTGACCGGGAAGCGAACCTGCTGATTCCTGAGCAGGTCGAAGTAGCCAAAGATATCGCCCTCGCCGAAGCGATTGAACAACTCCCCGTTGCGCCGATAGACCTCCACGGCGCCGCTGCGGATATAGTAAAGATCCTGCGTCGGCTGGCCGTCCTCACAGATCATGGTGCCGGCGCGGAAATACGTGACCTCTACGGCACCGGCCACCTCGTCGAGCAGATCGTCGCTGAGCGTATCGAAGGGCGGATTGCCCGCGATGTGCTGGCGAATTTCCAACAGTTCCACTTCCATGCTCACCGCCTCGCCTTGGGTGTCTAGTCGGGTCTCTAGAATGTAAGGAGAATTTGAATCAGTTCGTCCTGCATCAGGATGCCTTGAGGGCTCAAGTCTCCAACGCCCGCCAGGAACTGTAAAGAGCTACCCCGCGAGGAAACACTCAGGCATGAAAAAGGCCACCCGAAGGTGGCCTCTTTCATGACGCGACCGGCTCAAACATGACCGGGTACAAGCATCATTCGGCTTGCGGTTCGACCATGGCCTGGACCCGCTTCATCAGCTCAGGATCCTGCTGAATGGCCTGGCCGATGGCATTGAAGGTGCCAACCTCGAGACCACTATCCTCGACGATGCTGACCATATCCTTGTTGGCCTCCATGCGAACTTCCTGCTTGGCGGCCTCGTCCTTGGCGTTCTGCAGGCGCTCGGTGTACTCACGAGAAACGCTGGCGATTTCCTTGGAGGCGTCGGCGAACTTCTGAAGCGTCTCGTCGGAGAAGTCAGTGGCCGGTGCGGCCGCCTGGGCTTGTGCAGCCTCGGAAGAAGCGGCGTCTTCTTGCGCCATGGCAGGCGCGGACATTATACCGGCGCTCAGCAGCGCAGCCGTAAACAGGGCAGTCAGGCGTTGCATCTAAAAAATACCTCCAAGGGAAATACAGTGTATGTAACTAGTATGGGACGACACAGAGCCGCTGACGTTCAACTGTGCCATGTAAAAAATTGCAACGACAGGGGCTGTCGCACCGGATTTCGACCACAACAGGGCTGGGTGCAATGCTCGGACCTTAGCGCTATGGGCCGCCAGGCAGACGCCTGGCGGCCTTTGTCGGGCGGCTTACTTAACCAAAGCCCTTAACCAAAGCCCTTAGCCATAGGCCAGGCCAGGCAACCAGGTCACCAGTGCCGGGAAGAGGATGACCAGCAGCAGACCCAGCGCCTGGATGCCCAGGAACGGGAAGGACGCCCTGAATATCTGGCCCATGGTGATATGCGGCGGACACACGCCCTTGATGTAGAACAGCGCGTAGCCAAACGGTGGACTCAGGAAAGACATCTGCATGTTGACCAGATAGATGACGCCGAACCACAGCGAGACATCGGCCGGGTCCACCCCGGGCAGCCCGAAGACGCCATCGAAGTTCAGGCCCTGGATCAACGGCACGAAGATCGGCACCGCCAGCAGCAGAATACCGACCCAGTCGAGGAACATGCCCAGCGCCACCAGCAGCACCATCATCAGAGCCAGGACCGCATAGGGACCGAGGCCGGCGCCGGAGATCAACTCCTGCACGAACTGCTGGCCGCCCTGAAGGATGTAGAAGCCGACGAAGATGCTGGCGCCGAAGATGATCCACATCACCATCGCCGATGCGACCAGCGTCGTCATGCAGGCAGCATGCAGGTTCGGCCAGGTCAGGCGACGGTGCATGGCAGCCACAACCAGGGCGCCGAAGGTGCCGATGCCGGCCGCTTCCACTGGGGTGGCGATACCGGTGAAGATAATGCCGAGCACCAGGACCACCAGAATGATCGGCGCCAGCATATTGCGCAGCAGACGCAACTTCTCCTTCATGTCGACCCGTTCCTCGACCGGCATCGGCGGCGCCATCTTGATGTTCAGCGTGCCGCGCAGCCAGCAGTAGAAGCCGTACATGAAGGCCAGCATCAGGCCGGGAATCAGCGAGCCGAGGTAGAGCTCACCCACCGACTGCTGGGCGATGACGCCATAGATGATCGCGAGTATCGACGGTGGGATCAGGATGCCCAGGGTCCCGCCGGCCATGATCGAGCCGATGGCGATCTCAGGGTCGTAGTTGCGCTTGAGCATCGCCGGCAGAGCGATCAGGCCCATGGTCACCACCGCAGCCCCAATCACGCCCACCATGGCGGCCAGCAGGGTCGAGGCGATGACGGTAGCGATGGCCAGGCCGGCCTTGAGACCGCCCATCCACTTGTAGACGACGTCGAACAGCTCCTCGATGATCCCGGCCTTCTCCAGGACCGAGGCCATGAAGATGAACAGCGGAATGGCCGACAGCTGGTAGTTGGTCATCATCGGGAAGATGCGCGACGGCATCAGGTTCAGCATGGCCTGATCGCCGACCAGGTAGAGAAAGACCACCCCCAGGCCACCGGTAACGAAGGCCAGCGGAAGGCCCGCCACCAGCACCACCATCAAGGCGCCGAACATCACCAGCGTCAGACCACCGATACCGACCGAGCCCAGGCTGTGCTCGATGCTGAACGGGAGACTCTCATAATCGGTGACCGCGACGTT
>Ga0209300_1001095_pt1 | contig 11300 bp, 18 predicted proteins | sample Shrwel_input2_RT_FD_187535 | JGI IMG/M metagenome (GOLD analysis project Ga0209300, IMG submission 187535) | Subsurface microbial communities from deep shales in Ohio, USA - Utica-3 well 1 S input2 RT (SPAdes) (version 2) ... | reverse complement strand
ACCGTACACTTCCATAGATACAAATCTCAGCAACTCCGTCATCACATACGATGGTAGCTGCCACCTCATCCACATACTCCACCCGGCCATTCTTGTTCTCTACTAGGAATTCTACTTTACGCTTAGCGACTTTAGTAAAGAATTGTTCTAGCATAGTGTTATTCATTTGTGCATTCTCTTCGGACATACCCACACTCTGGATTGCTGCACTCATACCGCTCGATCTCTCCAAGTTTCCCACGTTTATAGGACTCATAACTATCGAAGTAGAGTCTACTAGTACATCTAGGGCACCTGTCTGTGTATAGGAGGTACAAATAAGATGGGCGTTCCTTCTTCTGAAACTTCTCTAACCATCCATAATAGGTTAGCTTGCTCAGTGAAGTAATCAAACCAATCAGGCCCGATCTTTTCTTCGTAGAGTAGGGAAACTTTCTCATACATTTCTTCCTCCGTCTCACAGGAGGCCAAAGTTTTATATGCCTTGGCTGGTCCTCCGCCCGGAAGCCCGGGAATTGTATCCACTTTATCTCCCATGATTAACTGTGCATAGAAGAACTTAAGACCTACTCCCCTCCCCTTATTGTCAATCCAACCAATCTCATCAACAAGTTCAGGGCCGAACTCAGGCTGATTACCGCACTCCCATCCGTAGTGCCAACCCGGAATCATTCGGAGGTCTTTGTCTCGTGAGCATATGCAACAGTTTTGATCTTCACTTTGCGTCGTGTATATTGCAAGTCCATCATCAGCTTCCATGCCCCAATATATACTGACTTCATATTTGAATAGGACGTAGGCACGCAGGTTGTAGTAATGAAAGGGCTTCTCGCCTTTCCTCTCTTTGTAAGGCGTAGACTTAGCCACTTCGAACCGAAAGTTAGGTTTCCACTCAAGAGGTGCTTCACCGGAACGACCTCGTTGTCTGTTGACATCTTTAAGTAACCTCTCGTCTCCTGTAAGAAAGAGAAGGGGGCTGTCCGTAGCCCCAATAGCTTCACAGATTTCCTCTATACGCCTGTCAAGAATCTCAGCAGCATCCTCAAAGGCTTTAGCTACCTTCTCCCCAGAGTCTTCGTCTTTATATTCAGCGGCGAATCCACACTCGTACAGGAGGATATCTCCATCAATGAGCGGTTTCATCGTTATCCTTTTGGATTTGAGCCTTGCGTTCCTCATCTACGGACAGACGGCCTACGTCAATGTAGTGCATCTGAGTAAATCCATCTGCGTGGAAGAGAGCATATGTCTGCTCACCTCCCTCGCCATCTGGAACTGTTACAACAGTGTTAGCAAATCCCTTAGTGCCTTTCGTATACCCGTACTTCTTCAGGCCGCTAACATTGTCTAGGATTACTGGATCACCAATACCTACTTCGCTCATAATTACTCCCACGGCAGTTCATCTTCTTCGTCGTCTTCGAAGTCAGGCTCCGGCTCAGGTTCAGGCTTACGTGCCTTCCGCTTGGGCTTAGGAGCTTCCTCAGACTCTTCTTCCTCATCACCCTGTGGGGTAGCCTTACCCCCATTCAGAATGGCTTCCAGAGGGCTTCCTCGGAACTCTAGGTTGCCCTTAATCTTGTCTTGCAAGAAGTCAGGCAGAGACATGAACACATCCATGTCAGGATCATCGAGGGTGAACAGCTTAGGCTCATTCACAAGGGGAGGACAGTTCTTAGCATCACGAGGACGCATAGCAGCAACACTATCCACCTTGTTACGCTCAGTGCCAGCATTAGGTCCACTCTTCACTTGGTAGGTAGTGACTAGAACATTAGCAGGCATACCCAGAAGCTCACTGAAGTCCCCATCATGGTCTTCTTTAGGATCGAGAGCGTAGTACCGCTGAGTAGATTTAGCCTTGTCTGCTTTCAGATTGTGCAGAGGCATCTGCTCACTGAGCCACCGAGGTTTGTCCTCTTGCTCATTGCCATCTTCATCCAACATGAACTCATCAACAAGTTCCCAAGTGAGTTGGATATTCTGGCGAGGCGGCTTATCACCATATCGAGGACTGCTCATATCCTGCACACCAAGGTCAATGATTTGAACCAGACGTGCTGGGTAAGTGCCCGGTGCGATAGGTTGTTGCTTAGTACCGCCACCACCATTACCACCTGCTGCTTTACGTGCGTTCAATGCCATAATTACTTACTCTCCTGAATCAATTCGAGAACACATTCATATGCGAACTTCTTGCCCTCAAAGTACGCTTGATCTTCTGGGGACAGGCAGATGTCCCTCAAGACTCTTTCATTCTCCTGAACAAAACCTTTCAACTGCTCTTCCAGTGTCATGACTTTTTACTCTGTTGAAGCTTCTTCTTCACAGTGATGAGGACTTGAGCCTTGGCCATATGAGCGGTGAGTGCCTCACGCATCTCAACAAACTCATCCCATTCTAGGTTGGCAATGTCATCAATCCATTTCTCTTGCCTAGCTAGCTCATAGTCAACCCATTCCTCTGCTGTCATATCAGTGAATGTCCCACCAGTTGTAGCCAATCTCAGCCTCTCCTTTATGTGGACACGCTATCTTGTAGAACTTGCCAGCGTCAACGATACACTTCTCAGCGATACGTGCTACATCTTCTGCAATTTCCTCCCGACACTCGATTGTGTACTCGTCGTGATAGAAGCAAACAACTCCGAAGTCAACGCCATACTCATACTTCTTGGAGAGTCGTTTCCATAGAAGATTGTAGGCTGCTGTCATGAAGATTGCTTCGTCAGATTGAAGCATATATACGAGTATCTGATGTTCAGACTCGATGTAGATGGGGCGTCCATCAAGACCAGTTACCCAACCATGATAGTACTCAATCTTACCCCACTTATTCATTCTCTTCTTAGCGTTAGACCTCCACTCATTTGTCAGGTTACTGACTAGCTCTTCGAAACCAGCAGCAACAGATAGGAGGGCTTCCCTAATCTTAGCTCCTAAATCTACGTTAGTAGAGCCGTACGTAGAGGCTAGCTTTTTGTCGGAGGCTCCGAACATGACATTGTTCAGGCAGGGTCGCTACACCTGCCCCGGTACGTAACCAGCCCTACGTTTCCGCAAGGATCGGACTATATCATCACCTTTCGGTGCTGTGCACTTCGACCGGGCTTCCGGCCTACTCCTTTCGGATAGTCTCTGAACGTTCAAGATACTCGATTGCGGATTTTAATAGCTCTTTCTTATCTTGGAGGAGGCCAAGGGCTCGGTTACAGTTATGGCAGAGGAGTCCTCGGATGGCCCCTGTCTTGTGACAGTGATCTACACACAGAGTCTTCTCTGTCTTGCTGTTAATCCTGAACCCCTCTTCTCCACATATCTTACACTTATGACCTTGCTCTTCAAACATTAGCTCGTACTCTTCACGAGACAAGCCGTACGTCCTCATGAAGTACCCGTTTTCCCAAGCATTTTTTCCACACTCTTCGCAACAATAAGTCTGTCTAACAACTCTAGGTTGGAAAACTGTCGAACATCCGGGACAGGTTTTCTCAGGACGTTTCTTAAAGCGTGGATCAGACTTCTCTATGCAGTCATAGCATCTCTTCTGGTTCCACTGATATGGTTCAAATTGGATTCCGCAATCCTTACAATCTCTCATGCAATCTCCTATGTATTGCAATCGAGTATCAAGCTTCGCTGCTGATTGGCATAGGCTACGCCCTTAGCTTTCCAGCAGTTCACACAGTTTTATATGCGCCCATGACGCATAGTTAAGAGTTTTTGCGAGGTGATACGAAACTTCGAGACCAGCAACCTCCTTGATAGCTCGTTGGTTAACATGGTGGATAGAAGTTCCATCTTCTTTTCGTCCATCCAATAGCGTTCTTGTGAAAAAGTCATCACCCACCCGAGCTGCGAGCATTCGGTTCTGACAACCTGCTGAGTCACATCCGACAAGTACAAATCCTTTTCGGCAAGTAAAGCATCTACGCATTTGTTTGCCAAAAAATGCATCTCCGCCGGGGACATTGACAATGCCAGCATGTTTCATCCTCCCAGTGGTAGCAATGCCAGCAACACGAGCAGCAATCCTTCCATCCCCTCGGATGAGTTTAATCCAACCTTCAATCTGGGATCGCCTATGCCTACATTGTACCCTCTTCGCTATTAGTCTCCCAACTCCGCCATTGATACCAAGGAAGGAATCATCACCGGAGAGTTTAGGAGAAGTATATATTAAACTTCCTTTCTCATCCCGAACAGGCTTACCTTTCTTATCCTTCTTGAAGTTCCATGTTTCAGGTCTCCAACCTTCCCGTAGAAGAAAGTTCTTGGTCTCATCATTAGAGTCTAGAGAAACCAGCCTAAAACTAATACGGGTAAAAGGACCCACCACAGGTTTCGAATCAGGATTAAGACCAACGCTATCCAACCAATTAAGAACCTGCGCTGTGTAAGTTCGGTCTTTCTTGAAAGGCTTCCTGACAAAGTTATACTCCCCTTTAACCTTGGTCTCTTCAACTACAAGTTTCAGGGGGAGATAGGGCTTAACTACTCGATCAATTCGATCAATCCAATGGCTTAGAAGAGAGATGGATTTCTCCATGTATTCTCTATCAACAAGCCACCCGTATTCCTCCTGCTTCTGCAAGTTATCAAACAGCTTAAATGTAAGTAGCTGTGCCTTCTTCCAGTTCTGACCCTGTGTCTCTTTCAGTAACTCGTGGAAGGTGAGTACATTAATACGTACGTCTTCTGAGCAACGATGAAGCATATCCTCATCGAACTCCTCCCACTCTTCGTACTCAGGCTTATCAATCCCTACTCGTACACCCCATGTGTATAGCGAGTGAGTCTTAACAGCTTGGGCACGATTCTTAGCGTGGATGGGTACGGGTCTATCAGGCTTTTGCAGTCGAGACATGACCAATGTATCTACGACTTGCCCTTTGAACTTGAACCCATACAGCTTCTCAAGAAGCGGAAGGTCATACGAGATGATGTTATGTCCGATAAGAACATCAGCACTAGCTAGCTTCTCTATTAGAGCGTTTATCTCTTTGGGTCTATACTTGCATATATCTTTACCCTTTAGATCAGAAGTGACTCCGCAATGAACTGTATCAGCTACATCAAGAAGTCCATTAGCCTCAATGTCGAATACTAATACAGATTTACTCATCGTTCATTAAAAAGCCTCCATTTGGGCGTCCATCCCATCCCAGTCTGGGAGAGTGTTCCTAAGGTTTTTAGAAGTTCTCCCCAAGAATAGAAGAATTCCTTTTAAACTTCCAGAGTATGGATAGCCTAGCCTTTCTGAAATCTTTGCGACATAGTGACTAAACTCGTCGATGTGCATAACATTCCAATTCTCAAAGAGAGCGAATGTCCAGTGCTTATGGAACTCTCCATCCCAGTAGATACGGCTCACTGCGATAGGGAATTGTTCAACAGTGTCGATGAATGGATTGAAGTGACAGAGGATTTGAACTTTCTGGTCTTCTACATAAAACTCCCATCCATGAAACTTACTCTCATAGTCATCCCGGTTCTCTAGGAGAGGATGAAGGGGGACTCCAATAGCTTCATGGAGTTCAATAGCTAGTGTATCAACATCTTTATTCGAGGGCACATCACAAACAAAGATATCAATATCATTAGCTGGGCTATTAAAGTACCAATCTCGTGGAGCACCCCCAGCTATCCCGATATCATATGGTAATACCTCTAGACGAGAGACAATATCGAGGGCAATTTGTTTCTGGTATTCAATACGCTCTAACGTGGTCATAGCGATCTTTCACCTCTTGTTTGAACCTCCACACAATTTGGCGGATAGTCTTGTTGCTTGTATCTACTACAGCAACAATATCAGAGGGTTTATATTCCCGAATAAAGTAGAGATAGAGAATGGAACGATGCTCAGTGTTACGTTTCGAGGCAATCATGTTCTCGATCTCACCAGCCATCTTTTGGACATAGCCATCGAGGTCAGTTGCTTCTTCTACAAGAGCTTCTTCCATCAGAACAGACATGCCTTGTCGCATATTGTCACGCTTTAGGTCATACAAGGCACGACGAGCAATAGCATTAAACCATGTTTCGAATCCCCTGATTTGTGGATTGAAGGAGTCAGCGTAAAGCATAGCTCGGTAGAAAGCTTCCTGAACTACATCCTCAGCATTCTCAATAGAGCCTGCCCTACGACTATATTGGATAACTAGGTTATCATAGTTATCCTTGTAGAAGTCCTCAATCTCTTTTATCAAAGACACCTCCGGAGGTAATGACTCGGAAACTGACTCTTGGGTGGACATCTCCGTACTCCCTCATGGCGTTTTCAATTGCTTTAAAACTATCCAAAACGAGGATACCTCTCCAATCTGACATATCCTCTGTCTTGTACTGGAGTTTAAACTTACGCTGCGATTTCATTGAATAGTCCTGTCTTTTTATCCCAGTAGAGTGGCACAGAACCTACCTCACCAAACTCCCTGTCGTCTAGGATGACGAAGTGTCGGATGTTTCGTTCTTCTTCTGGCAGGTCTGGGTCTTTGTTTCCTTCGAGCCCGAACATATAGTTACAAGACCTTCCCATAGCACGGGAACCAGCAAACTGAGAAGTAAGAACGTGTCCACCACGGTCATGTGGTAGGCCAGTGTCAGGGTTGCGGAGGTGACAAAAGATAAAGATAGCAACATCCAAATCTTTAGCCATGGCTGCAAGCTCTTGGGCAATTTCCTGAAGCTTTGTATTCGCATCAGCAGCATTCATCCCGTTAGTTAGGTTTGTAATAGGGTCAATGAAGATAGCCTTACAGCCTTCATGTGCAGCAGCACGGATGTCAGCTTGTAGCGTCTCCCAACCCAAGTGCTGATAGAGATTAACCATCCATAGCTTGTCTCCTATTACTTGACCAGCTTGGTCATATGCTTCTTCATCGAAGTCCACCTTTGGGTCATGGAAAATTTTTCCAGCAATTTTTCCAGCAACCAGCTTATAGGTTTTGGCATTAGCTTCCTCGGGCTTAGCCATCAATACCTTCCAGCCATGAAACTGGATGAACCATGCACCAAGGGTATTCACTACCTCTGACTTACCCATTTTCTGAGCAGCACCTAGGTAGTAAGTCTCCCCTGTCCTCACACCACGAGTAAGATCAGTGAGTTTCTTCCAAGGCCACGATACACCCCACTTAGCCGGGGTCTTGGCGACTTCGTGAAGGTCTCTCCCATTGATTAGCCGTGTGTTCTTAGGCTTACTAGCATTGAAGATTGTCGCAGCATGAGCAGCCTTTGTGCGTCCGCCTTTGAGACAGTCACCAGCATCCTTCATGGGAAGGGTAATTACTGTGGCCTCAGGCAGAGCTTTCAAGGCGTCATCAATCGCCCTCTCTCCAGCTTCATCATTGTCGAAACACAGGCTAACTTCTTTAAAGTGTTTCCGAATCTTAGGAGCAAGCCTAGCCAAGTCTCGACCAGCAGAAGCAGCGCCATGGGGTAGAGACACAACAGCGGGAATGTTGTCTTTATACTCAGCCTTGGTATGCTTCTTAAGAATAGCTAGAAGTGCTGGTGCATCAAGCTCACCCTCGGTAATGATTAAGCGCCTAGCACCAGTAGAAACAGCTTGCTCCCAACCAAATAGGTCTACATCTGTTTGATCTCCTACTGACCAGAACTTCTTCCCATCAACAAGTTTTACCTTATAGGCTTGAAGTTTTCCGTCCTTGTAGTATGGAAAGTAAATAAACCTGATTGTTTCCCCGTCTTCTTCGCTATAACCCAGCCGGATTCCATACACTTCAAGGGCAGCTTTGTGTAGCTTACGCTCTCGGATATGGTCAATCGGGTAGGTAGAGATTTCATCAATCTCGGCTTGGATTTCTTCAGGAGATTTCTTGAGCCTTTTCTTGACAGGGAAATCATCAGGAGTTTGCCCTTTTAAGGGATCAGGTTCAAACTGTTTGCAGGCAAAACAGAATCCATCAACAGTTCCATCGTCCTGTTCGAATACCTGCAACCCATCTCGTGATCCACACGAGTGGGGGATTTTCATAATACATTGACCTGCCATTATCCTCCTGCCCTCTTCAACTTAATTAAGTCGTCAATGATTTTGTCAAGTTCATCTTGTTCTCCGATAACTAAAGAGTCGAGGCTTTCCTCATCATCTAGGAAGTACATCTCGCCATACTTCTTAAGAGTGAGGAATCTTCCGATAGGAATTGACACTACATCGTCCATCATTCCTCCTTAACGAACACACCGTCTTCGTTCAGATAACCCTTACGATCCTTGATAGTGTCGTAAGCATGTTCTACACACTCGGGAATAGTAAGACCAGAGAACTCAGCAATAAGGGTCATTACCACGTACATATCCCCGATAGCGTCCTTAACATCCTCTTCCTCACGAGCCTCTAGTGCTTCGCATAGCTCCATAAACTCTTCTTCAAGCTTCTCGCATTGGCTATAGCGATTACCATTCTTCATGATATTGCGGTCAGTAGCCCACTGGATGATATCCTTGTCACGAGAGTAACGCTTCTTAACGCTCTTAACTTCTACATTCATCAGGTTTGTTCTCCTAAAGCTTTTTCAATTTGCCAGTCGTAAATACACAAGGAGGATTCTAAGTCTGCAAACTGGAAGAAATCTCTAGGTAGATAACCAGCATTAACAAACTCTTCAAAAGCCTTGTGTACCAGCTTCTCTGCTTTATTTAGGGCTGGGTCTGAGGAGATTTCACCCTCATTATTAAAGAATCTTTTCATTTCCACAACCCCCTCAAGAACATTTCACGTTCAGCTTGACGACGATTGGTAAGACCCTGTACTACTCGGAGTCGTTCTTGGTCACGCACTTTGTTCCACATGAGGAAGGCGTCTGCTGCTCCAAGGTAGTTACCTTTGTTAAGGCGCCTGAGAACTGTCGATCTCTCAAGGCCTGATATACCAATGTTAAAACACAGGCTAACCAAAGCATCATACTGACGCTGACTAAGAGCAACAGTAACGGAACGGTTAATAGCTTCAACGTAACGCTCCACATCTTGCCTAAAGAGTTCAAACATTTTCTCTTTAGTAATGACCATCCCCTCATGTACATTGATTATATGTCCTATACCGATGGTCCAGATGCCTTTAACATCTCGATAGGCCCACAACTCTTCTCCCTCCCAATCACCTATGAAATCTGCTCCTTCATCACTGATCTGGAGGGAGAGATGTTTGTATATGCTCACAAGCACCTCTCAATCTCTACTGGTAGAAGTTAATACCTCTAAAAACTTTTTCTGTCTACAACATTACTCCAAATTAGAAAACACTTCTACATAGTTATCAAGGGTAGTACCCATCAGGCCCGGAGCAGTATTCACTTCTAGAACAAAGGCTTGAGAGCTACGATCGTTGAAGATAACGTCAGCAGCCCCAAAGTCAAGTCCCAGACTGGTGACCGCTGCGATTGCTTGATCGAGAACGTCCTGAGGAACATCACCCAGAGCATCACCGTTACGAGCAAAGATAAAACCATTGTCATTGTTTCGAATCTTCCAGTTTACTTGGTCATCAGGCACATCACGACGACGAGCTTTACGCTGTACATCAATCACTTGCCCACGGAACACATGCACCCGGTATTCATTACGCTTAGGTACGTAGGCTGTGTACAAGGGTGCTTCTGGAATTTCTTGTCCACGCTCTACCAAGATAATACCTGCACCAGAGTTCCCATTAAGGATTGTTCGAGCAACAACCAACTCATATGCGTCCAATAGGGCACGTGCTTCTTCTACAGTTGTTCCCCAACTAGGTTTATGACACTCAGCATTACGGAAGAACTGAAGCTTGTCACTAGCCCGACGTACAGCATCAGCAGGATTGATGACAGTACACTTAGCCACTTCTTCGGGGACAGATGAAGCACCCCAGTTAATCACAATCTTCTCTGGGCGGCCACGGAAGCGTGAGTTACGGTGGGAGATACGACGAACTCCCATAGCACGAGCCAGATCACGAGCAGAGTTAGAACCGGGTTTATACGGATATACGATCATTAGTTTATTCCTCTAGGATTTCTCTTTACAGGCTGTTTAGGAACTCTTGTTGGTACTGTCGCCAGTCCATCATACGTCCATCGGGGGGAAATCTTCGTCCCAGTTCCCATCCACTTCTATCCCCCCGATCTTCCGCTTTGGGACACGAGTCATTTCCTCCCAGTCACCAGAGTAGGCAACATCTTGGGCCAATCGAGCACCATGAAGGAGAGAGTGTTCCCAGTCATTGTATTGGAGGAATAGTTCTGCATACTCTCCTAGATTATTGCGGAGGAATGCTTCACCACCACCAGCACTCATGTCCATAACGATTTCACGAGGATCATGGTAGTTCTTAGCAGCTTTACGCAGCCCAACAAGGATAGAAGCCCAGTCCTTGATAAGCTGCATATCTGTTGTCCCTCGCATAGCTCGAAACTCAAGGCTACCATACTGAGCAGTAGCTTTAAGGTTCATAGCAGCATAACGAAGGTTATCTGTAGCGAAGTGTTCTCGGAAGACTTGTTCTTCTGCTGCCAGAGCAAGGATATGGAGCAGATATTCTGCATCCTCAGCCCGAAGACAGAACAGATTACCTTCTCGGCTATCCCCACAGAATTTAATTAGCAAGGGTTCAAGTACAAGATAGAGAGTGATGAAGTTATAAAGCTCCACCATAGTAAGTTTCTGCACATTCACATGAATATGCACCCCACATCGCCCAGAATCAATCACTGAGACGTTTTTCTGGGTTAGCTGATGCCCTAGGTAGTCCAAAGCTTCAAAGCTCTTAGACAGGCTCATAGGGCGACGTAGGACATACTCCAAAGCAGAGTCAGGTTCATCCCCTCTAAGACTCCCGTCGTGTGTTACACTCCAGTACTCGTCAGTATGGGGAAGATTTCGGCCCTCTACTTCAATCTCAATGCCTACGTCACCACTCGTGGCTCGGACACGCATATGATCTCGAACAGTCCTCATTTCTCACTCCTGTTGATTCGATTGATAACTTTATAATGAATATCCCCTCTACCATGAGAACTCATGTGATTAACAATCCTCCAACCTGCATGGGAAGTTCGATGCAGAAAAACAGGCTCCCCTAACTTGTAGGTTTCCATCCTAAACATACCATCTTTAGATATAAGAATCCCCACTGCATCAACTGTCTCTTTACTCATGACATAGCCTCGTCAAGACATTCTTGCAAGTATGAGAAGCGATCAGACAAGACAGGAATTGTCCCTTCGAAATGCCCTACTTCACGTCCTTTATGCAAAAGAGTAGAGAAACCAACACCACTCCCAATTGCAAACTTCT
>Ga0209300_1001094_pt1 | contig 11305 bp, 12 predicted proteins | sample Shrwel_input2_RT_FD_187535 | JGI IMG/M metagenome (GOLD analysis project Ga0209300, IMG submission 187535) | Subsurface microbial communities from deep shales in Ohio, USA - Utica-3 well 1 S input2 RT (SPAdes) (version 2) ... | reverse complement strand
TGGCCCGCTTGTCCCGGGACAGCGGCATGGACGGCGTGGTCTGCTCGGCCCGGGAGGCGGCGGCGATCACCGCGAGTTGCGGCGAGGCGTTCCTGAAGGTGACCCCGGGGATCCGTCCGGCCGCCGCGGCCGCCGACGATCAGCGGCGCGTGCTGACCCCGGCCCGGGCGATGGCGGCAGGCAGCACGCATCTGGTGGTGGGGCGCCCGGTCACCCAGGCGCGGGAGCCGATGGCGGCGCTGGCGGCGATCGAGGACGAGCTGGCCGGACGCTGAATATCACTCGCCCTCCAGCCCGGTGATCGGCTTGGTGGTGCCCCACTGGCGGCAGCGCGGGCACTGCCAGTGCAGCTGGCCGCCGGCGAAGCCGCAGCGATGGCAGCGAAAGCGTGGCCGGGCCTCGAGCAGCTTGGCGGTGTGCTGCTTGAGCAGGGTGACGGGCTGACGCTGGTCGGGCTCGGGGGTGTCGAGGTAGAGGCTCATCAGATAGTCCAGCCCCCGCAGGCTGGGGGTCCGTGCCAGCTGCTCGCTGACGTAGCGCGCGGCGGCCTCGAGGCCGTCGTGCTGCTCGATCTGGCGGGCCAGCATGATGATGGTGCTGATGTGCGGGGCGCGTTCGATCCACTGCTTGAGGCAGCGCTCCAGGCCGTCCTCGTCCTCCAGCTTCAGGTAGGCGTCGCGCGTCGGTTCGAGAATGATGGGGATGAAGTCGCGATCCTGTTCGGCGAGCCGCTGCAGCAGGCGAATCTGCTGCTTGTAGTGGCCGGTGTCGCGCTCCAGGGTGGCCAGCAGCCAGTTGGCGCGCACGCACTGGTCGTCGATGCTCAGGGCCTGGCGCAGCTTCTTGCGGGCCAGCGCCGGGCTGGCGGAGTGCATGTCCTGCTCGGCCAGTTCGCAGAGCCAGTGGGCGGCGGCTCGGCGTGTTGCCGCATCCTGGCGGGTCAGCTGCGGGTGAGCGGTCTCCAGGGCCTTGTGCCATTCCCGCTCGCGTTCGTAGAGGTCGACCAGCAGGCGCTTGGCGGTCTGGCGGCGAGTCTCGTCGGGGCACTCCCGCGCCAGCGGCTGCAGCAGTCGCTCGGCGCGATCGAGCACGCCGAGGTGAAGGAAGTCGCGGGACAGTTCGATCTGCACCTGGTCGCTCTGCCCGGCCGTCAGGGCGGGGCGGGCCAGCAGGTTCTGATGGATCTTGACCGCCCGGTCGGCTTCACCGCGCAGGCGAAACAGGTTGCCGAGGGCGATATGCGTCTCGATGGTGTCGCTGTTGACTTCCAGCGCCTGGACGAAGGTCTCGATGGCCTGGTCGGGCTGCTCGTTGAGCAGGTAGTTGAGGCCCACGAAATAGTCCCGCGACAGGCGGTTCGTCGGATGCGAAGCGGATGTCGAGCGTCCCTGCTCACGGCGTCCCAGCCACCAGCCGATGGCAATTGCCGCCAACAACAAGGCCAGCAGCATCAGATCGGGCATTTAGGGGATTTCCTTGAACTCCTGGATGCGCAGGCGATCGAGTTCCTTGCGTTGCTGCTGGTTGTGACGCTGGGCACGGGTCAGCAGGGTGCGCAGGCGCAGGTAGACGCCGGTCATGGCCAGCATGCCGAGAATCACGCCGCAGGCCAGGGCGACCAGCAGCCACAGCGAGAGGGACGCGGCGGGGAGTTCGACCCAGATGAGGTTGAGAGGCACCGCCTGTTGGTTGTTGACGGCGAAGAGGATGCCGAGAAGCAGAACGACCAGCAGTATGATTGCGAGCAGCAGGCCTTTTAGCCAACGCATAGTGGTTTCCTTTGTGACGATCTCTCGGGCAGAGCGGCTCTAGTAGCCCAGGGCTCGACTGGCGTCGACCTGCTCGCGCAGCTCCTTGCCCGGCTTGAAGTGTGGCACGAACTTGCCATCCAAATCGACCGGGTCGCCGGTCTTGGGGTTGCGGCCGATGCGGGGTTCCCGATAGTGAAGCGAGAAGCTGCCGAAGCCGCGGATCTCGACCCGGCCGCCGCCGGCCAGGGCGTTGGTGATGTCGTCGAGGATGATTCGTACAGCGGCTTCGACTTCCTTGATCGACAGCTCCGGCTGTCGCATGGCGATCTGTTCGATCAATTCTGATTTGGTCATCGGTCGTCTCCACACGGCTGACCCGCCTGCGGGCGTGTCTTTTTGTTTTTGTCAGCATACTCGGCAAGTCGTGAGAAAACAACGCACTAGCCATGTCCGACCGCGCCATGGCGGTGGTGTGGGTGAGTGCGGGGCGCATGTCGTCGGGGTGCGGCCTCGGGTATACTGCCGGCACATTCCACCCAGTCAAAACGAGGTTTCCCCGGTGAGTGAAGCGTCCACGCTGAAACGTCTCTACTGGCATTCACGGCGCGGCATGTGGGAGCTGGACCTGCTGCTGCTGCCGTTTCTCGAGCATCGCTACGCCGCACTGGAAGCGGCGGACCAGCAAGCCTACCAGGCCCTGATCGAATGCGAGGATCAGGACCTCTTCGTCTGGCTGATGCGTCGGGAGTGGCCGGAGAACCCGACGCTGCGGCGTATCGTCAAGATGATCGTCGAGTATGCCGAAACAACCGATAACGATCAGTATCGCACCCTCTAGGCTGTCGCGGTTGCTGTCGGGGGTACTGGCTGGCGGCGTGGTGACGCTGGCGGCCGCTTACGGGCCGCCCTGGCTGGCCGCGACGGCGTCGGTGGGGCTGGCCCTGGGTCTGTGGCGCGAGTGGCGAGGCGCACCAACCTTGCAGCTGCGCTGGGTTCCCGGCCCCGGAGGCGGCTGGCAGCAGTACCGGGCCGGGCGCTGGGAGGCCGTGTCGGTGGCGAGTTTTTATCTCGGGCCCTGGTTGCTGGGGCTGCGCATCGGCAGCCGCCAGTGCTGGGTCTGGCCCGACAGTGCCGAGGCCAGCCAGCGCTGGCAGTTGCGGCGCCTGCTGCTATGGGCGCCGGATCAGGCGTGAGCGGGACGGCCGGGCCGGCCCCGGCAGATGCGCCGGGCAGTCGCGATTGTAGTGCAGCCCGCGGGATTCGCGCCGCTGTTCGGCCGCTTCCAGCAGCAGTGCGGCCAGGCTCAGGGCCTGCTGCAGCCGGGTGGCGGCGACACTGGGCGGGCTGTTCTGCCATAGGGGGGCGTATTCCCGTTCCAGCGCAGCGATGCGCGCGCTGCCCGCCGCCAGACCGGCGTCGCTGCGCACGATGCCCGCGGCTTCACTCATGATCTCGCGCAGCATCGCGAGCCCCTTGCGAGCCTGTTCGTCCGGCATGGGGGGCGTGTCCTGCCAGCCCGGGACAACGGGCTCCTCTCGTGGCGTGTCATCCGGATGGCGCAGGGCGTGGGCGGCTGCCCGGGCGAAGACCAGGCACTCCAGCAGCGAGTTGCTGGCCATGCGGTTGGCGCCGTGCAGTCCCGTGCAGGCGACCTCGCCGATTGCATAGAGGTGGGGAACATCGCTGGCGCCGTCGAGACCCGTGGCCACGCCGCCGCAGCTGTAATGGGCGGCCGGCACCACGGGAATCGGCTCGCGGGTGATGTCCAGTCCCCGGGCGCGGCAGTGGGCGAGGATTGTCGGGAAATGATGGGCGATGCGTTCCGCGGGCAGGTGGCTGATGTCGAGCAGTACGTGCGTGGCCTGCGTGCGCTGCATTTCGGCGTGAATGGCCCGGGCGACGATGTCGCGCGGCGCGAGTTCGGCGCGTTCGTCATAGTCCGCCATGAAGGCCCGGCCGTGGATGTCGAGCAGGCGCCCGCCTTCGCCGCGCACCGCCTCGCTGATCAGGAAGGCGTCGCCCTGCGGGTCGTACAGGCAGGTGGGATGAAACTGCTGGAACTCCAGGTTGGCGAGGGTGGCGCCGAGTCGGGCGGCCATGGCCATGCCTTCGCCACAGGTCGGTGCCGGGCTGGTGGTGTGCTGGAAGAGGCCGCTGGCCCCGCCGGTAGCCAGCACGACGTCGCGGGCGGCGAGCAGTTCGTGCCGGCCCTCGGCCGTCAGGCACAGGGCGCCGCGGCAGCCCCCCTGGTTGTCGGCGACCAGCTCCAGGGCCTGGCGGTCATCGAGCAGGCGAATGCGGGGATCGTCGGCGACCCGGGCCAGCAGGGTCTGGACCAGTGCCTGGCCGGTGGCATCGGCGGCATGAATGATGCGCCGCGTGCCGTGCCCGCCTTCGCGGGTCAGGTGGAAGGGGTAGGGGGCTTCCGGCGACGTGTCCGGCGTGAAGGGCACGCCCATTGCCACCAGCCACTCGATGGCCGCCGTGCTGTGGGTCACCGTGAAGCGCACGGCGCGCTCGTCGCACAGTCCGTCGCCAGCGATCAGGGTGTCACGGACGTGGTCTTCCACGGCGTCGCGGGGGTCGAGCACGGCGGCGATGCCGCCCTGGGCCCAGCGGCTGGCGCCGGTGTCGTCGCCGGCCGGACGCAGCAGCGTGACGTGCCGGTGCCCGGCCAGCTCGAGGGCCAGGGTCAGGCCGGCGGCGCCACCGCCGATGACAAGGACGTCATGCTCACTGCGGATCATGGGGTTCCTTCCTTTCTGGATTGTCGGGGGCCTGGCCGGTGGTCAGGCGCCGTGCATCGCTGATCAGGGTGTGCCGACTGGCGCGCCGCCGCAGGCGCTGGCTGGGCAGTCGGCGCAGGCCGGACAGCTCCTGGCTGAGTTCCTGCGTGAGCCGGGCCAGCTCACGATTGAGCCACAGATAGCCGCTGGGGCTGAAAAGCATGCGCCCATCCACGCCACGAGCGGCGATCGCCTGGGGGGCGTAGCGGTCCAGATGGAAGCGTGGCACTTCCAGCTCGATGGGCTGGCCGGTACGGATCTGGAAGGCCAGGGTGCCCATCGTGCGTGCCAGGTGATGCTGTTCGTCGCGCAGCCCGTCCATGGCGTCGATGCGTTCATGGCCTTCGCGGGTGGTCCAGTGGGTTTCCAGCAGCAGTTCGACCGTGGAGAGCATGCGGCGCTCCAGCGATAGAATCGCTTCCAGCGCGTCGCGGCGCAACCGGCGTTCGCGATGGATGGCGTCCACCAGACCGCGCTGCTTGACCAACTGGGCGCTGGTCGTCTTGAGCAGCTCGCGGGTGTCGACGTCGATGGCGGCGGCGCTGGAAGTATGGGCATGGTAAAGGCGTGCGAGCTTGTCGAGATTGTCGGCGAGCAGAAAGCGGAAGACGTCGGTGGCTTTCTGGGGCAGCACTGTCAGCGTGACGCCGATGCCGATCAGCGTGCCCAGCAGGACATTGGCGGCTCGCCACAGGCCCACGCCGAGTTCGTGTTCGCCGTTGCCGACCACCAGCAGCAGGGTGATGCCGAACATCAGGGCGCTGTAGCCGTAACGGGTGGCGAAGGTGGCGTGCGTGGCGACGGCGATGCCGATCAGGGTCCAGACGGGAATCACGCCCGGCGGGGGGTTGGGGATCAGGATGAGCGCGATGCCCCAGATGGCGCCGAGCAGGGTGCCGAGCAGACGCTGAAGCCCCTTGTCCAGCACGCCGCCGATATGGGGCAGGTTGCCCATGACCATCAGGGCGCTGACCAGTGCCCAGCTGCCGTGGGGCAGTTGCAGGCCCTCGATGAGCGCATAGGTGACGACCAGCGCCAGGCTGGTGCGCAGCACGTGCAGGCGATGGCGATGATGATAGTTGAAGTAGGGGTCGCGAAGGCGCAGCGCCATCATGGCTCACTCCCTGGGTGAAGCGTGCTCGACGGGCCAAGGGCGATGCGGGACAGGTCTGGGGTCGAGCCGGAGATCGACGGCTTGCAGGAGCGGGGCGCCTCGGGCAAGTCGGTCACTGACAGGCCTGGTGCCCGGAGCCGGGCTCGAACCGGCACGGTGTTGCCACCGAGGGATTTTAAGTCCCTTGCGTCTACCAATTTCGCCATCCGGGCGTGACAAGCGGATTCGAATTGCCGGTGATGGGAAGGGGGAAATGGAGGCTGGAGTCGGAATCGAACCGGCGTACACGGAGTTGCAGTCCGCTGCATAACCACTCTGCCATCCAGCCTCATGAGTCGTGTCGTCTCTTGCCGAAGCAAGAAATGGAGCGGGAAACGAGATCGATCGGGCCGGCGTTCCGGCTCGCGACCTGCGTCATTCCACTCTCCCACCGGGGTGGGAATCTGGAGCGGGAAACGAGATTCGAACTCGCGACCCTCGCCTTGGCAAGGCGATGCTCTACCACTGAGCTATTCCCGCTTGACTCGAGAGCGAATTATACGGATAAGTGCGTGACTGTCAAACGATTATTGCCCGCTACAGTGAACGAGTGAGTTCCGGCCAGGCGGCGCGCAGGTATTGCAGCATCGACCACAGCGTGAGCAGGGCGGCCAGGTACAGCGTGACCGTGCCGATATCGGCGATCCCGGTGCCCGGAGGCGTGGCCAGCAGCAGCAGCAGCGCGACCATCTGCAGGGTGGTCTTGATCTTGCCGATCCAGGAGACGGCCACGCTGGCCCGCTTGCCCATCTCGGCCATCCATTCCCGCAGCGCGGAGATGACGATCTCGCGGCCGATGATCACCAGGGCGGGCAGGGTCAGCAGGACGCTGTCGAAGCGCTCGATCAGCAGCGCCAGGGCCACGGCCACCATGACCTTGTCCGCCACCGGGTCCAGGAAGGCGCCGAACGGCGTGCTCTGGTCCCAGCGCCGGGCGAGAAAACCGTCCAGCCAGTCGGTCACCGCCGCCAGGGCGAAGAGCGCGGCGGTGACCGTGTAGCTCCAGGCGAAGGGCAGGTAGAACAGGATCACCAGCAGGGGGATGAACACGATTCGCGCCAGGGTGAGAAGATTGGGTATGTTCATCGCTACGCCGAGATCCCTTGCCGGTAACTGGAGGGCTTCATTGTAACCGTCGGCCGTGGCTTCATCCATGCAGCGCCTGATGAATCGCCGTGGCCAGCTGCGCGCTGATGCCCGGGACCCGGGCGAGCTCCTCGCGGGTCGCCTGGCGCACCCCCTGCAGGCCGCCGAAGAAGCGCAGCAGTTCACGGCGGCGCTTGGGGCCGACGCCGGGAATGTCCTGCAGGGTCGAGGTGCGGCGCGCCTTGTCGCGACGCTGGCGGTGGCCGGTGATGGCGAAGCGGTGCGCCTCGTCGCGGACGTGCTGGATCAGATGCAGCGCCGGGGCGTTGCCTTCCAGTGTCAGGGTGTGATCGACGGTTTCCAGGAACAGGGTCTCGAGCCCCGGCTTGCGGGTGGTGCCCTTGGCGACGCCGATCAGGCGTACCCCGACTACCCCGAGGGTCTCGAACACCTCGCGAGCCATGTTGAGCTGCCCCTTGCCGCCATCCACCAGCAGGATGTCGGGTGACTTGCCTTCTCCCTTGCGCAGCCGCTTGAAGCGGCGCTCCAGCGCCTGGCGCATGGCCGCGTAATCGTCGCCGGCGGCCACGCCCTCGATGTTGAAGCGCCGGTAATCCGACTTGACCGGGCCGTCGCGATCGAACACCACGCAGGACGCCACGGTGGCCTCGCCGTGGCTGTGGCTGATGTCGAAGCACTCGATGCGCTCGGGGAGGGCATCCATCGTCAGGGCGTCCTGCAGGGACTCGAAGCGACGGGTGAGCTGGGTGCGGTTGGCCAGTTCGGTGGCCAGGTGCTGTTCGGCATTGGTGCGGGCCAGCTGCAGCCACTGGGCGCGATGGCCGCGGACCTGATGGGCGAGGCGGACCTGCCGGCCGGCCTGCCGGGCGAGCGCCGACTGCAGCAGTTCGGCATCCGGCAGCGGGTGGCTGGTGAGCACCTCCCGTGGCAGGTCGCGGCCCTGGCCGAGATAGTACTGGCTGACGAATTCGCCGAGCAGGGCTTCCTCGGCGAGATCCAGGCCGTTGTCCGGCGCATGGTGGCGGGCGCCGAGCACCCGCCCCTGGCGCACCGTGAGGACGCTGATGCACAGTCCCCCCGGGCGCTGGGCGAGGGCGAAGATATCGGCGTCGCCGCTGCCGGTGTCGACGATCTGGCGTTCCTGCAGGCGTCGCAGCTGCTGGATCTGGTCGCGCAGGCGTGCCGCTTCCTCGAAGTCCAGCGCGCGGCTGGCCTCTTCCATGTCGCGGGTCAGCTGCTGCGTGACCTGCTCGCTCTTGCCCTCGAGGCACAGGATGGCGTTTTCCAGGTCGCGCCGGTAGCCGCTTTCGCTGATGTAGTCGACGCAGGGTGCGCTGCAGCGATTGATCTGATACTGCAGGCAGGGGCGGTCGCGGTGGGCGAAGACGCTGTCCTCGCAGTTGCGGATGCGGAAGATCTTCTGCATCAGCGCCAGGCTCTCGCGCACCGCCGTCGAGCTGGGGAAAGGCCCCAGGTAGCGGCCGTCGTTGCGCTTCTGGCGTGCCCGCTTGAACTCCAGCGCCGGGAAGGGGTGGCGGTCGCTGGCGAAGACATAGGGGTAGGACTTGTCGTCGCGCAGCAGGATGTTGTAGGGCGGACGCAGCTCCTTGATCAGTGTCTGCTCGAGCAGCAACGCCTCGGTTTCGCTGCGGGTGATGGTCACCTGGATGTCGGCGATGCGGCCCACCAGTGCCTGGGTCTTGGCATTGAGCGCACCGCGGAAGTAGCTCGCCAGGCGTGCCTTGAGCCGCTTGGCCTTGCCGACGTAGAGCACGTTGCGCTCCGCGTCGAGCATGCGGTAGATGCCCGGCGATTCACTGACGGTCTTCAGGAAGTGCTTGGCGTCGAAACTCATGCCGGCTCGCGTCACCGATGAAGGAAAGCCTCGAGGATAACAGACTCGGCCTGGGCCCGAGGATCAGTCGGGCAACTGGTAGCCGTCGATCAGGCCAAAGCGCAGCCCCAGGTGGGTCAGCTCCACATCGGAGTGCACACCGAGTTTCTCGAAGATCCGGTAACGGTAGGTGTTGACCGTCTTGGGGCTCAGGAAAAGGCTGTCGGAAATGTCGCTGACCTTGTGGCAGTTGACGATCATCATGGCGACCTGCAGTTCGCGGCTCGACAGTTGGTCAAAGGGGTTTTCCTGATTGTCGAGCCTGGCGAGCACCAGGCGCTGGGCGATTTCCGAGCTGATGTAGCGCTGCCCGGCCTGCACGCCGTGAAGCGCGCGGACTATCTCATCGCGTTCCGTGCCCTTGCTGATGAAGCCGCTGGCGCCGGCGTCCAGCAGCCGCTGGGCGAAGGTGTCCTCCAGATAGGCGGTTAACACGATCACCTTGATGTCGGACATGCCGCGCGCGATCTTGCGGGTGGCTTCCAGGCCGCCGATGCCGGGCATGCGGATATCCATCAGCACGATGTCCGGACGCAGGCGGCGTGCCTGACTAATGGCCTCCTCGCCATCCGCAGCCTCGCCGACGACGCTCAGGCCGTCCTCGGCATCGAGCAGGTGGGCGATACCGGTACGAACCAAGTGATGATCGTCTGCAACTAGAATCCTGATCAAGCGGGCTCCTTCATCCCTCGGCAAGGATGGTACGACCGTGGTGTCGCCATTTCGTTGCTCTCAGTTTACTGGGAACTAATATTTGGATGCTAGCGATTCGGGTGCGCGAAATCGCTTGACGGCCCAGCGCGATGCTCGTAGTATGTGCTCCGTTGTCGCAAGGCGGATGTCGATTGAAGCAGGCCGCCGAGCACAAGTGGGGCCTTAGCTCAGCTGGGAGAGCGCAACACTGGCAGTGTTGAGGTCAGCGGTTCGATCCCGCTAGGCTCCACCAACGAATTCAGGAAAGCCGCCCGATTCATCAGTGAATCGGGCGGCTTTTTTTGTCGTTTCCGTCAGCAGATTTTTGGCGAGAGCTGGAAGTAGATGAATGGTACGCCGGCCAGTCCTGCTTTCCCCCTCTTGTACGAGGGGCAAAAACCACTATCCTGACGAAGTCGGCGACTCAAGGAATGGGTCGTCATTCGTCTCTTGGCCCCCGACGGGGCCGGACGTGTCATCTGGCAGGAGGCCACATGTTCAATCGCAGTCGACAAGTTATATGCCCCCATTGCGGCGAAACCAATTTCTGGAAGGGGAATCCCGGCCCGACGGACGAACTGTACTGTCGCGGCTGTGACGGTTTCGTCACCCTCTACGACGACTATATTCGTGATGCCATCCATCAGGAGGCGGAGCGGGTGCTGGCACAGTTCACCGAAGCCAGCACGGCGGAGGACCTTGCGCACCTCAAGGAAGTGCTCACCGAGCCCGAACGCCGTCTGAGCGCCTGACCGGCCGGGCACTGCCTCTCCGTCGCGGCGCTTGGGCCGGGGAGGCGTGCCGGCTGTGTACCTCTCGAGCCAGGCGGCAGCGATATTTCCCGGCGCGCTTGTGCCTTTCGCTAGTTCAGCCTCGCATGCTGCGGTGCCTGGGTAGCGATAGGCTGGCGGTCACGAGGATGGAGCACGACAATGGAAAGACGACACGCACCGGCTTGGGTGCCATCGATCACGGTCGAGGTCTTTCTTCATGTGCGGTCGCTTCGCCCTCTATAGCCCTTACCCCAAGCTCGCCCGGTGTATTGGTGTGCCACTGACACGGGTCGAGCAGGAACTGCCGGCGCGCTACAACGTGGCGCCGGGCACCTGGATCATCGGTGTGCGTCGGCCGGCGGCGGATGAGCCGGCGGTCATGGACGCGTTACGGTGGGGCTTCAAGCCGCACTGGGCAGGGGAATCCGCGCCGGAGCCGATCAATGCCACCGTCGAGAAGGTGGCGATGTCCCGATACTTCAAGGGCGCCTTCTCCCATCATCGTTGCCTGATCCCGGCGGACGGCTGGTACGAATGGCAGCCGCAGGCGGGCGGCAAGCAACCCTATTTCTTCTGTCGGCAGGACCGCGAGCCGCTCTGGCTGGCCGGCATCTGGGCACAGCGGGCGGACGGCAGTCCCGGGTGCGCCATTCTCACCGAACCGGCCCGCGGCTTCACTCAGGACATCCATCCGCGCATGCCGCTGGTTCTGGATAACGACAGCCTGGAAACCTGGCTGGATCCGGACCTGACCGACCGCGAGACGATCCGCCATCGGGTGCGTCATCTGCCCATCGACATGCTGACCCACTGGGCGGTGAGCAAGCGTGTCGGTCCGCCACAGAACGAGGGCGAAGGGCTGATCGAGCCGGTGTGACGCTTGCCGTTCGGGTCCCTGCTTCCTGTAAATGCCGACGCGCTCATCAGCCTATCCAGGAGAGTTCGGGGACTGACAGGGGACTGAAGCGGGCGGGAGCCGGGGGAGCGAAAGGCCCAGGAATGCGGCCTACAGCCTGATCAGTGGTGCGGATGGGGAGACTCGAACTCCCACGCCTCTCGGCACTAGAACCTAAATCTAGCGTGTCTACCAATTCCACCACATCCGCAGGGGAAGGACGCCCGTATTGTACGGATGTCCGACGTCGAGT